>Ga0134122_10000536_pt1 | contig 25764 bp, 14 predicted proteins | sample KB302_FD_96461 | JGI IMG/M metagenome (GOLD analysis project Ga0134122, IMG submission 96461) | Terrestrial soil microbial communities without Nitrogen fertilizer from Kellogg Biological Station, Michigan, USA - KB3-0-2 | ecosystem: Environmental > Terrestrial > Soil > Unclassified ...
ACGGAGGGCGGGCGGCGCGCCCGCGCCTCGGCACGCTCGGAAATCCGCACGGGCGCCGCGGGCGCCGCCTCCGGCGCCTCCGCCGTCACCGCGACGTTCGACCCGTGAGCGCCGCCACCCTCAGTGGTGGCCGATGCCGCCGCGCTCCTTCACCTTCTCGTCCACCCGGATCATCGCCCCGTTGCGCGCGTCGATGTCCATGTGCACGTGCCCGCCCTCGCCCTGCCCGCGGATCTTGAACTTCACCTTCCACACGCCGTCGCCCGACAGGTGCGCCTCCTGCAGGTCGCAGCCGTAGGCGTGGCTCTGGCAGTAGCGGACGCCGATGTTGATCGCGTCGCCCTCGGAGATGTACCGGGGCGGGGGCGGTGGAATCGGCTGGGCGGGCGGCGGCGTGGCCGGGTGGGCCGGCGGCGGCGTGACCACCACCACGGGCGGCGGCGGACGGACCACGTACCCGTTGCGGGGGACGATGATGCACTTCACGCCCAGGCACAGCACCGCCACCGCGATCATCAGGCGCTTCGTTCCACTCATGTCGGTCTCCCCCGGAGCGCGCCTTGGCCCGCGCCCGCTGTCGAGGGCCGCAATCTGCTACGTCCGGGCGCCCGCCCGCTACTGGGGATTGAACGCGCCCGCCGCCTTCAGCACGCGCAGCGCGGAGAGGTCCTGGTTGAGCGCCTCCGCCACCGCGGCCGTCTCCGCGCCGGTGAGGACCGCCTGCGCCTCCTGGACGTCGAGGTCGCTCGCCGCGCCCGCCTGCAGGTTCACCTTCGCCAGCTGGTAGCTCTCGCGCGCCAGCTTGAGCTGCTCGTCCGCCTTGATCTTGCTGGCGCGGGCGTTGTCCAGGTCCAGGAACGCGCGGGTGAGCTCGTCCTTCGCCCGGTTCTCCGCCGCGTGGCGCGCGGCCACCGCCTCCGTCACCTTGGCGTCGTTCTCGCGCGCCTCGGCTTCGCGGGCGCCGCCGTCGAAGATCGTCCAGCTCAGGCCCAGCCCCAGCGCCCACGCGTCGTAGGTCCCGGTGAACCCCTTCACGTTGGAGACGCGGTAGCTGGCGGTGCCGACGACGGCCGGGAGGTACTTGAACCAGGTGCCCGTCCGCGCGCCGCGGGCCAGGTCCTCCTGGGCGCGGACCGCGGCCAGGTCCGGCCGTTGCTCCATGGCCTGCGCGGCGAGCGTGGCCGGGTCCGGCGGCAGCGCCGGCGAGGCCGGCTGCTCCACCTCGAAGTCGGGCGCCCGGTCCAGCAGCGTGGCCAGCCCCTGCTTCGCCGCGGCGTACGAGTTCTGGGCGCGCTTGAGGTCCTGCTCCGCGCGCGAGCGGTCGATCTGCGCGCGCAGCAGCCCCAGCTTGAGCGAGGCGCCGGCGCGGAAGCGCAGGTCGGCGTCCTTCTCGCGGTCCTTCGCCAGCGAAAGCAGCCGCTCCTGCACGCCGATGGCGGTCTTCAACCCGGCGGCGCCGTAGTAGAGCTGGGCCACGCCGAACAGCAGCTCGCGGCGCGCCGTCTCCGTCCCCAGGGTGGCCACCTTCTCCGCGGTGTACGCGTTGGCGATGGCCGGCCACAGCGCGGGGACGAGCAGCGCCTGGGTGAGCTGCGCCTGCGCGCCCAGCTGCTCCTGCTTCTGGATCTCCACGTTGATGACGGCGGTGGTCGACGGGAGCGCGATGTACGTGGTCGGGCTGGTCGGGGGCAGGTTCGGGTCCGAGTAGTCGTCCGGGCCACTGGTGGGGCCGCCTGCGTTGCGGACCACGTACGCCAGTGGGAAGGGGATCTTCGCCCCCACGTTGTTGTGCGTGTACGAACCGCCCACGGTGATCTGCGGCAGGTACCCCGCCCACACCTTCCAGGAGAGCTGCTTGGCCTGCTGCAACCTCGCCTGCGCCACCTGGAGGTCGGGGTTGTGCGCCTGCGCGTCCTTGAGCGCCTGGTCCAGCGTCAGCACCGGGGCCTGGGTGAGCGCGAGCGCGACGAGCGCGGCGATCATCGAGCGACCTCCGTCTTCGCCTCGCCCTCCACGGCGTGCAGCGACGCGTCGGCCGCGGCCTTGGACGGGTCGTGGGTGGCCTTGGACTTGCGGTCGTCCTTGAGGGTGAACTGGTCCATCCAGGTGTAGACCACCGGCACCACCACCAGGGTGAGGATGGTGGAGGTGATGACGCCGCCGATGACGGCGGTGGACATGGGCGCGCGGAACTCGGAGCCCTCGCCGCGGGAGAGCGCGGTGGGCAGCATGCCCAGCACCATCGCCGCGGAGGTCATCAGGATGGGCCGCAGGCGGGTGGGCCCCGCCTCCAGCAGCGCCTCGGCCATCGACTTGCCGCGGGCCCGCAGCTCGTTGGTGTAGTCGACGAGGAGGATGGAGTTCTTCGTCACCAGGCCCAGCAGCAGCACCACGCCGATCATCGAGGGCATGTTGATGGCCATGCCGGTGAGGAAGAGCAGCAGCAGCGCGCCCACGATCGCCAGCGGGAGCGCGGCCATGATGGTGAAGGGGTGGATGAAGGACTCGAACTGCGAGGCGAGCACGAAGTAGATGAACACCACCGCCACGAACAGCGCGAGCAGGAGGTTGGAGAACGTCTCGCGCATGTTCTTGGTCTGGCCGCCGAAGACGAACTGGAAGCCGGCCGGCTTGTCGATCTTCCCCAGCTTCGTCTCCACGTCCGCCACCGCCTCGCCCAGCGAGCGGCCGGCGACGTTGGCCATGAGGATGATCTGCCGCTGGCGGTTCATGCGTTCGATGGTGGCGGGGCCGGTCTCGTTCTTGATGGTGGAGACGTCCGCCAGCTTCACCAGCCGCGGCCCGCCGCCGCCCGGGCCCTGGCCGCCGGCCATCACCGTGGCGCTGGTGCCCATCCGCCGCCCGGTGGCGGGCACGGTGAGCTCGCCCAGCGTGGCGGTGGTGGTGCGGTCCTCGGGCGGCAGCTGCACGCGCACGTCGTAGTCGCGGTCGCCGTCGCGGTACTTGGCCACCACCACGCCCTCCAGCGCGGTGCGCACCGTCATCGCCACCGAGCCCACCGAGACGCCCAGGTCGGCCGCGCGGGCGCGGTCCACCGCCAGGTCCGTCTCCGGCTTGCCGGCGCGGTAGCTCATGTCCGCGTCCTTGGTGCCGCGGGTGGTCTTGATCGCGTCCAGCCCGTCGCGCGCCACCCGCTGCAGCACGCGGTAGTCGTCGCCGCGGGCGTAGAGGGTGATGGGCAGCTCGGTGGCCGGGCCCTCCACGAAGCCGATGTCCGCCACCACGTACTTGAGCGCGGGGATGACGGCCAGCCGCTTGCGCAGGTCCTCCTGGACCTGCACCTGGCTGACCTTGCGCTTCTCCTTCTTGGTGGTCTGCACGCGGATGGAGGCCTTGTTCGCCTCCTCGCTGGGGCCGATGGTGGTGAAGAGGTCGCGCACCTCGGGGTTCTGCTTGATCAGCGCCTCCGCCTGGGAGGTGACCTGGTCCATCTGGTCCAGCGAGGTCCCGGCGGGCATCTCCAGGTTGACGCGGAACTCGCCGCGGTCGGTGCCGCCGAAGAACTCCTTGCCCATCATCGGCGTGAGCGCCAGCGAGGCGACGAAGAGCACCGCCGCCGCCGCCACCACGGTGTAGCGGTGCATCAGCGCCCAGGCCAGCACGCCGCGGTAGTAGTGGTCGAGCGCGTCGAAGACGCGGACCACCGGGCCGAACACCTTGTGGTGCTTGAGGCGCTCGTGGTGGCCGGGCTGGATGGGCTTGACCACCCGCGCGGAGAGCATGGGGTCGAGGGTGAAGGAGATGAACAGCGAGACCAGCACCGCCGAGGCGACGGTGAGGCCGAACTGCCTGAACATGCGGCCCACCACGCCGCCCATGAACGCCACCGGGACGAACACCGCCACCACGGTGAAGGTGGTGGCCATCACCGCGAGGCCGATCTCCGACGTCCCGCGCTGGGCGGCGGTGATCGGGTCCTCACCCCGCTCCATGTGCCGGTAGATGTTCTCGCGCACCACCACCGCGTCGTCGATGAGCAGGCCGATGGCGAGCGACAGGCCCAGCAGCGACATGATGTTGAAGGTGAACCCCAGCCAGGACATGGCGAGGAAGGTGGTCACCACCGACGTGGGCAGCGCCAGCGAGCTGATCAGCGTCGACCGCCAGTCGAGCATGAAGATGAAGATGACGAGGATCGCCATCAGGCCGCCGTAGACGATGGCCTCGGTCACGTCGGACACGTTCTGGCGGATGAAGGTGGAGCCGTCGACGGCCTTGACCATCTTCACGTCGGACGGGAGCGTGGCCTTGAGGGTGTCCAGCACCTTGTAGACGTGGTCGGCGATGGCGACGGTGTTGGACCCGCCCTGCTTCTGGATCTCGAAGGTGACGGAGTCCACGCCGTTGAGGCGCACGCGGGTGCGCGCGTCCACGAAGCCGTCCTCCACCCGCGCCACGTCGGAGAGGTGGACCTGGGAGCCGTTGGCCAGCGACGCGACGACCATGGACCGCATGTCGTCCAGCGACCGGAAGCGGCCCAGCGTCTTCACGTTCAGCTCGGCGCCGCCGGTGGTGACGCGGCCGCCGGGGAGATCGAAGCTCTCCGAGCCGATCTGCTGCGCCACCTGGGAGATGGACAGGCCCAGCGAGTCCAGCCGCGAGCGGTCCACGAAGACGTGGATCTCCCGCTCCTTGCCGCCGATGACGTTCACCGCGCCCACGCCGTCCACCGCCTCCACCTTGGGCTTGATGACGTCCTCGACGATGCGGCGGGTCTCCGCCACCGGCCGGTTGGAGCTGACCGAGTAGTTGAGGATGGGCAGCGCGGTCGGGTCCAGCCGCTGGACGATGGGCTCCTTGACGTCCGTGGGCAGCAGGTTGCGGATGGCGGCCACGCGGTCGCGCACGTCGGTGGTGGCGACCTTCACGTCCGCCTCCAGCTTGAACTGGATCACCACCGTGGAGACGGAGTCGCGCGAGTAGCTGCGCACCTCGTCCACCCCGTTCACCGAGGAGACCGACTCCTCGATGCGCTTGGTGACCAGCTGCTCCACCTCCTCCGGGCCCGCGCCGGGGTAGACGGTCACCACCGTCACCACCGGGAAGGAGATGTCCGGGAAGAGGTCCACGCCGATGCTGCGCACGGCCAGCAGGCCCAGCGTCATCAGCGCGATCACCACCATGGCCGTGAAGACCGGCCGCTTGATGCTGATGTCGGAGAGGATCACGGGCGCCCCCCGGCCGGCGCGTCCGCGTGCGCGGTCTTCGGTGTCGTGGGCTCCGCGGGTGGCTTCGCCGGGGCGTCCGGCGCGGAGGCCTGCGGGGCCACCTTCACCGCCGCGCCGTCCGCCAGGTTCCCGACTCCGCTCACCGCCACCAGGTCGCCCTCGCTCAGCCCCTCGACCACCACCACGCGGGCGCCGTCGGACGCGCCCAGCTTCGGCCGCACCGCCTCCACCTTGCTCCCGCCCACCACGCGGTAGACGACCGCGCCGCCCGGCGCCTCCAGCACCGCCTGGCGCGGCACGGTGAGGACGTTCTGCAGCTTGCCCAGCGACAGCTCGGCGCGGGCGAAGGCGTTGGCCAGCAGCTTGCCGCTGGCGTTGTCGATCTGGATCTCGCAGGCGGCGCGGCGGGTGGTGGGGTCCAGCGCCGGCGCCAGCAGCGCCAGCTCACCCTTGAAGACCTGCCCGGGGAAGGCGTCCACGGTGACCGCCACCTCCTGGCCCTTGGAGAGCCGGCCGAAGACGGACGCGTCCACGGAGCTCTCCAGCTTGAGCGCCTGGATGTCCTGGACGGTGAACAGCGCGCTCTGCGGCCCCACCTGGTTGCCCACGTTCACCGGGCGCCGGGTGACGGTGCCGGAGATGGGCGTGGTGATGCGCGCGTTGTCCAGGTTCTGCTCGGCCAGGCCTTGCGCGGCTTCCGCCTGGGCGACCTGCGCCTCGGCCATGGTGACCTTGAGCTTGGCGCCGTCCACCTGCGCCTGGGTGGCGGAGCCGCCCTGGAAGAGCATGTTCACCCGGTCCATGTCCTGCTTGGCCCCGTCCAGGTTGGCGTGGGCGATGCGGGAGGCGGCCTCGGCGGCCCGGGCCTGCCAGGCGATCTCCTTGTGCTCGATGGAGGCGAGGAGCTGGCCGGCCTTCACCTTGTCGCCCACGTCGGCGCCGAGCGACTCGATCCGGCCGCCCAGCTTGGGGAACACGTCCACCTCGTTGCGGGGGCGGATGTTGCCGGTGAGCGCCAGCTTCTCGGTGAGGTCGCCCCTGGAGGCGGGCGCGACCTGGATCAGCACCGCCTCCGAGGGCTTCTCTTCAGGAGCGCTGTTCTTCTGCCGGTAGTCGCGGATCCGGTAGCCGACGAGGCCGAGGACGGCGGCGACCAGGACGCCCAGCAGGTACGTGGACTGCTTCATCGCTTTCTCCTGGAGGTGGAGGAGTGCTTCGCAAGGGGGGTGACGTTGGACGGGAAGTCGGCGAAAGAGGCGCTCACGCGGGAGATGATCCGGAAGAGGGCCTCGCGGTCGGCGGGGGAGAGCACGCCGAGGAGAAAGCCCAGCTTCTCGTCCATCCGGACCTGGGCGACCTTGAAGAACTCCTGGCCCTTGCCGGTGAGGCGCAGGCGGACCACGCGGCGGTCGCGGTCGTCCGCCTCGCGCTCGCAGTAGCCGTGCTCCCCCAGCCGGTCAGCCAGGCCGGTCACGCCCTTCTGCGAGACGCCCAGGCGCCTCGCCAGCTCGCCCATGGTGAGCGGGCCGTCGTGACCCAGCCAGACGATGATGTGCAGCTGCGGGCCGGCCAGCTCCAGCTCGGCCTTGGACGAGAGCGGATCCCGGAGCGGCCGCCGCCGCCCCAGCTCGAGGAGCAGGTCCTTGAGCCGTTCCACATCCCGGATATTCGCCATCGAGGACTATCTACTGTAGGGATATTCCCGGATCAACGATCGGCCGCGTGAAGAAGTGTCAGGGGCGATCGCCCGCCAGCCCCAGCCGGCGCTCCTCCCCGGGCAGAAGCGTCGGCCGCAGGCGCAGATACGCCATCCCGCCCAGGGGGAACGAGGTGCCGTAGTAGGGCACCAGCTCCGCGGGGATGAGGTCGACGGCGATCCTGCCCCCGGCCCCGATCACCACCGGCCCCAGCGTGAACAGCTCGCGCAGATAGCCGAGGGAGAGGGCCCCGACCCAGAGGCGCTCGAAGGCGAGCTGCGGGTCGAACTGGAGGACCAGGTCGTGGCCGAACTTCTGCACCGCCTCCGCGCGGAGGAAGAGGTCGTTCCGCGCGCACTCCACGTTCGCCTCGAGGAGGAAGGAGTTGGAGGGCCGCTCCTGCGAGCCGACGTTGTGGCCCCACGAGCCGGTGACCGCGACGGTGGCGTACTTCAGCGGGTGCTGCACGACCATCAGCGAGGCGGTGGTGCGCTGGATGCGGTTGAGCGGGTAGAGCGCCTCCGGCTGCTGGAGGAAGCCGTGGGAGACCTGCGCGGAGAGCCAGTCCAAGGGCTGGAGTGAGAGCCGCGCGGACCAGGAGTCGAACGGCGCCCAGTCGAAGTCCCAGCGGAACTCGTCCGGCTCGCGGCCGTTGAACCAGGACCCCTCCAGCTTCGCCCAACGGTTGAAGAGGCCGGCGGTGAGGACGCCGAAGCTGACGTGGGTGGAGTCCTGCCAGTGGTGGCCCAAAGGCGGCAGCGGGTCCGAGGAGGCGGAGAGCCGGTGCATGAAGGCGGGCGGGCCCAGCGCGGGCTCGCCGGAGGGCGCGGCGTACAGCTCGAACGCCAGGCCCGCGGGGAGCGCGTGCTGGTAGCTCACCGCCAGCTCCATGAAGAGGTCGTGCGGGTGCTGGAAGTCGTGCAGCGGCTGGTTGTTGTACGTCTCGCCGCTCTGGAGGAGGAGCGGGAAGCCCTGGCCCCCCGCGGTGAGCGGCTCCAGCGTGAGCATGGTCCGCGCGCTGAAGCGGCCGCCGAGGAGCGAGTGGTCCGCCATCGCCATCACCCAGTTCGCGCTCACCGGGAGCGTGGCGCCGCGCTGCGAGAGCTGGGAGTCCACCCCCGCGAAGACCGAGTAGTGGAGCATCACCATCCACCCCGCGGCGTGCAGGTGGTGCGCGTGCATGGGCGTGGTGGCGGGCTGCCAGCCGGTGCCCGAGGCCTCGCGCTCGCGCGGGGCGCCGGTGACGTCCTCCATCATCCGGGAGAGCGACCAGTCCGTGCTCGGAGGTTCGCTCGGGGAATCGGGGGTGTCGGCGCCCAGGGCGAGGGCGAGGAGGAGCGCGGGGGTCATCGGCGGCGCCTCCGGTGGGCGATCCACGCCAGCGCGCTCGCGACCGCCAGCCCTCCGCCCGCCGCGCCGCACCCACCGCACTCCGACGGCGGCGTCCAGGCCTGGAAGGTCGGGAGGTGGTCGCAGGCGTCCGGTGCGATGGCCAGGGCGGTGGCGAGGCTGGCGTACGGGTCCGCGCAGGTGGAGGCGAGGTTGCCGCAGGAGAGCACCCCGCACAGGTAGCGCAGGTCCATCAGCGGGAGCCAGGTCTTCCCGCCGTCGTCGGAGCGGGCGAGCGCGAACCCGTCCTGCAGGTGCGAGGCGGCGGCGAAGAGCGCGCCGTCCCGCTCGCCCAGCCCGCGGATGTGCGGCCAGAGGTGGCGCTCGAAGGTGGCGCCGCGGTCGTGGGAGAGCCACGCCTCGCCGATGTTGGTGGTGATGACGAGGTCCCCGTTGGCGCGGAGGAGGAAGGCGGTCATCGGGAAGGAGAGCGCCTTCGCCACGCGGACGGTGGCGCCGCCGCCCTCGGAGATCAGCAGCGCGTCCCGGCCGTTGGGGGCGGACTCGCGGAGGAAGAGGCGGTCAGGGTTGGCCGGATCCACCGCGGCGATGCGCACCGCGTCCTCGCCGGCGACGCCCTTCAGGTCGAAGTGCTGCCAGTGCGCGCCGCCGTCGTCGGAGCGGAGGAGGTAGGCGTGGGCGATGGGGTCGAACTGCAGCTCGGCGGCGTAGACGCGGGAGGGGTCGCTCTGCGCGCTCTCCACGCCGTTGATGAAGGCGCCGTCTGGCGCGTCGTAGGTCCGGGAGAAGGTGGCGGACGCGTCGGTGGAGATCCACAGCGACATCGGACCCGTGCCTCCAGTGGCGGAGCCCGACCGGGCCACGGCGAAGGCGCGGCGGCCGGCGCGGTCGATGAAGAGGTCGCTGGGGGCGGTGAACCCCTGGGTGGCGCTGGTGGTCCAGCCACATGCGCCGTCCGAGGAGGTCGCCACGCCCTCGAGGGTGGCGCCGAAGAGCTGACCGGGCGCCCAGCCGAGCTGATACATCGCCCCGGCGGTGCCGATCGCGGCCTCGCAGGCGAGCGTCCAGCGCGCGCCGGAGTCGTCGGAGACGAGGACGCCGAAGTTGGTGCCCAGGTAGATCCGCTGCGGCGCGTCCTCGGGGAGGATCACCTGCGTCGAATCGGGGAACGCGCCGTTCGCGCGAGCCTGGAGCGCGGTGGCGGCGGCGAGCACCACGAGAGCTGATCGGAGGGGATGTTGCACCCCTCCGAACTACGCGATGTGCGCGAACGGCGCCAGAGCACCGGCCAGTGGCCGGATCGTGTCGGGGCGCTGCCGCGCGGGTTGGGGCGCCGCGCACGATGCACCGCGCGAGATACGCCCACCGCGTACGATGCACCGCGCGGGACGCGCCACCACGCACGATGCACCGCGCGAGATGCGTCACCGCGCACGATGCACCGCGCGGGACGCGCCACCGCGCACGATGCACCGCGCGAGATACGCCACCGCGCACGATGCACCGCGCGGGACGCGCCACCGCGCACGATGCACCGCGCGAGATACGCCACCGCGCACGATGCACCCGCGCGCGGGATGCGCCACCGCGCGGCGTGCGCCGCCGCGTCCGACCGTCCTACCCCACGTGCAGCGTGAACTTGCCGCCGCGGCGCGCGAGCTCGGCGCGCATGTCCTCGCGGAACTGCTTCTGGGTGGCGCCGTTGCCCACGATGCCCATGCAGCCGTTGGTGCCGGCGGAGCCGCCGTCCGGGTGGATGCGCAGCTCGGTGCGGGTGCCGCCCACGCGCGGGTCGAACTTGTCGGAGAGGGCGAAGCTGAAGCCCACGCCGTCCACCACCATGCCCGGCGTGTTCCGGCTCCACATGTGCGGCGTCACCGTGTAGTCGCCGTTCGGGAGGTTGCCGCGGCCGTGGCCGCCGCTCCGGTACGTGTACGTGTGGCCGTTGACGGTGATCTTCCCGGTGGTCATCTGGTTCCGGGCGCCCTTGTTGGTGATCTTGTCGACGGTGGCGTTGACGGTGCCGCCGGCGGCCTGCGAGGGCGGCTTCTGGTCCACCGGCGCGGTCGGGTTGGACGAGGGCGGCTTGGCCGGGGTGCTCGGGGCGGGCGCCGGCGCGGAGCCGCCGCCACCGCCGGAGCGGGTACCCAGCATCTCCTTGCCCGGCTTCAGCCCATTGATGCCCATCAGCGAGCCCCAGGTCTGCTGGCCCACCTTGCCGTCCACCTTCAGGCCCTTGTCGGTCTGGTACTTCCGGACCGCGGCCTCGGTGGCGGCGTCGAACTTGCCGGACTGCGAGACGCCCAGGCGGTTCTGGAGGTCCTTGATTTCCGCGCCCTCGCCCGCGCCGCCCTGCCGCAGGAGCGTGTGCTGCTTGAGCGAGGACACGTCGGGCCGAGCGGCCGGGGCCTTCGCGGGAGACGCCACGAACTCATCGCGGCTGCCGGGGATGGACGGGCGCTGCTGCGGCTGCGACGGCTGCGAGACGGCGGGCTGCTGGGCCGGCTGAGAAGAGGAGCTTTCGACGGGAGGCTGCGAGAGCGCGCGAGGGGCGCTGGAATCGACGGGGGACATGGTTCCAACTCTCCAGGTAGGGAACGGGGACATGCGGTTGTCGCGGCTCCCGAACCTGGCGTTGTGTGTGAATCTGCGTACGTGGCTTACACGGAGCCGGGACCGGAAGGGGATTTTCCGGTCGCATCGCGGATGAAGCGCGCGAGATCATTGACGCTGGCGCCCCTGAGGATCTGCATCATGGGCACCTGGACGCCCCACCGTTGCTCGATGTGCTGCTGTGCGTCATAGGCCATCAGGGAGTCCAGCCCGAGCGTCTGCAGGCTCTCGGCTGGATCGATGGCCGCGGCGGCGTTCCCCAACAGCTCCGCGAAGTGCGCGACGAGCGCCGGCTCCAACGCCTCGGCCGGAGTGGACGTTGGCTCCGGGGCCGCGGACGCGGTGGGGCTGAGCTCGATCTCCAGCCCTTCCACCTCCAGCACCAGCGCGCCGTCCTCGCCGTACACCGCGAAGTCGCCGGTGAGAGAGCGGTCCGCGGCGCTCCGCAAATGGACGCGGCTCCAGAACGCCTCGCCCCGCGGCGGCGCGTGCAGGCGGCAGCGGCCCATCCGACGACCCACGAACGGGCCTGAAGGTCGGGAGAGCGCGAACACCGCCAGCGCCTGGCCGCAGGTGTCCAGCAGCACCGGCTGGGCGGCGGCGCCGGCCCGGACGCGCGCCACGCAGACGTCATCCCCGTACCGCAGAGATTCCACGCCGCGGAATGTCTGCCCCCAGGAATTCCCGCGGGCCTTCCATTCCTCGTAGAACCTCGCGCCCTCCATGACCTGCGGCAGGCGCTCCATCTCCTCGCGGAGCTGCTCGGGCGCGCGGGCCTCCGCCTCGCGGGCCACCACGCGAGCCTGGGCGCGCACGTGCCGCGTCCACGGGCCGCCCCCTCCCGGCCGGCTGTAGAGGTCGATCGCCCCCTGCGTCCCCACCACGACCTGCACCTCGCGGACGGCGCCGGGCTCCGGCACCAGCGGCCGCTCCGCGCCGATCTCCTCCAGGTCGAAGGCGGTGGCGCCCCGCTCCCGCGTGAAGGCCCACGCCATCAGCTCCAGCGAGGCGGCGGCCGGGAAGACGGCGACGCCGCCGATCGCCTGCTCGGCGATCCACGGGAGCGCGCCGGGGTCCAGCCTCCCCGACCAGACCGCCGCGCCGGTCTCCGCCGAGTCGAAGCGCTCCAGCAGCACCGGGTGCGGACCGGAGCGGGGCGCCGCCGCCGCGGCCTTCGGCGGGGCGAACCAGTGGCGCCGGCCCACGAAGGGCGTGGTGGGGAGCCTCACCCGCCGCCCCACGAGGCGGCCGAAGAACGCGGCCCAGTCCACCACCGCGCCCCGCGCGTGCACCGCGCTCAGCGCCTCGACGAGCGCGTCGGCGGAGGCGACGCTCCAGAAGAAGGACGGCGCGCTCAGGCCCTCCGACCCCAGGCGCGACAGCTCGGCGCCGGGCCCCAGCTCCAGGAAGAGCGAGAAGCCGGCGTCCTCCAGCGCCCGCATCCCGCTCCCGAAGCCCCGGGGCGACTGGCCGGCGAGCATCAGCTCCGCGCGGTGGATCGCCAGCGCGCCGATGTCTCCCCGGCACGCGTCCTCCAGCGACAGCGCCCCCGCCACGTACGCGGCGGAGAGCTCCCCCGCCCCGACGCCCAGCACCGCGCCGGGCTGCAGCCCCCACGACTGGAGCAGCCGGAAGAGCGCCACCTGCAGCGCCAGCGGCACCGGCAGCTCGGACACCTCGTCGAACGCGGCGCGGAAGACGTCGTTCTCCTCGTGCAGCGAGCGCGCCCAGTCCCCGCTCTTCTCGTCCGGGAACAGGACCGCCACGTCCTTCGCCGGCCGCGCGCGGTGCGCCGGCACCCGGCCCAGCGTCTCCAGCGCCGCGGCCCGGTCCCACCCCACCACCACCGCGCGCTCCTCGAAGTGCGGCCTCGCCACCGCCAGGGTGTGCGCCGCGTCCAGCAGCGACACCTCCGGGTGCGCGGAGAGGTGCGCGCGGATCCGCTCCACCTGCCGCGCCAGCGCCTCGGGCGTCCGGGCGGAGAGGAGGAGCGGCACCGCGTGCGGCGGCGGAGGCGAATCCGCGATGGCGACCGCCGGCGCCTGCTCCAGCACCACGTGGGCGTTGGTCCCGCTCAGCCCGAACGCGCTCACCCCGGCCACCAGCGGCCGGCCCGCCGCCGCCAGCGGCGTCTCCCGGTCCGCCACCGCCAGCGACGTCCCCTCCAGCCGGATGAGCGGGTTGAGCGACTCGAAGCCCAGGTTGCGCGGCAGCGTCCGGTGGTGGAGCGCCAGCGCGGCCTTCATCAACCCCGCCACCCCGGCCGCCGCCTCCAGGTGGCCGACGTTGGTCTTGAGCGCGCCCAGCCAGCACCTCGACCCGTCCGCCCTCGGCGCGCCGACGACCGCCCGCAGCGCCTCCAGCTCGATCGGATCGCCCAGCGCCGTGCCCGTCCCGTGCGTCTCCACGAAGTCCACCTGCGCCGGGTCCACCTTCGCCGCGGCCAGCGCGCCCTCGAGCAGCCGCTGCTGCGCCAGCACGTTCGGCGCGGTGAGCCCGGTCGACTTCCCGTCCTGGTTCACCGCCGAGCCCCGGATGACCGCCCAGATCCGGTCCCCGTCGCGCTGCGCGTCGCCCAGCCGCTTCAGCGCCAGCACCCCGCAGCCCTCGCCGCGCACGAACCCGTTCGCCCGGGCGTCGAACGTGCGGCAATGCCCGTCCAGCGACAGCGCGCGCGTCAGGGCGATCCCCGCCATCACCTCCGGCGACAGGATGAGGTTCACCCCGCCCGCCAGCGCCAGCGAGCACTCCTGCGCGCGCAGGCTCTGGCACGCCAGGTGGGTGGCCACCAGCGACGACGAGCACGCCGTGTCCAGCGTCACCGCCGGCCCCTGCAGCCCCAGCGCGTACGAAAGCCGCCCGGCGATCCCGCTCAGCATCGCCCCGGTGGCGAAGTACGCGTCGCGCTCGCCCTCCGCGGCGCGCTCCCCGAAGCGCTGGTACTCGCACCCGGTGGACCCCAGGAACACCGACACCGGGGCGCCGTTCAGCGCGCGCGGCGACACCCCGGCGTCCTCCAGCGCCTCCCAGGCCACCGTCAACACCAGCCGCTGCTGCGGGTCCAGGCTCCGCGCCTCGCGGTCGGAGATCTCGAAGAACGCGGCGTCGAACTCCGACAGCTCCTCCTCCGTCAACAACCCCGCCCACCCCGGCGTCTCCGCGGGAGGCGGCGGCACGCCCAGCCACGCCCACCGCCCCTGGGTCGGCCGCACCGCGTCGCGCCCCGCCTTCAGCAGCGTCCAGAAGGCCGCGGGGGTGTCGGCGCCGCCCGGGAACCGGCACGCCATCCCGACCACGGCGACGGGCTCGCGGCGCGCGCGTTCGAGGGCGGCGTTCTTCTGCGCCAGCTGCTCCATCACCGCCAGCGCGTGCTCCACCGACCCCGGCCTCACCGGTCACCCTCCAGCAGCTTCTCCAGGTCGGCGATGCGCGCCGCCAGGAGCTGGTCCTTCTCCGCGTCGGAGAGGTTCGACAGCGCGCCGGCGGTCTCGCGGACCGCCCACCCGGACTCGTCCGGCCCCGCCGGCTTGCCCCGCGGGGCCGCGTCCTCGGGGAGGAGCTCGCCCAGCAGGTACTTCGAGAGCGACTCCATGGTGGAGTACGTCCACAGGATGGTGGGCGGCAGCGTGATGTTGAGCGCCAGCGCCAGCCGGTTCCTCAGCTCCAGGCCCATCACCGAATCCAGCCCCACCTCGGTGAGCGGCCGGTCGCGCGAGATGCGGTCGGCGGGGAGACGGAGCACGCGCGCCGCCTGCGCCAGCGCGTAGTGCTCCACCAGCTTCGGCCGCTGGGAGACGGTGGCCTCGCCCAGCGCCTTGAGGAAGGCGGCGTCGCCCCCCGCCTTGTCGACCGCGTCCCGGTGCTCGGCCAAAAGCCGCGACGCCAGCCGCGAGTGCGCCGCGGTGGGGAACGACTCGATCCACGTCCTCACGTCCATGGGCACCACGCCCACCTGGACGGTGCCGGCCCGCAGCAGGCGCTCCAGGACGCGGTTGCCCGCCTCGGGCGTGAGCCGCTCCATCCCGTGGTGCTCCATCCGCGCGGCGCGCTTCTCGTCGTCCACCCCCGCCAGCCCGATGCCGGAGAACACGCCCCAGTTCACGCTCAGCGCCGGGAGCCCCTGCCGGTGGCGCTGGTGCGCGAGCGCGTCCAGGAACGCGTTCGCCGCCACGTAGTTCCCCAGCCCCGGCGAGCCCAGCAGCGTGGTCGCCGACGAGTAGAGGACGAAGAAGTCCAGCGGGTGGTCGACGGTGAGCTGGTGCAGCCGGTACGCGCCCATGGCCTTCGGCGCCAGCACCTTGCGGAACCGCTCCCCGTCCTGGTTGATCAGCGCGCCGTCGTCCAGCGACGCCGCGGCGTGGATGATGCCCCGCAGGGGCGGCGTGGCGCGCTTGAGCGCGTTGACCAGCGAGGTCAGCTTCGCCGAGTCCGCCGCGTCCGCCAGCGCCAGCTCCACCGGCACGCCCATCTCGAGGATGGACCGCAGCACCGCCTCCTGCTCGCCGGTGCGCGGCGGGTTCCGCCCCATCAGCACCAGCTTCCCGGCGCCGCGCTCCGCCAGCCACCGCGCCACCGACAGCCCCAGCCCACCCAGCCCGCCGGTGACGAGGTACGCCCCGTCCGCCCGCGCCACCGACCTCTCCTGCGAGCGCGCCCCGGCCTCCGGCGTCCGCCGCGCCAGCCGCGCCACCCACCGCTCCGTCCCGCGGAGGCAGATCTCGTCCTCCACGTCGTCGGACAACAGCTCCTGCGCCAGCGCCTCCACCTCGCCGGGCGGGCGCTCCGGGTCCAGGTCCACGCGGGTGCAGCGCAGCTCCGGGTGCTCCTGCGCCAGCACCCGCGCCAGCCCGAGGATGGGCGCCTGCTCCAGCGCCAGGTCCGCGTCGTGCCCGAAGGGCTGGGCGGCGCGGGTGGCGAGGTAGAGCCGCGGCCGCTCCTTCCAGTCCTGGTGGGCCAGCGCGCGCACCAGGTGGAGGACGGCGTCGCAGCCGTGCTCGGGCCGCTCCAGGTCCAGCCCGCCCAGGTCCAGCGCGTGGAGAGACAGGATGCCGGCCGGCCCCGCGGCGTCGCCGTACGCGCTGGAGAGCAGGTCCGCCACGCTCTCCGCCGAGGTGAGCGCGGAGAGCGACGCCTGCTCCACCATGTGGCCGCGGTCCTCCAGCGCCTTCCGCAGCGCGAGCGCGAAGCCCAGGTGCCTGGGCCCGCCGCCGCCGAGGATGAGCCAGCTCCGCGGCTCCGGCTTGGGGAACGGCGCCTCGGCGCGCTCCCAGTCCAGCGCCAGGAACCAGTCGTCCTCGCCGCTGGGCGCGCTGCGCTGCAGCACCACCCGGGCCAGCAGCCTCACCGCCCCGGTGGCCGCCTCCGCCACCACCAGCTCCGCGCCCTGCCGCTGCGCGCTGGAGTCGTCGCCCCGGAGCTTCACGTGGCAGACCAGCTCGCCTTGCACCGGGCCCAGCACCCGCAGCCGGTCGATCTCCGCCAATATCCAGCTCGACGCCTCGGGGCCCGCGCCCGCCGCGCCCACCACCTGGAAGCACGCGTCCAGCAGGGCGGGGTGGACGATGAAGCGGCCCGCCAGCACGGACGCCGGCAGCCGCACCTGGCCCAACGCCTCGCCCGCCCCGCTCTGCACCGTCTCCACGCCGCGGAACGCCTCCCCCAGCTCGAGGCCTCGCTTGGCGAGCGCCTCGTAGAGCGCCTCGGAGTCCTTCTCCGGCCCCAGCCGCGCCTTGATGGCCCGCAGCTCCAGCGGCGCGGTGGGGACGCCGGCGTCGCGGTCGGCGCGGCGCAGCTCCCCGCGCGCGTGGACGATCCACCGCTCCGGCTTCACCGCCGACGACGCCGGGCTGGCGATCTGGAACTTCAGCAGCCCCGGCGACTCGTACGTCCCCAGCAGCTGGAGCGACACCTCGCGGCCCGCCACCTCCAGCGGCTGCTCCAGCTTCAGCTCCCGCAGCTCCAGCGGCACCTGCCCCAGCGCCTCGCGCCCGGCGGCGAGCGCGATCTCCGCGAAGCCGGCGCCGGAGAGCAGCGCCGCGCCCTGCAGCTTGTGGCCGTCCAGCCAGGGGAACGACTCGGTGCCCAGCGACACCGTCCACACCTTGCTCGGCTGCGGCGTGGCCAGTGGCACGCCGGGCGACAGCCAGGGGTGGGCGGTGCGCTCGGTGGTCCGCTTCCGCCGCTCCTTCGTCGCCAGCCAGTGCCGGGTGCGCTGGAAGGGCGTGGTGGGGAGCGAGATGCGGCGCCGGCGCGGCAGCACCTTCTCCCAGTCCACCTTCAGCCCGCGGGTGTAGAGCGCGCCCAGCGACTCCAGCAGCGCCGGCCCCTCGCCCTCCCCGCGCCGCAGCGAGCCCACCGCCGCGCCCTCCGCCTCGGCGTCCCGGAGCAGCCCGCCCAGGTCGTGCACCAGCGTCGGGTGCGGGCTCATCTCCAGGAAGAAGGTGCGGCCGCGGGAGATCAGCCCGCCGGTCACCGAGGCGAACCACACCGGCTCGCGCAGGTTGCGGCACCAGTAGCCGGCGTCCAGCTCCGCGCCCTCCACCTGCTGCCCGCTGACGGTGGAGTACATGGCCACCCGCGGCGCCGCGGGCTTCAGCGCCGCCAGCGCGGACCGCAGCTCCCCCATCAGCGGCTCCACCTGCGGGCTGTGCGAGGCCACGTCCACCTTCACCCGGCGGCAGAACACGCCGCGCCCCTCCAGCCGCCCCAGCACCACCTCCAGCGCCTTGGGGTCGCCGGAGAGCACGGTGGTGCGGGGGCTGTTGCAGGCGGCCACCGAGAGCAGCTTCTCGAACCCGGTGAGCGCCTCCTCCGCCTCGTGCATGGTGAGCCCCACCACGCCCATCGCCCCCTGCCCGGCGATCCGCCGCAGCAGCCCGCTGCGGCAGCAGATGACCTTGACCGCGTCCTCCAGCGAGAGCGCCCCGGCGACGTGCGCGGCGGCCACCTCGCCCATGCTGTGGCCCACCACCGCGTCCGGCTCCACGCCCCAGGCGCGCCAGTGCGCCGTCAGCCCCACGCCCATGGCGAACAGCGCCGGCTGCACGACGTCGATCTGCTGCAGCCGCGCCTCCGCGTCCGGCCCGGCGAGCGTCTCCAGCAGCGACCAGCCGGCCTCCTTGGCGATGGCGTCCTCGCACGCCTCCATCGCCTCGCGGAACGGCGTGGAGTGCTCCAGAAGCCACCGGCCCATCCCTGCCCACTGCCCGCCCTGGCCGGGGAAGACGAAGGCGACCACCGGGGGCGCGCCGGCGGGGGCGACGCCGGTCACCGCGCGGGTGGACGGGTCCTCGGCGATGAACGACACCAGCGTCTCGCGCAGCTCGGCGGCGGAGGCGCCCACCACCGCCAGCCGCCGCTCCAGGTGCGCCCGCCCGGCGGCGGCGGTGTAGCAGGCGTCGTCCAGGTCGATGCCGGCGCTGGGCTCCAGCGCGCGCGCGTGGTTCACCGCCTGCGCCCTGAGCGCGGCGTCGGAGCGGGCGGAGAGGACCAGCAGGCTCGCCGCCGGGGCGCGCCCGGGGGACGGCGCCTCCGGGGTCGCCTGCTCCAGGATCACGTGGGCGTTGGTGCCGCTCAGGCCGAACGAGCTCACCCCCGCGCGGCGCGGCCGCTGGGTCTCCGGCCACGCCATCGCCGCGCGCGGCACGTCCAGCGGCACGTCCGCCCACGCGAAGGCGGGGTTGGGGCGGGCGAAGTGGAGGTGGCGGGGGATGCGCCCGCGCTGGAGGGCGAGCGCGGTCTTGATCATCCCCGCCACGCCCGCCGCCGCCTCCAGGTGGCCCATGTTCGTCTTCACCGACCCCACCCACAGGGGCCGCTCGCGCGACCGTCCCCGGGCGAGCGCCTCGCCCAGCGCGGTCAGCTCGATGGGGTCGCCCAGCGGGGTGCTGGTGCCGTGCGCCTCCACGTAGTCCACGTCCCCGGGCTCCAGCCCCGCGTCCGCCAGCGCCTCGCGGATGACGCGCTGCTGCGCCAGCCCGTTGGGGGCGGTGAGGCCGTTGCTGCGGCCGTCGTGGTTCACCGCCGAGCCGCGGATGAGCGCCAGCACCGGGTGGCCCGCGGCGCGGGCGTCGGACAGGCGCATCAGCGCCACCATCCCCACGCCCTCGCCGCGCACGTAGCCGTTGGAGCTGGCGTCGAACGCGCAGGAGCGCCCGTCCGGGGAGAGCGCGCGGACCTGGCAGAAGTAGATGGAGGTGTCTGGGGCCAGGATGAGGCTGGCGCCGCCGGCCAGCGCCAGGTCGCACTCGCCCGAGCGCAGGCTCTGGCAGGCCAGGTGCGCGGCCACCAGCGAGGACGAGCACGCGGTGTCCACCGAGAGGCAGGGCCCGTGCAGCCCCAGCTGGAAGGCGAGGCGCCCGGCGGCGACGCTGGTGGAGTTGCCGGTGCCGGTGTGCGCGTCCACGTCCTCGGCGGCGCGGAGCACCTCGCGCCCGTAGTCGTTGGAGGAGAGGCCGACGAACACGCCGGTGCGGCTGCCGCTGAGCGCGTCGGGGGCGATGGCGGCGCGCTCCAGCGCCTCCCAGCTCAGCTCCAGGAGCATCCGCTGCTGCGGGTCCATCGCGCTCGCCTCGCGCGGGGAGATGCCGAAGAAGGCGGCGTCGAACGTGTCCACCTGCGGCAGGAACGAGCCGTGGCGGGCGTACATCTTCCCCGGGGTGCCGGGCTCCGGGTGGTAGTAGCGCTCGAAGTCCCAGCGGGTGGTGGGGATGGTGGTGATGGCGTCCCGCCCCTCCTCCAGCAGCTTCCAGAAGGCGTCCGGCGTGTCGGCGCCGCCGGGGAAGCGGCAGGCCATGCCGATGATGGCGATGGGCTCGTGCGCGGCGGGCCTGGCGCGCGGCGCCGGTTCGGCGATGGCGGGCGCGGCGGCGGGGGACAGGCTCTTGGCCGCCTGCGCGATGGTGGGGTGGTCGTAGAGCGCGGTGGCGGGGACCGGCCGGCCCAGCCACACCTGCAGGTCGCCGGTGAGGCCCACCAGGTCGCGCGACTCCAGGCCGTGGTGCGCGAAGGGGATGCCGGGGTCCACCTGCCGCGCGTCCATCCCGCGCAGCTCGGCCACGCGGGCGAGGAGCCAGGCGGCGATCTCCGCCTCGGTGCGCGCCTGCGCGGGTCCGGCGGCGGGGGGGACGACGGGCCTGGGCGCTTCGGCCGCGCGGGCGGGGGCGTCGGCGCGGCCCAGAAGCGGCAGGCTCCCGTCCAGGAACATCGCCCGGCAGGGGCGGCGGCGGACCTTCCCGCTGGTGGTGCGGGGGATGGTGCCCGGCTCGACGAGGGCGATGGCCTGCGCGTCCAGCTCCTGCTCGTCCATCACCGCGCGGCGGATGGCGGACAGCACCTCCTCGGCGTTCAGCGTCCCGCGGCGGTGCTCCACCTCCGCCACCACCGCCAGCCGCTCCTCGCCCCCGACCTCGACGGAGAAGGCGCAGGCGCCCGAGGGGCGGATCTTGGGGTGGGCGCGTTCGACGGTGAGCTCCACGTCCTGCGGGTAGCAGTTGCGGCCGCGGACGATGATCAGGTCCTTGCTGCGGCCGGTGACGTAGAGCGCCCCGCCCTCGACGAAGCCCAGGTCCCCGGTGCGGAGGAAGCGGGCGCCCGGCTCCTCCTCGAGCGTGCCGCCGAAGGTCTCCTCGGTCTCCTTCGGACGGCCCCAGTAGCCGGAGGCCACGCTCTCGCTGCGGATCCAGAGCTCTCCCACCCGGCCGGGCTCGATGCGCTTGCCGGTGAGCGGGTCCACCACCACCAGTTGCTGGTCCTCGGGGACGGCGCCGCTGGCCACCAGCAGCCGCGCCCGCGAGTCCTCGGAGGAGACGGGCTCCACCCGCCCGCGCTCGAGCGCCTCGCGCTGGACGTTGACGGTGGAGAGGGCGCCGGCGAGCTGGACGCCGGACACCGCCAGCGTCGCCTCCGCCAGGCCGTAGCAGGGGCGCAGCGACTCCTTGCGGAAGCCGTGGGGGGCGAAGCGCTGGTGGAAGCGCTCCAGGGTGTCGCCGCGGACGGGCTCGGAGCCGTTGAGCGCCAGCTCCCAGGTGTGGAGGGAGATGCCCTCCATCTCCTCCGGCTTCACCTTCCGCGCGCAGAGGTCGTAGGCGAAGTTGGGCGCGGGGCTGATGGTGCCGCCGAAGGTGCCGATGGCGCGCAGCCAGCGCCGGGGGCTCTGCAGGAAGGACCAGGGGGGGAGCAGCACGCTCGTCCCGCCGTAGTAGAGCGAGTAGAGGATGCCGCCGATGAGCCCCATGTCGTGGTACGGCGGCAGCCAGCTCACCGTGACCGAGCGCTCGCTCTGCGGGAACGCCGCCATGATGAGCGACTCGTTGTGCAGGATGTTCCCGTGGCTGACGATGACGCCCTTGGGGTTTCCGGTGGACCCGGAGGTGTACTGGAGGAAGGCGGTGCTCTCGGAGGTGAGCGGGGGCGCGCGCCAGCCGTCCTCGGTGCCGGGGGCGATGACGTCGGTGTGGATCCAGGTGAGGGCGCCCAGTCCCTCGGTGCGGGGGAGCACGGCCCCGGCGCGCTGGCCGAGCTGCGCGGTGGTGAGCACGTAGCGCGCGCCGCAGTCGGCGGCGGTGGCCTTCAGGCGCGGAAGCGTCTTCTCCAGGCGCGCCGGGTGCGGCGGGTAGGCGGGGACGGCGATGGTGCCGGAGTAGAGGCAGCCGAAGAAGGCGGCGACGAATTCAAGACCCGGCGGGAAGAGGAGCAGCGCGCGCTCGCCGTGCGCCTCCAGCTTCTGGAGGGAGGCGGCGATGGCCCGGGCCTGGCGGTCCAGCTCCTGGTAGGTCAGCTCCTCCACCTCGCCGGGGACGTCGCCGGTGGGGAGGAAGTGGTAGGCCACGGCCGAGCCGCGTTGGCTTGCGCGCAACTGGAGGAGCTGGACGAGGGTCTGGGGACGCCCTCGCGAGAGTGATGCACGCACTCTGTGACCGGCCTGGATGATGCCATGCCAGGGGGAGAGGTCGTCTAGAGTGCGAGCGATGAACCGAGGGAGGGTGGCTGGAATTTCAGTGGTGGCGGCACTGATGGCGGGGTGCGGCGTGAGCTTGACCCCCGACCAGTCTTGCCAGGCCATCTGCGACGAGATGGCCCAGTGTCAGTTCGCCATCGACGGAAGCTCCCTGGCCGCGGGACCGAGCTGCCAGGCGGACTGCCTGGGGAAGATCGAGTCCCGCGGGTCGTACTGCAAGTCGTCCGCGGCGTACCTGGCGGACTGTTTCCAGACGTACACTTGCGACGGCGACCCGGTGCTGTGCTCGGACCAGTCGTCGTCGTTCGCCATCGACTGCGAGTGACGGCTCAGCTCTGCTGGGTGCGGTCGTTGTGCTTGGCGGCGTAGATGGCGGCGGAGGCGCGGTCCTGGCGGCGCTCGATAACGGCGCTCTCGTGGGGGCCGATCTTCCCGTCGTCCAGCTTCGACTTGGCGAGGTAGGCGTCGGTGCGGGCCTCGGCCTTGACCAGGCGGCTGGTCTCGCCCTTGGTGAGGGAGCCATCCTGCACGCCGTCGCGGATGCGGGCAGCCTGGTTCTGCTGGCGGTCCACGCGGGGGTGCTCGGAGGAGGGGGGCGTGGGGGCGGGCTGGGTCTGGTCGTTGTGGCGGGCCTGGAAGATGTCCTTGGAATTCTGCGCCTGCTGGCCGCGGATCTGCGCGCGCTCCTTGGGGCCGACCACGCCGTCGTCGCGCTTGGCGGAGACGAGGGCCTTGTCGGTGGAGACCTGGTTGGAGACGAGCTGCTTCGCCTCGGGCCTGGTGAGGGAACCGTCCTGGACGCCCGCGGAGATGCGGGCCGCCTGGTGAGCCTGGGTGCCGACGAGCCGAGTGATGGACATGGGAGTTGCTCCTGTTCGTTGGGGCCACCGGGATGGCGGCCGGATGAGAGGGACAAGAGCGAAGTCCGTGCCTGCGGGTGAGGGGGTGGTATCAGGGAGTTAGGCGATCGAGAGGCGGGGCCGGGCCTGCGCTCGCGCACCGCACGCGTGGACCGCTGGTTCACAGGAGAGAGAGGCCTACAGGCGGCACTCGTGCGCGCCGGCCTCGGGCGCAACGTGCGATGCGGGATTCGGGCCGGCGTGAGTGGCGCGACGACTACAGCCCGTGCCGGCGCATGAGCCGGTGCAGGTACACGCGATCGATGCCTGCCTCGCGGGCGGCCTTCGACACGTTGTTGTCCGCGGCGCGGAGGAGCTGCACCACGAACTGGCGCTCGAATCGCTGGAGCGCGTCCTCGCGCGCGGTCCGGTAATCGGTGGTCCGCGCGGGCGGAGGAACGGGACGCAGCCCGAGCGTCTCGGGAGAGCCACCCTCGAGCGCCACCGCGCGCTCGGCGAGGTTCTTCAGCTCTCGGACGTTGCCGGGCCAGGGGTGCTCCTCGAGCGCCGCCAGCAACTCCGGAGAGGGCGTGAAGTCGCGGGCGCGCTCGCCCATCCCGGCGAGGAGGGTGGAGAGGAGCTCCGGAAGATCCTCAGGGCGCTCGCGCAAGGGCGGGAGGTGGACGCGGATGACGGCCAGGCGGTGGAGGAGATCGCCTCGAAAGCGTCCCTGCCGGGCCTCCTCCTCGAGGTCGCGGTGGGTGGCGGCGATCACCCGCGCGTCCACCGGGCGGTACGCGGCGTCGCCCAGGCGCCGGATCTCGCGGCGCTCCAGCGCGCGGAGCAGGAGCGGCTGCAGGTCCAGGGGCAGCTCGCCGATCTCGTCGAGGAAGAGGGTGCCGCCGGCGGCGCGCTCGAAGGCGCCGGGGCGGTCGCGATCGGCGCCGGTGAATGACCCGCGGAGGTGGCCGAACAGCTCGCTGTACGCGAGGTCGCGGGGGAGCGCGCCGCAGTCCACCGCGGTGAAGGGCTCGCCCTTCCGGGCGCTGGCGCCGTGGAGCGCGCGCGCCGCCACCTCCTTGCCAGTGCCGGTCTCGCCCTGGATGAGCACCGTGGCGTCGGTGGGGGCGATGCGGGCGATCTGTTCGATCACCTGCTGCATCGGCCGCGACCGGGAGCTCAACGGCCCCACCGAGACGGCTTCGGGGAGGGCGGCGCGCTCGATGCGCAGCTCCGCGCCACCCAGCCGCAGCACCGCGCCGGGGGGCACCAGCGCGTCCGTCACCTCCGACCCCTGGAAGCGGGCGCGGTTCTTCGCGCCGAGGTCGCGCACGCGCACGCCGCCGGCGACGAGCTCCACCTCCAGGTGGCGGGAGGAGACGGTGCGGTCCTCCACGACGACGTCATTCCCGGCCGCGCGGCCGATGGTCGCCCTGCCCTTCTCCTCGCCAAGGAGCAGCCTCGGTCCAGGGCGGCCCTCGACGATCGCCGTGAGCCAGAGGGGCTCCAGCTTCGCCTGGCGCTTCACCTCGACCGTGGACGCGTCGACCATCGCTCGTCACCAGACGGCGATGGACCAGCCGCCGTTGACGGGATTCGCCTTCAGGAACTCGTCGAGCGCGTCCGGGGTCATGGTCAGCGTCTCGCCGGTCCACGGGTCGTTGACGACGTAGTTGCCCTGGGTGTCCTTGCCGCTGACGACCATGTAGTGGCCGGAGATCTGGCCGTCGACGGGGATGGCGCCGTTGACGATGACGGAGCCGCCCGCGGCGAGGGTGGCGTCCACGAATCCAGGGTGGAAGCCGCCCAGCGCGGAGGCGGTCTGGTAGCCCATCGCCTGGGCCATGGCGATCTCCCCGTTGGGGCACGTGCCGGTGGTCCCGGTGCCACCCACCATTCCGAGCGCCATCACCAGCTGCGCGTCGGTCATGCTGGAGACGGGGACGCCGTAGAGGGTCGCGTTCGGGTCCGTCCGGGCGATCATCGCCATCGACGTGGGGCCGCAGTTGGCGTTGCCGTTGAGGTACCGCCCGTTCCCGTCCGGCGTCTGCTGATCGATCGCCGGCAGCGTCCCGCCCAGCACGACCGGCGCCTGGACCCCCTCCTCCGTCCCCTGGTTCAGCGTCCGCGCCGTCTGCCGAACTTCGACGCGCTGCGCAGCGGGTTCGAAGACGTCGTTCTGCTGTAACCCGGCGGGCCACACCGGGGCGCGCGCGTCCGCTCCAGGTGGGGGGGCTTCCAGGGCCTGAACAGCGTTGGAAATCCGCGAAAACAGGGCATCGAGCAACGGGGAGATCGTGGTCGCCATGGAGAACCTCTCCAGTGCAACCCGCTCGCCCGCGAATAGTTGCGGGAGTGCGAACGACCGGGGGGGAACGGTGCTCGTGACCGACAGGAGCAAGTGGTGGTGAGCCCACGGCAATTGTGTCACCAGTGGTGACACTTTTTCGTCCCCCGGTAGGGCTCGTAGAAGTGCCGCATCCGGAACAGGTTGCGGCGAGTGAACCGCGCAGGCCGGGGTGTTCGCGCGCGATGGTCGCCGCGAGCGCGTCGATCACGCCCTCGCCCAAAGGCGCACGCGTGCAACTCCAGCAAGCGCGGGCGCGATCATCGACCTATCCCAGGCCGCCTTGCCGCAACCATGCCCGCTGCCGCAAGGCGCAGCGCGCACCAGCAGCGATGCCAGCGCAGATCGGAGGGGTCCAGGTTGGCCAACGCGGCGTAAGCGAGCGCGGCGCTGCGGAGCATCACCTCGGACACCACGATTCTCTCCCGAGCATCTTCCGTCTCCGGACGCTTCCTCTTGGCGGGTCTGGTCATGGCCCTGGATGTGCAGGGTCCAGGGGCCGGAGTCCGGAATGGATGGGTGACACCATCTGCGGAGGCTGGTGAATCAGACCTGACGGCTGGATACGGCATTCACGGGCGGTTGGATGCCGCATTCATCGGCGCCCAGCCCAAGCCGGGCGCACCGTGCCCTTCGGTCCTGACCGGAGAAACATCCCATGAGAAAGAAGCAGCGAAGGCCATCCCGCCCGCCCCCCGAGCACCTCCAGGAGTCCGTCTCCACCCTCCGCGACGCGGCGAAGGACCTGGTGCTGGACGCCACGCGGTTGTGG
>Ga0134122_10000538_pt1 | contig 25707 bp, 47 predicted proteins | sample KB302_FD_96461 | JGI IMG/M metagenome (GOLD analysis project Ga0134122, IMG submission 96461) | Terrestrial soil microbial communities without Nitrogen fertilizer from Kellogg Biological Station, Michigan, USA - KB3-0-2 | ecosystem: Environmental > Terrestrial > Soil > Unclassified ...
AACGGGCAAATCTCTCTACGCAGCGGAAGGTTTTCTGAGCGCAAAAGGGAACTTCTATAAGGTCAATAATATCACAACCAATACGACCATTGATCTTACTTATTATTATATGACTGTGGATGCGACAAGTGGGAATGTAACAATCACATTGCCTGCAGCTTCAACAGCATTTGGGGCTAATGTAGGCATATTGTACGTTTTCCAGCGAATTGACAATTCGGGTAATACGATAACAGTTCAAAGGGCGGGATCTGATACTATAAACGGCAGCACTTCTTTTACACTGACGACCCAATATGAAACAAAGACTCTTATTTGTACATCAACCTCAACATGGGGGAGTCATTAAATGTATGGTATGAAAAAACTTATTTTCCTTTTGCTTCTCGCTTCCTGCACCGGTCCATTCCGTGATAAAAAAGTCTATGAGCCGGACAGTTCAGCGGTAGACCCGACGCCAAGGAAAGACACTTTGAAGCTGGACAGTGTTGCTGTGGACACGACTGTAAGCATAAGCCTATGAAAGACCCTATAGTACCCATATTGATCTCAGCCATTGTGGCACTGTTTACCGCTTTAACAGCTGTAGCAGTGGCTTATAGGAGCCAGTCAAACAAGTCGGCGAGAACAATGCAGGACATGATGAATAAGATCATGGAACTGGGGACAAGGTTTGCAGAAACAGCAGGCGGTTTGAAATCAGCGATTGACGCGAACACGAAAGCAACAGACAGGGGAGCACAGGTAACTGATGACCTTCATAAAACCATATTGAAAACTACAAAAAGAATCAAGGACGATGATTAATCTTTTATTCCTTATCCCTACGGCTATTTACGGGTTCGTATTCTATAAACAGTATACGATTGTATTACAGAGCCAGAAAAATGATCCGTATTTCAAAACAAAAGCTCTTTTTCTTTTGCATACGGTGTTTAATATAACAGGGATATGGTTATTGTTATATAGACAGAAGATACCGGCACTTATATGTTTTACTATTGTGTCACTGGTCGCCTTATACGCTTATACAAAACAAAAATGACCTATGGGCAAAACCATCAATAATTATTACGGACCGGTAAACCAGTACTTTAATAACGAGAAACTTGATTTAATAATACAAAAACTTGAAAACATGCAACAGGAATTGGAAATTTTAAAGCAACAGTTAACAGAGGCAAATAGCACCATCGACACCATTGATACTAATGTTGAGGGTATCAAATCAGACTCTATTTTCCTCAAAAATAAAATTGATGAACTGGTGAACCGTGGGCAGGCATCGCCCGCAGAACTTGCGGAGTTAGCTGAGTTGGGGAATACTCTAGTAACAAAACTGGGTAGCGTTAAAACAAAGACTGCGGACCTCGACGCTTCAACCGACAGCAGCCAGCAAGTGCCGGAGCCTCCTGTACAGTAATCCCTAAACCCCTGATCTATGACCATTACTTTTTATTTAACATGCTTCGCCGTCGGGTTAGTCGGGATGCTCTTACAAACCGTCCTTAAAATAAAATCGCTTCAGGAGAAAGCCAAGGTTTCGAACATGGCCTTTAATCCATGGAGTTATTTTAAAACGGACTGGTTAAGCGTATGCGCATCCTTATTGACTATTATTCTATTTCTTTTTTTCATTGACAATATCACAAAATGGAAACCTGAGACTGAGAAGTTTATGAAGATAGGTTTCGCTTTTGTGGGGTATACGGGTTCTGATATTGCCTCCCGGTTGTTCGGGGTGGTAACTAAAAGGATCAACCAGGTGATTGATGAAAAAACGGATAAAGCGGACGGTATAAAATAATGATGTATGAGAAAGAACCTATTACAACTCGCGGCCAATATCGACGCTAAGGGTAAGCATTACAAGGACAATGAACTGCAATAGTTGGCAGGAGAACTTGCCGATTATGCCTCCCGGTTACCCGAAGATTCAGTATCTTCTTCCGAAACAACTAACGATGAAGAAGACGACACCGGCGGCGGTAATCACCCGGGTAAGCCGCACAATCCATAACGTGATTGTCCGGGCAACGTATGTTCTAAACCTTCCTATTCTGATTACATGGTATGTCGGGGGACTACTGATCTTCCATGTAATGGATGAGTTTTCAACTGCTAGTTATTCAAATCCTGTTTGGGATAGGATATACTACGTATGGTTAAAGGCTCTGCATCTTATAGTATGGGTAACGCTGTACGACAGGTGCAAAGAAGAGCAACCCCTGATCCGGCCCGTAGTTATTTACTCATTAATTGCTCTTTTATGGGAAATCACCAGTTGGATAACAGGAATGGATTGGAACGATTCCAAGTTAACTACGACTTTGTTTTTAACCCTGCTGTTCGTGATTATATCGCTTACAGTCAAAAAACAGTACGAACGATGGCGTGGAAGATAATATATTTCATTGTAACCGTATTCGGTATTCCGAGCATACTCATTGGTATACTGGCGGATTTCGGGGTGTTTGCAATGAATAACTGGAAGGCCAATTTAATCTTCGTACTGGGATCGCTTTTTACAGGACTTAGAATGTACTGGTATCACCGGGACAAAAAACAGAATGCAAGGCTCAAAGATTTGGAGATCAGAATGAAGGAACACCAGTTGGGGATTAATGAAGACGAAATAAAACCACATCAATGAAACAACACCTACGAAAATATTGGTTTACATACCTTTTGCTGATCGTTTGCCTGATCATGCTTTATTGGATTTTATCCGTTCCAAAACCATTGGATAGCCATTCCACCGAGAACGCAGGGCTGAAGAAAGAAAACGCTGCCTTGCGTGATTCTATGGCTGAATTTAAGAAGAGAGAAGCCATCGACAGGAGAGTAATTATCCAAACCGATAGCGCAAAGAAGGCGATTCAGACTGCTTTCGAGGTTACCAAAAGAGAACTGAACAAAACAAAAGACAATGCTTTACAGCTTGCCAGGGAAATCAAAGAACTGAAATCCGATTCAGATACCAGTGAACTATCGCGCAAAGCAGTTGATCTCGCCCAACAGGTAGAAAATATGGCATTTCTTCTTGATGATGCACTTAAGCAAAACGATAGTCTGAATATATTAACTGAACAGCAAAAAATCACCTATGAAAAGATGTTGACTGATCGTACCGGCATCATTAACCAAATACAGACAGCCAACAACCATTTGAATGAAGCTTACAATGGCTTGTTGAAAGATTATAGTAAGGTTGGCAAGAAACTCAGGATAGAAAAACTTAAAACGAAGGCAGCAGCATTAATAATACTGGCTGAAGCTGTTCGCCTGTTCATCGCCAAATAAATTGACCCCGGTCGGAAGCCGGGGCCTTGGAGGGAAAGGAATTCTTACTTCAGGATACTAAGTTAACTAAAATTTTATATATGTCTACCAACAAAAAGTCACTGCTGAAAAGCATACTCATTACCGTTGCATGCCTTGTGGGGGTATTCGGCGGCCTGTTCTGTATTATCCATGCTGAATATGTAAGTGCCGCCGCCGCTAATGGCTGGTACTGGGCCGGTGGCCTGCTCATGGGCGGGTTTGTATTATTCTTTGGGATATGGTTTTTCGCAGGAGGAAAACGGTCTTCATGAGCATCCTCTACGACCAACTCATCCTTGCCGCTCACAACCTACTCAACGTTTGGCTCGATGCCTATAAGATAAAACGGGCATTAAAGAAGAACATCCCAAAGTCTGTGAGGCATGGGGTGAATTTCGCTGCTTATGCGATCACAACCGGTGTGATCATTTGGTTACGCCACATGGGAGTGTGGGAGGCGGTTGTATTCGCACTCTCAGCTTTATTTCAACGCCAGATCACATTTGATATACCATTGAACCTTCGCAGAGGGCTTGCCTGGAATTATGTTTCACTCGACAAGCCGCCCAATGCATTTATGGATAAAATTGAGATCAGAATATTCGGGTATAATGGCGCTGCTCCTGTATTGGTGTATGGACTGCTGTGGGCGGGATTGTTCATTACACAATATGTTTTATGATAATAACCGATCAGTATTTGCCGAATAGGAAATGGTGCGCCTTCGCAGATATTTCTGAAAAAAGCAAGTTCAACAGTTGGCCAAATGAAAAGGGTGCAACTCCGCGCGATTTAAGTTTGGGTTATATGGACAATAAAGATTTTGGCAGATTACATGTCTATCCAATGGCACTTTTTAATGATAAAATGAAACAAAATGCGTGACATAAAATCAATTCATACCGTCCAACTCCTTCACCCCAAAATCAGGGATGAGGTAAAGGCACTTATTGAGAAAGCAGAATCATTTTTCCCCGCCTCAATTGCCATCAGGATAGTACAGGGACTGAGGACAATCGATGAGCAGAATAAACTATATGCCCAAGGCAGGACCGCTCCCGGCAAAATTGTTACCAAAGCAAAAGGTGGACAGTCTTACCACAATTTCGGACTAGCGATTGACTTCGCTCTGCTCCATGACAAAGACGGTAACGGAACCTATGAAACCCTTTCATGGGATGATAAAGAGGACTACGATAAAGACGGGACAATTGACTGGCGGGAGGTAGTTGATGTGTTCGAGAAAGCAGGTTACACATGGGGCGGTCGCTGGGCAACCATTGTTGATGCGCCTCACCTTGAAAAAACTTTTGGCCATCACTGGAGTGATCTGCTCAAGCTCTACAATGAAAAGAAATTCATTCCCGGAACTCAATATGTGAATATATGAAACTAAGACTCTTACTTCCAATACTTCTTATAAGCCAGCTCACCCACGCGCAGGTAGTTTCCTGCGGACCCGGAACAAAGGTCATAAAAGGGAACACCAGTGCTTACGCGGTTCGTAAAGACAAGAATATTGCCACTGCAGAAATGCCTGTTCATTTCGGCAATATAGAGCAGGTATCTGGCTGGCCCGCCCGCGTCTCAGTCTCTTCTGTTCGTGATGGCCTATGGTCTGATGCCGGAACTTGGGGAGGGTTAATCCCCGGTCCTAATGATGTGATTACTATTAACCACAAGGTTACTATCGATGTGAACGCCACGGTAGCGGGAATTACCTGCTCGGGCTCCCTGATCTTCGCCCCGGATAAATCAGTCATTCTCCAAAGCTCAAAGAATATCATAATTACTGGTACGCTACAGATGCGGCCATCTTCCCCCTCGGCCATACAACTGATCCGCTTCATCAATATCAATGAGGATAAGTTCATCGGCGGCGGGGAAGACCCGATGGACTCCGATATCGGGCTGTGGGTGATGAATGGCAAACTCGACCTGCAGGGCTCACCAAAGACCGGTTGGATAAGACCTGCCGGCGGAATTGTCAACACAGATAATCTATTCCTCGATGCTGAAGGATGGCAGATAGGGGATGAGGTTATGATAACCCCGACGTCAAAAAATGCTGTCAACTTCGATGAGCGTAAGATTGTAGCCATCAGTGGCGGCACTTTTACCCTCAACTCCGTTACTACTTCACATCCACAGATCAATGGAAAGTGGAGCCCGGAGGTTTGTAACCTGACAAGGAACGTAAGGATAGAAGGAACGGCGACCGGTAAGAGTCATGTGTTTATCCGCTCTGCCATCCCCCAGAATATTCAGTACGTCCAGTTCCGGTATATGGGGCCGCGGAAACAACAAGCGGGAGATTCCGCTGAAGAATTTCTATTGGGTAGGTATGGCATTCACTTTCATCATTGTGGCGATGGCTCACGCGGGTCGGTTATTGAAGGATGTGTAGTAAGGGACTGTGATTCTCATTCTTATGTTACTCACGGCTCACACGGGGTAACAGTTCACAACTCCATAGCCGCCAATGTTACCGAAGATGCCTTTTGGTGGGACCAGGGGCCGGAGCACGCTTCTCATGATACAAAGTGGATTCATAATGTTGCCGCACTGGTTAAATTCGTTCCACGCGCGATTGATCCAACAAACTCCTACGGTGACCCTACCTTATCAGCAAGAGGGTTCCTCTTAGGTCATGGAGATGGGAATATCTGTGACTCCAATGTTGCAGTAGGAACCACCGGTGATCCCCACGATGGTGGAGGTTTCAAATGGGAGGCGGTCAATAACGATCACCTTGAAGGAGTCTGGAAATTTCGGTCTAACCTCTCCCATAATTGTAACACCGGGTTCATTACATGGCAGAACGTTCAAATGAACCACGTTATAGAGGATTACACGGCTTATAATAATTCTATCGGGGTTTTCCATGGTGCTTACGTTAATGCCTACAAATACATCCGGGGTGAGTTATACAACAATCCTTTTGTCCTGCATGCAGGAAGTTCTAACCAGGCGAGACTCCGGGTCGAAGATTTAACGGTTGATGCAGCCGGCCAAGACTATGCTGTGATCATGGAGAGCAATAGCGAGACCGGGGCGGCGCCGATCCTAATAAGGAATCTGAAGGCAACAAATTATAAAAAGGCAGCGGTCCTTGACTCATCGATGGAAACCGTCCATTCGGCTGACATTATTCAGTCGGACGGGGTATTTCGCATGTCAAGAATTGCCAATGCCGGTGAAGTCTTAAGAGTTCAATCCAATACCGGTGGCGCCACGAAAATCACTCGTACCAGTTCAACTGCTACCCCCAACTTCGCCCCTACACTGTGGGGAACAGGCACAGGACTACTCGGCGAATACTTTAATAACCCCGACTTCACTTCTCCTGCGCTCACCCGTATAGACTCGTACATTGGGTTCTCTGAGTGGTACGGCACCCAAAGCCAGATCCACTACGCTATAAAATACTCAACTTATTCCGTCCGGTGGACCGGTAAGATACAACCGCAGTTTACTGAAGTCTATAAGATAACGGCAGTGACACAGAATAGCGGCGCGAAACTTTATATAGGGGGCCAGCTGGTAAGCGGTTCAATTGCTCTTGTAGCGGGGAAGCTATACGATATAAAAATTGAGTACACTAAGTCGAGCTCTGCCCGTTCGGGGATCGGCCTATTCTGGACTTCCCCATCCCTGGAACTCTTTACCAAAGGCGGCGAGTACGTCCCGCAATCTCAACTCTACCCTCCCGACTCAGGAATACCTCCACCGGTTAATAAACCGCCTACCGTCTCAGCGGGGCAGGATGTAACTATACAGTTACCAACAAATAAGGTCACTCTTACGGGGGTAGCAAATGATCCAGACGGTACGGTCATTCAATATAATTGGCAAAAAATAAGTGGCGGGAATGCTATTATTATCCCGATTGCCACCGGTTCAGCCAATTTTGTCGAACTTGGCGAAGGCTCTTACACATTCCGCCTCTCAGCCACTGACGACAAAGGAGCCGTAGGATTCGATGATGTGAACGTAACCGTTAAGCCCGCTCCCGTCAACCAACCTCCGACTCTTACCGTCTCAACCGCAGTAACCATAACAAAGACGGGTGTTATTACCCTGATCTCCGATGCCAAAGACCCGGAAGGGGGAACGCTGACTTATAAGTGGAGGTTCGTAGATGGACCCGCTACGGCGGTGATCACTAACCCAAGTGCGGCAGTCACAACAACAAACACCCTGCCTAATGGTACGTATACTTTTGAACTGGAGGTGACTGATAATAGCGGGAATAAAGTGGTGAAGACGGTGAGTGCGGTGATATAAATAGTTTTCACTAACCATCCACATTAGGAAACCCTGTCAGTCTTGGCGGGGTTTTTTATTCGAATACGGTTTCCCGTAATAATTTGTCGAATCTGCTTTCTACCTTTGATCAAAATCATTTATATGCAAAGAATTTTTATCAATGGCGAGCAAGCCATATTCAGGATGGGGACCGAAGAATACCCATGTATAATTGACGATGTAAACGTTCAAAAAAGAGCTATCGCAGAAGCAGTGACTACAAACGTCTACTATGATATTGACGTTATTTATGACAAAGAGTGTGGCCTTCACGAAGTGTTCAAGCATATTCACGGTTCGTTCGTTAAAAAAATTCCACTCAATCAGAAGGGTTGGCATTCCGATTACTTTTATTCCGCAAAAGAAGGGGATGCCTGGAAGATATTCAGAAGGGATGGAACACATATAGCCAATATCGAGGAGGACTGCATTTTCTTTACTAATCCAAATATGGCTTATGGCCCGGAAGATTTGGCTGAAATTGCTCAACTAATGAGATGTATGGCAGTGCCATCATAATATCTTGTATTATTTTTTGTGAAAAATTGGAATGAAGAATGCCCCGGTGTTTCTACATTGGGGCTTTTTCGTCTGCCAATACGAAAGAACATTTTTGAAGTGTTACGCCGGGGGCGTTTCTTGCAATCTGTTCCAGCTTGGAGTTTTTATTGGCCTCATTAAATCTTTGGATGTGGTTGTCGATTGCCTCTTCTTTTGTATCACCATATCCGTTTATGGGCGAAAGAACAGAATGAGCGTGCCATCGTTTTGATGTTTCATCCTGCTTAAGAAAGAATGTGATTTCCATATTAATAATTTATGTATTGCCAAAGGGCTTGGCGTATTGTCTTTGCCCATTGCTTTTTAGTAACTACAACCATAACATGCCCGTCTATTTTTTCTTTGCCAGTTACTACTGGTTGATACCCTTCACCACTAACCGCCCAGTTTCCATTATCGTCATTAATTAAATTCGGGGCTTGCCCGAAAGTTATAAGAGTTTCCAAGATAAAATCTATTGAAAAATATTTAAATCTATTTCTTAAAGAAGAAGTAATTTTCTTTTCAATTATATCAGCTTCTTTAACGTTGTCTGCATTGAGCAGTTTGTATCGTTTTTTGATTAACGATTTAATTTCTTGTTCATCCATAGTGCAAAAGTAAGAAAATTAATTCTCCCCCGCTTCCCACTGATCAGCGCAGCCGGGGGAAGAGTTAAGCTGCCATCGTTCCAGCCTTAATAAGCTGAAGCCTGGAAATCGGTTCACGGTCTTTGTCGAATGGAATGCCATCGACAGATTTTCTAATAATATCTCCACTGCCCGCCATCGCACAAAGGACTAATTCAATAAAGAACTCAGCCGGTTTATCCTGCGTATTTTCAAAACAGTAACAATAATCCTGAATTACCCCATTTGCCCAAAAGTTGTGTACAATTATTTCCACCTCACGCCTGTAATATCCTGTACCTCTTTTTATCTTTTGCGCTGAAACCGTTTCATGTGACAAGCCATAGAGCAAACAAACCGCTGATCTGAAAGTAAAATCATCTTCATCGGTTATATTTAATTCTCTTACAAGTTCAATTATTTTGTCAATCTCCATATTATACGAGTTACAAATTATTTATACCTTTGTTTTGTGCGGTAGAGCAGCAGTAGCTCGATAGGCTCATAAAGCCAAAAGTATGCAGAATTTTTTCGATAAGGTTAAGAAAACAAGTGTATGTTGGGAATGGACAGGCGGTAGTCGCGGCGTGGGTTATGGGGCAATTAAATTCGAAGGCAGGGTTGTAGACGCGCATAGGGTATCTTATATTCTTCACAAGGGGCCAATACCCGATGGATTGCTTGTATGTCATTCTTGCGATAATAGAAATTGCGTTAACCCGGACCATCTTTTTCTCGGCACTTATCAAGATAATAGACAAGATTGTGTCAAGAAAGGAAGAAGTGTCGCTCCTAATAAAGATAAAATTAAGCATCCTTCAATTTCGCAATATTGTAGAGGTTGTCGATGTGATGGTTGTAGAAAACTAGCTGTTGCAAGAATAAAAAATCAGCGACTTAGGGGGATAAAGACATAGTTAAAACGGCAGCAATGACCAAACGCCCGGCAGATAGTGTCAAAATCTGGACGGGCTTTTTTATTTCCTCCCCATCACCTCCCCCGCAACCAGCATCATCACCTTATCTCCTTTGACTTTCATTAGCTTCCCCAACTCATAACACTCCTCCATAGTTAATTTCCCTGGATTACCCATTACCGTCTCAAGCCTGCTTACTCCCCATCCCATGCTCTTTGCTATAACACTTTTGGGTATATGCTTGAAAATATGGCTGAAGGTTTTTATCTCACCGGATTTAATGAGGGAACCGATGGAGGCAAGGCGGGGGTCTGTTTTGGCGGGGTGGCGCATGTTAGTATCTTCCAGATTTGGATCGATGCATAAATTCAGAAGGCATACCCCATCCATCAAAAACAAAATCCTTGCATATTCTTTTTACCCCACTACTATAAATAATCATTAAATCGTTGTTCTTGCGATATTGCTTTCCGCCGTTGGGTGAATAGCCGTATAACTCCCATTTATGCTTATTCATGATTTTATGAATGTACCACAAAACTACGATTCGTAATATTATTAACCAAATAAAGTTGCCAATCCATTTGTTTTTATCTACGAAAAATACTAACTTTAATACATGGACGAAGTATGGGTTAGTTTCAGGGGGCCTATAGAGGTTTCCAACTTTGCTAATTTCCGGGCCCGCATAGTAATTAAGAACAAGGTTATTTACAGGAAACACACACCAAAGATTACCTTGAAAGATACCGGTTACCTAAGAATCGGTAAGGTGACCATTCACCGGTTAATAGCCACTTTATTTATACCCAATCCAATGGGGCATAAGGAAATCAATCACATAGACGGGGACAAGCTGAATAATAGAGCAGATAACCTTGAATGGACTGACAGGTTTACAAACATGAGACATGCATGGTATACTCTCAATAGAGAATCATCGAAGCCTAAAAAGCCTGTGAAAATATTTAAAGATGGATATTTCCTTGCTGAAACACGATCAGTGGCAGATGCTGCAAGATTAATATCTGGTAACACTACCGGTATCTCATTAGTGTGTAATGGTAAAAAGGAACAGTACAAGGGATTTGTATTCTGTTATGGTTGATCACCACTTCCGGCTTTTTTTCTCAATGGCTTCCACATCCACATCAACCCCTAAGTCCCTTAAGTACTTACTATAAGAAACAAAATCACTATGCCCTGTAACTGCCATTATCTCATCGTCTTTCGCACCGTCTTTTTTAAGGTGAATAACTCTTGTATGGCGAAAACCCATTAGGGTATAGTCGGTAGATAGTTCGCATCTTTTTCTTACTTCCCTGAACCTTTTGGCCGCCCAGTGAGTACCCATCATCTTTGGCCCTGGTTTACCGTCTGTTCCGAATACGTACCAGTTAGGATTGAGATCCATTATACCCCGGCTCCGCAGTTTGGCAATTAGTTCGTCGGTCATTGGGATATAGCGGTCAACATTTGTTTTGCTCCCGCCGGCGGTTATAAAAGCCTGTTTCCGTTCAGGGTAGATATTCCCTATCTTGAAATTCTTGAGCTCCTTATCAGAACGGATACAAAGAAAGTAAACACATTCAGCGGCAAAGGCAAGGTTCTCATCAACCTGTAAAAGAGCAGCCTTTACTTTTGGGAGTAATCGCTCATCATAAAATCTATGTTTTTTACTTGCTGACTTCAGCTTTGCTATTTCAAGATGGGGTTTATTGTTGTTCAGTTTTTTCCGGTCAAAGAATGTGAAGATAGTGCCCAGAAATTCCCGCTCATTGTTATACGACCTATTGCTCCACTTCAGGCAGTTCTTATAAAAGGAAAGCTCAGCCTCGATATGATCCTGACCAATATCCGCAGCGGGAGTATGTTGTAGTCCTACTTTAACTAACCAATCCCTGAACCGGTCCGCTACTCTATAATACTTCGCCAGGGAATTGGGTTGAAGCCCCCGTTCACCCCATTTCTGTTTAAAGAAGTGCAGAGCCTGTAAAATCGTCCATTCTTTCTTACGGGTTATACCAGCCTTTACCTCGCGTTGTGCCTGTATTTCCTCCTCAAATGGGTCGTAGCCACGTTTTAAGATTTCCTCTACAATCCCTCTTAATGTATGAGCATATTCTTTGGATTTGATACGGTTAATGTCCTCGTATACCTTGAAGCGTAACCATACTTTATTTTTATAGACTGGGCGAAGGGAGTCCGGCACCCGGAAATAATACTCGACATACCATTTCTTACCGGTTGTGTGGAGGGTTGGTGTTTTGTATTTTCTACCCATGTCCCCGAGTTTGTCCCCGTAGGTTCTTATAAAGCTAAAACCCGCTGATAATGCGGGCTTTATATCCAGTTGCGAAGGGGAGGATCGAACTCCGATGGATTTTTTCTGCGGTTGCGACATATTGATATTGAAAAGGTTACGATTGAATATTTGATGAAAAGGGAGATATTTTTGTCCCCGTTGCCGTCCCTATTAACGGCGCTGCTTACTCTATTTCTTAGATCTATATTTCAATGCAATAGAATCAGGCACCGGCACAATTTCTATAGATGCTTTATACCCTAAAAACTTATCTTTGTCAATTTGAGCCTTTGGTAAATAAATAAAATTCAAAGTTGTGTCTTTATACTGGTTAAAACCAGCAACCGCTTTATATAATCCAGACCCTTTCATTCCCTGTTCGGTCTTGAAATGCTGCTCCATCCAATACTTAATAGATCCGTCTTCACATTCCATCAACAAGGCAAAGTTGTCGCCCCAGGGCCTGTATTCAACTTTTTTCATGTGAACACTAAAATTCATCATTTTACCTTTCAGAGAATCAGTTATATAATTATCCAACTTAGTAACACAGGAATCGAAGAATTCTTTTTTCTTAATTTCGTTATCCCGGTAGTATTGATTGTCAAAATATTCGTCCACTATTTCGTGAAGCCTTGCCTGGTCTTTATTCGTAAAAATATTTTGAGACTTATCCATCTGCTGATCTTCGCAGGAGAACAAGCATAGGAGCGCAGGCAAGACAAAAACTAGCTGTTTCATATATACTTTAATTACTAAACTATTATAGTCTATCCTTTATTGTTAGAGTTATCCACGCAAAATCGATTTAACCCTTACATAGTTACCATTAGAACATTAAAATATATTTGTATCCGAATAGGGGTAATGCTTAAATTCACTGTTCGCCTCATCCTAAACCAACTCCCCGACTTCCATTATCCCCTTCATTAAACTTCCTAAATCTTACAATTATGAAACCGGCTACACGGACATGCAGGGTATTTGTTTCCAATTTGTCGCCCCCATTTGTTACTTTCGCACCACTCCCGAATTATTAATATTCAGCGTCGTTCCCGGACTGCCCAAAAAACCGCGAATTTTTTCTGTTCCCCGGATATGTGACGCTCACGCTACGGCGTGGGCCACTCAATTGGGGAAAGGGCTACTTCGCGGTGCCCGGCAGCCGGATTGAACCCCGCGCCTTTTTTTATTCTGATAACATAAACAATCCCTGGTTATGCCTCATCAATGCACTAACTGCCAGTGCCACTATTGCCCTGTCCAGCATCTACCTGAATATTTGCGCCAATCAGCTTGCCCACTTTCACCCATTCTTGTAAAAAGTCTTCCTGATTCCAGCCATTCGACTTCAGAATACCATATTGGCCCCAACCTCTCACCTCAGCGCGTATATAAGCTTGCCCATTTTCTAATCTTGTCAGGGCACGTAATATCATCTCTAAATTGACATCAGGGGACCTTGCATTCTGCAATCCAGCCAGCCGGTGTTTGAGCTGTTGCAGGAATTTTTCAGATACCTGCGGCTGCCCCGTGGCCAACTCCCGGCTTCGTAGTTGGGATATATATCCCTCGTTGTAATTCAATGACTTACACAGCTCTTCCTCGGTTTGCCGGGACAATGCCCGGATAGACGAACTGAGCTCTTCAGCCTCTTTTATTGAATATTTTTTAACCTTTGTGGCCTTTTTTTGCACGTTTTACAAATATTGCATTTTGCAAAAAATAGATTGCATTTTATTTGGAACATTGCATTTTGCAATGTAATATTGTGTCAGATTAAAGAAATGCATTGCATTAGTAATTCAAAGATAATGGAAACAATAGCAAACAAGAAAACTGAGGCGCTTACCAAAGACGAAAAAAAGGCGCTCAAAGAATACCGGAAGAATTTCAAATCGGATGTGGAATGCGCTAACGCTATTGGCATTGATAGGAATGTGCTGATTCGTGTTATGGCTTTTGGTTCTGCTCATCCTGCCACTGTGGCCAAGATCAGGCTGGCACTGGCCGCCTAAGCGCGAACAAAATACGATTCGTAGTTTATTCGTGCAAGCGTCAACCACACATTTAAATATTCATTATAAAAACTGTCCTTGGTTATGAGCAACTCCAATTTGATACCTATTGAACGCAGCCAGGGCGTAACAATTTACGGACGCATTATAGATAATAAAGGTCGCCTTGGTCAATTTGAAGTCCACTCTGATATACTTGGAAATAATGGAAGCGTTTTCACTGCATATAAAGAGGCCGAGCAGAGAAAGGCAGCGCTTATAGGATTTCATAATGATAAAAATAATCGCTAGGCCATGACCACCACCAAAAAATATTCGCTCCCGCGTGACTTCGCTGAGAAGTGGGTTGCAATACTCGGGTTTCCCAAATACGAAATTTCTAATCTTGGCAATGTTCGATCTTTTTTTAAACCTAAGCCGTTATTACTAAAGCAGTGTATACGGAGAAAGTATTTATCTGTTACTCTAAGTAATAACCAGCATACTAAGAGTATACGTGTTCACAGATTAGTAGCACTGCATTTTATTAAAAACGACGCACAGAAACCTTTTGTCAATCATATAGATGGTAATAAATATAATAATCACGTTTCAAATCTCGAATGGTGCACTTGTAGAGAAAATACAATACATGCTTTCAAAATCGGGTTGAGGCGTGGTTATAAAGGCGCAGAAAATAAAACAGCGAAAAAGATACAAATGTGCTCTGTAGACGGGAACACTGTTCGGATATTTAACTCAATCAGAGAGGCCGTTTTAAATTTTAGTGATGGGGTTCGATGCAATAAGGGCATAATTGATTGTTTGAAAAACAGGAAAAGCATTTACCGTGGGCACATTTGGAAGTACGCATAACTATTATAATCAAAATAAAAATCGCCGACTGGATAGAACATAATGTAGAGTTCGTTTAAAACTTTTTTATGACCACCTACACCAAAGAACAATTCTTAGCTGATGTAAAAGCCGAAGCGGTCGCACTGAGACAGCATGCGACGAAGGAGGAGTTGGGGAGGTTGAGCTTCGACTTGCTTGATTCGGCAAATTTTGAACATTGCGTTTACGGTCAAATGACTGGGAATTGTTGCAGTACAAGAGCATTAGAATTGATATGGTTGTGTTGTACGCGATTCATAAAAATGCCTGCTAATAAAGATTTGCCTATTGGTTCTTTTACCGCATTGCGTTCCTGTATCAATGGAGTTCGGCCAGAAAATATTTCAACACTTGAGCAATTTAATACGACAAGAGATAAACTATGGGGTGAGATTCAACACTTCTCATCAATTGAAGGATATATCTATTTGCCCGATTCTAAGAATGAAAACCTCATCTCCTACCTCCGTGGTGAAACTGATGACCTGAACTTATGAGCAACCCTTTAACCATAGCACATTTACGCCCACTCTCCAAAAAGCCTAACCAGGAGATCATTGACGGAGCGGAAGCACTGGTGAAAAAGTGGAGGAGGAGAGATAAAATTAAGGCGGGGAGAACAGCGGAGGATAAAAATAAAAATAGTAGAGCATAATTTTTAACCAAATAAATCCACTCAAATGAAAACATCTAAAGAAAAAGTAATTGATGCAATGATTGCCCTGTGTTTTGTAACAGGGGGAGTATTACTGATCATTAACACTATAATTTATTTCTCATGAACGACGGATTCAATTTTTCAGACCTATACATCAATACTCCGGTGAGCGAGATAAAGAACACTAATGAATGGCAACCCATGTCATCCGCGCCAAAAAACGGGATAACAATTGAGGTGAATTATGGCACTATTGAAAAGCCGGATACCTGTCTTGCATTTTGGTCTGATCGTCCGGTTTGCATGGGTGGCCGTACGGTAATGATTGATCCGGGATGGGCAACTGCTGGTGATAATGTTGATAGAAACTTGCCTCTTGATGAACCAAATTTCTGGAGGGAGGCGATATAAAATAATTAGAGGGCGATGTCTCATGCGGCCCGTAATCTGTACCTGATGGAGCGGGCCGTTTTTAAACCTGATGGAAGAAGAAAAAACTATAGGTGAATTGTCTGGCCAGCGAATAGGCTGCTATGGTTGCGGAAAGGAGTTGTCTGACAAGAAACCAGAAGAAGTATTTATCGATCCGTTTTTCTGGGACTTATTCGCCGGTGTGTTTTGCTCAATAGAATGTCGGGACTGGTATGTCGATTCAAAATAGTTCTTTACAAATTATACTCAACCAATGATCCCCGGCTGAGGCGAGAGTGTGGGAAATCAGTAAGAGTTGCGGGATACGGATAGGCTGCTGGAAAACCGATGACAAGGCAATCCTTCGAAACCATAAGCGCAACCGCCAAGCGATATCCGGGAGCCGCAAGGCTGAAAAGAAGCAGTCCGCGAGGCGGCGCGTAATCCGCCTTCTTAAATTCTTTGGTTCGCCATCCATACGCTGTTTTAGACGGTGTGCTAAAATGGCAAGCGGGAGAACCGCGTAACGGTCTCAAACACCTTATGTAAAGGCTCCCGCTTTTTAAAGTTCTTTAAGATAATGATAAGCATCTAACCGAGGTGGGACAAGGATGTCCATCGAAACAAAAGAAAAGTCGGTGCTGGACTAAAAAATCCTGAAGGTATAAGTGCCGCATCAGTAATGGTGGTTTCGTGGCTGCCCACAGGAAAATAAATACCAGTAGGTTCTTGTCAGACGAATATTGATCACCGGAAGAACAGCATAGAGTCCGTACGGGGCGGGCGATACAGCCCCGCCTCAGAAAAGAAGCACTGAAGGTTCCCGGCCTTTAGCGGATCATAAAAAACCGGGGTGGTAGTGTCGGGGGCGGGATGAGGCCCGCTCCCATATTTCTAAACTGATGAACGATGAAAGTTTTATGCATTAATGACGCATGGATTCTACACAATCACAACGTATGCGAAACACCTGTCTTTATGCAAGAATATGAGGTGATCGGTCATCGTGATATACCATTGGATCATGGCCAATACGGGGTGCCATTAATGGAAGGCAGATATTATAAGTTGGCTGGCTTAAACCCCGATCGCGGATTTCATCAAAGCAACTTCGCCATCCTCCCCGACACCACGGCAGACGAGATGGCCGAGCAAACTCACGAAGCAATCATAAACATTGAAACACCTATAATATGAACCGCCCCGAGTTATACAAGAAGACAGTAGACATACTTTACCAGGCATATTTTGATGATACGCTGAGACACGGAAATTGCCATGCATGTGCAGTGGGGAATATCGTAGCCGCTAACATGGGATTTAAATATAAAACTTATCGCGGGCTTTATGGCATAAGCATTTGCTATGATTTCCCCGATGATCGCGTGAATATACATTGGAACGTTGCTCATCCCCTTGCTCGATTAGGCTGGCCTTCTGCTTTTTTTACTGCTGGCGACTATCAATCTTTCGGCGAAGTTGATGAGTCAGGAAGGCTACAAATTGAATCAACGGGTTATTCAATTGATGAATTGGCACAAATTGAATTTGCTTTTGAAGTTGCAGACAAGGGTCTATCAGATGATGAATACATGTTCAACGGCCTCTCTGCCGTCCTCGACATCCTCGCCCGGATCCACGAAGTAACGGACCAAGACCTGATCACCACCACAAGCAAACGTTTTTCTGATCATTATAAATCCCGTTCTGTATGCCCCGCTACCAACGCCACTTCTTAGAAACAGAAATAGACTTCGAGCAAAGAAAGGTCACCCGTAGCAGAAACAGCCTGACAGTTCTTTACTGGGTGCTTATTGCCCTGCTCCTGGTTAGCCTTTCAATCGGGGGATGGATAGTCAAGGAGGCGGTGAGATGAGGGTTGTGAAAGACATATTAAACTGGTTGACAGCGGTAGCGGCTTATGTCTTATTACTGGTACTTGATCACAAAAATATTGATAACCCTGAATAGATAATTTATGGCAGAGTTTAAGGTAGGCGGGAGAGTGATATGTGTGAAGGACCACCCCGATAAGAAGTTTAAAAAGTATGATGTGAAGAAGGGCGCAACTTATACGTTGCGTGACATGGAAAGGGACCCTCTATTTGGGAATATGATTTTGAGATTTGAGGAAATTCATCTTCCCAAACACGACAATCTTCCGGGGGAATATGGTTATGATGCTGACCACTTCCTCCCCCTCGACGACTTCAAAGAAGTAACATTTAAAGAAATAACCAAGGAGGTGCCTGTAGGGGCGCAGTAAAATATGAACGATGTAATAAACTTTAAAGCAATAATTGTGGCGGCCGCCTTTTCTATTACCGCTATGTTTATCCTGATTTTATTGAAAGCCCCTGATTTTCTTGCTGGGTGGTTTTCGTGTCGATGTTATATATGGGGTTATCAAATGATAGAGAAAAAATGATACTGGCCGGGGCCGCATGGTTGAAGATTAATTGGAAATTTTGGCTCCGGCTTTTTTAGCTCTTTTGAATTTTCGTTAAATAAGGTGTTTAGTAAAGCTAAACTAACTCCCGGGGTGTTTCTACATCCCGGGTAACTCTTTGCCCTTTTCGCCGCGTGTGGGGATGTAGTACATGCGGTAATTAAGTACAGTGGTTTTAGTAGAGTTCACTAATTGAATGGAGCCGGTCTTCGGGTCGGCTCTTACGGAGCGGTAGTTCAGCGGTAGAGCGCTGGCTTGTCACGCCAGAGGTCACGGGTTCGATCCCCGTCCGTTCCGCTCTCTGGTTTAGGGTTTAAGGGTTAAAATGCAGGGCAGATCGGGCCCTGCTAATTTCAGATCATGAGACTATCGGAGAAAACATATAACGCTCTTTTTCATAAGCACTACCACAAGATAGTGACGGAGCTAACCTATATAGTTGGACCTGATTACGCTGAAGAAGCGGCTACGGATGCTTTTATATATGCCAAGGATAAGCAGTTCAATAGTCCCGGTCACGCGAGACGGTATATATATCTGGCCGCAAAGTGCAGGGCGCTGAATATTTACAAGCATTACAAACTTTATAATAAAAGGCTTCAGGATATAGTATGGGGAGTTACAGACTGGGTTCCATCTCCCGAACACAACAGGATAGCATGGGAGAAATTACAACAATTGCAAAACGCAATTGATCATCTTCCCCCCAAGTGTAGAAGGATAATAGAGCTTTTTTATATCTGGGGCAAAAGCTATAACGAAATATGTTCAATGCTCAATGCGAATATTAGCACAGTCAGGAACCAGCGGAAACGAGGCATGGGAATATTGAAAGAACAGTTGAAAGGATTGATTTATTCATAAACATTAATCATGCAAATCAAGCGAAAAATAGAGACAATTGAGACGGTAGAGATCCCCTGCGAAAGCTGGTGGAAAGATAGTTTCAACATGTATTACATGATTAACCTGGAGGGGGCCATTATCAGGGTTGGACACGCTTCCATTGATATGATCATGCCTGATTCTGCTTTATATACAAGGATAATGAACGATGCTTTAACTGGTAAGGAGATAAAACGCGCCCAGTTTTATGATCGTTATTCAGGAGTGATTACAAAGCTTAATAGGTTACTAGCATGAGCGTAAACTACCACATACACAGCTTCAACCATGAGATCAAACAGGAATACCTGAGTGAACCAATGAATCCATTACCCGATGTATACGTGTCCTACAAACTCTACTACAACGGTAAAGTGGTAGCGGTACAGACTTCTTTCAAAATGGACATTCCTGAAAAGATAACCAACTGGGAGGCTCTTAAGCAGGAAATCAGGGAAGCAGCAGAGAAAGATAGTGGGAAGTATTTGGCGCCGGGGCAGGGGCGCGGAAACAGGATGGGAAAGTATAATGACCCCGTGGAAGCACATTATTTAGAATCAAATCAGGTCTATAAAAAATAAACCCCGGCTGCAACCGGGGAGAATAACAAAACCTAAAAAGCAAAGATATGGAGAAAAGCGAATCGATAAAAAATATTGCAAAGGCACTAATGACCTTTCATTTAAAGGTAGGGAAAGTGAATAAGGATGCGACGAATCCTTTTCTTAAGAACAAGTATGCCAGTCTGTCGAATATTCTTGATGCTATTCAGATCCCATTAACTGAGTCTGGATTGACATTCGTTCAGTTCCCGGCAGGAGAGAACGGACTTACTACAATCCTCATGCATGCGGAAAGCGGGGAATATTTCATGTGTAATTATGATATGGCACCGGTTAAAAACGATCCACAGGGAAGGGGTTCAGTTATTACCTACCAGCGGCGTTATGCTCTTGGTGCGATACTGGGCCTAAATATAGACGATGATGACGACGGGAATCATGGTTCAAATGAAAATGGCAAGGCAAGAAATACGCCTACAGAGCTTCCCTGGTTGAATGAAGGAACACCGGAATATGCAGGTGCTATTAAAAAACTTAAAGCAGGACAAACGACCATTGAAAAGATTAAAACGGTAATGAGGGTGTCTAAAACAACAGAGGAAAAACTTAAAAAGGCAATAGCATGATCAGTTCAAAAGAAATGTGTATGGATCAGCGTGTAAGGAACGAAATGGCTAAGAATAGGCTGAAGAAAACACTTCCCCCTGAAGGCTACTTGACTTTAAGAAAGGATGAATTGTTAAGGATGGAAACCGAACCAAGAAAAAAGAAAATGAAGTAATGGAGGATTTGGAACTATACGCCTTTAGTACCGAAAGCGGTGAGTTTGTAATTCAGAACCGGGAATTGCTCGATGATTTCTGTAAAAGGTTCCCGGCCAAGAAATGGTTGTTAAAAATAGTTCGCAGATCGGCAAAGCGCAGTCAGCCTCAAAACCGGTACTACTGGGGTGTAGTGGTTCACATGATCAGGATGGGACTTTTAAACCTCGGTCACGACCTGAACAAAGATGAGGTTCACGCCTTCCTTAAGCAAAAGTTCAACGCGGTTCAGATTACAAATGATGATGGAGTGGTAGAGGAATTTCCCGGTTCAACCGCTACCCTAAATAAAATTCAGTTTGGTGAGTACCTGGAAAAGATATTTCAGTGGGCCTCAGAATATCTATCGATAACAATCCCCTCACCAAATGAAAAGCTAACTCTTTTATGACATACAAGATTCCAAAAGAGGAGATTGATAAGATTGCCCAAAAGAACGGGTATGTGTGTTTTGAGCATCAGGAGAATATCGGCATGGCCAGTTATTCGGACGGGTGTACGAGAATAAATATCTACCTCACTAAAATGACTGTAGCAACGTGTTTGAATCATCCAAAGAAAGGGCCGACACAGTTATTCCGAAAAAACGTTACCCTATCAATGCTGAATGAAATATTTGAATACCCGCGAAAGCACACTGGCAAAGGATATTATAAAAAGAATGGGAAGTAATTGTAACCACGCCACTTGCCAAGGAGAATGCAGGCGACCCAAACAAAAGAAACTCCGTATCCCGGTTAGGAAAGTGAGTAAGAAGAGGGCGAATGAGAACAGGATATACACTAAACTTCGGCAACAGTTTTTAGAGGAACATCCGGTGTGTGAGGCGGGACTTAACGGGTGTACAGTGGTAGCGACCGATGTACACCACTCTGAGGGCCGCATAGGCGATAAGTTGTTGGATGTGAGTACTTATAAAGCAGTTTGACGGAACTGTCATAAACAAATTGAGGAGCGGCCGGCAATGGCTAAAGAATTGAAATTAAGTAAATCGAGACTAAGTAAATGAGTGAAAAGATATTCATAGGTCTTTATTCTAAGTCGGACATTATCGCCCGCCCCTGGGCCGATGCCGGGATTGAGTGTCATTTGTTTGATTTGAAAAGTACTTCCGGCAGAGACGGGAGTATTGTTTATCACTCAGGCGATCTCAGAAAGCAAATGAAAATGATTTCGTGGCTGATAAGGAATTACTCTGTCATCTTTTGCGCTGCTTTTCCGCCCTGCGATAACATGGCTGTGTGTGGCGCGAAACACTTCGAAAAAAAGGCTTTGAATGATGCCATGTTCTGGGCTAAGTCCATGGAACTCGTATGGCTGGCAAGAGATATAGCGGAGATCAGTGGTGCCCCTTATTTTCTTGAGAATCCCAGAACAGTCATTTCGACCTTATGGAGGCCGCCTGATTACAAGTTTAACCCTTTTGAGTATGGTGGTTATTTACCAGTAAATCATGCGCACACCTTATTCCCTGACATTTACCCTCCCCGCGATGCTTACCCTAAAGAAACATGGTTATGGACGGGTAACGGATTTGCGATGCCGGAGAAATTAATAGTTGAACCGGTTAAAGATTATCCTGGCTGGAAGTCGCTGGGGGGGGCATCTGAGAAAACAAAGGAGATAAGGAGTGTTACTCCTGAAGGGTTTTCAAAGGCGGTATTTGAAGCGAATTGTTTAATGATAAAAGAATCTTTTTAATCAATAAAATCAATAACAATGAACAAAACAATGTTTGCAGATGTGCCCGACCTAACGGAACGGTTACGTCTTTTAAAAGAAAACTGCGATTCCAGTGAAACAACCAGTTACACTAGGAATCTCACGCAGGAAGAGCTCGATTTCAAGAGAGAACTCCATGTAGACAACTGTATTCAACTGGGAACCTTCGATGATGAACTCAAAGAGGTTAAGGCTGATTATAAGGCCAAGATGGAGCCATTACAGGATCAAAACAAACTTCTCCTTCGCCAGATCAAGACCCGCCAGGAAGAGCTTAAAGGAACCATTTTCAACTATGCTGATCATGAAGATGGGATGATGCTGACTTATGATGAGAACGGGGATCTTGTCGGTTCACGTAGACTTAAGCCCGAGGAGCGGCAGAAAAAACTTTTCCCTCTTACCAAAGCATCAAACGATTAAGTAACCAATTAACTAACTAACATGGAAGGTATTGAATTGAATCTCGCAGGATTTACCGGTAATGAATTAACCATCCGGGAAGGAAATAGTATTGACCCCAAAGACCCTAAAATTATTTCGATTACCGGGGATATTAAAAGTATCAGCAATTTCCTGAAAGTAAGAAACACAGCCGGTTCCGGTCTACAGGCTATTGACAAATCAAAGGCCGTGGTAACGGTTGATAAAAAAGACATGTACATCAAACTGGAACTGGACCCGGAAAACCAGTTTGGCGCCTCGGTTACTTCTAAACTGGAACTATCCGATGAACTGAAAAAGTGGTCCGTAAATGTTGCCAGTTCAAATTCCGGCAAGACCTGGAAACTGAATGACCTGGTTAAACTGCTTCGCTACTCACGCCTTGATTTCGATGATAAAGACAAACATGCAAATCTATTGGAAGCCTTCATGAAGTTCAATTTTAAGGCTTATATCGAATCCGAACAGCAGGCTCCGGACCGCAAGGGGAACAAAAAGCAATCCTTCAACAAAGCCATTGACGCAGAACTCCCGACCGATTTTGTTCTCAACATCCCCATTTTCAAAGGATTGGATTCTGCAAGGTTCCATGTTGAAATATGGATGGAAACTACTGAAGGTTCTGCAAGCTTTTGGTTTGAGAGCCCGGAGTTATCTGAATTAATTGAGACACAGAAAACGGTAATCTTCAACGAACAGTTAGTGGCCTGTGAGGGATTCGTGATCATAAATAAGTAAGGTATGCCAGCAAAAGTAATTACATCTTCTATTGATGAAAGGATTCGGGAATTGGCAGAGGAAGGCAAAACAAATACCGTTATCGCAAGAATGACCGGCCTTAAGTATCAAACGGTGTATGACCATGTGAACAGGAATAATATTAAGGTTACTCCCGAGCCAAGAGGGCAACATAACCGGAAAAACAAGCCCAAGAGACGAGTCGCGCTCGAAGGATATTTCAATGAACATGAACGTGAAAACTGGTTAATGTGACCTTGTGTGAAAAAATATCATTGGTCGACAGCCTTATCAGGGAGAACCCGGATGTGACGATTAACGATTATCTGGAAACGGTTCAGGAGATAGAAAAAATTAGTGAAAGTTATGTGGAAAATTACCACCCAAATGTTAAGAACTGGAATTTGAATTTACTATTATCCGGTACAAATTCACGGCTTAGACCAAGCGCCAAAATTCATTTATGAACCTCAAATCCGCCTCGGATATAGCGATTAAAATCTGTGAAAGACTTCAACCTTTCTGCAGTAGGATAAATATCGCCGGTTCAATAAGGAGGCAGAAGCCGGAGGTTAAGGATATCGAAGTTGTTTGTTTACCCAGAATGATTACCGTAGAACAGGGCGGTTTATTCGATGAAGTGTTAGTGGAGAAGAAAGTATCAGACAATTTCGTTCGGGTCGTAAAGGAACTTGGAAAGGCCATTAAAGGCAATCCAGGAGGTAGGATGATGCAGATTCAACTACCTCAAAGGATCTCACTCGACCTTTTTACCCCGGAGGAAACAGACTACTTCAGGCAGCTTGTGATACGCACAGGTAGTCGCGATTACGTCCAGCACACCATTGCTTCGGGATGGAAAAGAATCGGCTGGTGTGGCTCTGATAAAGGTTTAAGAAAGATTTCAGACTGTATTGAACACAAACAACCCGATGGAAAGAGTAAGTGGGAGTGCATAAACCCGATGGCGGAACTACCTCCAATCTGGCCTGACGAAAAATCATTCTTTGATTGGCTTAAGGTTCCTTTTATCCACCCCAAATACAGGACGATATGACCGGTAATATTCAATTCTGTGGTATGTGGACCGTACCGACAAGACCGGATTTATGGGCACAGGCCAAGTCTGAAGCCGAGTATTTCGCTACCCTAAGTAAACAACAAAAGAAAATTAAACCTGAAACCTATGACGATTTCCAAATTCCCGACCAGGAGCCCGGAATTATTCCCGGCGGGATTTAATAACCTATAAGAACTGTTTTGATGGCTGTACCGGTAGAAAAAAACTCAGGTTTTATACTGCTTCATAGATCTGTAAGAGAGCATTGGATTTGGGAAGATGAGAAAAAATTGAAGTGGTGGATCGATATCTTAATGGAATGTAACCATGAGGATAGACAAGTATTGATAAAATTCGAACTCATTGATTGTAAACGCGGACAGACGATTAATAGCTTGCTCACATGGTCTAAACGTTGGCACGTAGATACAAGTACAGTACGAAGGTTCTTGTACTTGTGTGAGAGTGATGCAATGATTACGGTTGAGAACTTAAAAATAACGACACGGTTAACTGTATGTAACTATGATGCTTATAACTCCAATCAGCAAACAAAACAATTTCAAAGCAATGGCAAAGCAATCCCAAAGCAATCGCAGGACACATTACAAAGCAATTTGGACGCAATACAAACAAATAACGAAATAAATAAGAGAAGGAAGGACGCTTCCGCGTCTCCCACCCCTGAGCAGGAAAAAGACTTTACCAAGTTCGAGTGTTGGATCAACGACAACGCCCCGATAGTCGGGAAAATGAAAGAACCGTTCACTATAGACCAGTTTCTTCAAATCAAAAAAAAGTATCCTGTCGGCCGGATTACTGATATTCTTCAGGCGATGCATAACTGGCAACCCCTGGTAAAGAAAAATCGTAGCGCCTACCTCACCGCATGCAAATGGCTGAGGCGTCCCGGAAAGGACGGAACCGGGCATGGAGAAACAGGCGGATCAGCCCCATTAACAACTTTAATCCAACCCGATGTACACTAAAGAACTTCACTACAGCCAGGACTTTGAGTATGCAATACTTGGAATTTGCC
>Ga0134122_10000539_pt1 | contig 25682 bp, 27 predicted proteins | sample KB302_FD_96461 | JGI IMG/M metagenome (GOLD analysis project Ga0134122, IMG submission 96461) | Terrestrial soil microbial communities without Nitrogen fertilizer from Kellogg Biological Station, Michigan, USA - KB3-0-2 | ecosystem: Environmental > Terrestrial > Soil > Unclassified ...
AAACCCACCCTCGCGAATCGTGACGCCGAGACCCTGCGACAGTTCGATCACCATCCCAGCAGGTGCAAGGACAGCGAGCGCAATGACGAAATTGCCAAGCATCAAGGCCGTAAGCGCGAAACGTGGTGCCATGATCTGTCCGGGAATAAAACGGTGGGTAGATTGAACGATGAAAGTATGGGACTTGAGGGGTTGGAAGCGATCGGGTCAAGCCGCATCGTGACGCAAAAACCGATGACTGCTATTCAGATTTAGAATGGGCGCGTGAAGGCCCCATACAACGTTATGGAAAACAATCAGGGGGCGCATAATGCGCGATTTCGAGGGGAAAATAGTGCTGGTGACGGGCTCCGCGACTGGCCTCGGCGCCGCCATCGCGTTGGGCGCTGCCAAGCGTGGCGCCAAAGCCGTAATTCTAAATTGCACCAAGAGTCTGAAAGAGGCCGAAGAGACAGCGGCCGAGATCCGCAAATCGGGCGCCGACGTTTCGATCGCGCAAGGCGACGTCGGCGACGATGCCGACTGCAAGAAAATCGCTGCGGCTTGCGAGCGCTACGGCAAGATAGACGCGTTGGTGAACAACGCGGGCATCACGAAGCATGTGCCAAACCACGCCGACATGGATGGGCTGACCAAAGACGATTTTCTCAGGCTCTATGCAATCAACACAGTCGGACCATTTCAGGTGATCCGCGCCTGTCGCGCGCTTCTGGAAGCTTCCGGAAAAGCCAGCGTCCTGATGACGTCTTCCATCGCGGGCGTGACCGGCATCGGTTCGTCTGTGGCCTACGCCGCGTCAAAAGGCGCATTGAACACAATGACGCTATCGCTCGCCCGAGCACTCGCGCCTAAAATCCGCGTCAACGCGATCTGCCCCGGGTTCATCGATACGCGCTGGTTCAGCGATGCCTTTGGGGAACAAGTAACCGCCGGCATTCGCGAGAGAATTGCCAACACGACACCACTCAAGGTCGCTGGAAAGCCAGAAGACATCGCCGATTCTGCGCTGTTCCTGATTTCAGATGCCGCCCGCCACATCACCGGCGAGATGTTATTGGTCGATGCCGGAATGCATTTGGGTTACGCGCCGCTAAGGGCACGCTGATTGCGCATCACCTATTTCGAAACCCAGTCCGCACATTTCTGGACCTGGTCGCTCGCACCCCACGGCATGATCGGCACCGATGAAGTCGAGTTCTGGGGCGATCCTTCAATCAGTCGATCGGAATAGACCATGTAGACGAGGACATTTCGCTTTACATCGCAGCCGCGAACAATCTGCATTTTCTTGAAGAATAACGAACGGCGCTGGACAAAAACGTCCTCGCCTTGCTCAAATTTCTTCTTGATGCGGATCGGACCGGTCTGGCGGCACGAGAGCGAGATGTCGGAAACCTGTTCGGCAAGACCGAGCCAGCCGATCCAACCGCCCTTCTCCGGCACAGTGAAATGACAGGCGACGCCCTCGACTTCAGGATCGTCGAGACCATAGGTGCCGAGCTTGTCATTCGGAGACGCCCATTTGAATACCGTCGAACGGCGGAAGATCAGATCAGGTTCATCTGCAGCGCGTGATGGGACCACCGGCAGTAGCGAAAGCATCGTCAGGAGGCAGCTGAAGACAGTGAGAACAATTCGTTTACATAACGGCATAAAGGCGCTCCCGGCGACCCGATAGGGTTCGTCGTTAGATAGAGGATCGAGCGAAACCTTCAATAGGCGAAGTCAGCGTGGAGCGATCGGCTCATCACGTAACAGGTCATCACGCGGCGCCTCGCGCTTTGGATAATACTCGTCGACGGCTTCGACGGCCGGACGCCACGGACCTAGTACGAAGAACACCAACAGCCCGGCGATGATCGAAAGATTTTTCATCGCGTGGGTCATATCGTTCAAGTTGCCGGGGCTCGCCTGATTCCAGAAATCATGAAAATAAAACGTAGCAACGCCGGTGTAGAGCGCCAACACGAGTGCCGACAATCGTACGGCGTATCCAGCGGCGAGCAATAAACCGAAGCCGATCTCAACAATACCCGCCGCGATTGCCAAGAGTTGCGGTGTCTTCATGCCGGTCGCGGCTTCGGCCTGCGTCGCCAATTCGGCAAGTCCTGCGGGAATAGCTACCTTGCTCGCAATCTCCGCTGCCGTACCAGCAATATCCATCAGCTTGAACGCGCCGGAAACGATGAAAATTACGCAAAAAAGAACGCGCGCAATCGTGAAAAGAATGGACATTTTCCGCCTCCTAATCCCTGATACGAACGGCCTTTTAGCTAACGCCAACTCATGATCCCGGTTCCAGGCGGAAAAACGGCGGCTTTTTGCTCACGAAATCGTGGATGGCGAAGCGTCGGCCGATCAGGCCAAATCGGAGTGGAGAATTAAGTCATGATCACTGATCGTAGGCAATTTCTCACTCTGCTCGGGACCATACTGAGTACGCCCGCACTGGCGCAGACACCGGAAATTAGCCGGCCCACCGCCTATGCTTTCACCTTTAAGGGGATCGAGACTGGCGATATTCACCTTGTCGACTACGCAGGAAAACCGATTCTAGTCGTGAATACCGCGTCGCTCTGCGGCTACACGCCGCAGTATACCGGCCTGCAGGAATTGTGGTCGCGCTATCATCCGCGCGGGCTGATGATCGTCGGCGTTCCGACAAACGATTTTTTTCAAGAGCCCGGCGGGGCGACTGACATCATGAAAACCGCTCATCAATATAATGTCGGCTTCCCGATGGCGGATAAGGTGTCGATCAAAGGTCCCGGGGCGCATCCCTTCTATAAATGGGCCTCGCTGGAGAAACCGCTCGATCCACCGCGCTGGAATTTTCACAAGTATCTCGTCGGCCGTGATGGGCATATCACCGCTGCGTTCCCTACTTCGATCGAGCCCACTGACGCACGCGTCATTGCTGCGATCGAAAGGGAACTAAGTAAGGCGGCCTAGGCTCTAAGTGCGCGTTTTCCGCGCCACCAACAAATCCTAACCGGAGTATGAAAGATTATCAAAAAACTTCATGTAAAATGATAGCAGTTCGTTTGCCCGCTTCGTTCAAATTGGGTGGGTCTTGTACTTCGTGACAGGGGACCCATGCCCAGCTTTAGCAGGCGTCTGGCGGCAGAATTCGATGTCGAATTCGCGCGGCTCGCCAACGACTGGTACTTAAAATGGCACGACCTTGCGCAAGGCGAGCCGATCGATGTCGAAGACTTTCGCGGCGGGCGCATTCAAATGCGAGATATGCGCTTCGATGGAGCGGCAGAACTCGTATATTGGAATGCGGTTCAGCGCTATGCTTCCAACAAAATTGCCGAAGTCTTCCTGCACGCTGAGAACGAGATTCGTGGGCGCGGCGGCGTCCGGGCAGCGGCAATTGCCGAAGACGCCGCGATCGCGGTTCGATCGCATCTTGAACGGCTGCAGCGTCATGCCGTATTTACCGAATTCCGGCTGCAAGAACGTGGATATCCCGATGAAAAATATCTCGCATCGCACCGGGACGAATCCATTCCCGCCGAAATTCAGCGCCGGAAGACCGAACTGCTCGGGCGGTATCGCACGATACCCTGGGCGCGCAGAATTCAAATGGTCTTGACCAGCCCGCGCAAACTAAGCGCAATGTTTTTCGTATTGCTGACAGTGCTGAGCGTGGAAATCTGGGTCGTATTTTTCCTCGACATGGGCTGACGATTCCGAATCAATCGAATCAAGTTATCCACCGCACTACCGCGAGAGGCAAAACGCGGCATTAAGTCCTATACAAACGGCTGAATAATGATACGTTTGATATGAAACGATTCGTCGCCGGACGATCTGCGCATTGAAGCATTCCGGAAGTTTCGCGGAAGCTTCCAATACCTCCTCCCGGCGTGGCGTATTGACTTGGGGCGGCCGCAAGGTCGCCCCTCCCTTTTTGCAGTCTGTCAAAATCGCCTGTTCCAGCCGCCGAAGCCATTTGCTTCGTGCGCTTCAAGCTTGGATTTCAGTGCTTCGCGTTCCGGTTCAACCAATCGAAATTGCCAAGTCGATAGAATCGCTTAAGCCAAAACCTTCACGAATTGCTCTGCTTTACCCGGCCCTGCTCGACACCATGTCGATATTTGAAACCAGGCCGAGCTGGGGTTTCTCCATTGCTTCAAGCAAGGACAGATATGAGCTGCCCGGCAAAGGCGGCGCGAAGATGTAGCCCTGCGCTACGTTGATGCCCTTGGCGCGCAGATATTCGACCTGCTCAAAGGTTTCGACGCCCTCGGCCACGACTTCCATTTTCATGTTGCGCGCAAGCTCGACCAGCGTCTCGATTATGGTTTGCGAATAACGCTCTGTGCCAAGCGCATCGACGAACATCTTATCGATCTTGATGAGGTCGATGCCGAGCTTGAGTAAGTAGGAAAGGCCGCCATGACCGGTGCCGACATCGTCGATGCCGACCTGAGCGCCAAGCTCCTGCAGTTGCGAAATGATGCGCCGCGCCTCAGCCAAATCCGGTAGTGGCGCCCGTTCGGTAACCTCCAGCACGATCTGATTGAATGCGATCGGGGAGCCGTCGAAAATCTCCTTTACGTCTTCGACGATCTTGCCGTCGGCAAAGTGTCCGGCGAACAGATTGAAGCCGAGCTTGATGTGCGGGCGCCTCCCGTAGCACTCGCTCATCTCGTCGCGCGCGCGCCGCATGAGGGCGCGGGTCATATCGTAGATGAGACCACTTTGCTCGGCGAGCGGAATGAAGCTCACCGGCGGAATGATTGCACCGTCAGGCCGCCGCCACCGCGCGAGCACCTCGGCTCCGTGCATTTTCCCCGTCTTGATGTCGACCAGCGGCTGGAAGAACGGAATGATTTCGCCGTGATGGATAGCGCGTTTTAGTTCGGCGACCGGGTCGTTGTGCTCGCGCCGGAATGAGAGCCAGAAAAATCCGAGGCCGAAGCCGGTAACCAGAATGGCGCCAAGTCTGCCGATCAGCAGAATGTCGCGATACTCATCGGCGATGGTCCCGCGCCCACGCTCGGCATCGACCATGATAGGAAACCGCTCGGAGCGGCGCTGTACCGTGAGCGACCCTTTTTCGTCGAAACTGCTGCCCTCCTCGCCGCCAGGCCGAGATGCGATGATGTCGCCGCCTTCGAGCACCAACCGAAGCCTCCGGCTACCGCTCGCCTCTTCGGGGCTTGCCTCGGGAAGCAAAGTCTCCCCCGGAATTAGAGCCGCAAACGAAATGCTGCCCACGCGATCGAGGCGAAGCTGCACAGCGCGCTCCGTCCGATCGCGGAAACGCGCGACCGCAAGCGCGAGCCGACGGCTTGATAAAGTGATTTCGTGAGACAAGGTGCGATCTTCGGGGGCAACGCCAATATGATTGCAAAGCGTGTGGCCCTGGCTATCGATGATCGAGAGTTCCTTCAAAGGAATGTTAGTGAACACGGCGCGCCGCATGGCGGTTAGTGCCGCGTAATTGCATGAATCGATATTCGCCGAGGCAAGATCGACTAAGGTGGTCGTTACTTGGTCGAGCCGCGTCTCGACATGGCCGAGCGTGCTTGTCGCGAGCGCCTCGATCCGGCCACGCGCTTGACGCTCGACATAAAGCTGAAGCGCATAATCGACGAAGATGAACGGCGTCGCGGCGAGCAATAGCCCGCCTGCGACAAACAGAACCCACCGGCGTTTGGAATCACGCACGCGCGTATCTCGATCTTCGACCGTTATGATTCAGAACAGGATCGAATTAAGGAGTTGTTAATCTCGAAAAAGCAGCGGTCCAATAAGCTTTCTTGAAATGGAGAATCGTCGCTACTTGTTCTTACGCGCAAGCCTTGCCCATTTTTCAAATGTATAGCGGCGATTGTAATTGGCGACGCCCCACCCGGTTCGTCCGTCCAGAAAGCCGGCGCGCCATATATAAGTGCGCAAGAACGCGCCGAGTCCGCGCAATTTCGCTTTCGCTAGGGTCGAAGTCTTTCCTTTGGCGGCGAGTTCCAGGGCGGCCGCTGTGGCATAGCGGTCAATCTTCGTGGCGGCGTCGGCCAAATCCGTAATGGAATCGTGCTCGATCGAATTTTTCAAGCGCATCACTCGCCCGCCGACATTCACGTGTTCATGCACCGTGTCATCGGAAAATCGCCCGCGGTCTCGGCGAAATAGCCGCACCACATAGTCGGGCGACCAACCACAGTGACGGACAATCTTGCCACAGAAGCGCGAGCGGCGCGGCATTTCGTAGCCGTCGGCAGCGCCCGCACTTACAAGCACCGCACGAATTTCATCGGCAAGCGGCTTCTCGATCCATTCGTCAGCATCGAGCGAAAGCACCCAATCGCCTGTCGCGGCATCGAGCGCACGATTCTTTTGGGGGCCAAAACCCGGCCAATCCTTGGTTTCGACGACGCGGGCTCCGAACGAGCGCGCGATTTCGGCCGTCTTGTCCGTACTTCCATTGTCGACTAGGACCATTTCGTCGGCGAAACCAGCCGAACGCAGGCAGCGGCCAATCGCCGCTTCCTCGTTCTTGGTAATCACAATCAGGGAAAGGCGCGGCACGGCTCTTCCAAAACGACCGGCGACGTGATGTGAACGCTCTCGACCATGCCGCACCCGAACCCATCAGTCCAGTCAGAAGAAACGCCGAAGATTATCTTCGTGCGGCAGCAATTTTCCGCTTTTGGCGGGGCGGAGCTTATTCTCGACCGGATCCTTTCGACCCTGGCAACGCGCGGGGTAAAAATTGGCCTCCTTGCTCGATCATGGCCCGAGGACCGCAAGAACATCGAATTTATCCGCTGCAATCCGCCAAAAGTTACGCGCTCCCTCCGCGAAAGCATATTTGCGCGGGCAGCCTGCGGCATGATCGCCAAGCTTCCGAATGTTTTCGTCCAGTCGCATGAAAGAATTCCGTGTTGCGATATTTTTCGCGCCGGTGACGGCTTGCATGCCGCCTACCTTGAGCAAAGGTTGCGTAGCGAGGCGTTCTTTGGTCGTACTGTCACTAAGCTCAGTTTGTTCCATGCGAATACGATTGCGCTTGAGCGCCGAATGTTTGCGAGCGAGCGGCTGAAAGCCGTAGTCGTGAATTCGGAAATGGTGGCTGAAGATCTCGCCCGTTGCTTTGGCTATCCACGTGAACGCATTCATCTCGCTCCGAATGGAATTGATTTGCAACGTTTCTCGCTGGACGCTCGCGCTCTGCTCCGCACGGATTCGAGGAAGAGGCTTGGCATTGATTTGAAGAGACCGACTGTTCTGTTCGTGGGTTCCGGGTTCGAGCGCAAAGGATTGGGCCGCGCGATAGAAGCGGTTGCAGCGCTTGGAAAAGAAGCAGAGTTGGTAGTTGTCGGCAGCGATCGACGACCTGGAAAATTCGTATCGATCGCAAAACGCGCGGGTATTGCCGAGAGATTTCATATGGTCGGCCCGGTTGCCGACCCGCTTCCTTATTACGCCGCGGCCGATGCGCTGATATTGCCCACACTATATGACCCCTTTCCCTCGACCGTGATCGAAGCGCTTGCATGCGGATTACCGGTTGTAACGACCAAGAGCTGCGGCGCACGTGACGTAGTGAGAAAACTGGATCCGAACCTCGTTCAGGATGTATTGGATCGGCACGGACTCACAACCGCGCTTGGCCGTGCCATCGATCTTGCTTCAAACCCTGGGACAAGAACGGCTGCGCGAAAACTTGCCGAGGAGTTTAGCCTCGAGAACATGGTCGAGACCTTCCTTGCGCTATACGGGCGTCTCATTCCTGGATTCGGAACACATTCGCAATGAGAATTCTCCATACCGAAGCCTCCACGGGTTGGGGCGGTCAGGAAATTCGAATTCTCGATGAATCGGCGGGCTTCATTACCCGCGGCCACGATGTCCGTATTGCGGCTCCGGCGGAGGCGCCAATCATTGGCGCGGCCAAACGCAGAAAGATTCAGACCTACGAATTGCCACTGGATCGCCGAACGCCGGGCTCTGTGCGTGCGTTACAGTCGATATTCAAGGAATTTTCACCCGACATCGTCGTCACGCATAGTTCGAGCGACAGTTGGCTGAGTGCGCTCGCCACAAAAATTTTGAGAAACAAGCCATCCATCATTCGCTTGCGCCATCTTTCCACGCCGGTCTCCGCAGGCTTCGCCAATCGCTGGCTTTACGGGCGGGCACCCGCCCGTATCGTCACGACGGGTGAAATCATCCGGACTATGTTGATCGAGCGGCTCAACCTCGATCCTGCAAAAGTGGTATCGGTCCCCACCGGAACTGACCTCGCGCGTTTCAAGCCTGGCGACAAGGTAGCTGCGCGGCGCGCACTACGCCTTCCCGAGAACGAGCCCATCATCGGAATCGTAGCGACGCTTCGCAGTTGGAAGGGCCATCGATTTCTGGTTTCAGCGATGAACGATCCGGTTCTTCGTCGTGCCCGCTTAGTCATCGTCGGCGACGGCCCGCAGGAACCCGTTTTGCAAACACAAATTCAGGAAGCAGGATTGAGCGAGCGCGTTCAGCTCGTGGGAAAGCACGATGACGTTCCGCTTTGGCTGCAAGCGTTCGATGTTTTCGCTCTCCCCTCGACAGGAAATGAAGGCGTGCCCCAAGCCTTGATGCAGGCGATGGCTTGTGCAGTCCCGGTTGTCACCACAGACGCCGGTGCCATTCCGGAATTGGCTCGTGACGGCGAAAACGCTTTGATCGTTCCCAAAGAAAGCGTGCCTGAATTGGCTGCCGCCATTGGAAGAATTCTCAACGATCAAGTGTTGCGAACACGCCTCGCTGACGCTGGACGCCGAGAAATCGAAAGGAAACACAGCACTAAGCAGATGCTGGACGCGATGGAAACAGTGTTTCGAGAAGCGACAGGAAGACGCCGCTAGCGATCCTTAACCGCGCTGAAGACGAGGCTGCGTGAGGTGAGCGCAGTCCAGCTGTTCGCGCCGTCTGCCACGGCAGATACTTCATCATGTAAGGTCGGTTCTCGGCGAGAAAGCCGTGACATATTTAATTTGGTCGCGAGTTTGGTGATCGGCCAAAGCAGGATCGCAAAACCCGCCGCCCCTTTTTTCGTGCGGTCCTTGTGCACGCGAATTTCTGAGAAGCCCGCAAGGCGCAAGCCGTAGTGCCAATATTGAAACGCGAGCGGTGCGACATGACCACTTAGCCGGCCCGCATTCGCAGGCTCAATGCTCGGTGTCGGAAACATGTAGTAATGCCCGCTCACCAAAAACGAAAGCCGCGACAGCATGTGGCCGACGTTCGGCACGGAGAAAACGAGAATTCCGCCCGGTTTCAGCACGCGCCTGATCTCAGCAAACACTTGATAGGGTGCGGCCGTGTGCTCCAGTACTTCGATGACGCACACCGCGTCGAACGAAGAGTCGGCGTAAGGAAGCCCTTTGTTGACATTGCATTCGGTGAATTTTACGCCCGGAACAGAAAACTTGCTGCCGTCGATGTCGCAGGCTTGTAATCCTTCGCCGCTTTTTCGCGCCGCCCGTTCCGGAGCTGCCGCAACCAGGCTCGATAAATAGCCGCTGCCCGCGCCCAGATCGAGAATATCGCCGGATAATTTTCCCGCCTCGCGTATTAGCGAAACAGCGAGTTCGTTAGTGTAGCGCAGCGAAGCCGTTGCGGGAGCCGACATGATACGAAACGACCGATTACTTCTTATCGGGCAGCGATAGACGTATATGCAACTCGCGCAATTGTTTCTGCGTAACTTCCGATGGGGCGCCCATGAGTAAGTCTTCCGCCTGCTGGTTCATCGGGAATGCCACTACTTCGCGCAAGTTTTCCTCACCGCTGAGGAGCATCACAATGCGATCAACGCCGGGCGCGATGCCGCCGTGCGGCGGCGCACCGTAGGACAGCGCGCGCAGCATTCCACCGAATTTCTGCTCAAGCACGTCTTCGCCATATCCGGCGATCGCAAAAGCTTTCTTCATCACGTCCGGGCGATGATTTCGGATCGCGCCTGACGAAAGCTCAACGCCGTTACAGACGATGTCGTATTGGATCGCCTTGAGCGCGAGCAGTTTTTCTTCATCCTTCGAGTCGAGCTTTAGAAATTCTTCCGCCGCGATATTCGGCATCGAGAACGGGTTATGGGAGAAGTCGATTTTCTTCTCTTCCTCGTTCCATTCAAACATCGGGAAGTCGACGATCCAGCAGAATTCGAAACAGTCCTTGGCGATGAGTCTTAATTCTTCGCCGATCTTGGAGCGTGCAGGGCCGGCGAATTTCACAAAGTCCTTCGGCTTGCCGGCGACAAAAAACGCCGCATCGCCAACGGTTAGCTTGAGCTGGTCACGAATAACGGTCGTTCGCTCCGGCCCGATATTCTTTGCGAGCGGTCCCGCACCACCCTCCTCGCCTTCGCGCCAGAAAATATAGCCGAGGCCCGGTTGGCCCTCGCCTTTGGCCCAATCGTTCATGCGGTCGCAGAAAGCGCGATTGCCGCCCTTCGGCGCCGGGATCGCCCATACTTCTACCTTCGGATCTGCGGCAATCATTCCGGCGAATACCTTGAAGCCAGAGCCGCGGAAGGATTCCGTCACGTTCTGCATCTTGATCGGATTGCGCAGGTCAGGCTTGTCGGAACCATACATACGCACCGCGTCGACATAGGGAATCAGCGGAAATTTCTTCGTGACCTTCCTACCGTCGGCGAATTCCTCGAAAACGCCGCGCAATACTGGCTCGACAGCGGCGAGTACATCTTCCTGCGTCACGAAGCTCATCTCGATATCGAGCTGATAAAATTCACCGGGCGAACGGTCGGCGCGGGCGTCCTCGTCGCGGAAACAGGGCGCGATCTGGAAATAGCGATCGAAGCCCGAAACCATGAGGAGTTGTTTGAACTGCTGCGGCGCTTGCGGCAGTGCGTAGAATTTTCCGGGATGCAGCCGCGAGGGCACGAGGAAATCCCGCGCGCCCTCGGGCGACGACGCGGTCAAGATCGGGGTCTGGAATTCGAAGAAGCCCTGCTCCTTCATGCGGCGGCGAAGGCTGTCGATGACCTTTCCGCGCTTGATGATGTTGGCGTGGATGCGCTCGCGGCGCAGATCGAGAAAACGGTACTTGAGGCGGATATCTTCGGGATATTCCTGATCCCCGAAGACCGGCATCGGCAGTTCGCCTGCTTGGCCCAACACTTCGATCTCGGTCACAAAAATTTCTACCGCGCCCGTAGGAAGCTCGGTGTTTTCGGTTCCGGCAGGACGCTTACGCACCTTGCCGTCGATTTTCACCACCCATTCGGAGCGCAGTTTCTCGGCGATTTTGAAAGCCGGGGAATCCGGATCGGCAACAACTTGCGTCACCCCGTAATGGTCGCGCAGATCGATGAACAAGAGCCCGCCATGGTCGCGGATGCGATGGCACCAGCCGGAAAGCCGCACCGTCTCGCCGATATGCGACTCGCGGAGCGCGCCGCAGGTATGAGAGCGATAGCGATGCATCATTGTCCCGGGAGAATGGATAGCCGAGCGAACGGCGAGTGCATATCGCAATTAGCGGCGCGCGGCAAAGCCGCTGCCAAAGCGAAACCGGCGCGGTAAGGCCCGCGGGTAAGGATCAACGGCGCCGAAAGTTTGGGCGGCGCGCGTTCGGATCGGGAGCGGGACCGGTCTTGTGGCGAAAACTGATGCGTCCGCGGTCGAGATCGTAGGGCGACATTTCGACAATGACGCGATCGCCCTCAAGCGTGCGGATGCGGTGCTTTTTCATTTTGCCCGCGGCATAGGCGAGAATCATGTGCTCGTTATCGAGCTTCACGCGGTAATTGCCATCAGGTAGCACCTCGGTGACGGTGCCGTCGAACTCGAGAAGTTCTTCCTTCGCCATGTATTTCTCCGTTCTTGCTGGCGTCAGTGCGAGGGACGGCGCTGGCCATGGTCGTTTCCATGGCTCCGGCCGTGGCCCCGGCTTGGACCTTGGCTATGGCTGCGGCGGTGATCGCGCTTCTTGTTCATGAATGCAACCCCGTTGAGAGTATCGCCGCCATTGGCTGCATTTCTGCGCCCGTGTTCCTGCGGCGCGTGATCCTGGCGCGCAGGACGCTGTTCGTGCTGCGAGCGTTCGCCGGACCCCTGGCCATGCCCGTTGTGGCCACGAGCATGATGCTGGCCATGACCGTGTCCATGGCCATTCCTCGCCTTGCCGTGATGCTGGCGATTCCGGCTCTGCCCGCGGCGGTGTTGCTGTGGCGGTTTGTGGCCGCCGCTCGGGCGGGCCTGCGGATTCTTGCGCTGATCCGTCGATTCGATCTTGAACTGAATCAGTTTCTCGATGTCGCGGAGATAGGCCATCTCTTCATGATCGCAAAACGAGATCGCAATGCCCTCGGCGCCGGCCCGCGCGGTGCGGCCGATGCGATGGACGTAGCTCTCAGCGATGTTCGGCAGATCGAAGTTGAAGATATGGCTGATGCCGTCGACGTCAATGCCGCGGGCGGCGATGTCGGTCGCGACCATGATGCGGACGCGGCCGTCGCGGAAGGAACCAAGCACTCGCTCGCGCTGGCTTTGCGACTTATTGCCGTGAATGGCGGCAGCCGGAATGCCGGATTGTTCGAGGCTGCGCACGACGCGGTCGGCACCGTGTTTCGTCCGCGTGAAGACGATCGCGCGTTCTACTTTTTCGCTTTTGATCGTTTCGGCGAGCAAAGCGTTCTTTCCGCTGCGCTCGATTAGAATAACGCGCTGATTGATGCGGTCCGCTGTTTTCGCGGCTGGCGATACGGAGACGCGCACCGGTTGATGCAGGAGCTGGGCAACGAGATTTTCGATCTCGTCCGGCATAGTGGCGGAGAAAAACAGCGTCTGTTTCTGCGCCGGTAGCTTCGCCACGATTTTGCGGATGTCGCGGATGAAGCCCATGTCGAGCATACGGTCGGCTTCGTCGAGGACGAGAATTTCGACCTTGCCGAGCGAAATGGCGTTGGAGTTCATCAAATCGAGCAGGCGGCCCGGTGTTGCAACCAAAATGTCGACGCCGTTAGTGAGTGCCCTCACCTGCCGGTTGATCGGCACGCCGCCGATGGCGAGTGCGCTCGAGGGGCGTATATGGCGCCCGTAAGTGCGGAAGCTCTCGAGAATCTGCCCGGAGAGTTCGCGCGTCGGACTCAGTACGAGCACGCGGCAGTGCCGCCGCTCGGGACGAAACCGGTTCTTCGCGAGATGGTTTAGGATCGGGAGTGCGAATGCCGCAGTCTTTCCTGTGCCCGTCTGCGCGATGCCGACAAGATCACGGCCGGAAAGCACGTGAGGAATGGCTTGAGTCTGGATCGGTGTCGGGATTTCGTATTTTTCTTCTTTCAGAGCCTGCGCGATCGGCGCAGCAAGACCTAGTTCATGAAATGTAGACAATGGAATCAACTTTCTTCAGGCGACGCACGCCAGGTGAATCCAAATGGATCACCGGCCGCGAATCGCGGGGGTTCATGGAGACTCCCCGCGTGGCCTGGGTTGTCGATGTAAGAGAGGATGAAAACGGGCGAAAATGAAGATATTTCGATTTCAGACACGCGGCCCGTAAGCGCACGAAGCGTTCGTTCGCGTGGGTCTTAGAGCAGAATCCTGTGGCTTATTCAAGACACGCTTTTGGGACATGGATTAAGAGTCGTTTACGCTTGTGCACGGCTTGAGGTATCAAGTCGACGGGGCTCGCAGAACGAGCCAATGGACGGCGGGCTGGTAATGGACCTTGTAACTTCGAGTACCGATCTCGCTGCCGTCTGCGAGCGCCTTTCGCGTCATCCTTATGTGACGGTCGACACCGAATTTCTGCGCGAGACGACTTTCTGGCCGAAACTCTGCGTCGTGCAGATGGCCGGACCCGACGAGGCGGTCATCGTCGATGCGCTCGCGCCTGGATTGGACCTCACGCCGCTTTATCGGCTCATGACCAACGAGAATGTCGTCAGCGTGTTTCATGCCGCACGGCAAGACGTCGAGATCTTTTGGAATCTCGCTAAAGTCATCCCGTCCCCCATGTTCGATACGCAAGTCGCGGCCATGGTGCTCGGCTACGGCGAGTCGATTTCCTACGATCAACTTGTCGCCCGCATCACCGGCGACACGATCGACAAATCCTCACGCTTCACCGATTGGGCCCGGCGGCCATTGTCGCCGGCGCAAGTAAGCTACGCGATTTCGGACGTGACACACCTGCGCGACGTATATCTGAAGCTGAAAGCCGATCTGGAGAAACAGGGCCGCACAAGCTGGGTCAACGAAGAGATGAAGGTGCTCACCTCTCCCGATACCTACGAGCAAAAACCGGAGAACGCCTGGCGGCGCTTGAAAGCACGCGTCAAAAAACCCCGCGAACTTGCGGTGCTGATCGAAGTTGCTGCCTGGCGTGAACGCGAGGCGCAATTGCGCGATGTGCCGCGTTCCCGCACGATCAAAGACGATGCGATCATTGAAATCGCCCACCAGCAACCGAAAACCGCAGAGGCGCTTGCGAATTTACGCTCGCTCCCAAAAGGTTTCGAGCGATCGAAAGCCGGCGAGGCAATCGTCGCCGCGGTGCAAAAGGCGCTTGGGCGAGATCCGAGCACGCTGCCGCCGCTCGCGCGTGACAGGCCGCTGTCGAACGGCGCATCGGCCACCGTTGAACTCTTGAAGGTGCTGTTACGCATGGTTGCGGAGCAGCACGGCGTTGCGGTCAAGGTCGTTGCGACCGTCGACGATTTGCAAAAGCTTGCGGTCGAGGACGATGCCGATATCCCTGCCCTGCATGGCTGGCGGCGGATTATGTTCGGCGAACAGGCGCTGAAGCTGAAGCGCGGCGAAATTGCTCTCGCGTTCGAAGACGGTCGCGTGGTCGCGATTGAGCGGGAAGCGCCCGCCAAAACTTAGTCGGTCGAAATCTCGTGCTTGCGGCCGATCAGCTTGCCGAGCTGGCGCACGCGATTTTTTACGCGGTCGCCAGCGAGCGCTGCGAAATCACCGGTTAGCTTGAGAACAAGTTGGCCGTTTTTCTCAACTTTCAGCGGCGTGCGCGGCAAAACGCCAGGCATCGCGGCGGAGACGAGGTAGGCGGCGCGCATTGCAGCACCAAGAATTCGTGCGCGATCAAGTAGCCGCGTGTTCGCAAGCTCGCGCAAACGATCAGATGGCTCCTCCTTCCATCCCATGTGGCGATAAAAAACCGCGAGCGCCAGAAATGCCCGCCCCGGATGATCGATGCCGGAGAAGGCCGCGTTCGCAATTATGCTGAGAGACTGCTCGCCGCGATAGTCTGGATGTGCGCGCCAACCGATGTCGGCTAGTAGGCAAGCAGCGTGGCGGAGCCGCATTTCTTCCGGCGTTTCGTCGATGCCCGTCGATTCCATGAACGTATCGGTCCAGGCGATGAGTTCCTCTCCATGACGTGGAGAGCGCGAGCGCAATAGATTAAGCGCGCGCGCAGCCGCCAGCAGCGGATCGCGTGAACGTTCTTCCTGCGAAAGCTGCTCAAACAGCAACCCTTCGCGGACACCGTAGGCGGAGACTACGACCTGCGACGGTTTCCCGATCTTCAGTGCTTCACGTAGCACGAGCGCGCCATAAGCGAGCAACGGCCGGCGTCCGGAGGCAACTTCTTCGATGTCGGAGAGCGTGTCTGGTTCGACACGCTGGACAAGATCCGTGAATTCGAGCGCCGTATCGGTTTTCATCGCGTAGCCATGCATGACGTGCAACGGATAACCCGTCTGATGCATGTGCAGCCGCGCGAGCGCTCGCCAGGTTCCGCCGACGGCGTAAAGTGTTCGGTCGCGAAGATTGGCAAGCGCCGGGCTGTCGGAAAGTGCATTTCGAACGATTTTTTTTGCCTTATCCAATGAATGATCGGCGGCGTCGGATAGTGTTAGCCCGCCGAGCGGCAACGTCTGGCCGTTCTTGCTGCGGTCACCCGCGACTTCAACAAGTTCGAGCGATCCGCCGCCAAGATCGCCAACGATGCCGTCGGGTTTATGAAAACCGGAGAAAATTCCGGCGGCAGCTAATTGTGCCTCGCGCGGTCCGGGCAAAATGTCGATGGATACGCCGCAAGCGGCAGACGCGTCCTTGATGAATGTCGACCCGTTTTTCGCCTCACGCACAGCGGCGGTAGCGACCCCAAATACACGTTCGACATGCATGATGTTGCAAAGCGCGCCGAAGCGGGTCAGTGCCGATATCGCTTCTTCGATAGCGTCTTTTGCGAGTACGCCTTTGCTCGAAACCTCGCGCCCGAGCCCGCATAATACTTTTTCGTTGAAGATCGGCGTCGGGCTGCGGACAAGTCCCTCGTAGACCACGAGTCGTACCGAATTCGAACCGATATCGATGACGGCGACCGGCCGACCGAGCGCAAGCCTGCCCGGTGCCTCATCGACCTGCGGTTCAGGCGCGGCTGTTTCGGCGGGATAGACTTTGCGGCGAAGAAGCTTGGAGAGATTTTCCACGGCCAGACAAACTCGGATTCGTCATGAAGTAACGGTGGGCGTTGAACGATTCTTCGCCCGGCGCTGGGACAATGCGCTCCGCGCTGCCGTCGGACAAGACCCGCCAGCTCTGTTCATTATCCATAAGATTCGCGACCATGATTTGGTCGAGCACCTGTTGATGCACGGTCGGCGTGAGGATCGGGCATAGTACTTCGACCCGCCGATCAAGGTTACGCGGCATTAAGTCTGCCGAAGAAATGTATACCGCCGCGTCGGGATGCGGCAGGCCGTGACCGCCGCCGAAGCAATAGACGCGGCCGTGTTCAAGAAAGCGACCCACAATCGATTTAACCCGAATATTATCGGAGAGACCCGGCACACCCGGTCGCAGACAGCAAACACCACGGACGACCAGATCGATCTCGACGCCGGCGCGGCTCGCTGCATAAAACGCATCGATCACTTGCGGATCGACTAATGCATTCATCTTGCCCCAGATCGCGCCGCGTCTACCTGCTTTCACATGCTCAATTTCGCTTTCGATGTGCGCGAGGATACGGGAGCGGACGTTCGCAGGCGAAATAGCCACCTTCTCCAACTCAAGCGGCTCTGCGTAACCGGTTACGAAGTTAAAGATTCGGGCGACGTCGCGCGCGAGTACGGGATCTGTCGTGAAAAACGAAAGGTCGGTATAAATGCGCGCGGTGATCGGATGATAATTGCCGGTGCCGAAATGCACATAGTTCGCTAGCGAACCGCCTTCGCGGCGGACAACAAGCGAGAGCTTGGCGTGCGTCTTCAATTCCAAGAAGCCGAACACAACCTGCACGCCTGCACGCTCAAGATTGCGCGCCCAGCGGATATTCGCTTCCTCGTCGAAGCGGGCTTTCAATTCTACAAGCGCAGTGACGGATTTTCCAGCTTCCGCCGCTTCCGCGAGCGCGTGAACGATCGGGCTTTCGGATGAAGTGCGATAGAGCGTCTGCTTGATTGCGATCACATCAGGATCGCGCGCCGCCTGCGTCAGGAACTGCACTACCACGTCAAAGGACTCATAGGGATGATGGATCACCATGTCCTTCTGGCGAATTGCGGCAAAGCAATCGCCACTCTGTTCGCGAACGCGCTCGGGAAAGCGGGGTTCATAAGGCGTGAATTTCAAATCACGGCGGTCAACCTCGACGAGTTGCGAGAGTTCGTTGAGCGCCAGCATGCCGTCGACAAGAAAGATTTCGTCGCCCGACACCGAGAGCGCATTCGCTACGAAATTACGGAGGTTTACGGGCGTGCCGGCGTCGATCTCGAGCCGGATGACCGAACCGCGGCGGCGGCGCTTTAAGGCCGACTCGAACAGCCGCACCAAATCCTCGGCCTCTTCCTCAACCATGATGTCGCTGTCGCGGATGACGCGAAATGCCCCCTGTCCCTGCACCTGATAGCCGGGAAAGAGTTTTCCAATTGAGAGACCGATCGCAGTTTCCAGAGTAATCAAGCGCATGCCGCCGCCCTCTACCTCGGGCAAGCGGACGAAACGCTCGATCTGGCTCGGAATACGGATCAGCGCATTCATCCCCCGCCCGTCGCGGGTGCGCAGCAGTTGAAGTGCGAGCGAGAAGCTTCTATTCGGAATGAAAGGAAATGGGTGCGACGGATCAATTGAAAGCGGCGTCACCACAGGGAAAATGTGGTGAAGAAAATACGCCTCCAGCCATGCGCGTTCTTGTTTCGAAACATCGTCCCTATCCACGAGAACGACGCCCGCGCCCGTTAGTTCGCGTCGCAATTCGCGCCAGCGCGTCTGCTGATCGGAAGCAAGCGTCGCGGCTTCGGCAGTGACTTGCATCAGTTGCTCGGCGGGCATCAAGCCGTCTGGGCTCGCGTCCGTTACGTTCGCGCGCAGCTGACCTCTGAGGCCCGCCACGCGGACCATGAAGAACTCATCGAGGTTGGCGGCTGAGATCGAAAGAAAGCGAAGCTGTTCCAGCAACGGATGTTTTCCATTGCCAGCCTCTTCCAATACCCGGCGATTGAAGCGCAGCCACGAGATCTCCCGGTTCACGAACCGGTTCGGGCTCGAAACCAGATCGCTCGTCGGCAACGGCATCTCGACGACCCGGCGCTTTTCACCGGGTTCGCTACGCACAATTTTTATTTCGGCAGACATGTTTCGCCTGACTTGGACGCCATCCCTGAGACCCATTATGTCGCAGGCGCATTACTTTTGGATGACAAAAGAATCACAGCCTAATCAGCTGAAAGATCAGTGCTTTTTAGTCCTGTTGCAGGACTTCGGCGGCCAGTTGACGGCTAACCGCTCGACCCCCAGTGAGCGCCGCCCGATCGAGCCGGCCAACTATTTCTCGCGCAGAGGCCAGCGAGCGCTCTATGCGCGGCAAAAGATAAGCGATGACCCCCTCGCCGATTGCGAGTTGGCGATCGGAAAAGAGCTTCACAAGCACCGCGGATAACAGCGCATCGTCGGGTGCGGCGAGCGTGGCCGACGGAACCGCACGCAATCGCGAGATCAAATCAGGCAGCACGAAGCCCGCGCCATCGATCCGCTGTGGAGCGGTGAGCAATAGATATGCCCCGTCCTCGTGTGCAAGATTAAAGAGATGAAAGAGCGCCGCTTCGTCGATGCGGCCAGGCGATATATCTTCGACGACAAGAGCTGCCGTCGCGAGTTGTGCCGGCACGTCCGCTCGCGTGAGGCCCGATCCCACAACGATGCGCGCACCTGTCCGTTCCGCCCAGATAGCCGCAAGATGGCTCTTGCCTGAGCCGCGCGGGCCGACAATCGCGGCAACGCGGCTGGGCCATTCCGGCCATTGATCCACAAGCGCCAATGCCGCCGCGTTCGAGTGGCTTTCCAGAAAATCGTCCCGGCGGAAACTTTCAGCATGCGGGAGATCGAGCGCGAGTTGACGGAGAACGAGGCCCGGCCGCTGCATATCAGCGGCTTCCCCGCGGCTTGTTGGTATAGAGCGGACTCTCGAGATATTGCGAAAGTGCAAAGCGCAGCAAAACGCCGACGGCCGCCGCGAGCGGAATCGCGATCAGCAAGCCGACAAACCCAAGCAGGTAGCCGAAGGCGAAGAGTGCGAAAATCATCCAGACGGGATGAAGGCCGACGCTTTCTCCAACCAGTTTCGGCGAAAGAACATAGCCTTCAAGAAACTGCCCGACGGCAAATATCGCGAAGGTGATGATGATCGGCGTCCAGTTCGGATAGAATTGCACGACCGCGACAATCATCCCGATGAGGAAGCCGCTGAGCGAGCCGACATAGGGAATGAAGGTGAGCAGTCCCGACGAGAGTCCGATCAGCAATCCGAAATTGAGGCCGACGGCGACAAGGCCGATTGCGTAATAAATTCCGAGAATTAGGCAAAGCGTCGATTGCCCGCGAAGGAAGCCAGCGATCGCGCGATCAATCTCGTTTGCCAACTTCCGGATAGTAGCGCGGTGACTGAGCGGGAGCCATGAGTCTACCTTCGCAGTCACTGCAGGCCAATCGTACAAAACGTAAAAAGCTACGACCGGCGTTACAACCAGCAGCGAAAAGATCGAGAGCAGCGCCCTGCCGCCCAACCACAGCGAAGCCACGAAAGTGCCGAGCCATTTCGAGGCCTCGCCCATCAAATCGGCAATGCTTTTTTGAACGTCGGGCAGCTTGTCACCGACGATGCTCTGCAGCCATGTCTTGTTTTCTTCGGTGATGAGTTCTTGCAGGCGCGTCGCGTAGGTCGGCAGACGCTGGATGAAGGCGAATAGCTGGGTGCCAAGGATCGGAAACAGCAAAACGGCGGCAAGCACGAAGAACAGGATGAAAGAGCCCACCGTGAGCAGCGTCGCAACAATCCGGTTCATGCCGGCGCGTTCCAGCCGGTTGGTCAATGGACTCAAAAGATAAGCGATCACCGTGCCCGCAACAAACGGCAACAGAATCGCGTGCAGCAGCCAGACCAATAAAATAATAATGATCAGCGCGCCGAGCCAGAAAAGAAGCTGACGTTGGAGGTTCATGGAGCTTCTCAAGACGCCATATGGCGTGTCCAGGCAAGGAGATACGCAGCCGCCGAAAGCACAGTCAAGACGCCCACAGCGATAAGAGCGAGCGGCAGTGCTTGGCCGAGCTGAATGCCGAAGGCACTGCTCGCGATCACCATGGCCGCGAGCACGAACTGCGCCATGGTGTTGATCTTCGAGACCATGAGCGGATGAATTTCGAGCGGCTGCCCGACCAGCCATGACACTACGATTGCGCCTAAGATCATGATGTCGCGCGAGACGACGGCGATCACGAGCCAAACCGGCAACAGCCCCACCAGCCCCAGTGAGACATAAATCGACATGAGCATGGCCTTGTCGGCCAACGGATCGAGATAGGTGCCGAACTCACTCACCATGCCAAGGCGCTTCGCCAGAAAACCGTCCAGCATGTCGGAGAAGGCCGCCGCCGCGAACAGCCAGAAGGCGATCTGCATCTGCATCGCGCCGATCGCCCAGATGACAACCGGCACCATGAGAAACCGCGCGATAGTAATGGCGTTGGGAAGGTTCACGCTTTGATCGCCCTGCTGTTCGCATCCACTTACGCTCCCTGCGCGCGCTCTGCCAAGCGCCTGTGCAGTTGTGGCCGTTTGCCTTGCGAAATGAGGCAGTTCGGGCTAGCCCGTGCGCGGAGACCGCATGCAAAAGTCGAAGGGGCTGAGCTACCGGGACGCGGGCGTTGATATCGACGCCGGCAACCGGCTGGTCGACCTAATCAAGCCGCTGGTGAAGGCGACGGCAAGGCCCGGTGCGGACGCGGAAATCGGCGGCTTTGGCGGCGTGTTCGATCTCAAGCGTGCGGGCTTCAAGGATCCGCTTTTGGTCGCCGCGACCGACGGCGTCGGCACCAAACTGAAACTCGCCATCGAAACCGGCAAGCACGACACGATCGGAATTGATCTCGTCGCGATGAACGTGAACGATCTCATCGTGCAGGGTGCCGAGCCGCTTCTGTTTCTCGATTATTTCGCATGCGGAAAGCTTGATCCCGAGATCGCGGCGAAGGTCGTGAGCGGGATTGCCGAAGGCTGCAAGGAAGCGGGTTGCGCACTGATCGGCGGCGAAACCGCCGAGATGCCGGGGATTTACAAGGACGGCGACTATGACCTCGCGGGCTTCTCGCTCGGCGCGGTCGAGCGCGAGAATTTACTGCCGAGGAAAGACGTGAAGGCGGGCGACGTCCTTATTGCCATCCCCTCCTCCGGCGTTCATTCCAATGGATTTTCGCTGGTGAGAAAAGTGATGGCGGTAGCCGGCGCGAAGTTAGATGCACCCGCGCCATTCGATAAAACAAAATCGCTTGGCGAGACGCTGCTGACGCCGACGCGCATTTATGTGAAGCAAACGCTTTCCCTGCTGAAGTCGGCGAGCGGCCTCAAGGCGCTTTGCCACATCACCGGCGGCGGGTTCGTCGACAACATCCCGCGCATTTTGCCGAAAGGCATGGCGGCACGTGTCGATCTTACCAAGGTGAAAGTGCCGCCCGTTTTCAAATGGCTTGCAAATGCAGGGGGCATCGAGGAACGCGAGATGCTGCGTACCTTCAATTGCGGTGTCGGATTGATCGCCGTCGCCGCTCGCGAAAAGGCAGACGAAATTTCTTCTGCATTCAAGAAAGCCGGAGAAATCGTTTTCGAGATCGGTGAAATTGCTGCCGGCGATGGCGTCGCTTTCGGCGGCAAGCTCGACCTAAAGGCATGACGATGGCGCGAAAGCGCGTCGGTATTCTGATTTCGGGCCGCGGCTCCAACATGGCTTCGCTCATCGATGCGGCGCAGGCGAAGGATTATCCCGCCGAAATCGCGCTCGTGGTTTCGAGCCGTCCTGACGCCAAGGGTCTCGAGATCGCGAAAGCAAAAGGCATCGCGACTGCGATTATCGATCACACCAAATTTCCAAGCCGCGAAGCGTTCGACAACGCACTGCAGGAAAAGCTCGCTGCCGCAAAGATCGAATTTCTCTGCCTCGCAGGATTCATGCGCGTTCTCACGGACCACTTCGTGAAAAGCTGGCATGTACGGATACTCAATGTTCACCCTTCCCTGCTTCCCGATTTTAAAGGCGTCGATACCCACAAGCGCGTCTTGGAAGCAGGTGTAAAGACGCACGGCGCCACCGTTCATTTCGTCGTACCCGAACTCGATTCGGGTCCGATCGTGATGCAGGCGGAAGTGCCGGTACTGGCGGGAGACGATGAAAAAAGGCTTGCGGCCCGCGTGCTTCAGGCAGAGCACAAAATTTATCCCGCCGCCCTGAAACTCCTCGCCGAGGACAAGCTCATCATCGTGGGCGAGCGGGTGATCGTCGCCACCTAGGACTTCTTCTGCGGCCTGGCTTTCCCGGCTGGCTGCGGGCCGCCACCGAGACAGGCATTCTGAATTTTGGCGTTCTGATCCTTCGAAATATCCGGAATCTTGTCGTAGTTGAAGATGTATCGGATCTCTTCAGTGCTTAGAAGCTTGGATAACCCCGCCGCATAACACTCGCACCGGCCTGCGATGTTCGGCGTACCAGCGGCGAAATACTTGCCCGAATCATACGTGCACTTTTGTGCGATTTTCGCACGGACCGGCGCGAGCGACGCATCGCTCGGAACGGCGGATTTGGTACGGGTCTGGGCCGCCGCTTCTACCGAACCTATGAGCGCAATGATCGCCGGCAGCGCGAATTTTAGCGCGTGTGAAGTGTGGTCTGCTTTCATCCGCTCTACCGCCGCGCCCGCACCGCTGTCTTTTTCTTGCGCGCAATACTCACGCGCCGGGTTTTCGCTATCTGCTTCGGCTTGGCCGGAGCCTCGTTCATCTTTCGGCGGATGTAGCCGATGGCGAGCACAAAGACGACACCCGCAGTTGCCGCGACAAGATCGTAACGTGTGACGAACGCTACGCCCAAGCGCTCCACGATCGCAGGATCGCTGATCATAATGTCGCCCGCGATCCAGCCGAGCAGTCCAGCCCCGCCCCAGATCAAAATCGGATATCGGACGAAGAGCGCGGTGATGAGCGCTGCGCCGACCACGATCATCGGAATGGAAATCGCGAGACCGAGAATGAGCAGCGTCCAGCTTCCTTTGGCGACGGCGGCAATAGCGACGACGTTATCGAGACTCATCACGATGTCGGCGACTGCGACAGTGCCGACGGCGCGCATGAGACTGTCGTGGCTCTTGATCTTGGAATGGCCGTTGCCGTCTTCGGGCTTGACCAGGTCAATCGCGATATAGAGCAACGCGAGACCACCGATGAATTTCAGCCATGGCAAACTCAAGATGGTGGCGACGATGCCGGTGAAGATGATGCGCAGTAGCACCGCGACTCCGGCGCCGAGCGCGATGCCCCAGTTGCGCACGCGGCCCGGTAAATTCCGACATGCCATCGCGATAACAACCGCGTTGTCGCCTGACAGCAGAATGTTGATCCAGATGATCTGGAGTACGGCCAGCCAGAAAACCGGCTGGCCCATTTCCGTTGCCATCTGATCTAAGCCCATCATTGTATTGCCCCCTTGTGCGGCCCGCTTTAGCCCAGCGCGCTCCCGATTTTCGGTGCTTCAGCCGACGATTTCATTGTCCTTGAAGAAAAAAATGATTTCCTGCTTCGCGTTTTCCACGCTGTCAGAGCCGTGCACGGAATTCGCCTCGATCGACTCGGCAAAATCCTTGCGAATAGTGCCGGGAGCGGCTTTTGCCGGATCCGTAGCACCCATGACCTCGCGATATTTCACAACCGCGTTCTCCCCTTCCAGCACCTGCACGACAACAGGGCCGGAAGTCATGAACTTGACCAGATCCGCGTAGAACGGGCGATCTTTATGCACGACATAGAAGCCTTCGGCTTGCTTTTTCGTCATGTGCAGGCGCTTTTGCGCGACAATGCGCAGGCCGGATCTTTCGAGGCGATCATTGATTGCGCCGGTCAAATTTCGCCGCGTGGCATCGGGTTTGATGATCGAAAACGTACGCTCACGCGGCATTGGTTGCCTTCTAGCTTGTTGGGGAACTCTTTGCGGGCCGCCGCGTTTTATAGGTACTCGATTACAGGGGCAAGGTGTCCCTAGGGGCGGAGGGGATCGATGGAGACGACTATGTCGTTCCAAATCATCGTCTTTCTTACGCTAACGGTGGCGCTGTTTACGCTCGGCTTTGCGAGCGGGCCTGCCGTGGCCAAGAAGTTCGGCCCGCCGCACCATCGGCACTGAGCAACTGATAGCCGCACAACCCTTCATCTCTCAACCTGAGACGCGAAATGCCTGAGGTTGAAATCTAGTGCCAACCGCAAGGCAGTAGAATCTAGTAAACTCCGATCAGCTTCGCGCCAGCGACAATCAAAACAAGACCCAGCGCACGTTGAACATATATCGCGGGGAATTTTGTTCCGAACGTCGTGCCGACGATGGCTCCCAAAAATACAGCTACGGCATAGATCGGGAGTTCGCTAGGGAGCGATTTAACGATGGCGAGATTCCCAGCGAGACCTGCGGTGGAATTGCACAGGATGAATAGCGCGACCACACCGGACGCCGTGCGAATATGAGACCAGCCAAGAAATATGATAACCGGCGATAGAAAGATCCCACCCCCGGTTCCGGTTAGGCCGGACAGAAATCCGATACCGGCGCCCAGAATAATGCCCGCCCATACTGGCGGATCAGACGGTTCCTGGGCCGCACCAATTTCTTTCGGCCAGAGAAGGCGCATCGCGGCAAGAAACAGGATCACCCCGACGAGTGGCCTGTAATAAGCGCCGGGTAACTGGATTGAACCGCCGAGAAACGCGAACGGCATAGCGCCGATAAGAAAAGGCCAAAGCGTCCGCCAGCGGAAGAGTTTCGCCCTGAAGTAGCGATACGAAGTGAAGCTGGCGACCAGGATGTTCAGGGCGAGCGCCGTTGGCCGCATGACGGCGGGAGCAATTCCAAACAGGGCCATCAGGGCAATGTAAGCAGAAGCCCCTGCGTGGCCGACCGAAGTATAGAGGACCGCTCCCAGAAGCATACACGCGGCGAGCAGATATTGAGTTTCAGGCATGTACTATTCTCTCAGGAATCAAACAGTGGACCAAATGCCCTGAAGGCGAGAAGCGCCTCTTGACGCAGCGTGGTCATAGGACTATATTCCACCTGTCCTGATCCACCAAGGGGCGCGTGGCCACGCGAAACCATGTGCGGAGCGGTGGCCGTGGATGGGTTTCGCAGCCCAGACACGGCGGCCCAAGCTGTACGAGGC
>Ga0134122_10000540_pt1 | contig 25668 bp, 19 predicted proteins | sample KB302_FD_96461 | JGI IMG/M metagenome (GOLD analysis project Ga0134122, IMG submission 96461) | Terrestrial soil microbial communities without Nitrogen fertilizer from Kellogg Biological Station, Michigan, USA - KB3-0-2 | ecosystem: Environmental > Terrestrial > Soil > Unclassified ...
CCCACATGCACATCGCGCCGCCTTCGCCGTCGCGCCCCTCCTGCCAGAGCGCGTCGAGGTTGGCGTAGAGGTTGCGGTGGCTCACCACCACCGCCTTGGGCACGGTGGTGCTCCCGGACGTGCACTGGATGAACGCGGTGGCGCCGCCGTCGACCTCCTCGACGAAGCTCCCGGCGCCGTCCCCCGCGAGCGCCTCCTCCAGCCCCATCACCGCCGGGTGGCCCGGGACGAGCTCCAGGATCTGCCGCACCTCGCGCGCGACCACCAGCGCCGCGGGCTGCACCATGCCGAGGATGCCGCGCAGGTTGCCCAGGTAGTGGTCGATGCGGTCGAGCGACGCTGGCGGATAGAGCGGCACCGGGACGACGCCCGCCGCCGCCGCGCCGAGGAAGAGCCGCGCGAAGTCGAGGTTCGACCGCAGCAGCATGGCCATCCGGTCGCCCGGCTTCAGCCCCATCCGCCGCAACCCGGCGGCGGTCCGCCCCGCCTGCGCGGCGAGCTCGCCCACCTTCACCACCTCGTCGCCGCCCGGCGCGCCGCGGAGGAAGCGCACCGTGCCGCGGGCCGCCCGCGCCCGCGCCTCGATCATCGCCCCCAGGCTCTCGAACGGTGGCGCCATCACCCTTCGAGGAGCTTCCTCGCGGCGCGGAGGTCCTCCGTCTCGAAGCCCTCCTGGAACTTCGAGAACACCGCCTCCAGCTCCTTCCGCTCCTCGGGGCCGCGCGTCCAGCGATAGCGCGCCGAGCACAGCCGCAGCTCCGGCGACATCGCGCCCTGCGCCCGCGCGACGTCCAGCCCGTGCCGGAACCACCGCTCCGCCTCCCCGCGGTCCGGCGGGTCGCGCTCCAGGGCGATCTCCGCCTGCACCAGGGCGACGTTGGCGTCGTTCATCCGCTCCTCGGTGCGCTCGATCAACGCCCGGCTCTCGCCGATGACCTCCTGCGCCTCCGGGATCCGCCCCGCGCGCCGGAGCGCGTCCGCCAGCAGCGGCAGCAGGTACGTCTGCCCGGAGATCGCCCCCGTCTTCCGCCACGCCTCGATGCCGGCGCGGATGTCGGCGATGGCCTCCTTCCCGCCGCCCAGGCGCGCCGCCGCGTAGCCGCGCTCCACCGTCGCCCAGCCCACCCACAGCGCGAAGCGGTGCTCCTCGCACGACGCCAGCGTCTTCGGCGCGAGGTCCCGGATCCGCTCGTAGTCCCCGCGCTGCTGCATCACCATCATCGCGTAGCACTCGGCGAACACCAGGCTGTGCGCGTGGCCCAGCTCGCGGGCCAGCGAGAGCGCCTCCTCCGCGGACGCCAGCGCGCGCTCCGGCAGCCCGAGGAGCTGGAACGTCCACCCCGCGTAGAGCCGGGCGATGACGCCGTGGTCCTGCCCGTAGATCAGCGCCGCGCCGCGGTGGGCGACGCGGTCGTGGACCTGGATGGAGCGCTGGATGTGCTCCAGCGCGGTCTTCAGGTCCCCCTTGAGGAAGTGCGACGTGCCCAGCGCGCGGTAGGCGGGCACCAGCGCCTCGGACCCATCCAGCCCCTCGGCCAGGCCCGCCAGATCCTTCGCCACCTCCAGCGAGGTGAGGATGCGGCCGGTGGACATGTGGCTCTGCCAGATGCCCAAAAGCGCGGTGACCAGCTCCTTCGACCCGCCGGCGTCCTTGCACAGCTCGCGCGCGCGCCCGTACGTGTCGCGCACTTCCGCGGACGCGTACCCGCGGGTGGCCATCACGGAGGCGCCCATGGCGATGAGCAGCTGGAGCTCGCGCTTGGCCATCTGCGCCGCGAGCGGGTGGGCGCGGAGGAGCTTGAGCGCGTTGCCGAAGTGGTGCTCGGCCTCGTGGTTGGCGGAGCGGCGGGCGGCGAGGTGCCCCGCCTTCTCCCAGTAGTCCAGCGCGCGCATGGCGTCGCCCGCCTCGGCGAAGTGGTGGGCCAACAGCTCCGGCTGCAGCTCCACCTGCTCCTCGAGCTGCTCCTGCAAGAGCGTGGCGACGATGGCGTGGTACTGCTGCCGCTGCGCCCGCACCAGCGAGTGGTACGCCGCCGCCTGGATGAGGGCGTGCTTGAAGCTGTAGTTGCGGACCCTCTCCCCGTGCTCGTGCTCTTCCTCCCACGAGACGAGGAAGCCCTGGTCCACCAGCCGGTCCAGCGTGTCCGCCAGCGTCTTGTCCGCCAGCTGCGCCGCGCGCCGGATCATCGCCCGGTCGAACGAGCGCCCCAGCACCGCGGCCATCTGCAGCACCTCGCGCTCGCTCCGGCCCAGCACGTCCAGCCTGGCCAGCAGCAGCTCGTTGAGCGACGCGGGGACGGCGATGGGGCCCTCCGCCGAGCGCTGGTTGGCGGCGCCCGCGTCGATCACCGTCCGCGTCAGCTCCTCGATGAAGAGCGGGATGCCGTCGGTGCCGGCCACCAGCGTCTGCACCACCTCCCGCGGCAGGCTCCCGCGCGAGAGCGTCTCCACCAGCGCGGCGGCCTCGCTCTGCGAGAAGCGCTCCAGGCCCACGTGGTGCAGGTGCGGCGCCTCCCGCCAGGGCGGCTTGAAGCTGGGGCGGTAGGTGAGCATCACCAGCATGCGCGCGCTGGGCACGCGCTCGAAGATGACGTTGAGGAATTCCAGGGTGGAGGGGTCGATCCAGTGCAGGTCCTCCACCACCAGCAGCACCGGGCGCTGCTCCGTCATCCGGAACAGCAGCGCGGACATGGACTGGAACGTCTTCGCCTTCACCTGCGCGGGCGACGCCGCGGCCGGGATGGGCGGGTAGCGCGGCTGGGTGGGGATGCCCAGGAGCGAGGCGAGGACCGGCACGTGCTCGGCGAGCGGGAGCCCCAGCCCCGCCAGGCCCTGCTCCAGCTTCTCCAGGCGCGCCTGGGGCGGCTGCTCGCGCAGGATGCCCATGGAGCGCGAGAGGAGGGCGATGAAGGGCATCAGGGCGGAGTTGGCGAAGTGCGGCCACGCCTGGCAGGTCAGGTGCGAGGCCTCCTGCGAGGCCACCTCCTTCTTCACCGCGTGCACCAGGCGCGACTTGCCGATGCCGGCGTCCCCCTCCACCAGCACGAAGCTGCCGCGCGCCGAGTACGCGCCGGCCCACAGCGCGCGCAGCCGCTCCAGCTCGCCGGAGCGACCCACCAGCGACTGGTGCGAAGGCGACGAGACCTCGAAGCGGCTCTCGGTGAAGGTCTCGCGCTCGACCCAGTGGAGCACCGGGGCGGCCTGGAAGCCCTTGCCGGGGACGACCTCTGAAGTGGCGAAGGCGTTGCCCAGGAGCTTCTTCACCCGCGGGCTGACCAGCACCTGGTGCTGGCCGGCGACCGCGGCGATCTCCTCGGCCACCCGCGGCACCTCGCCCTGGATGGCGGTGACGCCGGAGCCCCAGTCGTCGCCGCCGCCCACGATGGCCTGCCCGGTGTGGACGCCCACGTGCGCCCAGGGGACGCCGCCGCCGAACAGCTCGCGCTGGAGCGTCCTCACCTGCGCGGTGACGCTCATCGCCGCCCGCACCGCGCGCTGCGCGTCGTCCTCGTGCGCCACCGGGTAGCCGAAGCAGGCCAGCAGCTTGCCGCCGGTGGAGGAGAGGACGCGCCCGTTGGCGCGGCTCACCGCGTCCTCGCAGATCCGGTGGAAGGCGCGGTGCGCGCCGCCCACCGCGTCCACGTCCTCGCCCGCCTCGTCGGCCGACGCCGGCCGGCCCATCACGCAGCAGACCACGGTGACCTGCCGCCGCTCGGCCGGGAGCGCCCGCTGCCGCGGCGCCGGCGCCGTGGAGCCGAGGGCGACCTGCTGGACGTGCTCCAGCGCGGCGATCATCTCCGCCACCGTCTGGAAGCGGTCCTCCGGGCGCTTCTGCAGCGCCCGGCGGATGATGGCCAGCACCTCCTCCGGCACCCCGAGCGAGGCGGCGTCCGGCAGCGGCACCGGCTCCGGCGCGATGGTGAGCTCGCGGACGTCGATGGTGGCGGCGCCCTTGTAGAGCGGCCCGCCGGTGAGGAGCGCGTAGTAGACCATCCCCAGCGCCCAGATGTCCGTGCAGGCGTCCTGCGACAGGCCGCGCCACTGCTCCGGCGACATGTACGTGGGCGTCCCGGCGGCGAGCAGCAGCAGGTCTGGCGTCCACGCCTCGCCCCCGTCGGAGAAGCCCGCGTCGAACCAGACCAGCCCGAAGTCGAGCACCTTCGGCTTGCCGTCCGCGCGGATGAAGATGTTCGACGGCTTGAGGTCGCGGTGGATGATGCCGCGCTCGTGCGCGTGGCGGACCCCGCGGGCGATCTCCAGCAGGATGGCGGTGGCGCGCCCCACCGGCGTCCGTTCGCCGAGCAGCAGGTCCAGGGGCTTGCCGTCCACCAGCTCCATCACGATGAACGGGATGCCGGACCAGGTGCTGATGTCGAAGATGGAGACGATGTTCTCGTGGTTGAGCCGCGCCACCGCGCGCGCCTCGTTGCTCAGCAGGGCGGCGGTGCGGTCGTTCTGCGCCGGGGAGGAGAGGAGGAACTTCACCGCCACGTCGCGGTGGAGCCGGCGGTCCCGCGCGCGGAACACCACGCTCATCCCGCCCATGCCCAGCCGCTCGACGATCTCGAAGCGGTCCTCGGCGCCGATCTTGTCGCCGGGGTGGGGGAGGATGGCGTCCAGCTGGTCGAGCAGCTTCTGCCTCGAGGTGGACGCCTCGGCGACCTTGTGGATCCAGGTCGAGTACAACCCGGATTCCGAGTCTGGATCCTGGTCGTCGGAGGTGGGCATGCTCACCGGGTAACGCGGGGGGTCCGGTGAAATTACCATTGGCCGGGATCGCGGCCCACCACTGACTACGATTCCGGTGGGAGGAGGCCCTTCTCCTCGGCCAGCTTGCGCAGTTGGTCCTTGATCCGGTGGAAGTGCTGGCGGAGGGCGGCGGACTTCTTGCGGAGGTCCTCGGCGGTCATCGGCCCCTCGCCGTCGTCCATGATCAGGGCGATCTCCGTCCACGACATCTTCTGGTTGACGCGGAGGAGGAGCACCAGCTGGTCGTTCGGCGGCAGCGTCTCGCGGAGCGCGGAGAACCCGTCCTTCACGTCCGTCCGCTGCCACGGGCTGGTGGCGGTCCGGTCCGGGGTGGCCTGCTCCGGGGAGATCGGGCTGCTCGCCGGCGTCTCGCGCCGCTTGGGCGAGTGCATGTAGCGGAAGGCCGCCGCCCGCAGCAGGCGGTAGCCCCAGGTGCGGAACGAGCTCTCCCAGCGGAAGCCGGGGAGGGACTTCCACAGCTCCTCGCTGAACGCGCCGAAGACGTCCTGGGCGGCGTCCTCGTCGCGGAGCGCGCCGGCCAGGAAGCGCAGCATCTCCGCCCGGTACTCCTTCCACGCGGCGGCGATCGCCAGGTCGTACTTCCCCTCGGCGCAGTGCTCGCGGATGGCGCGCTCGCGCCGGTCCAGGTCGGGCGGTGGCGGTGGCGCCTCCATGGCCACCCATGCATACCTCAGGCGCCGGCCAGGGCGTCAGGCGGAGCGCCGGCCCCCGGTGCTCGGCTCGTCCGGCGCCGTCGCCTTCAGGTACCGGCGGAGCCGCTCCAGCGACTGCCGCGCGACCTTGAGGGACTCCTCCGACGTCACCGGATCCGCGGGCTTGCGCGGCTGGTCATTGCCAGCGGGCGTGGGTTCCTCGGGGCGGCGAGGCATGGGGGGCTCTCAGCGGGTAGTGATACGCAGCCCCGGAATGTGACTTTGCGCTGGGAATGCTCAGGCGGCCTTCGGGTGCGACACCTGCGCCGATTCGACCACCTCGTCGCGGGCGCGGGCGGCGACGGCGAGGAGGGAGGCGCGCCTGGAGAGGCCGAGCTTGTCGAAGACGTGCTGCAGGTGCTTCTTCACCGTCGCCAGCGAGCACCCCAGCTCGTCGGCGATCAGCTGGTTGTCCCAGCCTTCGAGGACGTGGGCGGTGACCTCCAGCTCGCGCGCGGTGAGGCGCTGGACCCAGGCGCCGGGGAGGGTGCGCGGCAGCGGCCGCTCCTCCAGCACCGCCACGCACCAGGCGTCGACGCGGGTGAAGGTGACGCGGAGGGCGCGCGAGGGTCCGCGCCGCTCCCAGGCGTCGTCGCGCGGTTCCTCCGGGGCGGGGAGGGTGTTCGCGAGGCGGGAGAGCCGTTCGCCCAGCACCTCGGGGAGGCCGAGGCTCCAGGGTTCGCTCGGGGAGAACCAGCGCTGGAGGACCGCGGTGGCGCCGGCGGTGCGGAAGGTCTCGCGCTGCGCTCCGCCCCAGACCACGAATTCCAGGCCGCGGTCCCGGAGGATCTGCTCGTGGATGTTCAGCGCCTCGCCATCGTCAACGGGTCGTCGCAAAGAGTCCCCCTTGGACCGCGTGCCGCCATTGGCAGAGCAGTCCGCGTGCCACCTGATAGGGGGCGGAAGACGCCCGGTTATGCGGACGTCCGTCGTTCGCCGGTGAGCAGGGGGGTTCACGGGTTGGGTAGCGCGCTGCGCTCCGCCTGGATGCGCCCGTCGCGCAACGTGATGGTGCGCTGCACGCGCCGGAGGCAGCGCTCGTCGTGCGTGGCGATCATCACCGCGCACCCGCGCGAGGCCAGCGCGCTCAGCGCGTCGAGCACGCCGGCGGCGCTCTCCCAGTCGAGGCTGGCGGTGGGTTCGTCGGCGAGGAGCAGCTTGGGGCGCATGGCGATCGCCCGAGCCACCGCCACGCGCTGCTGCTCGCCCAGGGACAGCTCGCCCGGCCGCTGGTGCCGGCGGCTCTCCAGGCCCAGCGCGGCCAGCGCCTCGCGCGCGCGCCCTCCCGGATCGCTCTTCTTGCCGAACGCGGTCTCCACCGCGAGCGCCACGTTCTCCTCGGCGTCGAGCGCGGCCAGGAGGTTGTGCGTCTGGAACACCAGGCCGATCAGCGACGCGCGCTTGCGCGCCTGCCCCGGGGCGGAGAGCGCCGCCACGTCCTCGCCGTCCAGGGTCGCGCGTCCGGAGGTGGGCGGCTCCAGCCCGCCGAGCAGGGTGATCAGCGTGGTCTTCCCCGAGCCCGACGGCCCGGCCAGGCCCACCATCTCGCCCGCGGCCATCTCCAGCGAGACGTCCGCCAGCGCGACGCGCCCTTCCGGCCCGCCGTAGATCCGGGTGAGACCTTCCGCCTCGAGCAGCGCGCTCACTAATACCTCAGCACGTCCATGGCGATCATCCGCGCAGCGCGCAGCGCGGGCAGCACGCCCCCGAGGCCGAGGATGGGCGCGACCAGGCCGGCCGCCATCGCCAGCCCGTAGCGCGAGACCAGCGGGCGCAGGTACGGGTCGACGCCGATCATCCCCTCCAGGTTCTCCGCGCCGGCCCAGCGGACGTCGATGCCGCCCAGCCGGTTCACCAGCGCGGTCACCGCGACGCCCAGCACCAGCCCGATGCCCACCGCCACCGTCCCCACCAGCAGCGTCTCCAGCGCCACCAGCCGCAGCACCCGCGAGGGTGTGAAGCCGATGGCGGAGAGCACCCCGAACTCGCGCGTGCGCTGGAGGATGCCGATCACCTGCACCGCGGCCACGCTCAGCCCGACGATGACGTAGAGGATGACCAGCACCACGTTGACGCTGCCGTACTGGAAGCTCACCAGGCCGCGGAGGAACGGCGAGACCTCGCGCCAGGTGCGCACGCGGTAGACGCCCGGGTCGAGGCGGCCCCGGAGCGCGCCCGCGGCGGCGTCGGTCTCGGCGTTCGCCCTCGCCTTGATCACCACCTTCCCGGTCCCGTCCGGCGGGCTCTCGTACAAGCGCCGCGCGGTGGCGATCGACACCAGCGCCAGCCGCGGGTCGAGGTCCTCCGACCCGGACCTCACCAGCCCCACCACGCGCAGCCGCGCGCGCCCGAGGTCGTCGGACAGCGTCAGGAATCCGATGGGCACCTGGTCGCCCACCTTCACGTGGAGCTGCTCCGCCAGCGGGGCGCCGAGCGCGACCGCGTCGCCGTCGTTCGCGCCGGGGAGCTTCCCGTCCACCACCAGCCGCGGGAACAGGCTGGTGGACGCCTCGCGCTCCGCGTCCACGCCCAGCAGCATCGCGCCGCGAGCCTGGCCCGGCGCGCCCGCCAGGGCGGGGATCTCCAGCCGGGGCGCGGCGCCCGCCACCTCCGCCACCTCGGCGGCCGCGGCGAGCACCGGGCCGGCGGGGACGGTGCGGGCGCCCCGCGCGCTGTCCACCTGCACGTGGCCCAGCATCAACCCCACCGCGTTGGAGACCTCCATCTCCGCGAAGCCCAGGTTCATCCCCACCATGAACACGATGGCGGTGCACCCGACGATGACGGCCCCGGAGGTGATCAGCGCCCGCCTCGGCGTGGAGAGGACGTTCCGGACCGCCACCCTGGTCAGGCTAGGCATGGAGGTGCTCTAGCGCGCGCTGCACCCCATCGTCACGCAGCTCCCGCGCGAAGGCGGCGGCGCGCCGGCCCACCGGGGGGCAGGTGGCGAAGGCGAGCGCCTCGGCCAGCCGCCTCCCGGAGAGCGCGCGCCGCGGGATGGGCCGCGGGCCCAGGCCCAGCTCCGCCACCCGCGACGCCCAGTAGTGCTGGTCCAGCATGTGCGGGACGACGACCTGGGGGACGCCGGCGCGCGCGGCGGTGGCGGTGGTGCCGGCGCCGCCGTGGTGCACCACCGCGCGCACCCGGGGGAAGAGCGCCGCGTGGGGCGCCTCGCTCACCACCAGCACGCCGTCGCGCGCCTCGGCGCGGGGGCGCGCGGCGGCGGGCACGGAGAGCACCAGGCGGCAGTCGGCCGCGGTGGCGGCGTCCGCGGCGATCTCCAGGAGCCGCCGCGCGTCCGGCACCGGCATGCTCCCGAACCCGACGTACACGGGCGGGTCGCCCTCCCGGAGGAACTGCTCCAACTCGCCGGAGAGCGCGGGAGAGACCGGGGCCGGCGCGGACCAGCTCCCCACCTGCACCACGCGGCCGGCGAGGTCGGGCGGGAGGCTGGCCAGCGCGGGATCCGCGGCGAGGAGCGGGCGCTCGCCGATGACGTGCTGCCAGACGCGGCGGATGGGTTTCAGGCCGCGCGCCGCGCGGAAGCGGTTGATGGGGCCGCGGCCCGCCAGCCCGTAGGTCTGCTCCGTCGCCCGCCACATGGCGCCGGTGAGCGCGCGCCAGCGGCGGAGCCTGAAGAGGTGGGGCGGCGGGTGGTGGCGCGAAGGGAAGGCGAGGGGGCAGTACCCGACGAAGCGGTACGCCGCGCCCAGCGCCTCCGCCACCGAGGGCGCGGCCACGGGCACGCCCCCGCCGAGGACCAGGTCCGCGCCGCGGGCCGCCTCCATCAGCGGTTCGAAGTGGCGCGGGAGGTCCGCCACCAGCGCGCGCGCCATCTTCACCACGCCCACGTCGCTCCGCTCCATCAGCGCCGCGACGTCGCCGCCCACCGGGGCGAAGTCGAGGCCGGCCGCGCCCGCCCACGCGCGGAACGCCTCCGGCGCGCAGGCGAGCACCTGGTGGCCGCGCGACCTCAGGGCCACCCCGAGGGCGCCCAGCGGGTAGACGTCCCCGCGGGTGCCGAAGATGGAGAGGGCGATCCGCATCGCGGCTAGTAGCGCATCGCCATCGCGCCCACCGAGACGCCGGCGGCGGTGCCGGCGAGGAGCACGCGGTCGCCGCGCCGGACCTGGCCGGAGCGGACCGAGTCGTGGAGCGCCATCGGGATGGACGCGGCAAGGCAGTTGCCGTGCGTCTGGATGTTCTCCACCAGCTTCTCGGGCGGCAGCCCGCACGCGCGGGCGGTCATCCGCACCGCGAACAGGCTGGCCTGGTGCGGCACCACCGCGTCGAACGCCTCCGCCGGGCAGCCCACGTCGTCCAGGTACTTCGACACGAACGGCACGCTCACCTTCTGCGCCATCCGGAAGATGCGCGGGCCCTCCATGTGGAACATGTTGGTCTCCGGCCTGGTCTGCGGGTCGTTGGGCGGGTACCGGGTCCCGCCGCCCTTGAGCTCCGCCAGCTCCGCGCCGTCGGAGAAGGTGGTGAAGGCGGCCTGGTGCATGAAGCTCTCCTCGGTCTCGCCCGCGCGGCCGACGACCGCGGCGCACGCGCCGTCGCCCATCAGCACGCTGCTCTCGTGCTCCTTCCAGTTGACGGCGATGGACGGCTTCTCGGAGGAGACCACCAGCACGTGGCGGTAGGTGCCCGCCGCGACCAGGGACGAGGCCACCTCCAGGCCGAACAGCCAGGAGAGGCAGGTGCTGTCCACGTCGAAGCAGGGGACGCCGCGGGCCTTCTCGCCCAGCGCGCGCTGCACGAAGACGGCGGTGCAGGGGATGCACTGCTCCGGCGAGGCGGCGGCGTTGACGATCATGTCCAGGTCGCCCACCTCCAGCTTCGCGTCGGCGAGCGCGGCGCGCGCGGCGTGGGCGCCCATCTCGGAGACCGTCTCGGCGCGGGCGTGGCGCCGCTCGACGACGCCGGTGTGCTTCTCGATCCACCCGGCGGGGAGATGCATCCGCTCCTCCAGCTCCGCGCTGGTGACCCGGTGCTCCGGGAGGTACTTCCCGATGCCTGCGATCTTCACCCGCCTCGGTTTCCGCATGTGCGCTACACCTCGTTTTTTGAATTCTTGATTTTGTTGTGACGAGGGAAGCGTGCTCGCGAGGCGGCGACATCTCGATACCACTTTGGTGGTACTGCTCCGGGAGGCGCGGACCTCTAGCTTCCGCGCATGGAAACAGCTCCATTCGTTCCAGGGACGCTGCTGTCCGCGCTGCGGCGGCGCTTCCCGGCGCTGTCGTCGATGGTGGGGTTGATGGCGCGCAAGCGCGACGGGTCCGTGTCCGGCGCGCCGATCAACTTGCTCTTCTCACCGGACTACGGGCCGTTCCACGATCATCGCCGGCGGAAGGAGGCGGAGGTCCCGGTGACTGGCTCCAGCGCGGAGACGAACGTGGCGATCATGCTGCAGCGCGCGGCCGAGCGGAGGCCGGACACCGTCGCGCTCCACCTGGCCGCCACGGGTGGGTCGGTCACCTTCGGCGCGCTGCGGGAGCGGGCGGGGCGCGTGGCGGCCGGGTTGCGGAGGGCCGGGCTGGCGCCGGGCGACCGCGTGCTCCTGATGATCAGGCCGGGGATCGACCTCGCCGCGGCGGTGTTCGGCGCGCTGTCGATGGGCGCGGCGGCGGTGGTGATCGACCCCGGGATGGGATGGCGCCGGATGCTGGACTGCGTGGCGGCGGTGAAGCCGAGGGCGATGATCGCCGTCCGCGCGCTCCACGCGCTGCGCCTGCTCCGGCCCGGCGCCTTTCGCACCGTGGAGCTGGCGGTGTCCGCGGGGACGTTCCCCGGGGCGCGGAGCTTCGAACGGCTGGTGGACGAGGAGCCGTGGATGGAGGTGGCGCCGCGCGCGCCGGACGACCCGGCGCTGATCAGCTTCACCAGCGGGAGCACGGGCGAGCCGAAGGGCGTCTTCCAGCCGCACCGGGTGCTGCAGGCCCAGGTGCGGGCGTTCCAGGCGGTGTTCGGCGCGGGCCCGGGCGACGTCCTGCTGGCGGCGTTCCCGGCGCTGATCCTCCTCGGGCCCGGGCTGGGGTGTCCCGTGGTGCTGCCGGAGATCGACGCGCGGCGGCCGGCGGCGTTCGACCCGGCGAAGCTGGCCGGCACCATCCGGAAGTACGGCACCACCGCGTCGTTCGGCTCGCCGGCGATCTGGGGGCCGCTGGGGAGGTACTGCCAGGAGCACGACGTGTCGTTGCCGACCATGCGGTGCATCGCCATCGGCGGAGCGGCGGTCGGGCTGGACTTGCTGGACCGGTTCAAAGGGCGGATGGCGCCCGGCGCGGAGCCGTCGACGCCGTACGGCGCCACCGAGGCGGTGCCGGTCACGATGGTCCAGGCAGACGAGCTGCGGGCTGGAGGTGGTGGACCCGGCATCCTGGTGGGCCGGCCGGTCGAGGGCGTGGAGCTGCGGATCCTCGAGATCTCCGACGCGCCGCTGCGGGAGGCGGCGCCGCTCCCGGCGGGTGTGATCGGAGAGATCGCGGTGCGCGGGGACATGGTCGCGCCGGGCTACTTCGGGCGGCCGGACGCGGACGCGCTGGCGAAGGTCCCGGATGAAGGGGGGACCTGGCACCGGATGGGCGATCTGGGGTTCCTGGACGACCGCGGCCGGCTCTGGTTCTGCGGGCGCAAGTCGGAGCGGGTGGAGACCGGGCCGGGGCCGCTCTACACGGCCTGCGTCGAGCCGTTCTTCGCGTCGGACCCGAGGGTGCGCCGGGTGGCGCTGGTGGGCGTGGGCGCGCGGCCGGATCAGAAGCCCGTGCTGGTGGTGGAGCCGGCGGAGGGGCACTGGCCCCGGACGGCGCGCGCGCGCCGCGAGCTGGCGGAGGCGGTGCTGGCCGGAGGCGCTTCTGGCCCGCCGGCGGTGCGCGCCATCCGGGAGGTGATGTTCCATCGGAAGCTGCCGCTCGACATCCGGCACAACTCCAAGGTGTTGCGGGGCGAGCTGGCCCGGTGGGCGGCGCGGAGGCTGTCATGAGCGCGCACCGCTCGCGGCTCGTCGAGTCGCGCCTCGGCGCGCAGAGCTCGCTCCGGCGAAGGGACGCGTTGGGGTGTGCGCCACATCGCGGCGCGCGGCGCGCGCGAGAGCACCGGGCGGGCTGGGCGAGGAGGAGACCGTCATGAGCGGCGGAACGACGGTGGTCACCGGCGCGACCGGGTTCCTCGGCGCGCGGATCTGCCGCGAGCTGGTGGACCGCGGCGAGCGCGTCCTGGCGATGGGTCGCAACTTCTCCCGCTTCGAGGTGAACCACCCGCTGTGCGCGCGCGCGGTGGCGGACCTCGACGACGAGGCGGCGCTGGACGACGCCTGCCGCGGCGCGGACGCGGTCATCCACAGCGCCGCGCTCAGCACGCCCTGGGGTCTCCGCCGGGACTTCCAGCGCGTCAACGTCGCCGGCACCGAACGCCTCCTCCGCTGCGCCGCGCGCGGGGGCGTCCGCCGCTTCGTGCACGTCTCGTCCTCGTCCGTCACCTTCGACAACAAGGACCGCTTCGGCGTCACCGAGGCGATCCCTCGGGCGACGCGCTTCCTCTCCTTCTACTCGGAGTCGAAGGCGGACGCGGAGGACGCCGTCCGCCGCCGGCGCGACCTGGAGACCGTCATCGTCCGCCCGCGCGCCATCTTCGGCCCCGGCGACACCAGCCTCCTCCCGCGCCTGCTCCGCCTCGCCCGCGAGGGCGGCCTGCGCGTCATCGGCGACGGCACCAATCTCCAGGACCTCACCTACGTCGACAACGTCGTCGACTCGCTCCTGCTGGCGCGGGACGTCCCGCTCGCCGCCGGGAAGACCTACTTCATCACCAACGACGACCCGGTCCCGCTCTGGGACCTGATCAAGCAGTTCCTGGTCGCCATGGGCGTTCCCGCGCCCAAGCGCCGCGTCCCGCTCGGCGTGGCGTACGCCGCGGCGGCGTCGCTGGAGTGGTTACACCGCTCGATGCCCCGGCTGGGCGAACCCAAGCTCACCCGATACACCGTGGCGCTCCTGGGGCGCGCGCAGACGTTCGACATCCGGGCGGCGAAGGAGGAGCTCGGCTACCGGCCGCGCGTCTCCATGGCCGAGGCGCTCTCCCGCACCGTGGGTTACTTCCAGAGGTACGCCGATGCCTGAGGTCCGCGTCGAGCTCTACCGCGGTGGGAGCTGCCGGCATCCGCACGGGATGGTGGTGCGCGGGAAGGGCTGGCGCCCGGAGACCTTCCCGTCCCTCTTCGCCGCCCTCTTCCACCCGGAGCGCGGGGTGACCCTCTTCGACACCGGGTACGCGCGCCCGTTCCTCGCCGCCACGCGCAGGTTCCCCGGCCGCGTCTACCGCTGGATGACGCCGGTGACCCTCCGCGCCGGCGACACCGCGGTGGAGCAGCTGGCGGCCCGCGGCGTCGAGGCGCGCGACGTGAAGCGCGTCGTGCTCTCGCACCTCCACGCGGACCACATCGCCGGCACGCGCGACTTTCCGGAGGCGGAGGTGATCTGCGCCCGCGCCGCGTACGACTCCGTCCGGACGCGCGGGCGGCTCTCCGCGCTGTTCCGCGCGTACCTGCCGGGCCTGCTCCCGGACGACTTCGCCCGCCGCGCGCGCTTCCTCGACGAGCGGGACTTCACCGGGCCGGAGGTGGGCGAGCTGGGGCCGTCGTGCGACCTCCTCGGGGACGGGTCGACACTTCTGGTCCGGCTCCCCGGCCACGCGGCCGGCCAGCTCGGGCTCCTCGCGCGCGCGGAGGGCGGCAAGCGGTGCTTCCTCGTCGCGGACGCCGCCTGGACGCGCGCGGCGTACCGCGAGAACCGCGGGCCTCACCCGCTGGCGCACGCCATCTTCGACGACGCGAATGAGGCGGCGCGCACCCTGGAGAAGCTGCACCGGATGTGGCGGGAGGCGCCGGAGATCCAGCTCGTCCCCAGCCATTGCAGCGAGCCCTCCGAGTGGGACGCTCCCGTGCACGCGCGCGCTCGCGCCGATCCTGGCCGAGGTGCCGTGCGCGCCGCGCGAGACGGCGCCGGCGCCGCCTGATGCGTTCCCGCCGTTCGCACCCCCGCCGGACGCCCGGCGCCCGGACACCGGCGGGCGAGCTCCGGGGCGGCCGAGGCCGCCGGCGTGACGGTGCTGGACCGGGGCGCGTCTCCTTCGCTCAGGGGGACGCGCGCACCTCTTCCACGCGCGCGGCGCGCCGCGACCGCTCGGCGCGGGGGAGCAACACCGGGAGCGCGCGGAGCGCCCTCAGCGCCATCCCCTTCTTGTGCCGCACGTCCTCCCGCGGGACGGCGAGCTCGAGGTTCGGCGCCTCGCGCAGCAGCGCGCGGAACGCGATCTGCGCCTCCATCCTCGCCAGCGGCGCGCCCAGGCAGTAGTGCGCCCCGCCCCCGAACGTCAGGTGGTGGTTCGGCTTCCGGTCCAGCCTCAGCGTCTCCGGATCCTCGAACGCGGTCTCGTCGTGGTTGGCGGACCCCACCACGCCGAACACCCGCTGCCCCTTGGGGATGACGACGCCGCCCACGTCGTAGTCCACCGTGGTGTAGCGCTCGGTGCCGAACTCCACCACGCTGGTGAAGCGCAGCAGCTCCTCCACCGCGGACGGCGCCAGCGACGGGTCGCCCCGCAGCCGCTCCCACGCCTCCGGCTGGTCGAGCATGGCCAGCGTCCCCGTCGAGATCAGGTTCACCGTCGTCTCGTGGCCGGCGACCAGGAGCAGGAACACCATCGCCACCAGCTCGTCCTCGCTCAGGTGGTCGCCGCCCTCCTCGGCGCGGATCAGCGCGGAGATGATGTCGTCCCCCAGCGCCTTGCGCCGCCCGACCACCAGCCCGCGCACGTAGCGCAGGAACGCCCAGATCGCCGGCAGCGCGAGGAACATCTCGCTGGGCTTGCTCACGCTCACCATCCGGTCGGTCCACTTCCGGAAGCGGTGGCGGTCCTCCATCGGGATGCCCAGCATCTCGGTGATCACGAACAGCGGCACCGGCAGCGCGAAGTCGCTCACCAGGTCCATCTGCCCGCGCGCCTTGGCGCCGGCGAGCAGCTGGTCGCAGCGCCGCTCGATCCCCGCCCGGAGCTGCTCGACGGTGCCGGGCGTGAACGCCTTGTGCACCAGGCCGCGCAGCCGCGTGTGGTCGGGCGGGTCCTGGTCCAGCATGCTCATCGTCAGCGGCTTGAGGAACCCGGGCATCCAGGGGAGGTTCTTCTTCTGCTCCTCCGGGCTGAGCGTCCGGTACGGGTTCTTGGCCAGGCGCGGGTCCTTCAGCGCCGCGGCCACGTCGGGGTAGCGCAGGATCAACCAGGCGGGCTTCCCGTCCGTGAAGGTGATCTGGTGGACGGGGGTCCGGTGACGCAGCTCCGCGTACCAGGGCCAGGGGTTGGCGCGAAACTCCGGGCTGGCGAGATCAGGCTGGGTGCTCATGACGTCCTCCTCTTCTTCCTCTTGGGTCTGGAATCCGCGGGCGCCGGCTGGGCGAGGCCCATCAGCGTTTCCCGGAACGCGGCCTGCTGCTTCGGGGTGAGGTTGGTGCTGCCGATCCCCATCGCCAGCCCGTAGCCGTCGAGCGCGAACTGGATGGCGATGGCGTTGCCGGCGGGGATGCCCTGCGCCTCGTCGCGGGCGATCGCCTCGGCGTTGATCTGCGTGCTCCGCTGGAGCAGCGCCGGCTGGGAGCTCGCCACCTGCAGGAAGGCGAGGATCAGGGAGACGAACTGTTCGAAGCCCTCCCGGCCCAGGTCGAAGGCGAGCGCCACCTGGGCGCGGAGGAGGGCGCCGCGCGGCTCCGGATCTCCGGCCGCGCGGGCCTCGACCTGCACCTGGACCTGGGCCACCAGCCGCTCCAGCAGCGCCACCAGCAGCTCGTCCTTGCTGGCGAAGTGGTGGAAGAAGCCGCCCTTGCTGACCTCCGCCTCCTGGGCGACCGCCTCCACGCTCAGGTTGCCGATGCCGCGGGAGCGGATGAGCCGCTCGGCGGCGTCGAGGATCCGATCGCGGGCGCTGGAGTAGACGCGAGGCGACATGAGGCACACTATACCGACCGGTCGGTCGGCATGCAAGTCGAACAGTCCACGAAGCGGGAAACGGGCGGGGCGGTGGTTCCGGGCTAGAACGCGGCGCCGTGAGCGCCCCTGCCTCCGCCTCCACCTCCGCCCCCGTCGAAGCGCGAACCTCGCTGCGGCGGGTGATCCTCGCCTCCAGCCTGGGCACGGTGTTCGAGTGGTACGACTTCTACCTGTACGCCACGCTGGCGGTGTTCTTCGGTGAGCTGTTCTTCCCCAAGGGCAACGACCGCGCCGCGCTGCTGGCGTCGCTGGCCACCTTCGGGGCGGGCTTCGGGGTGCGGCCGCTCGGTGCGCTGGTGTTCGGGCGGATCGGCGACCTGGTCGGCCGCAAGTACACCTTTTTGGTGACCATCGTCACCATGGGCCTCTCCACCGCGCTGATCGGCCTGCTCCCCACCTACGAGTCGGTGGGGATGCTGGCGCCGGCGTTGCTGGTGACGCTGCGGCTGGTCCAGGGGCTGGCGCTGGGCGGCGAGTACGGCGGCGCGGCCACCTACGTCGCCGAGCACGTCCCCGACGAGAAGCGCGGCTACTTCACCAGCTTCATCCAGACCACCGCCTCCGGCGGCTTCCTGCTCTCCCTGGTGGTGATCGGCGCCTGCCGCACCTGGTTCGGGCCGGCGGCGTTCAAGGCGAACGGCTGGCGGGTGCCGTTCCTGGCGTCGGTGGTGCTGCTGGGGATCTCGCTCTACATCCGGTTGAGGATGCGGGAATCGCCGCTATTCGCGAAGCTGAAGAAGGGCGGGCAGGTGGTGAAGAACCCGCTGAAGGAGAGCTTCGGCAACCCGCGCAACCGGCGCTACGTGCTGCTGGCGCTGTTCGGCGCGACAGCCGGGCAGGGCGTGGTCTGGTACGCGGGCCAGTTCTACGCGCTGACGTTCCTGCAGAAGACGCTCAACCTGGACTGGGCGCCGGCGTACTGGACGATGGCGGTGGCGGTGACGCTGGGGACGCCGTTCTTCCTGGTGTTCGGCGGGCTCTCGGACCGGATCGGGCGGAAGAAGATCATGCTCGCCGGCTGCGCGCTGGCGGCGGTGACGTACTTGCCCATCTACGTGGCGATGCACGCGCTGGTGAACCCGGACAACGCGGCGGGGGTGACGGAGCTCTCCGCCGGGAGGACGGCCGGGCTGGTCGCGCTGCTGTTCGTGCAGATCCTGTACGTGACGATGGTCTATGGGCCGATCGCCGCGTTCCTGGTGGAGCTGTTCCCCACGTCCATCCGCTACACGTCGATGTCGCTCCCGTACCACCTGGGGAACGGCTGGTTCGGGGGCTTCCTCCCGCTGATCGCCACCTGGGTGAGCACCTCGGTATGGGCGAAGGAGGCGTTCGGCAGCGGCGCGATCTACACCGGCCTCATCTACCCGATCGCCGTGTGCCTGATGACGATCGCCGTGGGCGGATCGATGATCCGCGAGACGAAGGACCACCGGATCGACACACCCTTCTACGGCGCCTAGCTCACCGCGCGATCCCGTCCACCTTCGTAGACACGATGGGGTCGCGGTCGCCGGGCGTCCACGGCTCCCGCGGCCACCAGTGCTCCAGTTTGGGCCGCGCGTCCGTTTCCACGCTCTGTCCGGGCCGCGCGCTGGCGATGATCGCCCCGCTCTTCTCCGCCGCCGCCAGCGCCCGCTCCATCGGCTCCGTCCACCCGTGCGCGGCGAGCTCGAACAGGCCCCAGTGGATGGGGAAGAACACCTTCCCGCCGACCAGCCGGTGCGCGATGAGCGCCTGCTCCGGGCCGATGTGCCAGTCCGGCCAGGCGCGGTTGTACTGGCCGACCTCGATCATCGCCACGTCGAACGGCCCCAGCTTCTTCCCGATCTCCTCCATCGCCGGGAACAGCCCGGTGTCCCCGGAGAAGTACGCGTGGTGCTTCGTCCCCACGAACGCGTACCCGGCCCACAGCGTCGCGTCCTTGTCGAGCACCGTCCGCCCCGACGCGTGCCGCGCGGGAACGCAGTGGATCTCCAGGTCGCCGATCTTCGTCTCCTCCCACCAGTCCAACTCGACGATCTTCTCCTTCGGCACGCCCCAGTACTCGAGGTGCGCGCCCACGCCCAGCGGCACCACGAACGCCGCCTTCCACCCCTTGATGGCCTCGATGGTCGGCTCGTCGAGGTGGTCGTAGTGGTCGTGGGAGATCACCACCGCGTCCACCGCCGGCACCCGCTCCAGCGGCAGCGGCGGCGGGTACCAGCGCCGCGGCCCGATCCACGTCAGCGGCGACGCGCGCGGCGAGAACACCGGGTCGGTGAGCACGCGGTGCCCGTCGATCTCCAGCAGCACCGTCGAGTGCCCCATCCACGTCACCCGCAGCCCGGACGGCGGCGGCTGCTCGAAGCGCCCCGGGTCCACCGGCTCCACCGGCACGGGCGCGTTCACGGAGGGGCTGACGTGATCGCTGGCGTGCATCATCCCGGTCATCGACCCCCATACGTCGTTCCACAGCGGCTGCGGGTTCTCGAACGAGCCGTCTTTCCACTGCGGCGATCGCTCCATCCGCGCCCGCCGCTCGCCCGTGGCCCGCTGCCCGAACGCCCGCCACCCCGACACCACGAACACGCCGATCGCCAGGACGAGCAGCCCGATCGCCCCCAGTCCCAGCCGCGTGATCCACCGTCGCACCATGTGTTCCACCATCCTACGCCCCGGAACTCCCCGGAATCGTGTGGGAATTTGCCCTTCTCAGCCTCCCACGAGACAAGAAACTTTCCACCCGTTGCCTACGACAATCCCCTGGGCTTCTCTCAGTCCCGTCCCCCGGGGGTTGGTCCCAATGTTCTCCCCAGTCAACGGCTTCCACAACGTCTGGAACTTCTCGAAGATGCTCGCGGGCGTTGGCGCCCAGAAACCCGCCACCCCCGCGACGCCGGTCCACCCGAAGGAGCCGGCGGGTCCAGCCAAGCCGCAGCAGCCGGTCGACGCCTACAAGCCCTCCCACGCGGAGCGGGTGAACCAGCTCCGCACCCAGCTCGCCGACAACCCGTCCGCGCAGAAGGCGCTGCAGCACCTGGACACGGGCGGCCGCCTGAACCGCCAGGGCGTGATGGGCCAGCTGGAGCGGCTGCAGGGCAACCCGGAGCTGCTCGGGCAGACGGTCAAGGACCTCGCGCATCCCGGCGCCATGCGCCAGGGTGCCGACAACAAGTTCTGCGCCCAGACGGACGCGCTGTCGCACATGGCGCGTCAGGACCCGGCCGGCTACGCGAAGATGATGGCCGACCTCTCCACCAAGGGCAGCGCCCAGGTGAAGAGCGGCGTCACCCTCAACGCGCAGACCGACCTCGACCCCAGCAAGATGGGCTCGATGAGCGCCACCCAGAAGCTGGCGGCGCCGGCGCTGGCCGAGTACGCCAACGGCGCGGGGATGAACGTCGACTCCCGCGGCGTCTCCCACGCCACCGACAGCCGGAAGACCCACCGCACGGTGGATGGCACCTACTCCACCGGCATGGAGAAGATGCAGCAGGCGCTGGTCGGCCACGACTGGGATTCGCAGTACATCAAGGATGGGAAGAAGAACCACGCCGCCTCCGTGGACAGCGCCGTCCAGACCATCCACGACAACATCAAGAAGGGCGAGGACCCCTCCGTCAGCCGCAACGGTCACTGGTTCAACGTGACCGGCTTCCGCGCCACGCCGGACGGCGGCCGGATGACCGTCACCGACCCGCTCACCGGCGAGTCGAAGACCGTCAACGCCAAGCACTTCCTCGACAAGTCGGAGGCCATCACCTTCGACAAGACGGACCTCAAGCAGAAGGGCGGCGGCGCCGTCCCGCAGGCGGCGATGATGGCCCAGCCGAAGAACGAGGATCCGGGCGGCGGCGGCAAGGCCGGCGCCGGCAGCAACCCGGTCGAAGACTGAGCGTCAAGGGAAAGTCACCGCGAGTTGCGCAGAGGGTCCGCGCCGGGTCAGAAATTCCTCTGGCGTTCATTCCGTCCCCAGACGTCCTGGTTGCCAGCGCCGATCCGCATCGCGGGTGCCGTTGCTTAGTCGCTCAGTCTTGATCGAAGAAGGCTTTGTTCGAAGTGTTCAACCGTTTGCCGGATGGTTTCTTTCCAGCCAGCACTTCGCCGCCCATCTTCTGTTAGCGCAAGCGTAGGGGCTGTCGCGGCCCCGGCAACCCCATAGGTACTCTGAGCGCCCCAGTCTGTAGTGAGCGAATTCACGCCATCAAAGACGGCGTCGAACATGAGCCACACCAAGGGCGCCCCCTGTGACATCAGGTCCTCCAAGGCCCGGAGGAGTGCTCCTGGGACTTCCGTTGGAGCGAGATGGGGCGAAAGCTCGAACACCGCCACCTGATACGGCCATGTTTCGTCAGAGAGAACATAGGTCCGGGCGTTTCCCGCGGGCAGGGGAGCCACCAAGTCAGGCTCCCCTTTGCGGCGGGCAGCGTAGAGGTGGAACTCCGGTTCGGACTTGCCTTCCGAAGTGACAATTCGCAGGAAGCGATCGATCTCGGCCCGATCAGTCATAGGCCCCCGAGGCCGGCACGCCCGAGCATCAGAGCAAGTTGGTTTGGATCCGGCACGAGTCCGGCGACGACCTTGCCCGCCCAGGGTCCATCCTCGGCTACCAGCACCGCAATCCACCGGCCCGCCGTGCGCCCGAGAAAGCCCGTCGCCTGGGTCTCACCGATCCTCCAGGCGAAGGGCCGCCCAAGTGGTCGGGTCAGGATGGGCAATGCGATTCTCCGAAACGCATCCATCCTGGAGGCGAGGGTCCCAGTGTCCGAGATGATGCCTTCGCTGATGATGTGTCGGATCGCGTGCCCGCCTCCGCTCCGCATTCCTGCCAATGCAGCCTCGGCGGCCTCGTTGCCGAGTCCCCTTGCGGCCAGACGTCCTGCCGTGCGCGCGACGACGGTGCCCGCGGCCGGCTTGGGGGTACGGATACCCTCCTTGATGAGCGCCAACTCCAGGACGAGGGCCGTGCTTTCGAGTGCCCCCACTGACGCCGCGGCCATCGCGTCGCATCGGCTGACGAACTCCGCCTCGAGCTCGTCGAGGACCCGGCAGAGCGAAGGTGCGGTCATCGGGTTGATGTGGTTCGGAACGATCCGCCCTCCCATCTCGTGGAGCTCGATCGGCCGCATCACGCGGCGCGCATGCTCTGAATAGTGCGCACCCGGGTGTTGGGCTCCCTGGGCGACGAGCTCGGCGTACGTCACGAACCCGAGCCCCATCTCCGGATCCTCGATCGCCACGAGGTCGCCCTGTTGAACATGGCAATCGACGGACTGGACAGGCGCTTCGATGTACGGCTCCACCAAGCCGAGCCGCAACTTCGAGCCCTCACGGTAATGGAGGATGGCCAGCTGCGCTCCGTAGTACTCGATGCGCTGGATTCCTTGCTCGAAGTAGCTCACCTGGCTCTGGGCCGACTGGAGCTCTTTACGGCTCCGCACACCCGTCGCCTGGGCTTGGGTCGCGGAAAGGACGAGCGCGACGCAGCCCCACATGGTGATCGGCCCATGGCTTCTGCTCGCCGCGCGCATGACCCTGAAGACTAGCGCCGCTTCGGTCTCATCTCGGGCTTCGGCTTTCCCTCGGGTCCCGCCTTGAGCGCGGACGCCAGCCAGGCGTCCACCTCCAGCGCCTTGTCCTCGCGCCCGCCGGCCTCGAAGTCCGACTTCGCCCCTGCCAGGAGCTGCCGCGCCCTCGCCCGGTCCTTCGGCGACGCGGCCCACAGCGCCCGCGCGAGCGCGAACCGCGTCTCCCCCCGGGGCAGCGTCTCCGGCCCGCGCATGGAGAGCGCCTTGTCCAGCGTCGCCGCCGCCTCCTTCGCCTTCCCCAGGCCCAGGAGCGACTGCCCCACGCCGTCCAGCGAGTAGGCCAGCGCCACCGGGTCCGGCTTCTCCTCCGCCTGCTTGAGGGCGAGCGCCTCGCGGTAGAGCGCCAGCGACTCGTCGAAGCGCTTGGCGTTCTGGAGGACCTGCGCCTTGTTGTCCAGGGTCCACGCCACCTTGAGGCTGGTGGGGCCGAACTTGGCGCGGTTGATGGCCAGCGCGCGGTCCACCGCCAGGCGCGCGCGGTCGAACTGGCCCTGCTCGGAGAGGGCGACCCCCAGCCACTCCAGGGGCCCGGCGAGCGTCGGGTGGTCCGGCCCGCGCAGGCGCTCGATGGCGGTGACCGCGTCTCCCAGGTGCGTCACCGCGTCCTGCCGCCGCCCCTGCTCCAGCTCCACGATGCCCAGGTTGCCCAGCGCGTTGGCCCGCTTGGAGCTGTTGGGCCCCAGCGCGCGCTCCAGCAGCGCCACCCCGCGCCGCTCCATCTCCACCGCGTCGTTCGGCCGCCCTTCCGCGAGCAGGAGCTGGCCCACGGCGCTCAACAGATCGCCCTCCAGCTCCTCGTCGCCGCCGCCGCGCTCCAGGGCCCCGCGGCCCACGCCCTCCCAGAGGTGGCCCTCCTGGAACTTGTCCTTGAGCTGCATCAGGTAGACGAGCCGGGAGGCGATCCGCACCTTGAGCGCGTCGTCGCGCGCCGCGTCCGCCAGCCCCACCGCGGCCTGCAGCGAGCGCTGCCCCTCCTCCGGCTTCCCCACCCGGTCCTCCAGCAGCCCGCGGTAGTACGCCGCCAGCGCCTCCAGCGGCCGGTAGCCGAGCTTGGCGGCGCGCGCGGCGGAGGCCTGGGTGCGCTCCAGCGCCAGGGCATAGTTCCCCGCCAGCCGCAGCGCGTTGATCTCCGCCAGGTCGGAGGAGATGGCGTCCGCCTCGCGGCGGGCGGCGGGCTCCTCGGGGAGCGGGACGACGCCGGTCAGGGCGGCGATGTCGGCGCAGCCGCGCAAGCTGGAGAGGCCGAGGGCGGCGTCCACCGACTGCTTCACCACCGCCTTGTCGCCGGCGGAGAAGAGGGCGGTGAGGCTGGCCACCTCCTTCAAGCGCGTGGACAGGCACGCCATCCGCAGCTGCATCACCGCCTCGCTCTGCTCGTGGCGCACGGCGGTGGCCTCGCACGCCTCGCGGTGCATCTGGAGCCAGGACGCCGCGTAGGCGTCGAGCGCGGTGGCGGTGCGCTGCGCCTGGCCTGCGCCCGTCTCCGGCGAGGTGGCGGTGAAGCGATCGATGAGGCGGGCGCGGACGCCGTCGTTCCACGCGGTGGCGAGCATCTTCGGCCCGCCGGTGCAGCGCTGGGACAGGTCCGACGCCTGCCGCTGGACCGCGAAGGTGCCGCCCAGGGCGGCCACCGCCAGCGCGCCGGCGAACGCGGCCGGGGTGCGCCAGGTGCGCTGGACGCTCGCCTCCAGCTCCCGCAGCAGCAGCGCCATGGAGGGGAAGCGCTGCGCCGGCTCCAGCGCCATCCCGCGGTCGATGGCGCGGCGCACGCGCGCCGGCACGGTGCGGACGCTGGGCGCGGGGCGGACGGGGGAGGCCGCGCCGGGGGCGTCCTCCGCCACGAACCCCTGCATCTGCTGCGGCTCGAACGGCCGCTGCTTGAACAGCGCCCAGTAGAGCGAGGCGCAGAAGCTGAACTGGTCGGAGCGCTCGTCCGCGGTCTCGCCGCGGTACTGCTCCACGGACATGTAGTTGGGCGTGCCCATCACCACCCCGGCGCGGGTCAGCTCCACGGAGAGGATGCCGGAGGAGCTGTTGCTGCGCGGGGCGGGGCCGTCCTTGGAGGGCGCCGCCTTCACGCCCGAGGGGCGGTAGGCGGGCAGGTCGGTGGCGGCGAGCCGCGCCAGCCCGAAGTCGGTGACCATCACCCGGCCGTCCCGGGCGATGAGGACGTTGTCCGGTTTGAAGTCGCGGTGCACCAGCCCGGCCCCGTGCGCCGCCTGGAGGCCGCGCCCGGCGTCGATGAAGGCGCGGAGGATCTCCCGGGAGGAGCGCTTGGACTCGCTCAGCCAGCCGCGCATGGTCTGGCCCTCGACCAGGTCCATGGCCATGAACACCCCGTCCTTGGTGGTGCCCACGTCGTGGATGGGGACCACGTTGGGGTGGGAGACGCGGGCCATGGCCTGCGCCTCGCGGAGGAGGCGCGACTGGAGCTGTTCGGCGTGGGTCGGGTCCGGCGTCTCCACCACCTTGATCGCCACCCGGCGGTCCAGCTCCGGGTCGTAGGCGGCGTAGACCGCGCCCATCCCGCCCCGGCCCAGCTGCCCGAGGAGGAGGTACCGCCCCAGCATCTCCCCCTTCTTCTTGGGGAGGCCGGGCCCCTCCACCAGGGGGACCTGGCTGACCTCGGGGAGGCCCTCGGTGATGCGGGACCCCGCGAGGGGGGCCGTCTGCTCCGACTCCTGCGGCGGGTCGGGCGTGGCGCGCGTGCGCTCGGGCTCGCGCGTAGGGTCGTCGTCGGGAGGTTCGCTCCCGCGGAGGGGGACCGTCGTCGCCACGGGCCTGGAGTGTACGCGGAGGCCCGGTGGAGTGGAGCGCCCGTCCGTCTGCCTGGGTGGAAGGTGGGAAGGTGGGCTCGCGCTCTCCGGCACTACGTCTTCACCCCGCGCCGGAGAGCGCGTCCCAAATCAAGTTGGCCGTCCACGTCCCCACGTGTGCGGCCGGTACGTCGCGCTTCGCGGCATCCCCCGACACCGCGCTTCGCTTCCCCTGTCCTGGATCCACCCTGGAGGTTGCGGCGGTAGGGAGCCGCGCGCCCTGGGGAGGAGGGACCGAGATGAAAGGATTGTCGGGCGGGCCGGGTGCGCGTTGACGGGCAAACCTGCGAACTTCCGGGCGGGAGATGAGCCATTTCGCGGCGGCTGAGAGAAACGGCGTCAAGCGACTTGGCAGGTGGGGGAGGCGGTCTGGGCCGCCGTCAGGGCGCCGCGCACTCGATGTCCTGGACGCTGATGTCCGAGGAGTCGGCCATGGTGCTCAGGCGCCAGACGCCGATGTCGCGGCCTGTCCTGGGCGGAGAGCGCCGGGTGGTTGACGTCCCGCGCAGCTCCAGCGACGGCGATTCCTGATCCAGCTCCAGCTCACTGCCCGGATCGACCAATTTCAGGACAGGGCGCGGCATCGACGCTCCAACAGTGCCTGGCGCCAGGGGAAACGGCTCACGATGCCGCGCCGCGCCATGTCGATATTGGGGTTAATCGGCCGAAAAAGACGCAACCGTGGGGAGGTGTCAGCCGAAAACTACATCAGCTTCTCACATTCCGAGGACGAATTTCATGGGCGCCAACTTCAATCCGCTGAGCACGATCGGGTCG
>Ga0134122_10000541_pt1 | contig 25656 bp, 22 predicted proteins | sample KB302_FD_96461 | JGI IMG/M metagenome (GOLD analysis project Ga0134122, IMG submission 96461) | Terrestrial soil microbial communities without Nitrogen fertilizer from Kellogg Biological Station, Michigan, USA - KB3-0-2 | ecosystem: Environmental > Terrestrial > Soil > Unclassified ...
CTATGGCAATAACCTTATCATGAAAAGGACTATGCTTAGTAGTTCTGAATAAAAGAACATCGCCTGGCTGTAATTGATCGATTGTAAATTTCATTACACATAGTACTCTAAAAGTGCATAAACTGATCTTGCTGTTAATGAACTTGATCCTGCAAAAGTTACTCGTAATTTAAATTCTGGTGCTAAAGCCATTGATTCAGGACTAACGAATGGAACCAACATGTTATCTACTAAATAACAACTATCAAGCAACGTAGGAAGAATGAGTGTTTCACCATAATACAAATCTACAGAAACATGATCATCTGGTTGTGTATTGCCGCAATAAAACTGACCACCTTTAACATAAGTAAGTGATGGAAATGAAACATCAGTGTATGTAGATGTTTGACCAGCAGAAAGCGTTAACTTATATCCCTTCCAATGTTGAACAGTATTGATTGGTTGTGGAGAAGCAGCAGTACGAATTGGACGTCCTGGTCCAGCTTTAATCTCAAGAGGTTTATTATAGGTAGACTTGTAACTGGCTTCAAACTCAGTTACATCAGCTCCACCATTTTTAAGAACACTAATTTCCCAGCAAAGATTAGCTTCAATTGCAAAAACATCATAACGATCAGGTGTTTCAATATATTGAGGAAGAAGAGCTTTCGCAGTAACTAAAGATTTCCACGCAGCCCACGAAGTTACGTTAACATTCTTCATGTTATACCTCTTGCCACATAATCGTCCAACTTACACTAAAGTTATTGGCTGTAGGATTCCCAGTAATCAATAACGTGTTATTTGGTGCGATTCTGATTAATCCATTAATATCTGGAGGAGTAGCAACTGGAGTAGTATTTGCTGCAGACATAATATTTAAACTTAGTAAACGTGCACCGTTTGCGCCACCTGTAACTGTAGGACCTGTAAATGCGGTAGCAACAGCAGTTGCACCACTTCCAATCGATGTCGTAGATTCAGTTTGCCCAGTTCCATCTGCTGATGTAGTTGGGTTTGAATAAATCCTAATTGTAGCACCATTGTTGTTTGTTGAAACACCATATATAATAATTTTCTTTATGATTAATGTTTTTCCAGATGCGTTTGGATTCTTTAAGAAAATAGCAGGTGTTTCTGTACCACCGGTTGGTAATGTAAAATCAACTGATGTTGTAAAAACTTGATTTTGAGCTGAGGCATAACCATCAGCTGCTTGAGTTTGGTTAGTATCTATAGAACGCGTAGCGCTTACAACAGTAGATGTAATAGCGTTACCAGAACCATCAGTTACACCAACTTTAGCAATACCAGCTGCTGCTGTTGCAACTGCACTACCAGCAATTTGAGTAATGTTTTCAGCCCAAGGTGCACCGCCTTGATTTGCAGTCACTGTACCACTAACTGGTTGAGTTACAGCAGAACCATCAACCTTAAGAGCATTCGTGCCAGTAACAGTTGCTGAATTGCCACCCTGATTGATTGTCGTTAACCATGGGGTTGTATTTGCTGTATTTCCTGGTTGTACAGTCCATGTACCAGACTGAGAAACGGGAATAGCTGATTGATCAGATGAAAGAACAACTGGCGTAGAATTAGCCATTGTTTTCTGACCAAGCGTATTGACTCGAGCTGTAAATGTAGCATCAGCAAGACGAGTAGAAAGAGTAGCCTCAGTTGCAGCGCCTGTAGGAAGCGAGATTGTACCTGAGATATTATTGATGTTCCAAGTACCAGATTGTACTGCGGCAACAGAATCTGTACCACTTGCTAAGGTCCATGTTCTACCAATAGACCAAACACCTGATTGTGTAACAGCAACAGTCCCAGTGATGGTTGTAGAAGCAAGAGAAACAACCCAGGGAGACGTAGACTGAGTAACTGCTACAGTAGCTGGGAAGTTTAAAACATCAACCTGAACAGCACCTGCTGCATTAGTTAAAATTTTCTGATCTAAAACACCATCATTACCATACACTAAAACGTTATCGGTTGTATGATCTAAATTTACATCGATAGTCACACCACCAGCTATGTTAACATCTAAAGCTTGTTTAGGACCAATTGTTGTACTAGTTAATGCATTTCCTAAACCATCTCTATTCCATGCTTGCGTAAGAAACATATTGGAATTAAGATTGTATGTTCTAACAGCATTATTAGCGACAGAACCATTAAATACAATGTTTGCCGTACCTGAATTATAAACAGTAAAACGAATACGTGCGTGAACAGCACCACCAACGTTAGTGATCCAAGGATCATTATTTAAAGATTCAGTCCAAGAGGTTACAACGAATGGTTTTGCGCCACCAGCAACAGCAGTATCAATAACTTCAACTTGATACCACTGACCATCTCCGTATTCAAGTTCCATGATCTGCGTTCCAGACCATGTTCCAGAGGTAGTCCAACCAAGAGTAGTTAATCCATGACAATCAATAACAACTGTATCAACCAAGCTAGTAAGCGTACCAGTAACAGGAACGTCAGAAGCGGGGGTTGGAGGGATAGGTGTTTGATTTGATGCAAGTGTAACTGAAACAGAATTTGCCATTGTATTTTGACCCAATGCAAATGGCGTTCCACCTACTGCAGTTAAATTTGTAGCAAAAGTTGAAGGAAAATTATCAAGACTAACACGGAGTGAACCAGTAGGCGTTAATGATAATGGACTTGTTTGTCCAGTTGCATATGAAGGTGCAGCAGTAGTAACAGCACCCATAATAAGTGGACCAAATTGACCTGATGTAATTGATCCTTGCTGAAGTAGAATCCCATTAATAGAAGAATCAAGGGCTAATCCACCAGTTGTACCAATATTAGATGTTAAAGTACCTTGAATCCAAAAAGGATTACTTGAGATACCAGCACCAGCAGTTGAACCAGGAGTAGCATCAATCAGTTTAATTTTCTGATAATTCTCTCCACCGCCACCAGTATCGGTTGCGATTGTTGTTCCAGTTCCTTGTGTAATTTGAAAATTCATGCTATATCCTTAAGGGTTTAACGGCGTTCTAACTATTGTCCCTTCATTTGTATAATAAGAAAGCAGATATGTTGCTGCGCCTAAATCACCTGAGTAAGTCAATCCAAGTACACCCATCGCGTCGCCACCAAGTAAAGTTCCTGTTGCTAAAACCCACGTATCTTCAAAATTAAGAGGAACAGGATCAGAGCTATATTCAGGAATTGTACCTACATCAATGTAATCAAATCGAGATGTAAACGGATTAAAAATAATTCGCTTTGGCATAATTAACTCCTAGTAACACTAGTAAGGTTCTGCCCCGAATACACTAACATCAAAGTTGAAACTACTGTTCCGCCTGAACCACCAAGCTTAAATACAGCTTGAGTCAAATTGTTTCCAGAATACTGAAGATCAATGTAATCATATACTGAAGGAACCAACGAATTAAGCGTTTGAATCCCAGCATTGATTGCAGCTAAATTACCACCGGTCTCTTGAGCAGCATTTGTAGGAAGAGAAACAACCCAAGGAGATGTAGCCTGAGTAACTGCTAATGTAGGCGTAGTTACATTGACATTTAAAGAAGTACCAGTAGTCCCAATCTCAGCGCCGAGTGAATCTCTTAAATTGACATGAAAGGCGCGATACTCTGTGAGACGAACAGCACCTTCTTGACCTGGAGCCAGTGTAGGATTTGTGTCTTGATAAACACCACCCATGGTCTGTTGCAGTGAAGCACCGAATGCGAAAGGAGCTTTATCAGGATCACCGATCTGTCCAATGGTAACAGTACCAATTAGGGTTGCAGTAGTTTCAAGTCTTCCCTGTGAATCGATACGAATTGGAATATACTTATTACTTGGTGTGATACCATAAATAGCTTCAAAGGGAAGTTCATTTCCCATTTCTTCCGTCGATAATGGTGCGCCAAATTGTGGAGCAGGAAAAAGTCGTCCCATAGGTATTCCCTAAATAAAGATTAACTATTCTTTATTTGTGTAAGTCGTAGAGTGATATTATTTTGAAGCTGAACTGAAGGGGTTTTACCTAAAATATCTTTCAATAACTCAAAGTTATCGGAATCTTTTATGAAACGAAGTTTTAAAAACTGAGACAGTCGCTCAAAGTCTTCAAAAGTTTTAACCAAAGCTAAATCTGTTATTGGTTCAATTTTTGGAGTAGAAATTGTCTCTACTACCTTCACTTCAGGTAAAATGGTTGCGGCGGGAGATTGTTGCGTTACTTCTACTTTCTGAGGTTCTAATGGTTTTAAAGGTTGAATCATTTCTGGTCTGTGTATCATTTCTTCTGTAATAAAGTTAGATAATCGAGTAGGTTCTTCTTTTGCGGGCGATTCATCTTCTTTTATTTCAACGATCCAGCCATTGTCCATGTAACCTTTCAAACTTCCAACTCTTAAACTCTTTCTAACATCCTCAGCATCCAATAAATCGAGTGGAATTTCTTCACCTTCACGAATCTTAAGGTATGGAGCATATCCGTTATTGAATTTTACAGATAGATCCTGTAAATGCAATTCAATGCGACACTCTATCGAGTTACGAATTTGTACCTTTAATCTCATAGCTTTCCTTTTCTTTTATAACAATTTAAATTAATTGAGTAGACTATACGCTTCTCAGCACCACCTGTTAGTACGTTTTACCGTACTCAGAATACCTTTAAGGACTTAGTGTTTGTCCATCCCAGTCACCGACGTATAGACAATGGGTTTACTCAAATTGGTTGCGGATACGGGAGTCGAACGCCGCTATTTCCAGCTTATGAGGCTGGTGTGAATCCGTGTCACTCATCCGCGAAATCGTCCCTGGTTTTTTAAGCCAGGGTCTTTTAATTCTACTTCCACGTCAGGCTATGTTCCTTGTCGGGTTTTTCCCTGCACAGCCATAATGCGAGAGCTTAAAGCCCTGCACCCATCGTCGAAACGAATGGGGGAATAAATTTGTAATCACAGTCAGGGATGTTGGAATCGAACCAACTCCACTCAGTTCCAAGCCGAGGACGCAGCCTTTACGCTAACCCCTGGCAATGATTACAAAAATCACCCCAAGAATAGCATTGCTGCTTGGTCGCTACGAAGAAAACATACTCTAAGAGTACGGGGGATTTATTTTACTTTTCTTCACTATATAAATTTGCTTGGCTGTCTCGATAGGACTCGAACCTATAGCCTTGGAGTTAACAGCTCCTTGCTCCACCATTGAGCTACAAGACAACGAAGGAAACTGATTTGTTCGGTGGACCTGACAGGAGTTGAACCTGCAGCCTCGTCCTTGCAAAGGACTTGCTCCCCCAATTGAGCTACAAGCCCACGAAACAAACCAGATATTTATTCTACCACATCTTTATGTTTTTAGTCAGTGGCATATTTTTAAGATATGCCACCAATAAAAACACTGCAACAGCCACTTCTTATTAGGGAAGTGTGATTTTGACGATACCTTTAGCGTATCGGATCAAGAATCCGAGGTCTTCCCAGATTGCGAATACGTCCGCCATCTTGTTTACATCCTTCATTGTTTCGACCGAGAGGTCTGTACGAATTGCCAACACGCCGAGGTAATCGGCTGGAGCCAAGACGAAACAGGCTGTGGAAGGAACAACGACTGATTCTAGGACGTCGACGCCCATGATTCCACCTACGCGACCAGCTTTTAGGGCTGTGTCTTGGAAGTTAGGAGCGAAGATTCCGAGACCACCGTTACCGCTTGGAGCATTGTTGAACAGCAACAAGTCTCGGCGAGTTAGTGGGTTGATGTATAGCTTGCTGGCAACTAAGAGCTTGGAGCTCAAGGTTACGATTGCGGTAGCCAATGTATACATGCTCAATCCTGTTGCACCGTTTGCGATGACAGAAGGATTGTTTGTTGCGGCGGATGTACCTGCCAACGATGCGGCTGGGGTCTGATTTGTTAGACCGGAAGCAAAGTTGATGAGGTTATAACCACGTGTATCTTCCTGAAGCATGATCGATGCTTTAGCGCGTTCCTGCGTGCGGTTCAAGACGTCATATTTGCGGAAGTTTGATTCATTCCATCGGATCATAGGACGTGTAGAAATAGGCGACGTTTCTACGCGGATACGATCAGCTAGAACTTCGAGCTGTTGTGGAAGACCTTCGACTGAGATGCTTGCTGCTGGAACGTCGACGTCTGCGTCGAACACTGCTTCTTCTCCGAGAGCTAGTTTATAGGTCTGGAAGAGTTGGCGAATGCGACCTTCGTATAGAAGTTCGCGCTTCAGTGGGCTCAACATCTGTTGTGCAATTTTCTGCAATCCACCTGGTGAATTCATCAAGCGGGTGAGCTTCTGCTCAACTTCTGCGCTGGAAAGAACTTCAAGGGATGCTTCTTTGTTAATGTCGTTCATATTGTTCTCCTTTAAAGTACATGTCAGTCTCGCGACCGATCATGCTTACAACTAGATTTATATCTAATTAAGCTTAGATAGAGAGCTTGATTTCCAATTGTGTTGGATTCAATGCAACGTCGAAACTTACGACGTAACCAACGATGACTGTGCTTGTTGCAGCTGATGTGATCTGACCATCAACGGTGCTCGAAGTATAGACAGGCTGATTGATTGCATATGTTGCTCCACCACGCTCATAGGGATAACCACGACCATCGTCGAACAGAACGAAGTCTCCACCGTTGTTGTAGACAGACATAAGTCCACCGCGGTTGAAGTTGGTGTAGTCAAAACCTTGACCTGCTACCTGGCCACTTGCTGGCTGAAGGGGGAAGAAGATGTTGGATTCGATTGCGAGACCGAAGGGCTGACCTGTGACGTTTGCTGCAACCCATGGAAGCAACTGGCCCGATGCGTTGAGCTGTAGTGCGTTTCCACCAACGATATTCCCGGAGGCGATTGGATATGACACGGAACGATTTACTTCTTTTACTTGTCGAATTGCCATTTTGGAACTCCTTAGTTTTATTTTTTTCTACTACTTTTGGACTCGTCGTGTCGTATCGTCTCTAGTTGTGGATCTTATTTAAAGGTCTCACATCATGTTGTGAGAAATCTGTTTCTTTTAAGCTTTTATACGCTTCTTACTTCTTAAAATCTACAATGTTATACTTTCTCACAATTATAACAAGGTTTGTACTCGAGTACGTCTTTACAAATCTTATTGGGGCTTATTCTTAGTCCCGAATGTATCAAAGATTTTCTTCAGCATTGCATCTTCGGAAAGCTCTTCACCGAACGAAGGTGAAACATAAATGCGACTTGCTTTCTTACTTACAGAAGCTGCTGGAGCTTTAATATCAGCAACGACCCTCTCAGTAGCTAGAAGTGCATTGTCATCCATTGCCATTAATTCTTTCTCTTTGGCAATTATGGAATGTTCAAATGCTTTCTTCTGTGCATCTAATAGGTATGTTCCGTTCTGAATTTCATAGGCATAAACTTCTTTATCCATATGAATTGCATCTTTTTCAATTAGTGTAGCAACAATTTTCTTGCAACGTTCTTGGCGAGCGGCCAATACGGAAGCGAACTTCTTAACCTTCTCTTCATTATTGATTGCTGCTTCCTTAGCTGCGATTGCTGCTTCACGTGCGTTGAGCGAAGATTCTTTAAGAGCTAATTCATCTTCATGGGATTCACCGGCTGGAACTTCATCAACAACTGGTGGTTCCATTTTTTCCTCAACTGGGGCAACTGTTCCGGGCATCTCTGGTTTTGCCTCTTCTGGAGGAAGACCAAGGACTGCTTTCAACAGTGGAAGAACTACGGCCATATCTGCACCGAAGCCATCTGGAAGACGCTTTACTTCAGCGCCATCTTTAGAAATTATAACTTCATTTGTTTCTTTGTCCTTCATAGCTGAATAGCCTTCACCGATTTCAACTGTTTCAGCGGTGTCAAATGCAGATACTTCTGCTTTAGGCATATCAACTTTAGGAGCATCAGCCAATGGATCAACTGGTTTATCTTCTGGTACAATAGCTTCTTCGATTGCTGGAGTATCTTCAGGCATTGGCATTTCTGCTGCGGCCTTTTTCTCAACTGATTCAATAGATTTAGGATCTTTCTTTACTTCATCCTTACCTTCATGCGCACTATCAAGAGCATCGCCAGCAGTCTTAGTAGAAATTGCTGGTTTATCAGCAACTGCTTCTTCAGGCTTAGTATCAACTGCAGCTGTCTTAACAGTCTCTTCAGGATGATCACCCATTTCTTTCTTGCTATCTGGATGAGTTGATTCTTCAACACTCTCTTCAACTTTGTCACCCTTAGGAATGGTTGTTTCTTCAACTGTTTCCTCAGGAGCCTTTGTCATATTAGGGGTTTTGCCTGGCTTATCGCCATCGGCAGCTGTTTCAGGAGCAGCGGAAGGAGCTTTACCTTTTGGCTGACTATCACCTTGAACGGCTTCTTCAGCCTTATCGCCGATTTCTTTCTTGCCTTCTGGCAAAGTAGAACCATCAACGGCTTCTTGAGGTGCTGCGCCAAATGCAACAGTTCCCTCTGGTACAGTTGTGCCTTCTTCAGCTTTCTTTTGCATGTTAGTCTCCTGAGCTGTAAATTCGCTGTGTGCTTTCGCAACTGCTTCAGCATTTTTCATTCCAGCCGCAATATAAGTTTTTGCAGCTGTTTTAATAGATTTTTGAGCAGCTGGTGTAAGTGAAGTCCAGTTAATTAGAGAAGATTCTTTATCAGATTTCTTATCGCCTTCACCCTTTTCTTCAGCTTCAATGATTTCAGTACCTTTAGCGACATAACTTGTTTCAACAGCTTTTTCAGATTTATCATGTTTTTTCTCCTCAGGATTTTTAGGGGTAGTTTTTACTTCCTTACCCTCTGCTTCTGGCTTAGGTTCAGAATAGTCAGTTTTGACTTCCTTTGCCTTTGGAGCTGCTGGACCGGTTTGACCTTTCTCTTGGCCAGGCATTTCAACTTTAGAATCTTTTACTTCTTTTGGAGCAGGTGCTGCAGGACCTTTTTGAGCCGTTTCCTGTCCAGGTTTTTCAAATTTTGGATTTGTTGGATACTTGTGCTTCTTATTAGAAAGACCAGTCGAAGGCTTTACGCGTGTGCCATCTGGACCAAGCTTAGGTTCAGCAGCTGTCTTGGAAAGCTTATGTGCAACGTCCCAAGCGCTAGCAAGCTTCTCTAAACCATCTTTCTTATAGCGAGCAACGATCTCTTTGGCATACTCAGGGCTTGTTGCCCAAAGCTGATCAGAGAAAGACATGACTTCAAAGTCTGATCCCCAAATTTCTTTTAGGGAAGCTTGAAGTACTGTTTTGCCTTCATCTACAACTGACCATGTTGAATCTAAAACGTTATTTTTATCTTCTTCGAATTTGGCTTGAACTTTAGGGGTTTCTGCAGCGAGTGCTGTTTTAACCTTAGCAACGATCTTGGAAAAGAAATTCTCTTCCTTTGCAGCTGAGTCAGCCAACACTTCTGCTTTCTTGGTCTTACCAACAACGTAAGATTCAAGCTGTTCCATCTCATAAGCAGAAATTTTATTTAAAATTTTGCGTGTTTCATCATTAGGGGTAACGTTCTTGTCAGCCATGGACGACTCCTTTTCAACTGCTGGGAATACCCCAGATAAATCAGCTTTTAGTTTTGACTTTGTTGCATCATCTAGTTTTGAAAATACTTGTTCCATCTGAGCGGCTAAATCAACCTGCTCTTCTTTAGAAAGGGAAGCTTTTTTTGACATTTGGCTCTTCATATTGGATAACACAGTTTTGATGATAGCCGTTGGATCAGCTGGCACGCCAACGATTGAGTCTTCATTAAAGACGATACCCTTATTAATAGAAAACGCAGGGATTAGATCGCCTTTCTTGATATTGTATTCAGGAAAGTCAAGCTCAGCGTTGAATTCACGACCAAGTGACATTCCCATATGCTCACACTTCTCATCAGCATCAGACTTAAGCACATGACCACAAATAGAACAGATTGACTCATCGACTGAACAACCCATGCTGGTGCTATTCAATTCACCTGTTTCAATCTTACGACAAATCTCAGGGTGCAAGGTACGATCGATCTTACCAACCAATTCGATATAAAACTCACCAGTTTCTTTATCATCGATTGGCAAAGCATCGATAATCTTACCGATGGAATACAAAGAACTTTCAGAATTATGATCTAAAAAGATGTTGCGACCAACGAAGGTCTGATAAGAAGATTCTAATTCCTTACGTGGGAAGTAGTCTTTGTTACCATTGAAGTTCCAACCACGTGTACCTTCTTTTGTCATTGGACCCTGATCACCAGCCGAGATTGCTCGAGCGCGATAATACAAGAAGTCTGAATTCTTTGCTTCAATGACTTTAGATACGACTGGTTTAGCTGCTTCGACTACTGGTTTCTCAATAAGCAAATCTTCAGCAAGAACTGCTGTCTTTAAGATTCGAAGATGAGAGCCTAATTTAATCAAACTCATAATAAATTATCCTTTAAATAATCCTGTAATCCAATTAGGTACTTTCTGACTTGTTTCCCTATTCATATCGCGATTCCATTCTTCAACCTCTTCATCTGTATACTTGGGGTTGGGTGGAATAACATTTGGGATAGATTCTTCAACATTCTCGTGTTCTAAGTCCTTCAACCACTGCTCATACTCTTCAGGACTTAAGTCTTGCTTCTCAAAAGGGTTTTTAATCTGCTTATGAACTTCTTTGGGTACTTGACGAATCTTAGGTTCTGGCTTCTGAGGAACTTGTTCAACCTTAGGTTTCTCTGGAGCGAGAGGCTTTATCGTAGGTACCTTAATTGGTGTTTCAACAACTGGCGCTGGAGCTTTCTGAACTGGAGCAGGACGATTAGTTCCAATTGCTTGATCAGTCTCACCATATGAATCAACTTCAACAGGAGGAAGACCAGGACCACTTACCGTCAACGTACAAGAGACATCACCTGGATGCGAGCGAGAAAATAAAGGTGCATCGTACTCTGTCGTTGCTAAAAAATCTTGTAGGTTCCAAGTTTGACGATTCAGATCACGACATTGACCATGATGAGAACCATTTGAATTCCAAGTAACCTGATTGTAACCACTTTGCATCAAATTTTCAAGGACTGGACCAGTCATATCCTGACGATGATTCCCAGCCGCTTCTTTATTGATGCGGCAGATCCTCATTGCTCTTATTGCGAGTTTTGACAGCCAATTTTGATCTACCATATTCCATTTCCAAAAATACTAAATTATCCTTGGCGACCCAACCGGTGTCACAATCACATTTAAATTCAAAACTTCCGTAGTCTTCGCCCATATCTTGATAGCATCGCTTATGGCCGTGATGATCATGAACTTCCCAGCAATGACCGCATGTACGACATTCATTTTCGAGTGACATATTTATATTCGAGAAACGCTAAATTTTCTTGTGGCAAAAACTCTGCACATTTACAATTCCCATTAACCACATTCTGACATAAACTTGGATTGTGCTCGATATCTGTATGTGATATGAAGGAATGTTTGCAGTTACGACACTTCTCAAAACTTTTAGGATTCTTAATTTTACGGAGAGGCATTACTTGCTCTCGTCTACACCGTATTTATCTAAGATAGCCTTTGCAGCATTAATTTTATCGTAGCAATCATCTTTGATTGTACGCTGGAGCTGCTTCAAATTTCTTTCTGAAATGTCCGAGATTCTGACCAAATCTAAAACTCGGCCCATATATTTAACCATGATAGCTTCAAACATTATAGGAACGTTAAGCTTGTCATCTTCAGTGATGTAAGTTAATTCTTTCTTTTCATTGCTTTCATGTGTCATAAAGTCCTCTCTTTTCGTGGCTTTTAGAATAAAAAAATCGTTAGAACGTAGTGCTCCTATTATAATACAGAAATATTATACTTTTTTACTTGAGACATTCTTATTTACTTATTGTAAAATCGGCCGACTCAAGCCTATCAATAAGTACATTTAAATCATCAGGATTATAATTATTAACCCCGATGCTTTTTAATGCAGAATGAAGCTGATCTACCGTAAGCTTTTTCGATGGGACTTGTTTCAAAATCATCTCAGCCAAAAAGTTGGGATCAATCACGAATCCAGCATTCTTAACTACTTTAATCTTATTAGGTGAACCTTTCTTCGATAATGCCATTTTAACCTCTTATTATAAAAATTGGGCCTGTCCTAACAGGTTTTATTCAATTAGAACAGGCCCTAATTCTTAGGCTACTAATTGAGTCCCATCATTTGGACAGAATTTAACGTCTTTCTTGCGTTTATATCCACAACCACAAGCTGCTAGGATCTTTGTCGTACCTTTCACCGTGAGGCGTATGGTGGTAGGTTTGGAGCGATCCACGTCGATGTAGATTGAACTAAACTTCTGAAGTGACGTACTTCCTTCAACTGTTGCTGCGGCTTCACCTAGGGAGTTAGAGGCACTCATAATGACTGCATCTGAACCAATACTGGTGTTAACCTGATTAACAGCTCCGGCATCAGCACTAGCTGAGTAGGTAACATTCACTGAATTGCTGCGAAGAATACCCTTATTAAGATTATCTCCTAACGTGATATTCCCGTTACTTGTGAAACCACCCGTTGCTGTTCCTGCTGTATATGTCTTCCAACTTGATGGATGACACGTATAACAGAAGGCATTATTGCAACACCAAGAACAATGACCAAGTAAGCCATGGTGATGATTATTACAATTAATGTGTTCGACTACCTTCTCAACAACTGGTGCTTCTTTTTCAGGATAGAAGTTTACTTCAATACTTCCATTCTCGCTATCATTGGGTTGATCAACCTTAGGATCTGTCAATCTTGCTAATTTGAAACGTTTACCTTCTGAAAGGTTGCCATCAGCAACGAATCTCTCAAGGTCAACTGTCTCATTAGTGTCAATGACAACACCCTTAACTGCGATCTTCCCGTCAATCCAGACATCAGCAACTGCACGCTTACGAAGTTTATTCTTAAGACGAAGTACATACTCAGACCCAAAGGGAATAAGGATTGTACCGTTATCTGATTCTTTCTGAATCTTTCCATCAACCATCAATGCTGCTACGTAGCTATCTCTATACATGTTCATGTGACTCCTTTTCATTCATTTGGTTCAGTTTTGATGAGGGCACTGAACAAGCCCCGTTTTACAAAAGGAGGATATGTAATATTAGTTTATGATCTTAAAAACTCCCGAATCGTTCGTAGGTCTACAGCTAATCCTAAACCAGAGGCACCAAATGCACCGAACATCGAAGTTGAGCGTGTAAGAATACCAATCAAATGATAATCTGAATCTACAACTGCTCCACCACTATTACCAGGAAGGACTACGGCATCGAGTACTAAAAATGATGCTTTTTCGCCTGGAATAACCAAATTTAATCTACTGACTATGCCTCTTGTAAGAATATCTGTCAATCCGATAGGATTTCCGATAACCCAACAATCTTCACCGCGAACAGCGCGATTAGCTAATTGAACTGGACGTCCATGCATTGTCGTATAAAGTAATGCAAGATCAGCAGGTCCATCTACTTTCACAGCAACTGCTTTAGCTGATTCATTACCTTTTCTTGCCCATATTTCTTTTAATTCCATATTTTCTGGAACATTAATGCAATGAGCGGCTGTTAAAATGATGTTCTCTTTAATATAAACACCACTGCATGAGCCCCAACCAGTTCTCACAATTTTTTCTCCAGTCTTAGGATCTTGGAAAGTAGCTTTTACTTTCATCTTAAGCAAGACTGTTGAGTCTTCCATTCTATTAGAGACGTCTGTACCGCGGACATTGCCGCGATTAAATGCGCAACCAGATAAAAGTAAAGCAGCTGACAGTAAGATAGCTAGGGTTCGTTTCATAAAGATTCCTTTTTAATTGTGAGATTATATTTCAGGTGCGCCCATGTCTGACGCGCCACCAACGTTTCCTTCTCCGCCTACGTCTGGTGTACCTTCCTGACCGTCTGGAAGAGTACCTTCTTGTCCTGGCTCAACAGGTTCAATAGGTTCAATTGGAGCTCCGTCGCCACCACCTTCACCTAATGCCTCATCAATTCCGCCACCTGCTCCACCTCCACCGCCGCTTGGCTTGGAGATTTGTGCTGGTAGACGATTATCTTTACCACCCTTATCAAAAATCGTACCACGTTCTTCTTCCAACTGTTTGCGTTCTGTTTCGTAATCAAGGTTAGGATACTTACTAAACAATGTCTTTGTTGAGATAAGTCCTTCCTTATGGAATTCTGCAAATTGCTCTTGTTCACGCTCTTGGGCATCAATATCCAAGGATTTGTACCAAGCGATCTGTGGGAGAATAAGCTGCTTCTCACCAGAATCAGGATCAATGGTATAAAATTCATTCTTCTCAGCGATTGGTCTGAAGAATCGATTAATGATCCAATCTTCAAATTCATCACGCACTGCTTTATACTGCATGACCAATGACTGAAGAGCCATGGTCTTGCTGTTTCCAAAATTAGGACCTTCACCCAAGATGATATTCTTATTTACTCCAAGACCAACTAAGAGCTGATCCTGAATATAATCGTATTCATTATTTAGGGGGAATTGCTTACCCATAACGCTCAAGGCTTCATAATGTACGATCGGAGGAGCAACAATAGTAAACGGAGGATTTTGGATTGATTGATTAATCAACTGTCTCCAATTCTGTAGATCATCCTTCGAAGGCATAGTGTTGCTGGCCAAGTCTCCAATAGTCCATAGTTCCTTAGGGAACACATAGTTCTTAGCGTATGCTGATTGAGCTAGACGAATCCAGTCCTGAAGAATCAATGCCTTAAAACATGACTGGATGCGAGAGGTACCGCGTGTAGCAGAAGGATCAGTGATACGAGCAATCTGAGATACACACTCTTCGTCAAGTTTAATATTGCGGTGTTCTTGAACAGCTGCAACTAACTCAGGTGCAGATTTCTGAAGTTCTTCAACACGCTCTACGTCTTCTGGACGGGTAGATGAAATTAGTGCTTTGATTTCCTCAGTTGGAACCATCTCAAATGATTTCTTACCAGACATCATGTCTGTCTTAATTTCAACAAGTTCTGGCTCTAAAAGAATAAAATTATGCCATCTATACATCTTCTTACCATTCTTATTGGCATTCTCATCCTGAACCAAGTTACCGAAGCAAATAGCCTCACCAAATTTCTCTCGGGATAGGGAAGCCTGGCAAATATACTTGAATAGGTTGAAATCAGCGTTCGAAGACATCTCTTCATAGAACTTCTTAACTGTAGGATCAGATACAACGAGATCAAACTTAGAGAATGGATACAACGAGTGCATCATGGTAATCTGTTGGATATATGGTTCAAGATTAAAGAAAATGCGGATCCACTTTAAAATTTCCTGACGGGATTTAGGTAATACCCAAGAATCTGATGTCAGTTCTGGGGAATAGAAAAATGATTGTGTTTGGGTAACAGAGTATTCGCTACCAGCTGATTTATCTAAAGAAGCAGTTTTGCCCATGCCAATTGAGAAGGCATTAGCACCTGAATTAGGATCTTGTACACCACCTGGAAATCCAGTTGGTGACATTGTTCCTCTCTTTGTCGTTCCTTTTTTATTACCCTTGGGTTTTGCCATAATTAAGCTCCTCGCTCAAAATCACTCTTAGCGATCGATTCGTTTTGTTTAGCAATCAAATGCTGTTTCGTATAATAATCTACTCTTGTCTTTGCTTCTTCGATTTCTTTATCAGATCCAGATTTTTTAATCTCAGCCAGACGGTTTTTAACAATACGGAGATTTTGTTCCGCTCTAGTTAAAACCTTTTTATGCTCCAGATGTCGTGCTTCTAAATCAGCCTTAATCTGGATGCGTTTTTCTGCTTGCTCTTGTGAGACAATATGATTTTTAAGTTGTTCTAATCCTTTAGCGTACTCAATCATATCTGCTGCGTATTTAGCAACAATCTCGCGTTCCTTTCTTCCAATAGAATTGGATTGTGACGCACCATTCAGTGCATCTGAAACATAAAACAAATATTTGCGTGCTTCGTCAAGGATTTGATTTGGTCGCATAGGAGGTTCTCACTTATAACTCTATCGCAATATGATGATAGATAAAACCAGTTTTTAATATTATTATAATTAAGTCATCCTGTCTTTTAAGAATCGTCCAGCGTTTGGATCACCATTCTCACCAGGCATTGGTGTTCCCATACCGCTAAGATTAGAAGGACCAGCAATAGGTGAAGGAATATCAGACATTGAACGGATAACCTTACCAGCAAATGATTGTGCCTGATCAGCACACCAAACAGCTAAAATATCAGCAGACACATGGTCGTCGTGACCAGAAGCAGGATCAACGAAAATCTTATCATTGATTCCAGCTTTACTACGATGTCTTTCTAATAAACCCCACTGTTCAAATCCTTCCGTAAATACCTTGCTCTTTTTAACTTTATCAAGACCAGGATATTGAACACGGCTAGAGTCAAGTTCAAAAACGAATTGATCTACCATGGCGTTTTTGAAGTTCTTACCTGTAACTGGTTCTTTAGCTCCAAAGCTTACGCCAGCTATGGGAATACCTTCTTTCTTAAAGATATCAATAAGACCGATAGCAAAGTTTGAGAAGTCAGCTAATCCCATAACACATCTAAACGTACCTTCAACAGGATGAACCAAATCCCTAATTTCTTGCATCTGTGTGACAGTATCACCTTGCCACATATACTTAGCTACTATGTCTTTAGTATTGTCTTGATTCTTTCTTAAAATTGTAAGCACTGTCCAGTCGAGATCTTTTTGCCCAGGCATCAGTGAACCAGATGCAGTATCGAGACCAAAATAATACTTTTCGGTCATTTCTGGACGTCCTTCTTTCAAGATACTGAACAAACCAGAAGCAAGCTTCTTTTGCTGATCACCAGACAGGACGAGGTTAATATCTTCCATCCAGATCATTTCGTATTGAGTATTCCACTCAATCTCAGAATAACCTTCTACTGAATCATAATGCAAAGCTGGATCATTAGGGAATAGTTTTTCTTTAACCATCTTGGGCATAAGTTCTACAATACGACGTGGGTATTCTCTTCCCTCGTACTGAACTGAACCTTGATTCCAATAGATATTACACTCATTCCAAGGTTTACGAAGCACCTTATAACGTGTGCCGTTATCATTACAGCTGTGCCAAAAATTGTTTTTATATAAAGAAATACCAATCTTGATTGTCTTAAATGTAGACAATGACAACATTGGAGTGATTTTTTCTTTAACGACGAAATCAGAAATCCTATGCGCCTCATCCAATACCACGCAATGAAAGTGCTCTGATTCGATAGTTGCAGTGGGAGAAGCTGAAAGAGCTTTGATTGTTGAACCGTTTTTAAATTGAATAAATTGGTTTGATGTATGAGTAACATCAATTGTATGGTAGAGAGGCGAGGAGGGAGACAGAATACGACCGAGGATATCTTCCTTAACTAAACGTTTCGACGTATCAGCTTTAGGTCCAAAGATACCAATACGAAATCCAGGGTTATCCAAGCAAAGCTTAACAAGCCCAATAGCTACGGAATACGTTTTTCCTGATCCGCGTGAAGCAAGCACTCCAACATATGGAACACTTAAATCACAAACAGCTTCAAGAATCTCCACTTGATTGTCATATAGATCAATACCCAGATTTGTTAAAGACCAATAGCTGGGATTCATCGCAAGATGCACTATATTCGCAAGTCGAGAAGGTATTTCATTCTCTATCATCGTATCGTATTGAGACATTGTTACCTCGTACCTTTTCTTTATGTTACAAAATCTTTATTTTTTATTCGATATTAACTTTAATTCTTTGCAAGAACTACATTTAAAGATGCGCCACGAACCACTAAGCTTATTTTCATTACCCATTACAAAGGAATAAATTAGCTTAAAATCATGTTTAGCGCACTGATTTTCGGTTTTTACGTTTGACATTTTTAGAATGTAACGAGGGCCATCCCACAATTTTATCTTGTATCATCTTAATCTTTTCGCGTAGATCAAGATTAGACTTTTTAATATGTGTGTGAATCTCTCGTACCTCATGCTCAATTTGAGTAAGCTTATCTGTACTCATTATTTTGTTCCCCCGTTACCATTTTTGGTTACGATGACTCTTAGCAGGGTATCCAACGTTTTGTTAACATCTTTGGCTAGGTTGTTATAATCCTCAACCATGCTCTTCCATTCTGCTAAGCGTTGTTCTTGTAATTTATCATATTTATCAAACAGCTTATATAGAGCAAATCCCAACACGATGGTAACAATACCAGCGGGTGTTAAAATACTCCATAATTTAGGATTTGAAAGTAAGTCCACTAGAAAATCCATACGACCTCTCTATTTAGATAGGTGAAGACAATGCTTGAAGAGCAGCCATTAATTCTTCATTGTAATGGTTCATATCATCAAGAATTGTAGCTTCTTTGTTAACACTGGATTTCTTATTTGGCCATCTCACAAGTGTGTTCTCAGTTCCAGGTTTTGCCTGACTGAGCATGCCATTAAGAACATCCTTTACATATTTCTCAGCGCCTGAAAACTTCTCATAGATCTTGGCCAATAGTTCCTTTTGTGAAAGCTTAGGAACGTACTGAACTTCTTCGGTTTGAAGCGTAAATAGTTTATCCTTCCACTGTACAACCTTTGATTCAACTGCGCTAATTAGGATTGCAGCCTTTTCAATAGATTCCTGAAGTTCAGCTTCCATCTGTACACGTTCACCAGATTGATCAACCTTATTCATTTCTTCCTGCATCTTGGCCTGAATTTGCTTTCTGGTTGTTTCCAGAGTTGCGAGGTTCTGTTGTAGGGCATCCATTTTAGACAAAACAGCATCTAGCTCAGGCGTTGCTGGAACAGCTTCTTCTTTAGGTGTATATTTAGGTGTAATCTTATAATCTTTATATTGGGTCTTCCCTGGTTCTACTGGATCAGCAGCTTGCTTCATAGGTCCTTTTGGATCTGTTAAAGTATGCTCAAAACCCTCATAAGCTTTCTTATTCATCGTAGAACCACAACCATCTTTCATACAAATTTTTTCGTCATACACTGAACTAGCCGAAGCCTCATTACCACACTTTGGGCATGTCCAATTAACCATAGATGATTCACTCTCAACTGGAGGTGGTTCATTAGGATTATCTTTAGGAAGAGCATTAAACATGCTCTTTAGCTTATTGATCTGTTCTTCATCAAGAAACCATTCAGCCTCAGGAGGGAACGTTTGAGATACTTTTTGACGTCCAACGTGTGTCATCCAGCGTCCTGTTTCTCTTATTAAGGATTCCCAATCTTTATCTTGCATCTGACCAGACTTAATTTTATCAGCAAAAATTGATCCATTAGCATACTGAAGAACAGACTCATCATCAACGCCATACATCATGGGCATGATAACATGTGAATCGGCTTCTTTAACGATCTTAAGCATATCATCTAATTCTGCTTTAATAGATAATGCTTCAGTATCTAGTGAACTATGAAAGTCACTCATCTTAGGAGTAACAGGAATTGGTTCTTCTTTGGGAGTCTCAATAACTGGTTCCATTACTGGTTCTGTATCTTGAGCGCCACCATTATCAGAAATCTTAGAAACACGATGCGCATCAACATCAAGAAGATCACCCTGATCAGTCTCAACAATATATTGATCACGACCTTGTGTTTTATAAGTAGAAACAAAAGTACCCTCGAAACCCGCTTTTTCATCAGACATATCTGATGCAACGAATACACGATCGCCCTTCTGAGGCGTAGCGTGATCGAGAGGTTTCTTACCCATGGGAACTACATCTTGTTGGGGAGTTGTTGGTTCTTCTTGAATTGGTTCTTGGAGGGGATTTAAATCAGAAGGTCCAGCTGTTTTCTTAGAAGCAGTATTATGAATTGTGCATTTGCAATCATCACAAACATCGCCATCATGTGAATGACCACATTTACATTTCTCACTAGCAACTTTATGAATCTCGTCATTATCAGCACGAGCAATCTCATCGACTAAAGATGATTCATCATGAATCTCCTCATCTTCTGGGATATCCATAATTTCTTTAGGAGTGAAATTTGGTTCTTCTACGGGAGAATTATCTTTTTTTTTATCCTCATGATCCTTAAGCAACTGATCATGGGTTTCAGGGGAAACTAATTCTTCTGGAGGAGTAAGAGGAGCTTTTTCTTTATCATCCTCTTTAACTGGCTCAACTTCAATACCCGTTGGGTCAGTACCTTGACGTTGTTCATCTACAAAGATATTTGTAGAGTCTTTATCAAAGCCAAAATCTTTAACTAGGATCTTCTTAATCTCGTCCCAGTTGCGTCCATTCTTACGAAGGACATTTACAAGCTCGACCTGATCAGGACCAAACACTGAAGCAGCTTTCTGCTGCAATGCTGATTCTAACTCGGTTTTAATTTTTTCATCAATATGATTCTGCATGTCTTCATGCTCTTGCTCTTTTTTATCTTCAAGATCTTCATAAGATAGAGAAGCAGGGGCAAGCTTATCATTAGCAGGGGCTTTTTGTTTATTCTTATCCCACAAAGGAATATGATCCTGATCACCAGGTTTTACAGCGCCTTTCTGCTTCTGTTGATAGTCTAAAAGTTCATCAGTTGTAGAGAACCAAAGATTCTGCATCGTGATCTTTGCTTCTTTCCAAATACGATCATCTGAGTTACGAGACGAACGTCTTTTTGGTTGTTTTTTAACTGGTTTTTTAGCTGGAGCAGGAGTAGGCATCTTAGCATACTCATCAACAATATTTTTAACATCCTCTTCATATTCAAAGAATGGACACTGTTCATCACAAACATGGCCAGGAGCATTATGTGCCTTTTCATCTTCCTCAGCCCAAATATCCTGCATCTCATGTTCATCCATGATATTGCCAACAATAACAGAAAATGCATCAATAATCCCGCTTGGATCATTAGCACCAAAACGTGTAAAACTATCAACTAATCCCTTGTCATCAACATTGAGGTGAACATAATTCTCACCATCAGTTGCGACAATACCACCTTCACTACCTTTACCAATTTTAATACCTGGTATTTTTTTAAGCTTATTTAGTGAGATAGGTGTAAAATAATAATCTGTAGAAGCTTGTTTATCAAGAGAAGCTTGTGTATTATGAAGGGGTGGTAAATTTGTCTGGACTAACTCACCAGTATTCTCAGCATACTTCTGACCAAGTTTCTTCATAAGATCCTTGGCCGCATCATACTGACCTTGTTTTGTAAGAGATGCAACTTCTGCTAGATCACTAGAGATTAAAGAAAATTGGTGCTGTGCTTCCTGTTCGCTTAGGGTTTTTTCAAATAACTTTTCTCCACCTTCCCAAGCCAAGGAAATCATAGTATTATCATCGAGTGGTACTGCGTCAAGAGAGATGGAACGAATAGGATTATCTCCAACTGCTGTATTATCAGCAACTGAGAATTGGGTATGACCTTCGAAGGCATTCTTTATTAGATGGGATACGACATCACGGAAGAAATTCATAATAGCTCCTAGAAATTCAAATCTTGTACTTAGATGGGCATCTTGTTTTTAGGCTCTTCATCACTGCGGGCTGGAGCTTGGCATTTCTTCATTGTCCAAAGGCTTGAATCGCCTTCGCCCTTTGAATTTTGCTGTCCACCTTGGTTTACGATTTCCCACTGATCACTACCATCGGAAATCTTATCACCAACATTTAAATTCTCATGATTTGGTAGGAGATGCTTCTGAACGGTAAGTGTATCTGTGTCTCCTTCAAACATCGTGTTCTTACCTTCATTAGCTTTTTTCTCAACTGGTTTTTCACTCAAAATAGCATTAACTTCACTTGTTTCAAAAGCCATACACTCATCAATAGCAGCTAATTTCTCAAGCAATTCTAAATCAAACTGTTCTGCAAGCTTAGCCTGAATGTTAAGACCCTTATCAATTAGGGCTGAAATTAGGGCTTTCTTTGGAAGAGCATACTTACCTTCCTTGACAGTAACTGGGATGCTAACGGCTTTAACTGCACCGTTATGATCTACAGCTGTCATAATATCAAAGCCTTCTTTGGAGCTAGTAATCTCAACGGCCTTTGCTGATCCATATCCCATGCCCTGAAGTAAGCTAACAAGTTCATTAGCTGCTTCATGTTCAACCTTAAGCTGTGCTTCAAGAGCTGACTGCTCTTCAGCCTGAGCTGATTGAACTAAATGATCAGCAGCTTTGGCGCGAGGCATATTCTCTTGAATCGAAATGGTTTGCTCTGCGACTACTTCTTTATGCTCTTCAAGAGAAGGAATATAATCAGTCTCTTCAGCATCTTTAAATAATTCAGCAGTAAGCCATGATGCTTTTTTACTTTTGCAATCATCACATACAAAATTCTCATTGCTCGTATTTCCATCACATTTCTTACATTTTAAACCTGGGGTTGTTTTCATAGCTTCTTTTACTATTGGTGCAGAAGCTGTTTTTTCCAATGTTGGTTCTTTAAATTCACCTGTAAATTCAACCTTAGGAGAAATAGCTGCATCCTTTAAAATTCCTTGAAGTAAAGCTGATTTATCTTTTGAACCAGCATACTCGTCTTTTCCGACGATACCAAGCACTGCGTCATTAGCAGCAGTGTGGCTAACCTTTAAATAGTTTGAACCATCATCTGTTAATCTAAAACCATCAAGCGCTGCAGCAAATACATCTTTGTTATCTTCATTTGCATTAAGCGCATTGGTCACATTAGATTGAACATCTTCGGACGTAACTTCAATATCGTTCTCATTAATTGTCATATTAACTCCAACCTGATTAAGTAAGCCATCAGAAGCATAGCATGTAATTTTTCCGCTAAATACATAAGCAGAGGTTCTTTCATCTTGTACGTGAGTGAGCTCAACCACTGGCTCATTCATTAGATGCGCAGAACCATACTTGGCTAGCAAGTAATTTCCTGCGATCCTTTGAGCAGTGATAACAAGTCGTTCTTGTGCATCGTTAAATTTTTGGGTGGTTGACATGGTTATTTACTTCCTCTTTTTGAAGTTTGAGTATAATAAAAAGTTTGAGAGCATAGAACTCCTATTATAACGCTAAAATATTATACTTTCTTAGTTACTTGACTATTGTTATCTACTTGATTTGCTTATTCGGGATTGGTTTTCTCTATACCGTCACTGGCTGGCATTGAAATGTAGTAGGTAACATTGTACTCACCAATGCCAAAAGGATCATTACGAAACGCTGGATTCTCAAGGGTGTCTAGGTGAACTACTGAAGGCTGATTATCTTTAGGCCAACCTATGCCTGATCCTGTGTTCTCAGGGCTATCGTGCATGCCGTAAGGATAGTCTCGTTGATCATGGTTGACGTAAGGTTCTTCATCTGTGTTATTATAGATTTGTTCAGTCTTCCATTCATCTATAAGATAATCTGGTACTGAGGCACTTTGTGAACCAGCCTGTTTTACTGGCTTTTTTGAAACCCTTGATCTTACTTCTTGCTGTAAAGCTAAGGCCTCATCAGCCCCAGTTTCTTTAATTACCACTGTGTAAGCATAGTAAATATCATCATCTGGAAGTTGTATCCCTAATGTTTGAGCCATAGTGTAATGATAATCCAAAGCTGCATCCCAAACAAACAAATCACCTGTAGCAGGATCTATGATTCCACGTAATTCTTGATATTTAGATTTTTTAACTAGGGCATCTATTTGCTGAGCTGTAGGATTTTTCGTAACATTTGTACCATTAGCATTAAACGCATCTTTATTTAAAGAAGAAGTCTTAAACTCTTCTTCTCTAATTTCATATAGCCCTTTTGCATATGCCTCAGGAAAACGTTCTTTCAAAATCCTAATAGCCTTACCGCGTGTAAGTGTTCGAACAGCTGGATAAGCAACATTGTTTACATAGACAGCATAATTTTTTGTAATAGCTGTTTTGGTAATATCTTCAGTGGTAGCTTCTATCATAGCTGTTCTATTACGAAGCATTTGGATCAACGAGTTGTTAACCTCACCTTCATTTGAAAACCATTCACCCTTAGGCTTTCCCATAAAACGACGAGGATATCCACCAGGAGAATTCTGATCAAGATTATCTTCATTAGATATCTGAGGGGAATATGTAACTGGTAAAGGCTTACTTGGTGTCATATCTTGTTCAAGTGAATCCCAAGTTGTGTTGTGAGGTTTGCCTGGACCATTTAAATCTTTAAAATCCTTAGCATATTCAAGAGCTGTTTGATCTTCACCTAAAGCGTCCTTCTCTTTCTCCTCTAACTCTCTATCATAGGCTTCAATCTTCTGGGTATCATTCTTAGAAAATAGATTTGAGAACATGGAGATAAACTGACGCCATACTTCCTTCGTGCGTGGTTTACCTACAGTGCATGGTGCATCAAAAGTTGTCTCATCAGAAACTGAATCAGGATCAAGAGCTATCTCTTTATCATCTCCACCACTAGCAAATTGCCAATCATTATCAGGAGCTTGAGTAGTAAGTGATGGAAGAAAATCTGCTTGCTTAGATTGCCCAGCTAATTCTCTATTAACAGCTTGCTGTAAATTCTTAAAAGGATACTGAACACTAATCATATTATGATTAATATCCTCAACGCGAACAAATAAACCATCGCGAAGATCCTCAGCTAAGATACCTTCTATGAATGGAGGAATTTTATGAAGATCATTTACCTCTATACCAATCCCCTCATCAGCGTCACCAACGCGTACCCAACCTGATTGGATCATCTGATTCCAAATCTCATCAGATGCAGGCATATCTAAATTATCAACATCTTCCTCTTGTAAAATTCGAAAATACTCATCACTATATTCATATAAATCATCTGGAACTTTAATACCATATCCATCTCGCAAGAGTGACAAATTCGCCAGTACCCATTCGTTATGAATCAGTCCCTCGCCATGAGCATCATAGATCTTGCCTTTAGGATCAACCCAATAGCCTAAATCCATAGAAGCATGTTTCTTATTAGATCCAATACTAAAATGTGTTTTATTACCAACGCGAGGACTGAATACGAGAGTATCTAGTTCAATCTCAATTCCTTCAAATTCATCAGAACCAATATGCTTCTTAGCAGCATTACGTTTAACATATGCAACAGTCACATGAGGTTTGTACTCACCAGATGAAGGAAGATCATCAGCGCACTTAAATTTATCCTCAATCATGGCATTAGCAGCATGAAGATCATCACTAATAACTTCTACTGTTACAACATCAAAATCGCGTTCAGGTGGTTGGAAATGACGAACCTTACCAAGCTTAGCCTTAAATGGTTTGGTATGATTGAATGAGCGACGTACACTCTTAGCATCATCAGTCAAAAGACCATACATAATCGTAACATGAGCTTGTAACTCGCGTCCTAAATTACCATCCTCATCAGTATAAAGATCTTCATCAGGAATTTCTCTAACACCAAACTCCACGATCTCTTGAGCTATACCATGAGGGATAGAAGCCATAATACACGAATACTCACCCTGCTTAACCTTCTTAGTTTTAGCTTGCTTTGCAACCTTATCCTCAGTAATAGGAATATTCAACTGTTCAATCTCTTTACGATTCAATGTGCTTCCGTATCGAGGATGATCACCAAGAACATCAAACATATCTAAATCAGGCAATCCAAATTCAGGAACACCTTTCTGCACAAAGTTAAATACGGCTC
>Ga0134122_10000542_pt1 | contig 25646 bp, 19 predicted proteins | sample KB302_FD_96461 | JGI IMG/M metagenome (GOLD analysis project Ga0134122, IMG submission 96461) | Terrestrial soil microbial communities without Nitrogen fertilizer from Kellogg Biological Station, Michigan, USA - KB3-0-2 | ecosystem: Environmental > Terrestrial > Soil > Unclassified ...
CCAGCACAATCCCCATCCAACGACCCGCTCCTCCGCCTCATGAAGCAATTCACCGAAGCCCCCGGCCCGCCGGGTGCGGAAGGCGCCGTCCGTAAACTTTTCACGGAATCGGCCAAGCCTTACGCCGACAAAATCTCCTACGACGGCCTCGGCTCGGTCATCGCTCAGCAGGGCAACACCGGCCCGCGCATCATGGTCGACGCGCACATGGACGAACTTGGCGCAATTGTCCGCCACATCCGCCCCGACGGTTACATCACCGTGCAGATGCTCGGCTACTGGCTCCCGCAAGCGCTCGGCGACCAGCGCTGGACCATCATCGGCAGCAAAGGCCCAGTCCTCGCCGTCAGCGAACTCTGGGACGCGCACATTGCGCCCCACGACGCCGGCCGTCCCACGCAGCCCACCGAATATTTCTTCGATACGGGCGCCCGCAGTGCCGCGGAGGTCGCCGCGCTTGGGATCAGTGTCGGCGATCCGATCGCCCCCGTCTCCGAGTTCGCCGTCCTGCCCAACAATCGCTATCTCGCCAAAGCCTGGGACGACCGCGTCGGCTGCATCGCCATGATCGAGGCCATGCGCCGCCTCAAAAGCCAGGCGCATCCGAATCAGATTTTTTACGCGGCGACCATTCAGGAAGAAGGCAGCATCGAGATGCGCGGCGCCACAACCTCCGCGCACATCATTAATCCCGACATCGGCATCGCCCTGGAAGTCGGCGTCGCCAACGACACCCCCGGCAACAAGCCGGACGCCTCGCTGGAAACGATCGGCGGCGGCCCCGGCATCATGCTCTATAGCTTTAGTGAATATCCGAATCGCAAGCTGGTGAAGTACGTCCAGGAAGTAGCCGCCGAAAAGCAAATCCCGCTGCAATTCGATTTCGTGCAGGGCTTCGGCGACGACGCCGGCGCGATCAAGCTCAACGGCAGCGGCGTCCCAGTCACAACTCTGCTCGTCCCAACCCGCTCGACGCACACCCACAACGGCATAATCGACAGATCCGACTTCGACCGCACAGTAGATCTTCTCGTCACCCTACTGCAGCGCCTCGACGCCGCCACCGTAGCCAAAATTAGATCCTTTGATCCCGCCGACGATTCGACAGGGTCGCGCTGAGCCAGAGGAGCTATGGTTGGATTTTCACATCAACCTGGAAACAGAACGTGGCGAGGAGCTTGCCACTGTCATCGATCCGCAGAATCATCTGCACCGGCTGTTTGAGAGATCCCTCCAAAGAGGAACCACTTCTTGCAGAAATTGATTGGTACGGCGATACAGTGTTTAACCACATGCAAATGCCCAGGTTTCTGTCTCAATGGCAAGCCTGGCTAGAAACAGCCAGAGTCCCGATGAGGAGCAAATCGTCGAAGAAATTCGAGCACTTGCCGAACGCTGCGAAGGCGCCGTACATCTGTATTTAAAATTCATCGGAGACTGACGTCTTCTTTCCCCCGTTCGATGCCCACGCCCCAATCGCCACAACTATGTTCGAAGTTGGGTTCGGCTTCCGGTCTCCAAAGGACCGCGACCCATTCCGCTGCGTCCTTTCTGCGCTGCCGGATCTCGTACAGCTGCCGATACTCGGCTACCACCCCGCCCGCACCGACCGCTGGAATCGTGGTCTGGTCGTGCAACACGGTCACCGCGTTTAGATTCAGTGACGCCGAGTGCTTCCAGTGCCTGCCACCATCCGTACTGATGTCTTCGCCCGTCGGCCCGACGGCCACCCATACCGGGCCGTACGCCACATCCACGCCGGAACGGAATCCCAGCGGGCCGCTCTCGGCGAGTTTCCAGGTGGCGCCGTGATCCACCGAATACGCGGCCACGCGCACATCGCTCGACACATTGCGGTAGTCGCCGCCCACGGCCACTACTGCGTCGCCTTTGCAGCGCAGCGAGAAAATTCCCGACGAGGCATTCCCGCTTGCGATCGGCGTTTCCACCACCGTCCAAGTCTTTCCTCGATCACGCGAATGAAACACGCGCGCCGCCGGCCCGCCGGTGCCAAAGAAGAGTTCCTCGCCCTCTTCGCCGCACAGCGTCAGCGACGAATTGCTCGCTGCGAACACGCCTTCCCTCGGCAGCGGCGCGGGCATCTGCTCGCGCGGCAATTCCTTCCAATGTTCGCCATCCTCCGTGTGAAGCAACAAGAATTTCCCGTCGATCGGATCGCTGATCGCAAAACAATCTTTCTCTTCGCGGCACACTAGCCCATCCAGGAAGAAACCCGGCCGCTTGTCTGAATACTGCAAGCGCCAGTTTTCGCCGGCGTCGGTCGTCTTGTAAATTCGCGAGTCGCCGTTTTCTCCCACGGACATCAGGTACGCGATGCGATCGCCGAACGAAGCCAGGCCGCGAAAGTCCAGTTTCTCGCCACCCTCGACGCGCAGCCGCTTCCAGGTTTTGCCGTCGTCGGGCGAGCGCAGCACCACTCCATTCGATCCCGCCGCCCAGATCACCAATTCCACTGCGACCTTCGCATCGCTGGGATGGCTGTAGTCCGCGCTGACCGCGCGCAGGTTGCTGTCGATTCCACGTGTCAGCATCGGCCAAAGTTTCGTCTCGTCCGCCGCGCCTAGCAGCAACGGAAATTGCAGCAGCAGGAGCGATCGCAAGAAAAACGCCGTCAAATTGGTCCGCATGGCGCGCATTCTAACAGCAATTTCCGCGATGCTTCCAAATCGGTGCGAATGTTAAAGTGGAAGAAGCGCTAGCGCGTAGCATCCACTTGCTGCGAATCGCGGTGCGATTTTCCTATGACCAAAAACTATCTCGACGCTGCCACGGAAATCGCTCTGGAAGCCGGCAAGATCCTTCGCGAAGAATTCGATCGGCCGCCCAGCATCTCTTATAAAGGCGAAGCCGATCTGGTCACCCAGGCGGACAAACGCTCCGAGCGCTGCATTGTCGAGCGCCTCACAAGATATTTCCCCGATCATGGCATCGTGGCCGAAGAGGGGACCGGCCACGACACTGCCTCCGAATTTCGCTGGTTCGTCGATCCGCTCGATGGCACTACCAATTTTGCTCACGGCTACCCATGCTTCAGCGTTTCCATGGGACTCGCGCAAGGCGACACGCTGATCGCCGGCGTCGTCTACAACCCCTACTACAACGAATTGTTCGCTGCCGCCCGCGGCCACGGCGCCACTCTCAACGGCAAGCCGCTTCGGGTCTCGAAAGTCGACAAGCTCGCCGCGAGCCTGCTCTGCACCGGCTTCCCCGCGCACAAACGAGTCGCCAGCCCCAACATTCACTACTATTGGGATTTCACGCTGCGCTCCCACGGCGTCCGGCGAGACGGCTCCGCCGCACTCGATCTCGCCGGCGTGGCCGCAGGCCGCTTCGATGTCTTCTGGGAATTCGGGCTCAATAAATGGGACGTCGCCGCCGGCGTTTTGTTGGTCGAAGAAGCCGGGGGCAAAATCACCGACTTTGCCGACAAGCCCTACCAGCTCGGCGGGCCGATGATTCTCGCCAGCAACGGCTTGGTCCACGAAGAAACCCGTCAAGTAGCCTACGAAGTGTCACAGCGCGATCCGTCAGCGCCGCTGCGAAGATAAAAAATAGAAAACGCTGGCAATCGGCGAGTCACGAATCAAAAAGTAACGGACGAACGGCCAGTGGCGCATTGGAACACGACAGTACTTTCGGCCTATAGCCCGTCTCCATCGTGCCAGCGACCATAATCAACACGGGGAGAGTCTATCCCCGCGAGACAAGCCCGGCCGCGGAGGCCTCCGTGTTGCGGAAATTGATTCTGCTGGCGGCATTCGTTGGAGTGTTCCTGACTCCGTCTGACCCGGTGTACGCGCAGGATCAGACCCAATCGCTGGGCGACGTGGCGCGCCAGAATCGCAAAGACAAAGAGAAGAACGCCGCGCCGGTGAAGACCGTCCTGAACGACGACAATTTCGGCTCCGGCAAATCGGGCGGCGGAACGTCGGCGGGAACAAGCGCCGCGGCCGCGGGTCTGAGCAATTTCTCGGCAGCCGGCGGAACCAGCAAGAGTGGCGACGACAGCCCGATGGGCAAAGCCTGGGCAGGAATCGGCAACGCCGAAGGCGCACTCGACAAGCTGGCTCCGCTCGACCGCAGCCTGCTTGCGCATGTGGTGCTCGAGGGCAACGACGTTGATTTTCCCGGCCGTCGCGCGTGGGAAGAAAAGATGTTCATCGCGAAGGAGCACTACGTCGCGCACTCACGCCAGTTGCTCGATGAGATGAAAGATCTGATGCAGAACGCGCAGGCGATGCAAGGCGGGTCGGCGAAAGCGGATGGTCCGCAGGCGCAAGGGTTGCTGAGCCGGGCGCAATCGTTGCTCAGCGACGCGCAAAGCACCGAAGCTGCGTTCAAGAGCGTGATGCAAGAAGGTATCGACCAGGCCAAGCAAGCTCGCCGCTGACGCCGCATCCGGCTCCAACGATCGCCAAGTTCCCGTCCCGCTACCGCTTCTTCGGCTAACGCCGTTATTACGCCCAACTTACGCTTTCCTAACACACCCACTGCTACTTTCTCCGGGCAACGATTTTACTTGCATCCCAGACACGCAAGGCACATCAGAGTGGCCATAGGCGTTCTCGTTGAAGCCGATTCGCTACTGACCGGAGAGAGATATGCGCACATTACATCGGTGCGTGCGTTGTCGTGTGTTCACCGCCCTGGCAATTCTGTTCTTGATGGTTAGCCCTCATGTCGCAGTTGCCGACGACAAGACCAGCGACAAGGCAAATAGCAATTCGTCGAGCGACGCGGCTCCCGCAAAGACGAATGCCCCAACAAAGATCAATGCCCCCGCGCCTTTGACGGACCGCGAGCGCTGGCTGCTCGATCGTGTGGAACAGCTAGAAAGACGCGTTGCGGACCTGGAATCGGATAAGCATGGCGGGGATGCCGCACCAGCGAACGCGGCGAATTCTCCGGCATCCGCGCCGTCGTCCGATCTTGCGGCGGCAGCTTACGTACCCACGGTAACGGGGACGAGCTCGGCGATCGCGTCGACGAAGGATGTTTCGACGTCACCGACAGCGGTGGAAAGCGCGAATGCGATTTCGAAGGACCGCGTCGTAGCGGAAATCGCGGCGGGGAGCGTCGGCCCGGAGCAAAAGGGCGCAGCGGACGTGGCGAAGGCCGCCAAGGCGCCGAAGGCGGAGCCATTCTCATTCGCGGACTATACCTGGCTGAATGGAAACGCGCGGACGAAGGACGTGCCGCTGGACACGAAATTTTTCACACCGGAAATTCGGTTCGATGCCAGCTACATCTACGATTTCAATCATCCCAAGGACGACACCATCGGCGGATCAGCGGAAGTCTTTCGTGCACAAGAATTTCAACTCACGCAGCTGGGTGTCGGCGGCGATTTCACTACGACAATGTACGCGGCAGGATCATGACGCAATTCGGAATGTATTCGCAGACCCAGCCGCGCAACGACGCCAGCCCCTCGCGAGGTCAGTGGGGTCTTGATGGAGCATACCGCTATTTGGCTGAAGCCTACGGCGGCTATCACATCAACGCGATGCATGGGATCAATGTGGACGCAGGAATTTTCATGTCCTACATTGGCCTGTTCAGTTGGTACAACTTCGACGATTGGGCCTACCAGCCGTCTTACGTCTCGTCGAACACTCCATTCTTCTTCAACGGGTTGCGAGTGCAACTGTATCCGACGGAAAAATTGAAAATCGAGCCATGGATCATCAATGGGTGGCAATCCTACGGCCGATTCAACAATCGGATGGGATTCGGATTCCAAGTGCTGTACCGGCCATCGGGGGCGGTTTCGATCGTCTCGAACGGCTACATGCTGGGTGAAGACACATTGGGTGTTCCGGGCCGCATTCGCTATCACTCGGACAACAGTCTCGAAGTGAAGTACTACGATCACCCGGAGCGCACGCTCGACAAGCTGGCATTCTCTGTTACCGGTGATATTGGCTGTGAGCACGGCGGCGGAGTGAGCTGCACCGGCAATTCGGCAAAAGGCCCGAAGCAGAGTTTCTTGGGCTTTATGTTCTACAACCGCGCATGGTTCAACAAAAACAAGTATGGCCTAACGCTGGGTGGCGGCAGGATCAACAATCGGACGCTAGCTGGTGCTGATTCCACCGATCAATGGCGCGACGGCGGCATCAGGAACGCCGTACTTCACGGCGAGTCCAGGCGACCCATTCAAGGCGTGGGATGCGTCCGCGACCTTCGACTATATGCCCAGCCAATACATTACATTCCTGTGGGAATTCGACCACCGAGCGGCGAACGTGCCGTACTTCTCCGGGCCGGGCGGAGTCACGCCAACATCGTGCCCGAGCGCGCCGCTGGTCGAGAATATTTGCGGTACGCCGGGATCGTCGGTGCCGGGCTTTACGCCCGATTTGAAGGAGATCGAGAACCGAATCGATCTGGCGATTCTGGTAAAATTCTAAGCTCAAACTGTGGACGCCGCGCCTAAAGCCCGGCGTCTCGACTACGCCTGCATCACCTCACGCAACGTCAGAATTCGTAGGCCGGCGGCTTGATGCCTTTCAGGCGCAGGTAGACCTCGGCTTGGCCGCGATGATGCGCCGTGTGGGTGAAGTAGGACCACAGCCACTCCGCGCCGGTGAGATTGCGATTGGGCGGGCCGACGACCTTGTCGGCGTTGGCGGCGGGCATTTCGGCGATGGCTTTGCTGCAGAACTCGAAAATTTCTTTTACGAAGGACGTCGCCGCCCCTTTACTTACGTCCACTTTTACCGAGTCCTTGCTCCAGGCTTCGATGGCCGGCGGCAGCGCGGGTGCTGTGAGTCCGCTGGCCTGCGTGCATGCGTTGCGATCGGCCATGGCGATGTGCGCCATCAGCTGGCCGAAACTCATTTCCTCCGGGGTCGCGCGGAAGTTGTAACCGTCGGCGGGCATGGCGTCTGCAACGGCCAGGGTGAACTCACCTGAAGTCTTCCAATGTTTCAGCAAAACATCCTTTTGAGGGATTTGAGCCGCGGCCGGACTGGCCAGGGCGAGCACTGCGAGCAGAACGCGTTTCATTCGGACTCCTGAAAAGTCGCGGGTCATGCTAGCCCAGATCCTGGCCGGTGCCAAGCGCCAGGGCTTGATAGCGGGGTGCTTGACAGCGGCTCTATACTGTTTTGGTCTAGGTATCGAGCAAAATAGGAAAAGCGAAAACATTTTGGGGGATGACTTCGTCATGAAGAAGAGCGAGCAGCGGGATCTGTTTCCGGGGGCACTGGAAATGATGGTGCTGCGGACTCTGAAGCGCCAGCCGTTGCACGGTTACGCGCTGGCGCAGCATATCAAGCGGACTTCGGACGACCTGCTGCAGATCGAAGAGGGTTCGCTGTATCCGGCGTTGCAGCGGCTGCTGAAGGCGGAACTTGTGAAGGCGGAGTGGGGCGTGTCGGCGACGAACCGGCGCGTGCGGGTCTACAAGCTGACTCCGGCGGGATTGAAGCACCTGCAGCGCGAAGTGTCGAGTTTTGAGCGGATGCTGGAAGGGGTCACACGAGTGCTGGCGCCGAGAAAATCATGAGCTGGCTGAAACAATTTTTCTCGAGGGGGCGGCAATACGCCGAGCTCTCCGAAGAAACCCGAGAGCATATCGAGGAAAAGACGGCGGAGCTGATCTCCGAGGGTATGGCTCCGAACGAGGCGGCCGCGGCAGCTCACCGTCAGTTCGGCAACGTGATGCTGATCGAGGGAGTTGGCCGCGAGGTGGGGCGGCGGTCGCATATTGAGGACTTTCTCGCGGACGTCCGTTATGGTTTTCGCGCCCTGCGTCACAATCCGGTGTTCGCCGCGGTTGGCTTGTTGACGATCGCGATCGGAATCGGCGCCAACACCGCCGTGTTCAGCGTTGTGAATAGCGTGTTGCTGAAACCGCTGAACTATCCAGAGGCAGACGAACTGGTGGCCCTCCGGCAGCTTGCCCCAGGGGCTGCAGGGCTGGCGGATTTCGCAAACGGTCTGCGCCTCTCGCCATCCATGTATTTCACCTATGCCGAGCAAAACCGGACGTTCCAGTCGTTGGGAGTGTGGGATACCGGCACGGCGAATGTCACGGGCCTAGCCGAGCCGGAACAAGTCCGCACCGTTGAAGTCAGCGATGGCGTGCTTCAGGCGCTTAGCGTGCCACCAGCTGTTGGCCGCTGGCTTTCCCAGGCAGACCAGATTCCGCGCGGACCCGAAACCGTGATGCTCAGCTACGGGTATTGGCAGCGGAACTTCGGCGGAGACCGTTCGGCGGTTGGGCGCAAAATTACGATTGATTCGCGGCCTCGCGAAATCGTCGGGGTCATGCCTCAAGGGTTCCGATTCGTCGATGTAGATTTCGACGTGATCGTGCCGTTGGGGTTCGAACGCGGCAAGCTGATTCCGGCGGGATTTGGGTATCAGGGAATCGCGCGGTTACGGCCCGGGGTCACGATTGCCGAAGCCAATGCTGACGTGGCGCGAATGTTGCCGATTTGGATGGACTCCTGGTCGAACGGTCCCGGCACGAATCCACGAATTTATGAGACTTGGAAAATCACGCCCGCTATTCGTCCGCTGAAACAAGAAGTGATCGGCAACGTCAGCGACGTTGTATGGGTGGTGATGGGAACGATCGGCCTGGTGATGTTGATCGCCTGCGCCAACGTGACGAATTTGTTGCTCGTGAGGGTGGAGGCGAGACACCAGGAGCTTGCGGTGCGCGCCGTGCTCGGCGCCGGTTGGGGACGCATCGTTCGAGGTCTTCTTGTTGAAAGCTTGATCCTGGGGTTGATGGGCGGCGCGCTGGGCGTTGGCGTCGCTGATTGGGGCGTGCGCCTGGTTGTAGCGATAGGCCCCGCGAATCTACCTCGCTTAAGTGAGATTTCGCTGGATACGCGGACGCTCGGATTCGCAGTCCTTCTTTCGCTGCTCTCTGGTTTGTTGTTTGGATTAGTGCCTGCATTGAAATACAGCGGACCACGAACTTCGTTGGCTCTTCGAAGTGCCGGGCGGACAACGAGCGTGAGCCGGGAGCGCCATCGCGCGCGCAATGCTCTGGTCGTAGGTCAGGTGGCGATGGCGCTAGTGGGCGTAGCTATCGGAATCGGCGCTGCTTTCGGATTGATGCAGTTGATGACGAACTTGCTGTTTGGCGTGACACCGAACGATCCGACAACGTTTGCCGGCGTTGCTGCCCTGCTCATCTTAGTTGCGCTGCTGGCCTGTTACTTGCCGGCACGGCGGGCGACGCGAGTCGATCCGATGGTAGCACTGCGATACGAGTAGCGTGCTGTCAAAAAGGGGCGAGGGCCGCAAGAGCGTATACAACGCTGGTTCGCTCGAGGGGAATCATGAGCTGGCTGAAACGACTTTTCTTGCGACGCCGGCGATACGCCGAGCTGTCCGACGAGATTCGTGAGCACCTCGAAGAGAAGGTCGAGGATCTCGTGGCAAGTGGCCTGTCTCGGGATGAGGCCAGGCACGCGGCGCAGCGCGAATTCGGCAATGTGACGCTGGTGCAGGAAGACGGGCGCGCGGTATGGCGCTGGTCAGCGATTGAAGATCTTGGCGGGGATGTTCGCTACGGATTGCGGACGCTGAGCAAGAATCCGGGGTTCGCACTGGTCGCGGTGCTCACATTGGCGCTCGGTATTGGCGCCAACACGGCTGTCTTCACCATCGTGAACGGAGTGCTGCTGCAGCCACTGCCGTTTCCCGACGCGTCGCGGTTGTTCCTGATTTCGTACAGCGCCCTCCATGGGCGCTTCGATATCGGGCCGAGCCTATCCGACCGGCACTATCTCGAATTCCGGAATCAGGACCGTTTGTTTGAGCACGTGACGTCGTTTGCGGGCACGCGGTCGACTCTAACGGGCGCCGGGGATCCCGTACAGATTCCGGTCGCCAACGTGACCACGGATTTTTTCAGTGTCTTGCGGACGAATCCTGAGATTGGCCGCGGATTTCTGGCGACCGAGGATGAACGCGGGCCCGACGACGTAGTGATGCTCGGGAACCATCTGTGGAAGCAGCGGTTCGGCGGCGATCCGCAAATCGTGGGAAAGACCATCCGGCTGGACGGCGTCGCGCGCACGGTCGTTGGCATCATGCCTGCGGCTTTCGATTTTCCAAACAATGCGCAAGCGTGGACACCGCTGAGTGTGCGTATCGACGAGCACAATTCGTTCAGCCGGCCCGTGGTCGGCCGGCTGAAGCCGGGCGTTTCGCGGCAACAGGCGCAGGCGGAACTCGAGACGCTCGCGCAACGCTTGCCGGCGGACCGCGGCCAAGATCGCAATAGCATGGTGGCACAGATCATTCCGCTGAAGGAATTCGTGGTCGGGAATGTCCGCGAATCGCTGGTGGTATTTGCCGGCGCGGTTGGATTTGTGTTGCTGATCGCCTGCGCTAACGTGGCGAATTTGTTTTTGGCGCGCGCGGCTCATCGAAGAAAGGAGATCGGGCTGCGGAGCGCGCTGGGGGCGAGCCGGTGGCGACTGGTGCGACAGTTGCTGGCGGAAAGCGCGCTGGTATCGCTGGCGGGTGGGGTCGCGGGAATTCTGCTGTCGTTTTGGGGAGTGCCGGCACTGGTGGCGCTGGCGCCGGAAGGAAGAATTCCACGCATGGAAATGATTCGCGTGGACGGTTACGTGCTGGCGTTCACGTTCGGCGTCTCAGTGGTTACAGCGATTGCGTTCGGCCTGGCTCCCGCGCTGCAAGCCACGCGGCGTGATGTGCGCGATTCGCTAAGCCAAGGCGGACGCGGATTGACGCGCAGACACGAAGGAGTGCGCAGCGTACTCGCCGTCTCGGAGATCGCGCTGGCTCTCGTTTTATTGGCGGGTGCCGGCCTGATGCTGAAGAGTTTCCTACGGCTGCGGGCGGTACATCCTGGTTTCGAGCCCTCGAACGTGATGATCATGACCGTGGATCTGCCGGATTCCACGTATCAGACAGCCACACAGTTACGTGTGTTTCATTCGCGCACGCTCGCGGAACTTTTACGTTTGCCGGGAGTGCGAACGGCCGGAGCGGTGAATTTTTCGCCACTCGGCGAATTTCTGGTGCGGGGCGATTTCCATGTAATGGGCGGTCCGGCGCTGCCGCCGGGTTACGTCGTCGATAAGCCATGCGTCAGCGCGGGCTATCTCCGAGCCATGGGAATTCCGGTGCTGCGGGGGCGCGAATTTTCCGAAGGTGATAACGAAAATGCGCCGGGCGTGGCGATCGTCAGCGAATCGGTGGCGCAAAAATTGTGGCCCGGCGAGGATCCGCTGGGCAAACGCATTGCAATGGAAGATGAGCCGAAGCCCGGGGATTGGCTGAGCGTAGTCGGAGTTGTGCAGGACGTGAAACAGCAAGGCCTGTCGAAAAAGGCGGATTCCGCAATCTACCAACCATACCTGCAGGTGACACGCCCCTTTTTCCTGAGCCACATGAGTTTTGTGGTGAAAACGGAGGCGTCTGCCGAAGCACTGGCGCCCGCGATGCGCAGTGTGTTGCGCGAAGTAGATCGAGAGCTACCGGTGCAGTCGATTGCGGCGATGGACACAGTGGTCGCTGCGACGACGGCGGAGCCGCGATTTCAGGCGAGATTGCTCGGGGCCTTCGCGATTCTCGCCCTGGGGCTGGCGATCGTAGGAACTTACGGCGTGCTGGCGTATTCGGTGGCGCAGCGCACGCGAGAAATCGGAGTGCGCATGGCGCTGGGTGCGCAAAGGGCGAGCGTATTCCGGATGTTGTTGCGTAACGCTCTGGCGCTGGCAGGAACGGGTATCGCGATCGGCGCAGCGGGGGCGCTCGCAGTCACGCGGGTACTGACGAATTTTCTGTTTGAGGTGAAACCGTCCGATCCGCAGGTTTTTGTGATGGTTGCGGCGGCGCTGGCCGGAGCGGCAGTGCTGGCGTGCTACGTTCCGGCGCGGCGCGCGATGCGAGTGGATCCGATAACGGCATTACGCGAGGAATAAACGACAACGGACCTCGTGCGGCGCGAGAGCGGCCGGGTTTCGCGCGGCTGCAAGGCATTTCGTGGGGTCAAGCATGCATTGGTGGACACGAATCATCGGACGCAAGGGCTTGTACACCGATCTTTCCCGGGAGATCCAGGAGCATCTGGATGAAAAAATCGAGGAATTGGTCGCCGGTGGCATGTCCCGAGAGGCGGCCGCGCACGCGGCGCGACGCGAGTTCGGCAATGTAACCCTTGTCCAGGAAGATAGTCGCCGAGTCTGGCGGTGGTCTTGGCTCGACCAGCTTTTCAGTGATGTGCGCTATGCGCTCCGGGCTCTGCGCCGGAGTCCCGCGTTTGCGCTTGTGGCGATTCTGACATTGGCTCTCGGCATCGGCGCAAACACCGCGTTATTCAGCGTGATCGATGCCGTGCTGCTTCGGTCCCTGCCATTCAAAGACTCAGCCAGGCTCATAGCCGTGAGCAGCCCCGATTTGCATGATGCTAATCATGGCGGCGAAATTTCCTATCCCACGTTTCTCGACTGGCGCTCCGGAAATCATTCCTTCGACGGTCTGTCGGCATGGAATGTCAGCAACATGACGTACACCGGAGGCGATCAAGCCGAAAGCGCTCCTAGCGGCGTAGTCTCTGCGAATCTTTTTTCGGTCCTCGGGGTGACACCCTTGCTGGGCAGAACGTTCCTGGAGAGCGAAGACCAGCCGGGCGCGGAACAGCTTCCCGTCGTGTTGAGTTATGCGTTCTGGCAGAGCCACTTTGGTGGCGACGCAACCGTACTCGGCAAATCACTGACCCTCGACAGCCAGAAGTATAGCGTCATCGGTGTTATGCCCGAGGACTTCCAATTTCCGGTGCAAACCACCCCTGTCGAGTTGTGGATTACCATCGCCCGCGACCTTCAGGGCAAAAACTCCATTGCTTCGCAGAGGGGAGTTTCCTACCTTTCGATGATCGCGCGCCTCAAGTCCGGCGTGGAGATCCCACAAGCGATCGCAGACATCCGCGTGATTCAAGACCGGTTGAACCACCAGCATCCGGACACCCGGCCGCGCGGCGTTACCATCCGGCCGGAATCGGAAGAAATCGCCGGTGCAATGCGGCCGACGCTGCTGATTCTCCTGGGCGCAGTAGGATTCGTGCTGCTGATCGCCTGCGCAAATGTGGCGAGTTTACTGCTCGCGCGGGCCACCGTGCGCCGTCGGGAGTTCACCGTGCGCTTAGCGCTCGGCGCAACTCGCTGGATGATCGGACGTCAATTGCTTACCGAGAGCGTAGTCCTCGCCATGTGCGGAGGGGCGTTGGGCCTGCTGCTGGCGCATTGGGCCACGAGCGTACTCGTGGCAACGATTCCGTCAGGCCTCGCGCGCGTCGCGGAAGTCTCCATCGACCTTCGCGTGCTGGCGTTTACGTTCGGCGTGGCCCTGACTACCGGGCTGTTGTTCGGCCTGGCGCCGGCTCTGCAGGTTTCTTTTTCGAGCGCGAATCGAGCGCCTGACGACGGTGCCCGCGGTTCAAGCGCCGGGCCCGCGGGCATGGCGATGCGCCGGACGCTGGTGGCTGCGCAGATCTCCATCGCGCTGGTGCTGCTGGTGGGCGCCGGACTGTTGTTGCGGAGCTTCGAACGCCTCCGAAAGGTGGATCCCGGATTTCGCGCCGAACGCGTCCTCACCTTCTTGCTGGATATCGGTTCGCAGCGCCACGCCGGAGCCCAGCGGCCGCAGTTTGTCCGCAACCTGTTAGAAGCGACCCGCGCGCTGCCCAACGTGAAATCCGCGAGCGCCATCTTTGGGCTGCCGCTTAGCCCGGAGCAGAGTGCATTCACCACCGTGGAAATCGAGGGGCGCCCGCTTCCCAGCAACCAGCAAGTTCGCGCTGCGTTCCGGATCGTCGAGTCGAACTACTTCGACTGCATGGGCATCCGTTTGCTGCAAGGCCGCGCGTTTGCCACCAGAGACGAGCAGGGGGAACGCCCGCTTGCAATTGTCAACGAGACCTTTGCGCGGCTAATTTTTCCTGGCGAGAATCCCGTCGGCCGTCGTATCCGGCCTAATATCGCATTTGGCGGCAGCGATGACGCACCTATGCGCGAAATCGTCGGTGTAACCAGCGATGTGAGGTCCGCCGGCATCGCCGGCGCCGCAGTGCCCGAAGTCTACGCGCCGCAGACTCCCACCGACTTCATCGGCGAAATGACCGTCGTGGTTCGCACTCAGAACGATCCGACGGCAGTAATCCCCGCGATGCGTTCTCTGGTTGCCTCCATGGATAAGGAATTGCCGATTCGCAACATCAAGACGTTGGACCAGTATGTGGACGGCTCGATTGCTGGACCACGATTTGAAGCCATCCTGCTGGGATTGTTCGCCGGGCTCGCGTTGTTGCTGACCACCATCGGCCTGTACGGCGCGATCTCCTACGCGGTCGCGCAGCGCACCCGCGAAATTGGTATTCGGGTGGCGCTGGGTGCGCAGCGTACCAGCATTTCACGCATGGTCATCCGGCAAGCAGTTGTGATCGTGCTCAGCGGCCTTGCGGCTGGCTTGCTGGCGTCGTTCGCGACGGTTCGGCTGATCCGCAGTTCGCTCTATGGGATTACCGCCACCGATCCGCTGACCTTTCTGGCCGTGCCCGGGCTGCTGCTGGCCGTGGCGCTGCTCGCCAGTTACTTGCCGGCGCGGCGTGCCATGTGCGTCGATCCAGTGGTGGCGCTGCGCCACGAGTAACGCGCCACGATTTGTGGAGTTGAAAACAGAATGAAACGCCTGAGGCACTTCTCTGGCGATCAGGAATCTCGCGGTCGAGACTTGAATAGCATGACGCAAACGATGACACAGTCCGAATATCACCACCCTAGCGGCTTTGCCATACAGCAACCATACCGTTTAAGCTTCCACGCCATTGGCGATGGATCGGTCGTAAAATGTAGGCAGAGATCTCGACAGAAAGACTGCACCTATGTTCTCAGATGAAGAATAGACATACAGCTTCGGAGCCAAAACCACGGAGCCCAGAGAAAATTTCGCGTCGCGGCCCATCGGCCGTTGAGTTTGCAAATACCGCCGCGCAGCTGGCGGAGATCGGCCGCGGATTTTATGCGCGCGGATGGGTGCTGGGCACGAGCGGAAATTTCAGCGCGGTGGTTTCCCGAGAGCCGCTGCGCGTTGCAATTACTTCCACCGGTGTGGACAAAGGGGCGCTGGCCGCTGCGCATATTTTGGAAATGGACGCCGGGGCTGGCGTGGTGCGCGGTGACGGCCGCCCTTCGGCAGAGGCGCTGCTGCACGTAGCGATAGTACGCGGACTGGGGGCCGGTGCGGTGCTGCACACCCACTCGGTCTGGAGCACGGTGCTTTCGGGTACCCACGCGTCGCAGGGCGGAGTCGCGATCGAGGGTTACGAGATGCTGAAAGGACTGGAAGGCGTACGCACCCATCAGCACCGAGAGTGGCTGCCGATCCTGGAGAATTCGCAGGACATGGAGGAATTGTCGGCGCGCGTGGCGACGACGCTGCGGCAAAATCCCGGCATTCACGGATTCTTGCTGCGAGAGCACGGGCTTTACACTTGGGGCCAGAGCTTGCAAGAAGCCAAGCGCCATGTTGAAATTTTAGAGTTCCTGATGGAAGTGATAGCTAGGGCCGGTGGCAGCAAAGTCTGAGCCACGGGCGGAGGTCGTTATGGCGGTACTGCGCATTCCTGACGAAAAGCGCATCTTGCGCGAGGAGGGCGAGATTCGCGAACATCTCGCGGGCATCGGCATCGAGTACGAACGCTGGCCGATCGCGCCGGATGTCGCCGATGATGCTCCCGCCGAGCAAGTTCTGCGGGCCTATGCTCCGCAAGTGGAGCAATTGAAGCAGCGGGGCGGCTACGTGACCGCCGACGTGATCGACGTGAACCCGAACACTCCCGGGCTCGACACCATGCTGGCCAAATTCAACATCGAGCATCGCCACGACGAGGACGAAGTCCGCTACATCGTTGCCGGGCGTGGCTTGTTTCACGTTCATCCGTCGGCTGCGCCGATCGTGGCGCTGGAAGTAGAGGCCGGCGACCTGATCCGCGTGCCTCGCGGAACGCTGCACTGGTTCGATCTCTGTGGCGACCGGCGCATTCGCGCCATCCGCCTGTTCCAGGATTCCACCGGCTGGACGCCGCACTACACCAACAGCGGCGTGGACCGCAGCTACGAGCCCGTCTGCTGGGGGCCGCGTTACATCCCGCCTCAGGATTCGCCGCAAAAGGCAGCCAGCTAGGCGCGTGGACGCAAGCCAAGTCCGCGTACTGCTGCTGGACATCGAAGGCACCACCACGCCGATTGATTTCGTCTACAAGACGCTGTTTCCCTACGCCAGCCGCAGAGTCGAGTCCTACTTGCGTGAACATTCCGCCGAGAGCGCGGTGCATTCGCTAATAGGCGATCTGCGTGGGCAACATGCCACCGATCAATCACAAGGACTACAACCGCCGGCGTGGTGCAGCGACACGAGCGGCGCGGAGATCCCATCGGCGAGCGAGTATGTGCGCTGGTTGATCGCGCGCGACAGCAAATGCACGCCGCTGAAATCGCTGCAAGGTAAAATCTGGCAGGAAGGATTCGATAGCGGCGAACTGCACGGCGAGGTTTATGTCGATGTTCCGCCAGCCTTGGCGCGATGGCGGCGGCAGGGCCGCGAAATCTGCATCTACTCGTCAGGCAGCGTATTGGCGCAGAAGCTCCTGTTCCAAACCGTCAAGTCCGGCGACCTGACTCCGCAGATCACGGCCTTCTTCGATACACAAACCGGAATCAAGACGGCCGCGGAAAGCTACCGGAGGATCGCGGCCACGCTGTCCCGCAAACCAAGCGAATTCTTGTTCGTTTCGGATGCCCAAAAAGAGATCGACGCCGCACGTACCACCGGGATGCATGCGCTGTTGTGCGATCGCGAGACGCCGGAGTCTGCAACGACGGCAGGTTCCAGCGCCGTTCACACCTTCGACGAAATTCTGGCGGATTAGATTTAGCTGATCTTTCTCAGAATCGATGCGAGCAACGACAGAATGACGTTGTCATCGCGATTGCCTACCGGGATTTTTTCGGCTATTTGATAAGTTGATTCGATCGATTTGAATCTTCGCACAGACAGACTGCAAAAAGCTTACGCATCCCCACCAAATACCTTCGAAACGCCTACAAGTTTCTGACGCACCGCAGCCCAAATTTCTCGCCACCCACGAAATTCCCCGTCGAATAGCGTGAGCCGCCATGGCGCGGAGCAAGAGAACACAAGACTAGAGAAAAGGGAGTGTACTCGAATGCGGGTTCCTCGAATTATTTTGGCACTGGTGGTGACCGTGTGGATTCCGGTGATCGCGGCCGCGCAATCGACGTTTGGAGGCATTGTCGGCGTGGTGAGGTCCCGGCCAGGGCACGGTATCGGATGCATAGAGTACGCTGTTCAGCATGGATCACAATTCGCAACATTCTGCGACTACGAACACCGACCTAGCCTTCCAGATCGTCAACCTGAAGGCGGGCCGCTACAAGCTGGTGGTGCAAGCGACGGGCTTTGCGGAATACAAGATGACGGGGCCGCAGTGGGATGCGCGGCAGACCCTGCGGGCAGATGTGGAGCTGCAGCTGGCGTCCTGTTCGCAGACGGTGGAGGTAGTGGGAGATTCCGGTCCGGTGATCAACACCGAGAACGCGACCATCGGCGATAGCAAGGATTTTCAACAGATCACGAATTTGCCGGTGAACTACCGGGGCGCGACGACGAGTCCGTTGGCGATGCTCGGAACCGTGCCGGGCGCGCAACAGGGCGCGAATGGCAATCTGTCCGTGGGCGGCGGATTGCCGCCGCAGGTGCAGTACTCGGTGGACGGCTCGTCGACGGTGAACATCCGGCAGAACGGCGCGCTGGGAAACATGAATCCGTCGTCGGAGCTGATCGGCGAATTCAAGGACTTCTAGACGATCCGTGCAAAAGGGAACGGGCTGGCCGCGGGGCCAGCCCGTTCTGCGCAGTTTATCTCTCGCAGACGTAGTTTCGCTTTATAGCGCCTACTTCGCGCCCCACTCGGCGTAGAGCTTGGTGATGGCCGGGCCAATGGTAAAGCCCCAGGCAAAGATCGGGAAATTCTTGAATTTGTCGGGAACTATGTAGCGGTCAGCGGCTTCTTCGGCGGAAACGCCGGCCTTGTGCATCCCCTCGGCTTGCCCAGCAATGTCGTCGAAGACTTCACGGATCGAGGCGATGCCTTCCTGGCCGCAGATCTGCCCGTGTCCAGGAACGAAGATTGTGTCCTTGTCGAAGCTCGCAAATTTCTTCAACGTATCGCGCCAGCCGGACACCGTAGCTTTCTCGTCGAAGCACACCGGGTACCATCCGTTGAACAACAAGTCCCCGGTGTAGGCCACATTTTGTTGCGGCGCGCGCACCACGATGTCCGTGCCGGAATGGCCGGGATAAGACTCCAGCACGGCGGAAAGCCCCCCAAGGTCGATGGTCATCGGGAGCTTGGCTGGATCGATCGGATGATTCGGCAGGGACAGCACATTGGAGTTCGCGGACATGAATACGCTAGTGACTGCGGCGAGATCACTCTGGGCGTGCTGGCGTTGCGCAGCAGATTTGGCGTCGGCTACCCGTTTTTCGTAGGGCGCCAGCGTTGCCGCCTTGTCGGCACCCTGCAAGATCGCGTAGCTGTCGACCATCCGCTTTGCCGTAGCCGCGTGCGCCCATAGCGGCACCCCGTTGGCTCCGTAAAACGAATTACCCATGGAATGATCGAAGTGATAGTGCGTGTCCAGCGCGCCCTTCACCGGCACCTGGCTGATACTGCGCAGCGTCTCCATCTGAAAGGACGCGCCGCCAGGCGACGCGAAGCCCTCGATGAGCAAGGCGCCGTCCTTGCCGGCAAGAAAGCCTCCGTTGCATAACGTGGTGTAACCCTTCGACGGATCGGAAATCGTTGCATACAGCCCATCGCCTATTTTGCGCACCGCAGCGAAGCCCTTGTCCGCAATAGGCGCTTGCGAAACGCGGGAATCGGCGGCCAGCGATTCGCTTAAAGCCGCCATCGGAATTCGCGTTGCCACACCGTAGAACGCCCCGAAACACGACGCGTGCGCCAGAAAATTGCGCCGGGAAATACCGGACCGCGGGATCAGAGCTGGGTCGATCATGCTGCCTCCATTGAAATGAACTCCAATAGCGTGAACGCTGGCGAGAACAATTGCCGAAAGAGTTTATTCGACCCCACCGATAAGTTGCAAAAATCACGGCACAATCCTGCAAAAAGTTCATCTTTGGACGAACGTGCCGCAACGGGCGGAGTCGCGGCCTTATTGTATTAATTCTTGATTAATACATATTCTATTATTTAAGATAAGAGTAAATGAACTAGCAGCGCTAAAGGGGGTAATGTCCTAAAACTGGCCCTCGGGACAGGTGACGCAAATCCAACTCCTCCGTACTCTCCCACGAAGCAATCCAGCCCGGCACTTGGGATGTCCAGATCACAAGATCGGTTGTAGCCCAAGATCAAAGCCCAAGCCAAGTGCCTGCCTATGTGTCCGTCGGGGTGCCCGAAGTGTGTCTTCCGCCAGCCCAGAGCTCCGTCTCTGGGGACCACCCGCGCTCCTAGGGAGAGGAGTCCAAGATGTCAAAACGGTGTACTACAGGTGTGTTCGGACAGAATATCCGGCAGATAGGAAGAGCCGCAACTGTCGTGGTGATTCTGTCGGCAGGTTGTTTTGCAAGCGTAATGATCGGTCAGCAAGGCGCGCACGATCCCGGAGTCCGGGCGGGCTCGGTCAACGCGGGAACGGCACTCAATTCGGTGCTTGCAACACCGGACCCGGGACCCAATGAGTATTTCACCGATGGTCTGGACCGGTTCAAGGAAGTGGACGAAGGCACAGGCCGCGAACACAACGGGTTGGGACCCCGATTCAATAGCGATTCGTGCGTCTCGTGCCACTCGCAGCCCGCGCCGGGGGGATCGAGTCCGAGTGCGTCGGTGTTTCCGAATATCGGGATGAATCCGGAATTTCTGGCCGCCAGCGTGAACGGCGGCGGAAACAACCGCATCCCTTCGTTTATCACCGCGGACGGGCCGGCGCGCGAAGCCCGATTCAAGTTCTTCCTGAACAACAACGGCTCGCTTAGCAATACTCCCGACGGCGGCGTCCACGACCTTTACGTTCTTTCCGGACGCAGCGACGGCGGCAGTTGTTCGATCAGGCAGCCGGACTTTGCGCAGCATCTTGCCCTGAATAACGTCAGTTTCCGGATTCCCACGCCCGTTTTTGGCGCGGGCCTGATCGAGAACATTCCTGACGAAGCCATTCTCGCTAACATGAATGCGAATCGCTTCCAGAAGAACCAGGCTGGAATTTCCGGGCATGTGAACCGCAATGGAAACGACGGCACCATCACGCGATTTGGCTGGAAGGCACAAAACAAATCGCTGGTGATCTTTTCCGGCGAAGCCTACAACGTGGAAATGGGTGTGACCAACGAGCTGTTTCCGAATGAACGGCCCAGCCCGGATGAGGCGAGACTTCCCGACAATTGCAAGTTGAACCCGACGCCGGAAGACAGTTCCAACGTGCAGGCCACCAGGACGGTTGACGCGGCGGGAGATGCCATCGGCTTCGCCATGTTCATGCGATTGCTGGCGCCTCCGACGCCCTCCACGGATACGCCGGGCGGCACAACCTCGATCGCCAACGGCAGGCGTATGTTCAACGCCATCGGATGCGCGTTGTGCCACACACCAACGCTGCAAACCGGGACGTCGGACATTACGGCGGACCTCAACAAAGCCAACGCCACTCTATTTTCCGATCTGCTGGTTCACAACATGGGTCAGAATCTGGCCGACGGAGTTTCGCAGGGCAACGCGGGCCCCGATGAGTTCCGGACGGCGCCGCTGTGGGGCCTCGGTCAGCGTATTTTCTTCCTGCACGATGGCCGCACCTCGGACCTCGTCGATGCCATCCGCGAACATGCCAGCCGGGGTTCGGAAGCCAACGAAGTGATCCAGAACTTCCGGCAACTCTCGCCACGGCAGCAGCAAGATCTGTTGAACTTCTTGCGCTCGCTGTAAGCGAGATCCTCCTACGGTCGGCGTCACATCCGTGTGCGGCGGGTGGGGCGCCGATTCGTTTTTTGGGAGCGATCATTCATAGCGCAGAGCCACCATAGGATCGACGCGCATGGCGCGGCGGGCCGGCACGTACGTAGCCAGCAGCGCGACGGCAATCAGCAACGCGACGACCAGTGCGTACGTCATCGGATCCGTCGCCTTCACGCCGAAGAGCATGCTGCTGAGAAGTTGCGTGACGGCAGCGGCTCCGGCAAGGCCCAGCACGATGCCGGCTGCGGTGAGCGTCAGCGATTGACGCAGCACCATGCGCAGCACATCGGCCGGGCTTGCGCCCAGCGCGACGCGTAAACCGATTTCGTTGAGGCGCTGGCCCACTACATAAGACATCACTCCGTAGACGCCGGCCATGGCCAGGCATACCGCGAGTCCCGCGAAGATTCCGAGGAGCAGCGTGCGGAAGCGCGGTGCGGCAACGTTTTCCGTGAGGGATGCTTCGATGGTCGTGAACTTCACGGGGACATCGGCCGAGAGCTTCGTCACTTTGTCGCGCATGGCGCCGGCAAGCGCGTTGGGATCAAACGGCGTCCGCACCAACACGCTCAGGCCCGTGGCAGGCATCGGATGTTGCTGATACGGCATGTAAATTTCCGGCTGAGGCGGCCGCGCGGGTCCGTCCTGCCGAATGTCACCGACCACGCCGACAATCCTCATCGGGTTCATCGAATCGAGACCGCAGTAAATGGAATGACCTATGGGGTCCTGACCGGGAAAGGCAGCTTTGGCTAACGCTTCATTGATGATGGCGGTGAACGGCGTGTCATAAGTGTCGCCGTCGTTGAAATCTCGGCCATTCTTGAGCGGTATCTCCAGAGTCGCGAACGTTCCCGGCGCGACAACGGAAAACACCGCTTGCGGAGCGGAGACGTTGAGCTCCTTGGGTAAGAAGTCTATCCAGTAGCCACCATTCGACGCCGTGTTAGGCGGCGCCGCCATGGTCGCGCCGGCATGCAACACGCCCGGCAAAGTAGCGACTTCGGCCAGCAGGTCCTTATAGAAACGTGTCGCGCGCCTGGCGCTTTCCAGATCGGAGGCCGGAACGCTCGTGCTCATTAACAGGATTTTCTCTGGGCGGAATCCGAGCGCCACACTTTGCAGCGCCACGAAGCTCTTGATGAGCAGCCCTGCTCCAGCGAGCAACACTACCGACAGCGCGATTTCGGCGACGACGAGGGCGCTGCGCAGGCGGTCCGCAACGCTGCCGCCAGCCGTGCGCGTGCTGCTTTGCTTTAGCGATTTGTTGAGATCGACGTGCAGCGCTTGCAGCGCAGGTGCGAGACCGAACAGCAGGCTGGCGGCGAGCGACGCGCCAAGCGCGAACAGCAGCACGCGGCTGTCGATTCCCGCTTCGGAGAGGCGCGGCACGTCGCTTGGTGCTAGCGACACCAGCACCCGTGATCCCCACAGCGCGAGTAACACGCCGATCGCTCCGGCCAGCAGCGCCAGCACGACGCTCTCGGTCGCCAGTTGCCGCACGATGCGGCCTCGGCTCGCGCCGACCGCCGCGCGGATCGCGATTTCGCGGGTCCGCGCGACCGCTTTTGCCAACAGCATGTTCGCCAGGTTGGCGCAGGCGATCAGCAGCACCACGCCGACCGCTGCGAGCATCACCCACAGCGTTAGCCGGAAGTGACTGACCATTTCGTCGCGAACCCGGGTCACCGCGACATTCTTGCCCTCGTTGCTGTCGGGATACTTTTCGGAAAGACGCGTACCGATCGCCGTCATTTGCGCTTGGGCTTGCTCCATGCTGACTCCGTCCTTTAGCCGTCCGACCACCAGATGGTTGTGTCCGGAGCGCGACGGCGTTTCCGGCTCGAAACTGTTGGCCGGATACCAGATGTCGGTCTTGACCGGAAAGGCGAAGGCCGGAGGCATCACGCCTACGATGTCCAATGCTTGTCCGGCCATTCGTACCTTGTCACCCAGAGCGTTGGAACTGGTCCCGAAATGACTCGTGGCGTAGGCACTGCTGATGATCACTGCGCCAGCGCCACCGGGCTTTGCTTCTTCAGACACGAACTCGCGGCCGACGATGGGCCGCACGTGAAACACGCGAAAGAACTCAGGTGTCACTCTGGTCGTATAGACGTACTCGGCCGTCGTTCCAGCGGTGACCGCCATCTCCCAGCCCCTGTAATAAGCCATGGCTTCAAACGCCGTGCTCTGATCGTGCCAATCGTGAAAGTCCGGCGAGGACACTGTGCCGTGATGTCCGTCTTTCGTCCACAACGACGATAACGTGACGATGCGATCGGGGTCGTTGTACGCCAGCGGCTTCAGTAATACCGCATTCACTACGCTGAACATCGCCGCGTTTGCGCCAATTCCCAGCGCCATCACTAGCACCGCCACGATCGTGAATCCGCGATTCTTCCAGAGCATGCGGGTCGCGAAGCGCAGGTCTTGCAGCAGTGTTTCGATCATCGGCAAGCTTCGCTGCTCGCGGTAAATATCTTTCGTCATTTCGACTCCTCCCAGCTTGATGAGCGCTTGCCTTCGCGCTTCTTCGTGACTCATGCCCCGGCTCAGATTTTCTTCAATGTGCAGAGCGAGGTGGCTGGCGATTTCCTCGGCAAGCTCGCGTTCCCGGCGTTCGCGGCCGAACAATCCGCCAACTCTCACAAACAGTGCTCGTAGCCGTCGCATTTGCTTGCCGCTTCTCCGTGGTGACCCTGCGTTGGTTCTCTCTCGTCAGTCGTGGCGCAGCGCCACCATCGGATCCACTCCCATCGCTCGGTGCGCGGGAACCCAACAGGCCAGGCATCCGACCAGCAAGATCAACGCGATTCCGCCCGCGTACGTCCATGGATCGCTCGGCTGCACGCCATATAATTCGCTGGCGATCACCCGTACGGCTCCGAGCGCGCCGGCAGTGCCGACGGCCGCGCCGATGGCCACCAGAGTCAGCCCTTGCCTCAATACCATGCGCAAGACCTCGGCTTTGCCCGCGCCGAGCGCCATGCGCACGCCAATCTCTTGGGTACGTCGCGCGACGGAATACGAGACGACGCCGTACACGCCCAGCAGCGCCAGCATCAGACCTATCGCCGCAAAAATGCCCAGCAGCGTCGTATGCAGACGCTGATCGCCGATCGACTCTGCGATCGTCGCGGTCATCGAGGAGACATGCGTCACCGGCTGGTCGGGATCGCTTGCCCAAATCCGCCGGGAGATGGTGTCCGCCAGGCCATCGGGGTTCATCCGTGTGCGCACCACAAGATGGTGCGAACTGACGCCCCACTGAAATAGCGCCAGGTAGTATTCAGGTTCCGGCTCGCTCTGGATGTTGAGATCGCGTATGTCGGTGACCACGCCGACGATTTCGTTCCACACCGGCACGCCCTTCGAGTCTTTCGAAACGCTGACTCGTTTTCCGATAACATCCAAAGTGCCCCAAAAATGGCGAGCCATGGTTTCGTTTATGACGATCACTTTCTGCGCACCGCGAACATCGCTGTCGCCGAACTCCCTTCCACGCAGCAAGGGAATGCCGAAGGTCTGAAAATATCCGGGGGATAGAAAACGCGCGGAGATGCCTACGGGTGAATGCGTATACTCGGGAAGAGTGCCTTCCAGCTTTACGCCGGCATTGGAGAACACGACTCCATTGAGCATGCCGTGATCGGCGGCCACGACGCTCTCTACGCCCGGCAACTGCCGAACGTCGATCAGCAATTGCCTCATGGTTGCGACTTGTTTGGCCACCTCCGCTTCGGAGCCCTTCTCGAACCATTTCGTTTTCTGCGGCAGATCAAGCGTCAGAAGATGATCGGTGCGGAAACCCGGGTCCTGGTGCAATAGATGGGCCAGCGTCTGCATCATCAAGGTCGAGCCGATTAGCAGAATGAAGGCCAGTGTAACTTCCACTACCACGAGCGCATTGCCAAATCGCGACCGGCCAGCCGCGCTTCCTCCGGTTCCTTGTTTAAGCAACTCGTTCGGTGTCATGCGCGAAGCCCGGCGCGCCGGGATCAGTCCGAAGGCCACGCCGGACATCAGGGAACTCGCCAACGCGAACCACATCAGCGTCCAATCCGTCGAGACTTCATCCAACCGAGCGGTGCCAGCCGGTGCAACTACGCGAAACACTTCCACTCCGCATGCGGCCATCGCCATGCCTATGACGCCGCCCAGCAGCGACAGCAACAGCGATTCCGTCAGGAGCTGACGAATCACCCGGCCGCGGCTCGCGCCGTTCGCCAGCCGTACCGCGATCTCCTGCCGGCGCACCGTGGCGCGCGCGAGAAGAATGTTCGAGAGATTCGCGCAGGCGACGAGCAGCACGAGCCCGACCACGCCCGTTAGCAGTTGCAGCGATTTCTCGTAGCTGCGGCGGGCTTCGTACAATCCCTGGCCGCCCGGCTCGACCCGCAAGCTGGGCAGTGGAACCTTGCCTGGTTCCACCGGCGGCACATTCGGGCCCAGTCGCTGCTGGACATGGCTGCGAACCGATTCATGGAAAACTCCCTCGATGCTCGCACGCGCCTGCTCGGCCGAGACGCCCGGCTTCACGCGTCCCATGATGCGAACCCCCCAATAC
>Ga0134122_10000543_pt1 | contig 25594 bp, 23 predicted proteins | sample KB302_FD_96461 | JGI IMG/M metagenome (GOLD analysis project Ga0134122, IMG submission 96461) | Terrestrial soil microbial communities without Nitrogen fertilizer from Kellogg Biological Station, Michigan, USA - KB3-0-2 | ecosystem: Environmental > Terrestrial > Soil > Unclassified ...
ATCCTCGTCCTGAACACCACAGCAAACACGGATGGCGAGTTCGATCTGGCCGGAGCAGTTCCGGGCAGCTATTCCATCTTTGCGACTTCCGTGACATCAACACCCGGTTCGACCTCCGTCCCCCCGGAGCTGGCCGCTGCAGCTGCAGCGGCCGGTATTTTGCTGTCCTCGCTCACCGGTGGAGGCGCCACCACAAGCGTTGTCAGTCTTCCTCTCGAAGTTTCGGCCGGTGACGTGGGCAAACTGCAACTGATGACCAGCAGTGGCATTCAAATACCAGGCCGCGTTGTGGTCGAGGGCCGCCCGGTAAGCGGTATCGATCCGGATTTGTCGAAAATTCGCATTAACCTTACTCGGGATCCAGACCTCATCGCATCGCCGTCCGCGATGGCGCCTCTTCCTCCGCTCCCTCCTGGCTCCACCAATACACCGCCCAGGCCAGGCAATGGACAGGTGAATGCAACTGGTTCCTTCACCATGCAGGCATTTCTTGGCGATTCGCGCGTCAGTGTCACTGGCGTTCCGGCGGAAGCCTACATCAAGTCCATCAGGATGGGATCGTTCGACGTGATGAGCGATGGACTCCATCTTGCCGCATCAGCGGACAATCCATTGGAAATCGTCATGGGAACGGATGGTGGCACGATCAGCGGCCTCGTATTGGAAGGTCAACGGGAGCCACACCCGAATGCCGTAGTGGCTCTGGTTCCGGACCTTCCTGCCCAGAGGCGGCGGCCCGAGTACTACCAGACTGCCAACACCGACTTCAAGGGCAGTTTCCAGTTTCAGAACATACCTCCGGGAAATTACAAAGTGTTCGTGTGGGAGTTTGCTCCTTCCGACTCCTGGCAGAACCCGGAGTTTATTCGGGCCTATGAAAGTTTCGGCAAGCCCATACGCGTTGATGAACGCAGCAAACAGAACATCACAATGTCGGCTATTCCAAAATGAGAAAAGTATTCTGGGATCTTCGCTCTCAGGTTCGGTGGTCCATTCGATGGACACTCTGCATTCTATTGACGTACCCGCTGTTCGCCCAGCAGCAACTGCCTGGTTTCATCCAGGGAATCGTATCCGATTCTTCCAGTAATACTGCGCTGGCGAAGGTTACGGTTGAACTCCGAAACCCTTCGAGCCCGGCGGCAATCGCTTCGACGGTCACCGACACAGACGGACGATTCCTTCTTTCCTTTGTCCAGCCGGGGTCCTACAAGATTGTTGCGATGCGGACGGGTTACGCGAATGCCGAGTTTGGTCAGCGGCATCCGGGGGGTCCCTCACAAAATGTCATCGTGACTGCGAGCCAGAGGATGGCGGATCTTCGAATCGGGATGACGAAGGCTGGAGCGATCTCCGGTCATGTTCTGGATAATTCCGGGCCGGTTGGAATTGCAGACGTGGCTGCCGTAAAGGTCACCTATGTCGAAGGACAGCCGAATTTAAGTCTGGTACTGGCGTCCAAGACAAATGACCTCGGCGAATATCACATCTTCTGGTTGCCTCCCGGAAAGTATCTGATCATGGCAATTATCTGGGATACCGCTTCCAGCATCCCGATGTACATGACCCCGGAAGGTTCCAATGAAAACACCTTCCTGACGACACGACGCAGTCTGAGATCCGTGTTCAACCGGGCCAACGGCAGTGGGGCTGCGGAGAATGAAGCGCATATTCCCTTCTACTATCCGAACGCGACGGATCCGCAATTGGCAACCGTTCTGGACGTCCAGCCTGGTGATGAACTGCGGAACATGGATATCCATGCGAGCGCGGTTGGGACAAGGCACGTTAAAGGAACGGTAACCGGGGCCATACCTCCTCCCAATCCCAACCTGATACGGGCGGGGCTGCCTACTGGACCTTCCGTTCGGCTGATTCCACTGCAGTCGCTTTATGGGACGAACGAAGCACAGTCGCCGTCCGTTAATGCGGAAGCAAACGGAAGTTTTGAATTCAAGAGCGTGATTGCCGGCCGTTACATGCTGGTCGCAACGGCCGGGGCAGTGACTGGAAGCATACCGGTCGAAGTTCGGGACCGCGATATCGATGGCATGAGCGTGGCTTTGGTTCCCGGTCTGAGTGTATCGGGACAGGTCATCCTCGATGGTCCGGCTTCTCAGACCCCAACTCCCCTGCCGCCGGGATTGAGAATCACATTGCGCCCGGATCCGTTGATACCGGGGATTCCCACTTACACGGGAGTCGTTGCGGCCAATGGCTCATTTGTTATTCCTCCACTTTCGCCAAATCCGAACGTTACACAGGCCGCCTCTCCCCCCACCGGAATGTATCGCGTGATCGTCGCACCCCTGCTGACGGCTCCAACAGCGCCCGGCGCAGCGCCGCAGATTCTGCCACCCGCTCTTCAAAGTGCGTACGTCAAATCGATCCGATCCGGAGAGATCGACGTATTGAAGGACGGCCTTCGCATCGATCACGCGATTGACGATCTGAAAATCGTCATCGGTTCGAATCCAGGCGCACTCGAGGGTCACGTTCTGAATGATCAACGCCAGCCTCTTGCAAGTGCAGTTGTAGCCCTGGTTCCAGACAATTCACTTCGCTATCGAATCAATCACAAATGGGTTTCTTCCGATGCCTCGGGTGGATTCCAGTTCCGGAACATTCCGCCGGGAGACTATCTGCTGTTCGCATGGGAAACGATCGAGAGCGGCGGTTGGCAGGATGCAGGCGTATTGCGCGATTACGAAGCGCAAGGCAAGCCGATTCATGTGGATGAAGGCGGGAAAATGACGGTCGATATCGGCGCGATTCCCGAACGCAATTAGCCATAGAGCTAAGGGCCGTGTCATCGAGAGTCAATCTTGGTCGAAGGAGTTGAAGATGAAATTGCATGCACTAATGGGCCTGCTATCCGCGTTAGTATTTGCAGCCGGAATTGGCGGCATGAGCTTGGCGGGTCAGTCAGCGGACACTGCCAAGTCCCCCACATCGCGGCCGCGAAAGCTGCCGCGGGAAATGAGCACCTAGGCCTGTTCACCTGACACCAGGCCACACGGCAGGGACGATCTCAACTCTCATTCCGGTGAAAGACCACGGGACGCCGCATCTCGTCGCCGAGTGGGGCGGCACGTCATTCCTTTGGACGCGGCCATCTTTGCGATCGAGGTACATCACGGACGCCCGGCCCGATAGCTATTGGTTCGAAACTTACAGCAAATCGGCCCTACGCTTTCAGGACCTGGTGACCAAAGCTGGTGCAGATGTCCTGATTTCAAACCACACAGACTACGACAGGTCGAAGACGAAGCTGCCGATGTTAGCCACCCGAAAGCCAGGTGACCCTCATCCGTACGTGATAGGAACCGATAGCGTCAAGCGTTACCTGGCTGTGGCGAACGAATGCGCGCAAGCGGCACTGCTTGGCTTGAAGTAAGCAAATTTCCAGCCGGCATTGGCGAAGATGCGCAACTGGGTTCTGACAGAACGCAACCGCAAATGCGATGGAGTATTTGGATGAGAACTAAAAACAAACGGATGCAACTCTCGATACTTTGTTGTTCGTGGCGCTTCTCTCAATCCACGCTGAGCGCACGAGGAGATCGACAGGAGTGAAACAAACCGGTGCCAACGCTGTGATGGAGTGTTGCCTTGGAACTCCGTGGTTCTTGTCACGCGTCGCTAAAGTGCAGAACTTTTTTACAACGACCCGTGACAATGCCGCCTGACTGCTTCAATAGGAATTGAACCACGTTAGGCGGACGAATTCCCGCCGTGATAGTGTGCAACCACAAGTACAGGAGACTGCGACCATGAGTGAAACGAACCTATGCCAACGCTGTGGCGATGTGCTGCCGCAAGATGGCCTACTGGGCGGACGTTGCCCGCGCTGTATGCTCGAAATGGGTTTTGAATCCGCTGCCGGGAACGCGGAGGATTCTGAACCGACGACCGCCTCCGCCGCCCATAAGGATTCGGGTTCCCACGCGCATCCCGCGGTCATTGGCCGATATCGGATTCTACGGCTGATCGGTGAAGGCGGAATGGGTGCTGTCTATGAAGCCGAACAGAGCCAACCCCGGCGCATCGTGGCCCTCAAGATCATCAAGCCCGGCATGGCCAGCCCCGAATTGGTGCGGCGCTTTGGTCAGGAATCGCAGGCGCTTGGCCGATTGCAACACCCCGGCATCGCTCAGATCTACGAAGCCGGCACTGTGGATACCGGCTTCGGACCGCAGCCCTATTTCGCGATGGAGCTTATTGACGGCAGCACACCGCGGGATCATGCCGAAGCCCATCATCTGAACACGCGCGAACGTTTGGAGATCATGGTGAAGATCTGCGAAGCCGTACACCATGCGCATCAGCGCGGCCTCATCCACCGCGATCTCAAACCAGCCAACATACTGATTGACAAGACCGGCCAGCCTAAAGTCCTCGATTTCGGCGTTGCGCGTGTCACCGATAGCGATTCGCGAGCGACTGTACAAACCGATTTGGGGCAACTTGTCGGAACGCTGGCCTACATGAGTCCCGAGCAGGTGCTGGCCGATCCGCTCGATATCGATACCCGCAGCGACGTCTATTCGCTCGGAGTGATTCTTTACGAATTCCTGTCCGGGCGTCTGCCATACACCATCAGCAAGAAGCTTCACGAGACCATCCAGACGATTCGGGAAGAAGATCCGTTGAAGCTCAGCGCGGTGAACCGGACCTATCGCGGAGACATTGAAACCATTGTCGCCAAAGCGCTGGATAAGGACAGGACGCGGCGGTACGCGTCGGCGGCGGGAATGGCGGCGGATATTCAGCGCTTTCTAAAGGACGAGCCCATCGTGGCGAGGCCGCCAAGCGCGAGCTATCAATTGCAGAAGTTTGCCCGGCGAAACAAGGCTTTGGTGACCGGCGTTGCCGCGGTATTTGTTGTCCTGGTTGGGGGAATCGTTGCCTTCAGGTCGCAGGCGGTGCGTGCGAGATATGCGGAAACTGCGGCTCTGGCGGAGCAGAAAGAAACGGCCGCCGAGCGCGACCGCGCGAACGCCAACGCGGATCGCGCAGACGAGGCATCAGTTCAGGCCAGAGAACAACTCGACATTGCTGTTCAGCTGAAGAATCGGGCAGACACCGAAACGTCGAAAGCAACGGCCTTGCGTAAATTTGTGGAAGACCTTTTAGGAAACGCAAACCCTTACCCGCACAGTGGTTCAGGGCAACCGAATCAGGCGCAAACCTCGTCTGGTCCGAATATCACTAAAGAAGCATTGGACTTGTCTGTGAAGCAAATCCCGGTCCGGTTCGACCGACAGCCGCTGCAGGAAGCTGCTATCCGGGAATTCGTCGCGGATACGTACGTCGGAATAGGAAGTTATGGCGAAGGGCGCGATCAGCTGGAACTTGTAGTGGCCCTGCGGCGCCGCGAGCAAGGGGAGACAGATCCTGAAACCCTTAGAGCGACCGCCAAACTGGCGGACGTCTGCTCCGACCTGAATCTGTATCCGAAAGCCGAAGAACTTGCGAAAAAAGTTATCCTCGACGCACACCGAAGTTCGGGCGATGCCGATTCCTCCGTGCGCGCCGCCGTGTCTACCCTCGTTTGGATTTATAGCGGAACTCTTACAAACACGAATCCGTCTCGGGGATTTTCCCAAATCGACCGTTTTTTCAAGGAAGACGTTATCGATTATCAACGCAGGAAATTCGGAGAAGGCAATTCCACCCTGCAATTTGGCATATCGCAGTTGCTTTCCCTCTATACCGATTTCAAACCGCCCAAATATGAGGAAGCTGAGGTATTTATGAAAGGGATTGCGGACGCTCGGCGGCGGATGCTCGGCGAAGGCAATCCCGCAACGCTCAATGCTGAAAAGCAATTGATCGGTCTTTACCTGATCCCACAGCCACAACCCAAATATGCCGACGCCGAAGCGTATTTGAAGCCTTTGGTCGACGCCCAACGGCGCACTCTCGGCGACGACAGCCCTGCAATGCAAGCCACAATAAATGATCTTCTGAGCGTTTACCTGGACCAGCCTCAGCCCCCTTATGCAGAAGCGGAAGATTTTCTAAAGCGAATGAAGGAAGATGCTCGACGCAAGTTGGGCAGCGAAAGCGGCGCCAGCCGGAACGCGACAATCGGATTAGCCAACCTGTATTTCAAGCAGGGGAGATACCCGGAAGCAGCGGATCTCCTGCTTCCTCTCGCTTCAAACGCAGCGGTGGCCGAGGCAATGACACACCCATTGACGCTTGAAATAGAACCGGCAATCCTGGACAACCTCGACCGCTCTTCCCAAGTCTATGGGAAGCGAGTCAACTCCATCCCGGCCGATATGATGGCGCGCCTTACTCGGGCAGAACATCCCGCGATTGCGGATGTCCTGGATCTTTTGTCCCAGATCTACAGCAAACAGGGCAACTCCGTTCAGGCCCATGCGATGGCGAATAAGCTCAGATCGATACTGGAAGCTGCCCTCAACTCCGCACATAAGCCAGGACTCGGAGGTGAGAGTCTCGTTCCACCACTGAGAAACGTGGGCGCCCTGGCGATACGATACATCGATCAGGGCAGCTATATAGAAGCTGAAGAAATGCTGAATACCGTCGTAGATGGTTACCGGCGCGTTGCGGGGATCGACGCGGAAGCGCGGAATGTCGCAACTCTTCCCAATTTTGATGCAATGCCGTACATCAACCCAGGGAATGATAGCCAGGTGGGCGGCTACCAGCAACTTGCCGGAAGCAACGCGAACGCGCGGGATATTGCAACTCTCCTCACATCAGCAGCCATTGCATTCACAGATAAGGGAAACGATCGATTGGCGGAAAGACTGCTGACGGAGGTTCTGGACATCAACCACGCTGCCTTGGGCGACAATAATTGGGATACACAGCGCAGCTTTTGGCGTCTGGCAGCCTGGTACATGGATCGGGGGAGGCTTGAAGAAGCCCGCGGCACATTCGATCGACTACACAAGATCCAGGCCGGCTTTTACGGCGCGGGACATACGATTACGCGGACTACCATGCTCGATATGTCCGTACTGAGTTCAAATCGAATGCCAGTCGAGTCTGCTCGAGGAAGGCAGGATCGCGTGCGGCTCCTTGTGGAATCCAGACTGGACATTGAGCGTCAGCTCGTCGCTTTGTACCGAAGCGAACCTGGTGGCGAGAAATCCAGCCTCACGCGAATCCAGATGTCCGGTGTCGGAATCGACCTCGGCATATTGGGCAGATATGCGGAAGCCGAGAAAGCATTCTCTCAACTCCTGGAGATACAGAAAATCTCTGAAGGATCTTCACCGGGGTTGAAACTGGCAACGATAGCCAATATCGGCTGGGCTCAATTTCATCAAGAGAAGTACGCCGAGTCCGAAGCGAATCTGCGCGAAGCTTTGCGCGGCCTGGACGAGATTCCGATCGATAACTGGGCGCGCCACAATACGGAAAGCATGTTGGGCGCCGCGCTTGTGGGCATGAAGAAATACGCTGAGGCCGAGCCGCATCTGCTGAACAGCTACGAGAAGATGCCCAAATTTAAGCCCGGTCTACCGGCTAGCGGTTTCACCGGGGAAGCGGAACCGGGCGAACGAATCCTGACGCTGTACAGGGAATGGGGAAAGCCCGAGAAGGTGGCGGAGTGGCGCCAGAAACTGCAGACGAACAAGCCTGCAGCGTCTACGTCTTCTGCGCAAGGTCATTAACATGGGGTCTGATCCCATTTTATCCGTCCGCGAAACTCGGAATACTTTCAAAGGAACCCGTGACGAAAGCGCCGGATTGCTTCAGTAGAGAACAAGTCACTCTTGAAAGGAATCCGATGCGATCTATTGTTCTTGCTGGTCTCTTACTTCTTTTGCTTTCAGGTTGTACGTCCCGCGCTTCGGCCACTCCTGACGATGCTGGAAAATTCATCGACAATGTCAACGACTCCAAGCTGCGTCTGGGTGCGCCGAACAATCAGGCGAGGTGGCTAGCGGATAACTTCATCACCGAAGACACGCAGGCGATCAAAGCCCGCACAAATCAGGCCTATATCGATGCAATGGCGAGCTTTGCAAAAGAGGCCGTGAAATTCGATAAGCTCGCGGTGCCCACCGACATTCGCCGTGAGCTTGATCTCCTCAAGCTGTCTCTGACGATGGCGACACCATCCGATCCCAAAGAAGGTGAAGAACTGGCCAAACTTTCCGCGAGCCTGCAGGCATCGTACGGAAAAGGGAAATGGTGCGAGAATCCTGGAAAACCTGACAGTTGTCTCGACATCGACAAGATTACAAATACGATGGCCGAGTCTTTTGACGAGAAGCGCCTGCGTCAGGTGTGGGAAGGGTGGCATACCATATCGCCGCCAATGCGCCGGGATTTTACACGTTTCGTCGAACTCTCCAACAAAGGGGCCAAAGAACTGGGCTTTGCCGACACGGGTGTAATGTGGCGGTCAAAATACGATATGTCTCCCGAAGAGTTCGAAAAGGAAGTGAATCGCATCTGGGAGCAGGTTCGTCCGCTGTATCTGTCATTGCACGCGTACGTTCGGATGAAGCTTCATGAGAAATACGGCGATATCGTTCCAGCAAACGGCCCAATTCCGGCGCACTTGCTGGGCGACATCTGGGCTCAGGATTGGGAAAACCTCTACCCGCTACTCAAGCCGGCCAACGCGGATACTGGTTTCGACCTGACGAAGATCTTAAAGAATCGCAAGACATCCCCCATCGAAATGGTGAAGATGGGCGAGCGGTTCTACACCTCGCTCGGATTTGCCCCTCTGCCGCAAACGTTTTGGGATAGGTCTCTCTTCGTGAAACCGCAGGATCGCGATGTCGTCTGCCACGCGAGTGCCTGGGATATCGACTATGTGGAGGATCTGCGCATCAAAATGTGCATCGAAGCTCGTGCTAATGATTTTGGAACCATCCACCACGAACTCGGGCACAACTTTTACCAGCGCGCATACAATACGCTGCCTGCGCTGTTCCGCGATGGCGCCAACGACGGCTTTCATGAGGCAATCGGCGACACGATCGCGCTGTCGGTCACACCGGAGTATCTTGTAAAAATTGGGCTGCTCGACAAAGCACCCGATTCGTCTCGCGATATCGGCCTTCTGTTGTCGAGAGCGCTCGACAAGGTCGCGTTTCTTCCGTTCGGCCTGCTCATCGATCAGTGGCGCTGGAAGGTCTTTTCCGGAGAAATCTCTCCTGCGGACTACAACAAGACATGGTGGGCCCTGCGGCTGAAGTATCAGGGCATCGCTCCGGTGATGCCGCGCGGCGAAGAGTTCTTCGATCCCGGCGCTAAGTTTCATGTCCCTGCGAATGTGCCATACACGCGATACTTCCTTGCGGACATTCTCCAATTTCAATTCCATCGCGCGCTCTCAAAGTCGGCCGGGTGCACCACCCCTCTCCATCGCTGTTCTATCTACGAAAGCAAGGAAGCCGGCGAGCGTCTGAACGCCATGCTGTCTTTGGGAATGTCGAAGCCCTGGCCCGAAGCCCTCGAAGCGATGACAGGATCCAAACAGATGGACGCCACCGCCATGATGGATTACTTCGCGCCGCTGAAAACGTGGCTCGACGAACAGATCAAAGGGAAGCCCGTCGGATGGTAGATATTCGAGTCCTATGGCTTCAGTAAGTATTGAGGAGAGTCCCATGCGCACAGACAGCTGCACCTGCGGCTGCGCAAGAAGTGGGCGCCGTTGCCGCGCTGCGCGGCGATCGCAGATTCTTTGCAGATTTTTCAACCCGGCTCGATGCGCTTCACGAGCAGTACCAGGTCTGCCCGCGCGGCGCCGATGGGTACCTCGGCGACACCGCGGAAATGCCGGGCGATGAGCTTGTTCGGCGGAATGTTGCGATCATGCGGACGATTGAGGAAGAAGAATATGTGGATCGCGCCGCGGAGTCGCTGCGGGCGGCCGGCTTTGATGCCTGGCGGAATGAGGTTGGTCATGTTGCATTCACGCCCACGTCGAAATGAATTCAACGATGCACAGAAAACTTATGAAAGCCTGGACGAGATCCAAGAACAGACGGATGAAATTGCCAGCACTGCGTGGCGGAACTCTCCGAATAGCAACGATCGGCGAGCCGCCGTCGCTCGATATGATGGCGGCCGTCCTTGATGTCGGGGACGTTGCGGCAAAGGCCCAGCAAGGGGTTGATCCGAAAGCGTGGGATATCAACACCTGGAACTCGTGACCCAATTTCAACAGCTCTTTTACGAGGACGTGCCCCTGCTTAAGGTGGGCGATAGTTTCGCTCTGGACATTTGGAGCAGGAAGGCGCACGGCCCTGGCCTGAGTTCTCAATTCCCTTACCTATACAATTGCTGGCTTTCGAAGTGAGAGGTCCGCTGCCGAGCAACGGTCAATGATCGTTGCGGCCAGTAGGCCCGTTGTGAAGGCTCTTGACGAAAGCTTTCAAATCGCGACGCGTTTGCTTCTGAGCGGTGGCTAACTCCTCAATTTTCGATTCGATCCTGACGAGTATCCGCATGCCTTGCCGCAGGAGTTTGGCGATCGCATCCAGGCGCTTGTCCAGCCGCTTTTCCATGGAATTGGTGCGGCCGCAGTAGATAGGAAAGTTTCCCATCAAGCTTCGAAAGACAGAAGTTTCCCAGCGTTTTCTTTTGGCCCAAATGCAGGAATGTCCGCCCGAATCCGTGACAACGGGGGCGGATAGCTTCATTAGGTTTTGAGGATCCAGCTGGACGGCGGAGAGGGAATGCGATGGAGGTTTAGTTGAGAACGAAGTACAAATGGAAGGAACATACGACGCTGCTGTTGTTCACCGCGCTTCTATTGGTCGTCTTTGCAGGCTGTTCATCCAAGCCAACGGAGACAATAACAGAGGACAGCACGACGCCCCAGCGTGGCGGGACGTTGCGATACGCCACGATTGGCGAGCCGCTGACGCTGGACCTGATGGTGACGACTAACTCACTTTCGGTGGATGTTACTTCCAACATCTACGAGGGTCTGTTCACTTTGGATTCGCACTTCGTACCGCAGCCAATGCTGGCTCAGACCTTCAAGACGGAAGATCACGGACGGCGCTGGCTGATTGCCTTGCGCAAGGGAGTTCTGTTTCACAATGGGCAGGAAATGACCAGTGACGACGTAGTTGCCTCGTTGAATCGCTGGGGCAAGATGACAGCGGGCGGGCGGACCTTATTTCAAAATCTCACTAAGCTTGAAGCGCCGGATCGATATTCCATCGTGATCCATTTGAAACAGCCGATGTCCATTGTGTCTAGTTTGCTCGCTATCCGTCCCGGCCAGGCAGCCATATACCCGAAATCGGTAATTGATGCCGCTGGCGGCGGGGACATGAAGCAGTACATCGGAACAGGGCCCTACCGGTTTGTGTCGTGGCAACCCAATCGGTTCATCGAACTTGCCCGCTTCGACAAATACCAGGCTCGGACCGAACCTGCCGATGGAATGGCAGGACGCCGGGAAGCATACCTGGATAAGATCCGTTTCATCCCGGTGCCGGAAGTTCAGCAGCGCGTCCAGGGAGTACAGACAGGCCTATATGATCTTGCATCAAGTATTTCTCCGGATCTCTACGCGGGTATGAAGAACATTCCGTCGATCGAAACAATGATCGTCAAACCATCCTATTATCCCGTTTTCACTTTCAATAAGAAGGAAGGCATCTTCCGCGATCTCAAAATGCGCCAGGCGGTGCAAGCCGCGGCGGATTTCGAGCCGATGATGGAAGCAGCGTTTGGCGACCCCGCCTTTTACCGCCTCGACCCCAGCCTGAATTTCAAAGAAACGAAGTGGTGGTCCGATGCGGGCAAGAGCCTTTACAACCAGAACAATCCGGACAAAGCAAGACTACTGCTGAAGGCGGCAGGCTATCGCGGTCAGAAGATCCGCATACTCACGACGCGCGAGTATGAGTACATGTACAAGTTGGCGGTCGTGTTGGAAAGTCAATTGGAAGCTGTTGGTATGCATGCGTCCATCGAAGTTGTGGACAATGCAACTTTGGAGCAGCGCAGGAAGGTTCCGAGCGCGTTCGACATGTACACCACTAGTTTCCTGAACTTCAACGACCCAGGGGCCACACCATACTGGGACGAGACTTCGCCCCTGTCGGGATGGTGGGTCAGCCCTCGAAAAGATTCCCTTCTGCAGCAGCTTGCAACGGAGTCAGATGACAGCAAACGCTTGGGTCTTGTGGCGCAATTTCAGCAGCTCTGGTATGAGGACGTACCCCTCCTCAAGGTCGGCGATGGTTTCACACTGAGGATATGGAGCAAAAAGGTACACGGTCCGGGGCTGACGAAATCACCGCTCTTTTATCAATACAATAACTGGCTCTCGAAGTGACCGATACGCGACCGCTTCTGGAGATCAGGAGCCTCACTGTGGGCTTCCACACGGAGGATGGCCGTCTCCGCGCCGTGGATAATTTCTCCACAACGCTAAACGCGGGAGAAACCGTTTGCATTGTCGGCGAGTCCGGCAGCGGGAAGAGCGTCACCGCGCTTTCCATCCTGCGCCTCATCGAACAGGAAGACGGCGCGTCCGTTGGTGGCAAAATTCTCTTTGACGGCGGCGATCTCAACCAGAAGAGCAAGGCCGAGATACGGCGCATTCGCGGCAGCCAGATCGCGATGATCTTTCAGGAACCAATGACGGCGTTGAACCCTCTGATGACCATCGGCGATCAGATTGCGGAGGCTGTACTTCTGCACGAAGAGAAGACGCCGCGGCAGCAGGCACTGCAAAAAGCCGTCGAGATGCTTCGCGCCGTCGGCATGTCCGAGCCGGAGATCCGAATCCGCCAATACGCGCACGAACTCTCCGGCGGCATGCGCCAGCGCGCCATGATCGCGATGGCGATCGTGTGCAACCCGCGGTTATTGATCGCGGATGAACCGACGACCGTACTCGATGTCACGATCCAGGCGCAAATCCTCGGATTGCTGAGGGATCTCAAATCGCGGAATAAGATGTCGCTCCTCCTCATCACGCATGACATGGGCGTTGCGGCGGAAATGGCCGATCGCGTGGTGGTGCTATAGGCCGGCAAAGTGATGGAAGAAGGCGCCGTCGAGGATATTTTCGATCACCCGCGACACCCCTACACGATCGGCTTGTTGGCATCGATACCGGGCATCGAAGGCCCACGATCTGAGCGGCTGCACACGATCGCCGGAAGTATTCCCAACCTGACTCAGATATTTTCGGGTTGCCGCTTCCATCCGCGATGCGGGTTCACCACCGATCGCTGCCAGAGTGAAGAACCGCCCCTGATTGAAGAGATGGCCGAACTGAACCACCGCGTTGCGTGCTGGAACACCGAACAGGTTGAAGCCGCGAAAGGAAAGGTCGCCGGTCATGAGTAAGCCTGGGGCGCAGGCGCCATTGCTGGAAGCGCGCAACGTAAAGAAATATTTTCCAATCCAGCGGGGCGTTTTCGGCCGCACGGTGGGCTATGTTCGCGCCGTCGATGACGTCTCGTTGGAGATCCGCAAGGGGGAAACGCTTGGACTGGTGGGCGAATCCGGATGCGGAAAATCGACGCTGGGCCGTGTGTTGTTGATGCTGCAACAGCCTACTGCCGGTCAGGTCCGCTTCGAAGGACGGGATCTTCTGACGCTAAAGAAGCGCGAACTCCGTGCGATGCGCCGCGAGATGCAGATTATTTTTCAGGATCCGTTTGGCTCGCTCGACCCGCGATTCACGATTGCCGATATTGTCGGCGAGCCGTTGGTGGTTCACCGCGTTGCGTCAGGACGGGAGAAGGAGGATCGCGTGGTGGAATTGCTCCAGCTTGTGGGTCTCGATCCCGCGCGGCGCCACCGCTATCCTCACGAATTCTCGGGCGGCCAGCGGCAGCGCGTCAGTATTGCGCGAAGCATCGCGCTGCATCCCAAATTGATTGTCGCCGATGAGCCGGTTTCAGCGTTGGATGTTTCGGTACAATCCCAGGTCATCAACCTGCTGAGCGATCTGCAGGACCGCCTGGGCTTGACGTATCTTTTCATTGCGCATGGGCTGAACGTTGTCCGGCATATCTCGGACCGGGTCGCCGTGATGTAAATGGCCAAGCCGATGAAATTCGCGTCCACCGCCGCTCTTTTCAGCGCTCCGTTTCATCCCTACACCGCAGCGCTTCTCTCGGCGATTCCGGTTCCGGATCCGCATCGCCGGCGCACTGGAATGACTTTGCAGGGGGACGTGCCCTCTCCGGCGAATCCCCCTTCGGGTTGTCGTTTCCGCACACGATGCGCGTTCGTTCAAGCGCGTTGCGCCGAAGCGGAACCACCTTTAAGGGAAATCGTACCCGGGCGTCAGGTTGCCTGTCACTTCCCGCTTTCCTGAAGGAACGAACGAAATGTTTTCCTACATACTGAGGCGTCTACTCTTCGATGTGGTGCCTGCCATCGCCGTCGTGGCCGTTGTGGCGTTCGCGTTGATCCACCTCACCCCAGGAGATCCCGCCATCGTCATGTTGGGTGAAGAAGCCAGGCCGGAGCAGGTCGAAGCCCTCAAAGCCCAATTGGGCCTCAACGATCCGATACCGGTTCAGTTCGGGCACTGGCTCTCGCGAGTTGCGCATGGTGATCTGGGTCAATCGATTTTCCTGCATCAATCGGTATTCGAAGGAATCACAAACAGCCTACCCGTGACGCTGGAATTGACCATGTTTGCCCTGACGATAGCCATCGTTTTGGGCGTGAGTGCTGGAATTGCCGCGGCGCTTTCCAGAGGCCGTGTGCTGGACAAGGCCGTGATGCTCATCGCAATGCTTGGCATTTCCATGCCTGGTTTTTACCTCGCGCTGCTCATGACTTTTTTTGTCGGTGTGAAGCTGGGGTGGCTTCCTATCGCCGTTTCTGTCTCGTTTTCGGAGGATCCTCTCGGCAACTTGCGTGACATGACGATGCCGGCACTGGTCCTGGGATTCATCGAAGCCGCATTTATCAGCCGTGTGACTCGTTCCAGCATGCTGGATATCAGGAGTGTCGATTTCGTGAGGACGGCTCGCGCAAAAGGGGCGCCGGAGACCAGAGTTGTGCTGGTCCACATGTTGCGCAACGCCCTGGTCCCGATTGTCAGCACCATTGCGATCCTCGCGTCCCTGCTCATGGGCGGAGCGATCATCGTGGAAACAATCTTCGGCGTTCCCGGAATGGGAAAGCTGGTGATGTCTGCCGTGATGAGCCGGGACTATCCCGTGCTTCAGGGCGTCGTCCTCGTCGTTGCGGGAATATACATCTTCATCAACCTGACGGCGGATGTGCTCTGCGCCCTGGTGGACCATCGCATTCGATTCAACTGAAGAGGTCTGAACAAACACAATGACAGCCGAGACGCTGCCCGTCATGACTGCATCGGAGACTGCGACCCGAGGATCCACTGGAATGCTGGGTCGATTGCGGCGCCACCCAACCGTCGCGATCGGTTTGTGCATTCTTCTGTCGATTCTGACGCTGTCGCTGATTGCGCCCCTCATCGCGCCGCATGACCCGGAGGCACAGAACATTCCGCAACGCCTCCGTCCTCCCGATCCCGAATACTATTTTGGAACCAACTACCTGGGCCAGGACGTGTTCAGCCGTGTTCTCTATGGCGGGCGCATCTCCTTATTGGTTGGCGCGGCGGTTACACTTCTGGCTGTTGGTGGGGGAACACTCGCGGGTTTGGTTGCGGGCTACTTCCGCCGCTTGGACCCGATCATCATGCGGATCGCCGACGGTCTAATGGCGTTCCCCAGCATTCTGCTCGCGATTGCTTTAGGCGCCGTCATGGGACGCGCGCTGCACACCGTGATTCTCGCGCTGGGGGTTGCCTATTTGCCACGGGTTGTTCGCATCATGCGCGGATCGGTGATCGTGGTGCGGGAGTTGGAGTTCGTCGAGGCCGCCGGCGCCATTGGCAGCAGCGCGGGAAGAGTCGTGTTCAAGCACATTCTTCCTAATGTCATGGGGCTCGTGCTGGTTCAGATCTCCTTCATTTTTTCGTCTGCCGTGTTAGGCGAAGCCGCATTGGGCTTTCTGGGTGTGGGCATCCCACCGGAGATCCCCTCCTGGGGCGAAATCGTAAACGACGGGCGTAATCTATTCGCTCAAGCTCCGTGGCTAACCATATTTGCCGGGCTCGCCATCATGTTGACTGTCTTAGCACTCAATCTCACCGGCGATGGGTTGCGAGACATGCTCGATCCCCGATTGCAGAAGTTGAAGTGATGGAGGACTCCTTGCAAAATTCGAAACGACGGTTACCCATTGGCCTCGCCGCATGTGCGGTTCTCTTGCTCGCCTCGCCGCGTGCACATCGACGGTGATCGACACGACTTCCGCCGAAATCACGACACCGCAGCGTGGCGGAACGATCCGCGATGCTACGATCGGCGAACCGCCGATGTTGGATATGATGGCAACAACCGCCACCATCACGACGACAATTACAACCAACATCTATGAAGGCCTGTTTACGCTGGATTCGCATCTGTCACCCAAGCCAAGTCTGGCGGAGAGTTACCAGATCGAAGATCGTGGATTGAGTTGGGTGATCGACTTGCGCAAGGGAGTGCTCGTTCACAATGGCCAGGAAATGACGAGCGAGGATGGCCCGGGTGGTGGGTCAACCCCCGGAAAGATTTCCTGGTGCAACAACTCGCCTCGGAGTCGAACTTCGGCAAACGTCTGGACCTGATGTCGCAACTGCAACAGATATGGTATGAGGACGTTCCCATACTCCAGGTCGGCGATGCATTCGGGCTAATCATCAAGAACGGGAAAGTGCACAGCCCCGGGCTGGCCTCATTGCCGAGATACCTGTTCAATACCTGGCTTTCCAGATAATAAGAAGGGTATTCACGGGTGCTAGACTTACGTTCGGCTATGAACATTCCCCTTCTCGATCTAAAAGGCCAGTACGCAGCGATTCGCGACGAAGTGCGGGAAGCGCTCGAACGCGTCATCGAATCCCAGTATTTCATTCTTGGTCCGGAGGTCGAGGCGCTCGAGCGCGAAATCGCCGAATACTCGCAGTGCAGGTTTGCGGTCGGTGTTTCTTCAGGGACGGACGCGCTGCTGGCGGCGCTCATGGCCCTGAATGTCGTGGCCGGCGATGAAGTTATTACAACCGCGTACAGCTTTTTTGCCACCGCGGGCGTCATTGCCAGGCTCGGCGCCAAAGCGGTGTTCGTGGATATCGATCCTGCGACGTTCAATATCGACCCGGCGCGCATCGAAGCTCGAATCAACAGCCGAACGCGCGCCGTTATTCCAGTTCACCTTTACGGTCAAATGGCGGATATGGACGCGATTCTCGCAATCGCCAGGCAGCATCAGATTGCAGTTATAGAAGACGCCGCACAGGCCATCGGTGCCGAACACCATGGCCGCCGCGCAGGCTCAATGGGGAATATCGGTTGCCTGAGCTTCTTTCCGTCAAAGAATCTCGGAGGCTTCGGTGACGGTGGAATGGTCATTACGAATGACGCCGATCTTGCCGACCGCATACAGCTGCTGCGCAATCATGGATTCCGCACGAAATACCACAATGAGATTCTGGGCGGAAACTTTCGTTTGGATGCCATTCAAGCCGCAGTCCTGAGGGTGAAGCTGAAATATCTGGATCGATGGACGGAAAGCCGCCAGAGGAATGCGGCATTGTACCGGCAGGTTCTTCAGGGTGCCGGCCTGCCGGTGGAACAGCCAGGCGGGCGCCATATCTATAATCAGTTTGTCATCCGGTCGCCGCAACGCGACAAGCTGATCACTCATCTTAAGGAACAGGGAATTGCATCGGAAGTTTATTACCCGTTGCCGCTGCACCTGCAGAAGTGCTTTTTGGATTTAGGCTATGGAACAGGAGATCTGCCGGTGAGTGAAGAGGCTGCTCGTACAACGCTGGCGCTTCCAATCTACCCAGAGCTCACACCGGAAATGATCCGGTACGTGGCTTGCGCCGTGAATTCTGCTCCGCTGTAGGCGCAGAATGTGACCGAGCCTACAGTCCATCAATGCCACACGGCTTTGGTATTGTCCTGGACGAGGAGATCGATCAGGCGATCAATTGTGCCGGCCTGAAGTCCGGGGGCGCACTCGTCCATGGCAATCCCGCGCTGCTGCAGTGAAAAATCATCGGCGAGCACGGTGACGCCGGATTTGACGATGGCCGGCACCTGCGATTTGTTCGCGAGCTTTCGGGCGCCAAGAACGCCGTTCTGCACCAGGAATACCGTTACGGTATGGCCCTTCAGCTTGAGAGCAACGGCAGTTTCAGAGACAAGCGTGGTGCCAGGGGAATCGAAGGGATCCCTCGACTCGAAAAAAACATAGTTCGACACTCGGCTCCTCCTTCCCGGAGCCGTAGAGGTTAGCATAGAACGCAAGCTGCTTACCGCGGAAGGGTCTGATCGTGGTGGCGGTGCTTCATGTCGTAGAGCGCGCGGTCGGCTTCCCGGAAGAGTTCGTCGACTGTTGTTCCGTCATATGGCCATACGGCGAAGCCAACGCTGACTGTCAGTGCAGGGCTTTCGCCATCGTTCGACAGCCGATTGCAGATTCGATCTGCGATAACACGACCAAATTTCATTCCGCATTCCGGGAGTACGAGTGCAAACTCGTCGCCGCCGTATCGAGCGGCGGTGTCGATGCTGCGGCAATGGACCTGCATGATATTGGCGAGCCGGCACAACGTTCGGTTGCCTATCGGGTGGCCATGAATATCGTTGATCTGTTTCAGTCCGTCCAGATCCATCAATATCAGGACAAAGGTTCGCTTCATGCGATCCGACCGCTTCATTTCTGCTTCGAGAGTGTCGATCAATTTCCGGTAGTTTCCCAGTCCGGTCAGATGATCCACGACCGCGAGATTGCGCGCCTCTTTTTCCGCGCGCCGTCGCTCGGAAACTTCCGATCCAAGAACCAGACCCATCACGGCGCCAACGCCCAGGAATGCCTGCAGCAGCAACAGCGATTCATTCTGGGAACCCCGCGCGAATGGTCCAAAACCGTGCAAAGTGCCCCATATCGCCGTTGCCGCTAAAATCAACATCGCCGCTGCCGCTTCGCGCTGGCCGAAGCGGGATGCGGCCCAGATCAGGAATGGGACGCAGAGATATTCCAGAGGATAGTCTTTCGTTTCAAACGGAAGAAGACCGTCAAAGACAATGAGTCCGATCAAGACCAGACAGACAAGAAGCGCCAAGCCCTCCAGCATAGGTTTCCATCGCCATTGGAACGCCGTGACGGAGTTCCACAGCAACAACAGCGGCGCAACAACGATGACTCCGACGGCATCTCCAAGCCACCAGGTCAGCCAGATTGGCCTAAAGTTTTTCGCCAGACCGAGACCTCCCAGGATCAGGCTTTCAGCCCCTATTGTGGCTGCGATGGTTGCACTGACAATGCCTCCAAGGATGGCAAACTTGATAACATTCGAACCTTGCTTCATGGCATGACGGCCGCCCGCAAACCGAAATACCAGAATTGCGCCGGCCAGTGCTTCGAGAGTGTTTCCCACGGCAATGCCGGTGGATGTGGCGATGGCACTCGCAAGAGTCGGGCTGACTGCGATCGAGGTCGTCAAATTAACGAGGAAGGCTCCCAGAAGAATTCCAGGCCAGAGATCAAGACCAAAGATCAGGAGCGTTCCCAATGCAATACCCGAACAGGCCCACACCGCGGTTGCATTGGGATGTATGGAGGCAAAGGTCAGGCCGAGTTTTCCGGCGATGAAGTACACGGCCGTCAGTACACACACCTTGGCCAGGCGGTGTCTGAACTTATTCAAGATTCACCCCAAGGTCCAAACCCAGTTCCATCCAGGATTTGAAGTCGGTCACCCTCCCTTGGCGACCGGATCTTCCGGACACGACTTGTTTCATTTTGCTCTTACGGCAAAGCTTGCCTGGATCATAATGCACAGGCGCAATTTTTTAGCCACCGGATTTGCAAGTTTTTCCCCCTGCTGAACCCATGGTCCGCAGTGTGGCAATCCGCGTGCCTTCCGTTCTGCGGATCGGAAACATCAGCAATAAAATCACACAGATTATTATAGGAATTGAGCATTCGCCGGATGCAATCCCGGGAATACGGGAAAATTTCCCGGCTCCAGCATTGAGTTTTAGCCCCTGATGTGATTTCTTGGAGTAAGAGGCCAGAATGTCCATTCAAAAAACAACGGTGTTAATTGTGGATGATGATCCAGCCATGCAGGAGGTCCTGAGCATTCTCATGGAAGAATGGGGATACGAATCCCGCATCGCCGGCAATGGTTTGGAAGGAAGCGAAATCGCGGATTCCTGGCATCCCGACGTCGTGATTTCGGACGTTGTCATGCCGGACTGCTCTGGTCTGGAGCTGCTACGGAATCTGAAGCGTGGCAACCCCGGCCGTCCCGTGATCCTGATAACGGCGGCAGCCAGCATTGACGCGGCGGTTGAAGCGATGAAGGAAGGCGCTCAGGATTTTCTGACAAAGCCGCTCGACTACTCCAAATTGCGGGCATTGCTGGCGGAAGCACAACGCGACGTGGATCTGCGTGCGAAAGCAAACCGGCTGTCCTCACGCTTGAAAAAAGGCAGCGGGTTCGGCGACTTTGTGGGGCTGGGCCGTGGCATGCGCGAAGCCTATGAACTCATCGAGAATGTTGCCTCCAGCGATGCATCCGCGATCATTACCGGAGAAAGCGGCACCGGAAAGGAACTGGCGGCAAAAACCATTCACCGGTTGAGCGCGCGTTCGAAGGGACCCTTTGTCGCGATCAATTCGGCGGCGATACCGGAAAGCCTTATTGAAAGCGAAGTGTTCGGTCATGAGAAGGGCTCGTTCACGGGAGCCGTCGCCACCAGGGCTGGCTGCTTTGAACTTGCAAACACCGGGACTTTGTTTCTGGACGAAATAGCCGAGATGCCGGCCGTCCTTCAGCCAAAGCTTCTGCGCGTGCTGGAGGACGGGATGGTCCGACGCCTCGGAGGCGATCGGGAATTGTCGTTTGATGTCCGCGTTCTTGCCGCAACGAATCGAGATCCCCGGGCGGCGGTTCTCGACGGCAGGCTTCGCGAGGATCTTTATTACCGGTTGAACGTTTTTACAATCGTTCTTCCCCCTTTGCGCGATCGACGCGACGACGTTCCTCTGGTGGCACAGCATTTTGTCTCGGAATTCAACAACAAGCATCACCGCAGCGTCGAAGCGATTCGAGATGAGGCGATGGAACTGCTGAGTTCCTATGCGTGGCCCGGCAATATTCGCGAATTGCGCAACGTCATCGAACGGGCAGTCATCCTGGCCAAGGGCAACTGGATTGAAACCACCCATCTGCCGCCCTACATTCGTGATGGCGAAGCGTCCACTTCGAAGAAGATCGTGCTATCCGAAGGTGTGACAATGGCGGACGCAGAAAGGGAACTCATCATCCGTACGCTCGAACAGGCGGGGAACAACAAGGCCGAGGCCGCCCGCCGCCTCAGTGTCGATGTGAAAACAATTCGGAACAAAATGAAGGCGTACCATATTGAATAGATGATGAAAGTTTCGACAAGGATCATCGCCGGCTATGGCGTCCTGATTCTCCTGACTGTCGCTGTTCTCACGTATCAGGTCTTAATGATCCAGCAGCTGCATGCAATCAATAGCAAATTATCCGAAGTCAATGTCGGCAATGCTCTCACGAGTCTCTACCTTCAATTCGATGAAGGGCTGGTTGAAGAATATGCCCTGAAATACTACGGTACGGGCGATTCTCAATATAAAGAGCAATTTCGCGGCGCCGGCATCGACCTGGAAGAAGACCTGAAGAAACTGCAGCTAACCGCAACTTCCCCTCCGGAAGTGAAAGCCCTCGAAGGCGTGACCATGGCATGGAGGGCCGTGCAGAAAACCATCGAATCGGAGGAGAAGCTTTCACAGAGTCCGGAGTTGTCCACGCGGCTCAACGATCAGCTTGCTTCATTGCGGGAAGCTTCGGTGCCTGTAAAGGACGCGGCTCAGAACGCTATCACGGAGGTCGCAAAATTGTCTTCGGAAACCGCAACTCACGCCGTGCAGGTTTCCAAGATCGCCGCCGGCGCGGCACTGCTGCTGAGCATTCTCGTTTCGGCCCCGATTGTCTGGTCCATTTTGACGCGGCTCCGAGAGTTGGGACGGGCCACACGCGTGGTTGCCGCAGGAAAGTTCGACCATCGTCTGCCCGCGTCCGGAACCGATGAGTTTGCGGATCTCGCCAGAGACTTCAATACGATGGCCCGCAAGCTGGGCGAGATCGATCAAATGAAAAAGGACTTCGTCTCTCACGTCTCTCACGACCTTAAGGGCCCCCTGGCTTCGACACGGGAAACGGTTCATCTCTTGTTGGAAGGAATTCCAGGCCCGCTCAATGACAAGCAGCGCCGTCTGTTGGATCTTTGTCTGAAGAGTTCGGAGCGGTTATCTGCAATGATCGGAAACCTTCTGGATGTCTCGCGGATGGAAGCAGGCATGATGGACTACAAGATGGAAGCCTGCGACCTGATTCCGCTGGCGCGCAGCGCTGCCTCGGAATTAGAGGGTCTGGCCCATGAGAAAAAAATGGACCTCGTCGTGGAGTCTGCGGTATCAATTTGCTGGGTGGAATGCGACCATGGACGGATTACACAGGTCATCAGCAATCTCATCGAGAATGCGATAAAATTCTCGCCGGAATCCGGTCGTACCGTCCTGAAGATTGAGGCCAGCGGAATGCACGTGTTGCTATCGGTTTGGGACCGGGGACCTGGTGTTCCGAAGGAATCTCGAACCCGGATATTCGATCGCTTCCATCAGGTGAATCCTGGGAGGAAGATCGCCGGTCAGAGCGTGGGACTGGGTCTCGCCATTTGCCGGACGATCGTCGAGGCTCACGGCGGTGCAATCTGGGTCGAGGACAATCCCGGTGGCGGAAGCGTCTTCTATATGAAGCTGAAATCATCCGAGAGGTTCAAATCATGAACTGGCGGAAATTAGTGGTACTTGCGTTACTATTGGGAGGCATTGGCTGCCACCGAAAGGTCAGTGTCGTCATACCTCCTCCTCCCCCGTCCCCTCCCCCTGCGCCCAGCGTGGTGCTGACCCCGATCGCACTTCGGGAAGGCGATTCCGCATTCGAAAGCGGTAATTATGCGGGTGCCGCAAGATCCTACGAATTGTATTTGCAATCCAATCCGAAGTCGGAGGATCTCGATTTTATTGTCTTCAAGTTTGGCGTTTCGCAATCCCTGAGCGGTATCGTTGCGCGTGAGGTGGCCAGTCGTGAAGATTTCAATCGCTTGATTCGCGAATTCCCGAAAAGCGCCTGGGTGGCGCCGGCACGTATGATTCTCTCGCTTCAAGCGGAGAAGGAACGGTTGCAGGCGGACTCGATCCGCTTGCAGGCCGAAACGGAAAGGTTGCAGACCAGTCAGAAAACCGGGGACGAAACGATCAAACAGTTGAACGATGAACTCGATCGCTCACACGCGGATACTGCAGGCTTGAAAACTGAAATTGCCCAGTTGCAGGCCGATCGAAAGTCCAGGGACGACAAAATCAAACTGCTAACTGACGAGCTCGACAAGATCAAGAAAATCGATTTGGATGGCCGTCGTGGGCGCTAGCGGCTGTTCTGCTATTTAAAGGAATAACCAATTCCAATCTTGAAAGCCGGACTATCCATGGCTCCGATCTTGATCTCTCCGAAAATGCCCTGAGACTTGCGCAACCCTGCAAGAAAGTTAAAGCCTGGCCCAACATCGGTGCTGTTGTTCGCGGGTGAATCTCGATGGAGGGTTGTAATGATGATGGCAGGACCTCCTCCGAAATATGCAGTCCACGGACTCTTCCTCAAATCCATCAGATATACAAACTCTCCGTTCAGACCCACCAGCGTCGTACTGTGACCGAAACCCACTTCCAGGCCCGGCCGAAACCAGAAATCTTTCTCGATTTTTCCGGCCATGACATTGCCGCCAATATAGAACTGATCCGGACTTGCGCTGACTCCGGCCACCAGTCCGGCCCCGCGGGACCGTTGAGCCATTGCGGGCATCGCGATTACGGATAATAGCAGGAGTGTGAGACAGCATCGGATCGGCCAAGAGTGTTTGAGCATTGAGTAAAACCTCCGGATATTCTGAGATATGAGATCGGGTAATGATACCGCGGATTCTATGGTCCATGAAGGTATGAAAGCGGGGTGTGGCAAAGTCGAAAGTGGAAGGGCCGGGGTGGTTTCAGCGGAAACCACCCCGGCCCTTTGGGCCTCCCCTCCTGACTTGGGAGGAGAGTGCCTGTACCCCCGTCACTCCGGTCTGCTGCAGGTTGCTGCAAATCTTAATTTGCCGCTACTGCACCGTTCGCATGGGGCGAAAGCACTCGAATCACAGTCGCGCGATTCTGTTCCCGTCCTTCCTTCGTCTTGTTGTCTGCAACGGGTTTGTCCTTACCCAGGCTGACTTGAAAGATTCTATGGACCGGAACATCGGATTGAACGACGAGGTAACGCAACACGGCATCGAGACGTTTCTGTCCGAGCTGAATGTTGTATGCCGGGTCGCCCGTCGAATCGGTGCGTCCTTCCAGAACAATCACCGCGTCGGGATCCTGTTTGAGTTTCTGTGCGATATTGTCGAGTACAGGGTTGAACTCCGGCTTCAGTGTTGCGCTGTTGGTTGCGAATCGAACGGCATCTTCCGCCGCGACCGCATAGTTGTTTCTGTTCTCAAACTGGGTGGACAGGCCGTCGACGCGTTTTCCTGTCTCTCCGATGGCAGCCTTTGCGCCTTCCGCAGCGCTCATCGCTCCGCCGGCCTTATCGTCGACTGCACGAATGTCCGCCTTTGCGGTCTGGAGCTGATTCGAAGTGTCCGAGATCTTCGTGTTGGCGTCTTTGATCTGATTGGTATTTTCCGTTGTGATTCGCCGGTTTTCTCCGACCTGATCGGAAAGTTCCGCAACGTTGCTTTCTACTTTGTGAATATTGTTGTTGGTGGTTTCGAGGTTCGTGTCGATCTTCGCCGTTAATTGATCGTTCGAATCCTTCACCTGGTGGCGTACGAACCCTTTCGACGCGCATCCGCTGGCGAATGCGAGCAACATGACGGCCATGGTCAGTTTTGAAACTATCGAATACTTCATGAATGTTTACCTCCCCTTCGCGTCAATCTAAGGCACTCGTAATGCCAAATCCCCGGCAGACCCTAAACGCCACGTAATCATGGGATCTACCCCTGCATCGGCACGAATGCGGCATCGCCGGGGATTCGAGATCGGGGAAATTCTCCGTGTTTTCTGAATCTCCGTGAAATGGCGCTTCGGTTAAAACCTGAAACTGAACGTCGAATCTGGATTTGCGATTCGGCCACCATCGTGCACAGATGGAGCTCAGCTGTATGTAGCCGTCTGCGGCATCCCCCCCGCCGCAGACGGCATTTTTTTGAGATCGATCCTGCCGCCTTGTTGGAATGTCCGAAACCCAATTTCCCGTGCTATCGTCACCCGCTATGCCATTCGGCGATTTACAGAGCTTCGTACAACACCTGGAAAGCCATGGACAGCTGCAACGCGTGCGCGTCGAAGTGGACCCGGTTCTCGAAGCTGGAGAAATTGCGCAGCGCGTTCTTGCCAGTGGCGGGCCTGCGCTGCTGTTCGAACA
>Ga0134122_10000545_pt1 | contig 25543 bp, 19 predicted proteins | sample KB302_FD_96461 | JGI IMG/M metagenome (GOLD analysis project Ga0134122, IMG submission 96461) | Terrestrial soil microbial communities without Nitrogen fertilizer from Kellogg Biological Station, Michigan, USA - KB3-0-2 | ecosystem: Environmental > Terrestrial > Soil > Unclassified ...
ATGGCGATGTACCAGGACCGGATCTTCGCCTTCACCCCCAAGGGCGAGCTGATCCAGCTGCCCAAGGGCGCGACCCCGGTCGACTTCGCCTACGCCGTCCACACCGGGCTCGGCGACCGCACCGTGGGCGCCAAGGTCAACGGCCGCGTGGTGCCCTTGAGGACGATGCTCGAGAACGGCGACCAGGTCGAAATCCTGACCTCCGAGGCGCAGCACCCGCAGCCGAGCTGGCTGCGCTTCGTCGCCACCGGCAAGGCGCGCGCCGGAGTCCGCCGCTTCGTCCGGCACAAGGAGCGCGAGGAGACGGTCGAGCTCGGCCGCAAGATCTACGACGAGATCGTCCTCCGCCTGCCGGCCGAGCTCGACAAGGATGCGCTGAAACGCGCGCTCAAGAAGCTCAAGCTCGACGGCGAGGACGAATTGATGATGGCCATCGCCCGCAAGCGCGTGCGCGACGAGGAACTGATGGAAGCGCTGATGCCGGGCTCGGCCGGCGGCGACGTCAGCCCGAAGCCGCTCGGCCAGCGCAAGGCGATCTCGATCAAGGGACTGACCCCCGGCGTCGCTTATCATCTCGCCCAATGCTGCCACCCGATCCCGGGCGACCGGATCGTCGGCCTGCGCCGCGAGGACGAGGAGATCGAGGTCCATGTGATCGGCTGCGACACGCTGGCGAGCGGGATCGATGCCGACTGGCTCGACCTCGCCTGGGGCGAAGGCTCGGACGGCGGCGCGGCGCGGCTGGCGGTGATCCTGCGCGACATCCCCGGAGCGCTCGGCACGATGTCGAGCATTCTCGGCACCAAGCACGCGAACATCATCAACCTTCAGCTGGTCCACCGCGACGGCAGCTTCCAGACCTTCCACCTCGACATCGAGGTGCACGACCTTGCGCACCTGCACGCGATCATCGCCGCGCTGCGCGAGGCCGATCCGGTCAGCTCGGTCGAGCGGATCTAGGCTTTCACCCGCCGCTTCTCGCGCGTCTGACGGACGTGGGCGTCGCCGGCAGCGAGCACCGCGAGCATCACCAGGTCGGACGCGCTCGCGGTCATCGGCGCGATCTGCACCGGATGCTCGAGCCCGAGGATATACGGCCCGAGCACGCTCTCCCCGCCGAGCGCGCGCAGCAGCTTGGCCGAGAGGCTCGCCGACTGCAGGCCCGGCATGACCAGGATGTTGGCGGGACCGGACAGCCGGCTGAACGGATAATAGCGCCGCTGCATTTCGTAATTGAGCGCGACGTCGGGCGCCATTTCGCCCTCATATTCGAAATCGGCGTGGAACCCGTCGAGCAGCTTCACCGCTCCGCGCAGCTCCTCGATATGCATGCCCGGCGGGTTGCCGAAGGTGGTGTAGCTGGTGAACGACACCCGCGGCTCCAGTCCCATTCGCCGAGCGAACGCCGAAGCGCGCATTGCGATCGCCGCATATTGCTCGCAGGTCGGCCGCTCCGTGACCGCGGTGTCGGCGATCAGCACAGTGTGGCTGCGGCTGACGAGGACGTTGATCCCGAACGGAGTCGCCTCGGGCTCGTCGTCGATCACAGTCCGCACCTGCTTCAGCGACTGGCTGAACGGCCGGGTCGTCCCGGTGATCATCGCGTCGGCCTCGCCGAGCGCGAGCATCGCCGCGGCGAAATAATTGCGGTCCTGGTTGACCATCCGCTCGATCTCGCGGCGCAGCAGTCCGTGGCGCTGGTGCTTCTCGTAGATATAATCGACGGCGCGGCCGACCAGCGGCGAGTTGCGGCTGTTGAGAACCTCATACTCCTGGGGATGGTCGACCCCCATCTCCTTCAGCAAGTCGTAGACGTCCTCGCGCCCGACCAGCACCGGCGTGCCGTAACCGCCCTCCTTGAACGCGATCGCTGCGCGCAGGACGTTCGGCTCCTCGCCTTCGGCGAACAGCACCCGTTTCGGGTTCGCCCGGGCATTCTCATAAGCGAGGCTCATCACCGCCACCGTCGGGTTGAGCCGCGCGCGCAGCTCCTGACGATAGGCGTCCATGCTGGCGATCGGCTTTTGCGCGACTCCGGACCGGACCGCCGCCTCGGCGACGGCCGCGGCGACCACTTCCATCAACCGCGGGTCGAACGGCGCCGGGATGATGTAATCGCGGCCGAAGCTGTGCGACCGCCCCCCATAGGCCGCGGCGACCTCTTCCGGCACCGGCTCGCGCGCCAGCTCGGCAAGCGCCTCGGCGGCGGCGATCTTCATTTCGTCATTGATCGCCGTCGCCCGGACGTCGAGCGCGCCACGGAAGATGAACGGGAAGCCGAGCACGTTATTGACCTGATTCGGATAGTCCGAGCGCCCGGTGGCGATGATCGAGTCCGGCCGCACCGCCATCGCCTCTTCCGGCCGGATCTCAGGATCGGGATTGGCCATGGCGAAGATGATCGGATCCTCGGCCATGGTCTTGACCATGTCCGGCGAAACGACGTTGGCGGCCGACAGGCCGAAGAACACGTCGGCGCCGACCAGCGCCTCGGCCAGCGTCCGGGCGTCGGTGTCGACGGCATGCGCCGACTTCCACTGGTCGATGTCGGCGCGGCCTTTGTGGATGACGCCCTTGCGGTCGCACATGATGACGTGGTCGCCACGTACGCCCATCGCCTTGACCAGCTCGGTGCACGCGATCGCGGCGGCCCCGGCGCCGTTGACCACGATCCGCACATCCGACAGCTGTCGCCCGGTCAGATGGCAGGCGTTGATCAACCCGGCCGCGCTGATGATCGCGGTGCCGTGCTGGTCGTCGTGGAATACCGGGATGTTCATCCGCTCGCGCAGCGTCTGCTCGATGATGAAGCAGTCGGGCGCGGCGATGTCCTCGAGGTTGATCCCGCCGAAGCTCGGCTCGAGCAGCTCGACCGCGTCGATGAAGCGTTGCGCGTCCTCGGTGTTCACCTCGATGTCGATCGCATCGACGTCGGCGAAGCGCTTGAACAGCACGGCCTTGCCTTCCATCACCGGTTTGGAGGCAAGCGCGCCGAGGTTGCCGAGACCGAGGATCGCGGTACCGTTGGAGATGACCGCGACCAGATTTCCTTTCGCGGTGAAGTCATAGGCGCATCCCGGATCCTCGGCGATCGCGCGCACCGGGACCGCGACTCCCGGCGAATAAGCCAGGGCGAGGTCGCGCTGGGTCGCCATCGGCTTGGTCGCGATGATCTCGATCTTGCCCGGCCGCCCGCGCGAATGGAATTCGAGCGCTTCCGCTTCTGTGTATTTGACGTTGCTTTCGGACATGCCCGCTCCTTGGCGCGAGCCTTAGCTCAATCCGTCGCCCGCGCAAAAGCAGGGCGTCCGCGCTTCCTTTCCACAGCTGTCTGGTCAAACAGCGGGATTCCCGCTTTCGCGGGAATGACGAACAAGGGTAGTCAGGCTTCATGGCCCGAGCTGACGCTCCGACGCCGATGATGGCTCAATACCGCCGCCTCAAGGAGGAGGCCGGCGATGCGCTGCTGTTCTACCGGATGGGCGATTTTTTCGAACTGTTCTTCGACGACGCAAAGGTCGCCGCGGCCTGTCTCGACATCGCGCTCACGAAGCGCGGCGCCGATGCCGGCGAGCCGATCCCGATGTGCGGGGTGCCAGTCCATTCGGCCGAATCCTATCTCGCCCGGCTGATCCGGGCCAGCCACCGGGTGGCCATCGCCGAGCAGACCGAGAGCCCGGCCGAGGCTCGCAAGGCGCGCGGCTCCAAGGCGCTGGTCGAGCGGGCGATCATCCGCCTCGTCACGCCGGGCACGTTGACCGAGGAGTCGCTGCTCGAATCCGCCTCGGCCAACTGGCTCGCCGCGATCGGCCGCGCCGGTGAGGACTGGGCGATCGCCGCCGCCGACATTTCGACCGGCCGATTCGAGCTGATCGCCTGCCGGCCGGGCGAGCTCGCCGCGGAGCTGGCGCGACTGGCGCCGGCGGAAACCATTGCCGCCGACCCGGTGCCGGGGCTTCGGACCTCCGCTGGAAAGGGCGGGTTCGACAGCGCTGCGGGCGAGCGCGCGCTAAGGGCCCGGTTCGGCCTCGGTACGCTCGACGGGCTGGGCGCACCCTCCCGGGCCGAGCTGGCCGCGGCCGGCGGCCTGCTCGCCTATCTCGGAGCGACCCAGAAGGACGCCGGGATCCTGCTCGACGTGCCGCGACGAATCCGCCGCTCGAGCCACATGGCGATCGATTCGGCGACCCGCGAGAGTCTCGAGCTGACCCGCTCGGCCGGCGGCGGCGTGCCCGGCAGCCTGCTCGGCGAGATCGACCGCTGCCAGACCGCCGCCGGGCGCCGCCTGCTCGCCGAGGACATTGCCACGCCGCTCACCGATCGTCGCGCGATCGAGGCGCGGCTGGCGCTGGTCGCCTGGCTTCACGTCGATCCGCTGCGCCGCTCGCGGCTACGGTCGAAGCTCAAGTCGCTGCCGGACGTCGCGCGCGCGCTGGCCCGCCTGGCGGCGGCGCGCGGGACCCCGCGCGACCTCGCTTTGCTGCGCGACGGGCTCGGCGGGGCCGCTGCGCTCAAGTCGGAGATCGAGCTCGAGGCGGACCGCCCGCAGCTCCTCGACGACCTGCTGCCGCGGCTCGGCGGCCACGCCGCCTTGGTCGACCGCCTGACGGCGGCGCTGGTCGAGTCGCCACCGCTCGACCCGGCCAAGGGCGGCTATATCGCCGAGGGCTACGACGCCGCGCTCGATGCGCTGCGCGAGGCGGCGTCGGACGGGCGCCGGGCGATCGCGGCGCTCGAAAGCCGCTATCGCGACGCGACCGGAATTGCATCGCTCAAGATCCGTCACAATGCCGTGCTCGGCTATCATGTCGAGGTCGCCGCCCGCCATGCCGACCGACTGATGGCGCCCGACAGCGGGTTTACCCACCGCCAGACGCTCGCCGGCGTGATTCGCTTCAACTCACCGGAGCTCCACGACGAAGCGACGCGGGTGGTCGAGGCCGGCGCCCATGCCCTGGCCGCCGAAGCGGCGCACGCGGACGAGCTGACCGCGCTGGCGGTGGCCGCCGCGCCGCCCATCACCGCCACGGCCGACGCCATCGCGCGGATCGACGTTGCTGCCGGCCATGCCGAACGCGCCGTCGAAGGGCATTGGTCGCGCCCGCAACTGACCGACGAGCCCACCCTCGAGATCGAGGCGGGCCGCCATCCTGTCGTCGAGGCCGCGCTCAAGGAGTCTGGCGAGCGGTTCATCGCCAACAGCCTGGCGCTGGGCCCGTCCGACCGGCTGTGGCTGATCACCGGCCCGAACATGGGCGGCAAGTCGACCTTCCTGCGCCAGAGCGCGCTCATCGCCGTGCTCGCCCAGGCGGGCGGCTTCGTCCCGGCGGCGCGGGCTACCGTCGGGATCGTCGACCGGCTGTTCAGCCGGGTCGGCGCGTCGGACAATCTCGCGCGCGGCCGCTCGACCTTCATGGTCGAGATGGTCGAGACCGCCGCGATCCTCGCCCAAGCGACTCCGCGCAGCCTTGTGATCCTCGACGAGATCGGGCGCGGCACCTCGACCTATGACGGGCTCGCAATCGCCTGGGCGGTGGTCGAGGCGATGCACGACCAGGTCCAGTGCCGGACCCTGTTCGCGACCCATTATCACGAGCTGACCCGGCTCGCCGAGCGGCTCGATTCGCTCTCGCTCCATCACGTCCGGGCGCGCGAGTGGAAGGGCGACCTGGTCCTGCTCCACGAGGTCGCCGGCGGCGCCGCCGACCGCAGCTACGGGATCGCGGTCGCCAAGCTCGCCGGACTGCCGCCCGCGGTGGTCGCACGCGCCCGCTCCGTCCTCGCCAAGCTCGAGGCCGGCCGCGACGCGACCGGCGGGATTGCCGCCGGCCTCGACGATCTGCCGCTGTTCGCGAGCGCGGCCGAGCCCGCGCCGGCGCCCGATCCGCTCGCCGCGGCGCTCGATGCGATCGAGCCCGACTCGCTCACCCCGCGCGAGGCGCTCGAAGAGCTCTACCGCCTCAAGCGACTGACGGCCGAGCGCGAGCCATGAACCTGCTCGACGTCGATCACCGGCGATCGATCATCGACCGACGGGGGATCGCCGACCGGATCGCCGGCCTGCGCGGCGGGAAGAAGCTCAATGCGGAAGTCTCGACCATCCTGCGCGAGGCTCTGGCGGCCGGCCGAGCGGAGATTGCGCGGCGGCTGGCCGACGAGCCGGGACGCGGCCGGGCGGCGGCGCAGGCGACCGCTTATCTCCACGACCAGCTCGTCCGGCTGGCGCATGATTTCGTCGTCGCGCGTCTCCTCGATGAACCGCTCGACGATCGGCTGGCGATGGTCGGCCTCGGCGGCACCGGGCGCGGCGAGATGGCGCCGTTCAGCGACCTCGACCTGATGGTCCTGACCGCGAAGGCTCCGACCGCGGCGGCCGAAAGCGCGGCCGAGGCGATCCTCCATCTGCTGTGGGACCTGAAGCTCAAGGTCGGCCATTCGGTCCGCTCGCAAAGCCAGCTGATCACCCTTGCCCGGAAGGACATGACGGTGCGCACCGCGTTCCTCGAGGGTCGCTGGCTGTGGGGCGACGACCGGCTGTTCGACGAGGCCATGCGCCGCTTCCGCAAGGAGGTGGTCGCGGGCTCCGCGGCGGAGTTCGTCGCGGCCAAGCTCGCCGAGCGCGACCAGCGCCACATCCGCATGGGCGACAGCCGCTACGTGGTCGAGCCCAACGTCAAGGACGGCAAGGGCGGATTGCGCGACCTCCACACGCTCTATTGGATCGGCAAATATGTGCATGGCGTCGAGCGCCCGGCGGACCTGGTCGGGGCCGGGTTGCTGAGCGCCGCGGAATTCCGCCGGTTCGACCGCGCCGAGCGCTTCTTCTGGTCGGTGCGCTGCCACCTGCACCTGCTCGCCGGCCGCGCCGAGGAGCGCCTCAGCTTCGAATATCAGCCGCGCATCGCCGAGCTCATGCACTACGCCGACCGGCCCGGGAAATCCGCGGTCGAGCGCTTCATGCAATTCTACTTCATCAACGCCAAGGCGGTCGGCGATCTCACCGGCCAGTTCCTCGCCCAGCTCGACGAGCAATTGGGCAAGAAGGGCTTCCGCTTCGCCCTGCCGACCATCCGGCGGCGGCCGAAGCGGCTCGGCGGCTTCACCCTCGACCGCGGGCGGATCTCGATCCCCGCCGACGACTTCTTCCGCGCCGACCCCATTCGCTTGCTCGAACTGTTCGCGCTCGCGGCGCGCGAGCAACTCGAAATCCATCCCAATGCGATGCGCGCGGCGACCCGCGATGCCGGGCTGATCGACCGGGCCGTGCGCGACGACGCGCGCGCCAATGCCCTGTTCCTCGAGGTGCTGACCTGCGTCCACCACCCGGAGCTGGTGCTGCGCTGGATGAACGAGGCCGGGGTGTTCGGCCGCTTCGTTCCCGACTTCGGCAGGGTCGTCGCCCAGATGCAGTTCGACATGTACCATCACTACACCGTCGACGAGCATTCGATCCGGGCGATCGGGCTGCTCGCGGCGATCGAGCGCGGCGAGCTCAAGGCCGAGCATCCGCTGTCGTCGGCGATCACCAGGCAGATCGCCTCGCGCCGCTTGCTCTATGTCGCGGTGCTGCTGCACGACATCGCGAAGGGCCGCGGCGGCGACCACAGCGTGATCGGCGCCGAGATTGCGCTGAAGCTCGGCCCGCGCTTCGGGCTCGACGCGGCCGAGACCGAGACCGTCTCGTGGCTGGTCCGTCACCATTTGCTGATGTCCTCGACCGCGTTCAAGCGCGACCTCGCGGACCCCAAGACGATCGAGGATTTCGCCCGCCAGGTGCAAAGCCCGGAACGGCTGCGCCTGCTCCTGATCCTGACCGTGGTCGACATTCGGGCGGTCGGGCCCGGCGTGTGGAATGACTGGAAGCGCTCGCTCCTGCGCACGCTGTTCGAGGCGGCCGAGGAACGACTCCGCCTCGGCCACAAGCAGCATGGCCGGACAGCGCTGGTCGTGACCCGGCAGCAGGAGCTCGCCGCCGCGCTCGGCTGGAAGGCGAGCGCGTTCCGCGCCCATGCACGGCGGCTTCCCGACAGCTACTGGCTGGCCGAGCCGCTTGCCTGGCAGGCGGCGAACGCGAAACAGGTCGCGACCGCCGAGGCGCATATCGGCGATGCGCGGCCGAGCGTGGTCGCGGAGGACGATCGCGACAGCGGCGCGACCCGGATCAGCGTCTTCACCCCCGATTGTGAGGGGCTGTTCTACCGGATCTGCGCCGGGCTCGCGGCCGCCGGCGCGAACATCATCGACGCGCGCATCCACACCACCCGCGACGGCATGGCGCTCGACAATCTGCTGGTGCTCGACGCCCGCGGCCGGCCCTATTCCGACGCCCGGCTGCGCAACCGCCTGGTCCGCTCGGTTGAGACGGCCTTGACCGCGCAGGAGCCGCCGCCGCTCCCCGCTCCCGAGCGCGGCTCGCCGCGCAATGTCGCGTTTCGGGTGGCGCCGTCGATCGCGGTCGCGGATCGCGCGTCCAACCGCACCACGGTGGTCGAGGTCAATGCGCTCGACCGGCCGGCGCTGCTCGCGGCGCTGGCGGCGGCGATCCACGGCCTCGGCCACCAGATCCACTCGGCCCACATCGCGACCTACGGCGAGCGGGCGGTCGACGTCTTCTATTTGACCCGGGCCGACGGCCGTAAGCTCGACGGTCCGGACGTCGACCGGCTGCGCGCCGAGCTGCTCCACGCCGCCAGCGGCGCCCACGCGCTGGCCGCCTAGCCCCCGATAAGAAGAGCCCCGCCGAAGCGGGGCTCTGAACTCTCTAGTTGCCGCGTTCCGGCGCCGGGGGCGGCGGCGGAGGCGGCGGCGGCGGCGCCGGGCAGGCGTCGGTCGCCAGGATCACCGAACCGTCGGGGCAGGTCTGGGTGGCGGGAGCCGCAGGCGGCGGGGGCGGCGGCGCGGGCGGTGCCACATAGGCCGGCGCTGCGGGCGGTGCCGACCACTTGCCGCGCAGGGTCACGCCGAACGTGCGCGGCTCGCCAAGGAAGGCGCCGTACAGCTGGGTCGAGCGATTGTAGAAGCCGGCGGCGGCTCCGCGTTCGACGCCGCGCGTCGTGCCGCTGCCCTGCACCGGAGCATCGAACGCCACCTGCAGATAATGCTCGTTGAGCAGGTTCTGGCCCCAGAACTCCACTGCCCAGAGATCGTTGGGCCCGTGAACGCCGATTCGGCCGTTGAACACCGAATAGCCCTTTTGGGTCTTCTCGATGTCGAGGTCCGAGCCGGTGTTGTACCTGCTCATCAAGCGCCCATCGAGATAGAACAAGGCGCGCATTCCGCCGCCGCCGATCGGCGGGGTCCAGGCGATCGACGCAGTCCCGGTCCATTCGGCTGAATTGGAGATTCGCCGGCCCGGCAGCTGGAACAAGGCGTTGGTCAGCGCCCGTCCGTTGGCTCCGACGAGATTGTGGCGATATTTGGTGTTCGCCATCACCACGCCGGCGTTGACCTGCACGTCGGGCAGCGGCCGGGTGAAGGCCTCGAGCTCGAAGCCGTAGCTCTTGACGCCGGCGCGGGTCTTACCGGTGCACGCCCCGGTCAGCGCGCTATTATCCTCGTCCGCTCCACCCAGATCGTCGCTGCAGCTGTTGACGTTTTCGACGACGAAGTTGAGCCCGTTGAAGGTGTTCAGCTGGAAGTTCTTGAACCGCTGGTGGAACAAAGCGAGATTGATGTCGAACCACTGGCCATTGTACTTCGCGCCGACTTCGAACGCGTCATTGGTCTCCGGCTTGAACTGCAGATCGGCGCCTGACGCGACGATTCCCTGACACCCGGTCTGCGCCGCGCTGACGCAAACGGCGCCGCTTCCCGACAATGGCGGGTTGCTGAGGACGGTCGTTCCCGGTGTCGGCGGGACCGTCGTCGGGATCGCCTGGGCGCGCCACAGGGCGGAGCGATCGAGGTTGAACCCGCCGGCCTTGTAGCCACGAGCGTAGCTCGCATAGGTGAGCAGCCGATCGGTCGGCTTGTAGCTAAGCACGACCGTGCCCGACAGCTTCGACTCGGTCCGGTGGTCGTCGAGGCTCAGCGCTCCGCCCGGAACCGACGGAATCACGCACGGAAGCTGCTGCAAGCCACCGCCCGAAAGCAGGGTGCAAATGGTGTTGTTGTCCGCGAGGTCCACGTTCAGCTTCTTGCGCTCGTGCGTGTAGCGCGCACCGACCGTCAGCTTGAGGCCATCGGTGATCGTGAAGATATTGTGCGTGAACAGCGCCCAATTGTCGCTGGTCTGGCGGTAGCTGTCGTCGAGTGCGGCACCGTTCAGGGTCAGCGCTGTCGGGCTGGTCAGGTTCGCGAAGCCGCTGTTGCCGAACGGCGCGACGCTGAAGTTGGCCGATACGCCCGGACCGCCCGTATTGTTGAGCCGGGCAAAGGCCGACAGCACGGTGATCTGGCTGGCGAGGTTGGCAGCAGTCGTGAACTGGCTGGCGGCAACCGCGGCATTGTACTGCGCGACGAGCGCCGCCCGCGTTCCAGTCGCGACTGCCGTGTTGAAGCAGGTGGCCGAAACGCCCGGAGCGATGATCGTCGGCACGCTCGCCGCGAAGTTCGCCGCGACGAGGCAGTTGCCGTAGCGTGCGTAATCCGCGCCGTACGCGAGATTGTCGTCGAGCCGCAGCTTCTCGTTCGCGTAATAACCGCCGACCAGCCAGTCGAGCCGATCGCCGAACGCAGTGCCCTGGAGCCGCAGTTCCTGGGTCAGGGTCTTGAAGCGGTTGAACGCGCTGCCGTCGTCGTCGCGGTAGAGGATGTCGAGGTTGTTGAAGTCGGCGTCCTGGCCGCGAACATATTTGTTGTAGCGCCAGGCGGTGATCGAGGTCAGCTCGGCGCCGCCGAAATCGTAAACGGCTTCAGCCGAAATTCCGCCGTCCTTGACGTCGCTGCGATAGCTGCGGCCGGCAGTAATCGAGACGTGGCGGTGGAACGGGTCGTCGTTGATGATCCCGCCGAGCGCGCGCTCGATCCCGGCGATGGTCGACGGCTGCTGGGTCGTCGACCCGCCGCCGAGCGCGGCGACATCGAAGGCCGGCAAATAGGGCGCGGCGCAGCATTCCTCGTCACGCTTCGAGAAGTCGCCGATGACCCGGACCGACAGATCGTCGTTCGGCTGGAACAGCAACTGCCCGCGCAGCATCCAGCGATGGCGGTCGTTGACCCGGCGGCCCGAAATGTCGTCCTTCAAGAAGCCGTCGCGCTTCAGGAACACGCCGTCGAGGCGGGCGGCCACGGTATCCGTCATCGGGCCGGTCAGGCTGAGCTCCGCGCGGCGCAGATCGTAGTTGCCGACGTCGATCTGGCCCGCGACCTCGGTCCGGAAGCGCGGCTTGGCGGTAATGATCGAGATCAGGCCGGCCGAGGTGTTACGGCCGAACAGGGTGCCTTGCGGTCCGCGCAGCACCTCGATCCGATCGAGTGCGCCGAGTTCGGTCAGCGCGACGCCGGCGCGCGAGCGATAGACTCCGTCTACGAACACGCCGACCGAGCTTTCGAGGCCCGGGTTGTCGCCGACCGTGCCGATGCCGCGGATGCGGGCGACGCCCGCGCCGGCTTCCGACGAGGTCGAGGAGACGAGCAGCGACGGCGCCACCTGGTTGAGTTGGCGGATGTCGCTGGCGCCGGTGTTCTCGAGCTGCTGGGCGGTGACCGCGCTGACCGCCATCGGCACGTCGGAGAGGGCCTGGTTGCGGCGAGTCGCGGTGATCACGATGTCGCCGGTGTTGGTCGGCTGCGTCTCGGTCGCCTGGTCCTGGACCGCCGCGCCTTCGGTCGCCCCCGGGGTCGGCTGGGCCGAACTCTTGTCGGTGTCCGTGGTGGATTGCGATGTGCTCTGGCCGATGGCCGGCGATGCAAATGTGACGAACGCTGCCGACAGCAGCCACACCGACTTGCGCATGTCTCTCTCCCCTGTTGGAGCAAGCTCCAGCGAGGGAGGCTAATGCCGTTCGCTCGACAAGGAAAGCGGCCGCGACGCAAACGCCGCCGCGATGCAGCATAATTGCAACAGTGTAAGTAGGCCTGCCCCCGCGCCTAGGCGTAGCTTTCGAGATAGCCGCAGCGCCGGCAGCGGTAGGTGGTGACGTCGAGCTGGTCCTTCCCGGCGAGCTTCAGGCCGGTCCAGATGCTCTTCTGCGGCTCACCTTCGACCCACTTCGGCACGGCCTTGGTGCCGTAGCCGACGTCGATCATGTAGCCGGCCTCCATGCCGCCGCCGCAGCGCGGGCAATCGAGGGATCGGCTGGCCATCGCCTACTTCGGCGCCAGCACCATCAGCATCTGGCGGCCCTCCATGCGCGGATGGGCCTCGATCTTGGCCAGCTCGGCGGTCTGCTCCTGGACCCGGCGGAGCACCGCCATGCCGAGCTCGCCGTGGGCCATCTCGCGGCCGCGGAAGCGCATCGTGACCTTCACCTTGTCCCCCTCCTCGAGGAACTCAAACACCTTCTTCATCTTGGTGTCATAGTCATGGTCGTCGATGTTCGGACGCATCTTGATCTCCTTGATCTCCTGCGTCTTCTGCTTCTTGCGCTGCTCCGCCGCCTTCTTCTGGGCCTCGTATTTGTAGCGGCCGATATCGAGGAACTTGGCGACCGGCGGGTCCGCGTTGGGCGAGATCTCGACCAGGTCGAGGCCGACTTCCTGCGCCTGCTCGAAGGCTTCACGGGTATACATCACGCCCAGATTTTCGCCGTTTTCATCGATGACGCGGACCTTCTGCGCCTGGATGAACTCGTTGTAGCGGGGGCCGGACATCGGCTGCGGCGGCGCCATTCCTCGGCGCGGATAGGGCGGTGGTATAGCCAAGTCTCCAATAAGGTTGATCGAACGGAAGGCGAGTTAGGCGCTTGAGGCCCGATTGAAAAGGTTCGCGTCCCCAAGGCGAGTCATTTTTGCCGCAGCATGTGGCCGAGTCGCGTCAGCGCAAATCGGGCGGGACCGCTTCGGCCGAGATCATCGCCACCGCCTGATCGAGGGTCAGCATCTGCTGATGCTCGTCGCTGCCGAGCCGGCGTAGCGCGACCGTGCCGTCCTCGGCCTCGCGCTTGCCGACGACCAGCAGCAGCGGGACCTTGGCGAGGCTGTGCTCGCGCACCTTGTAGTTGATCTTCTCGTTGCGCAGGTCGGTCTCGACTCGGATTCCGGCGGCAGCCAGCCGCTCGGCGACCGTCCGCGCATAATCGTCGGCATCGGACACGATCGTCGTGACCACGGCCTGGACCGGCGCCAGCCACAGCGGGAACTTGCCCGCATAATGCTCGATGAGGATGCCGATGAACCGTTCGTACGAGCCGAAGATCGCGCGGTGGAACATGATCGGGAGATGCTTCTGTCCGTCCTCGCCGATGTAATTTGCATCGAGCCGGCCGGGCAGCACCCGGTCCGATTGCAAGGTCCCGACCTGCCACGTCCGCCCGATCGCGTCCTTGAGGTGCCATTCGAGCTTGGGCGCGTAGAAGGCGCCCTCGCCCGGCAATTCCTCCCAGCCGAACTCATCCGTCGCCATGCCCGCCGCGATCACCGCCTGGCGCAGCTCTTCCTCGGCCTTGTCCCAATCCTCTTCGCTGCCAAAGCGGTTGTCGGGCCGCAGCGCGAGCTTGATCTCATAGTTGAAATCGAAATCCCGGTAGACCCGGTCGGCGAGCTCGCAGAACGCCCGCGCCTCGTCGACGATCTGGTCCTCGCGGCAGAAGATATGGGCATCGTCCTGGGTGAACTGGCGCACCCGCATCAGGCCGTGGAGCGCGCCGTGCGGCTCGTTGCGGTGGCAGCTGCCGTTCTCGTAGAAGCGGACCGGCAGGTCGCGATAGCTGGTGATGCCCTGCTTGAAGACGAGGATGTGGCCGGGGCAGTTCATCGGCTTCAGCGCCATCAGCTCGGCTTCGCCGGTCAGGATCGGCGCATCGTCCTCGGTGCTCGGGATCTCGTCCGGGACGACGAACATGTTCTCGCGATATTTGCCCCAGTGGCCGCTCTTCTCCCACTGCTTGGCGTCCATCAGCTGCGGAGTCTTGATCTCGCGGTAGCCGGCAGCGTCGATCCGCCGCCGCATATAGGCCTCGAGCGCGCGGTAGATGGTGAACCCGTTGGGGTGCCAGAAGACGCTGCCGTGGGCCTCCGCCTGGAGGTGGAACAGGTCCATCTCCTGGCCGATCTTGCGATGGTCGCGCTTGGCCGCTTCCTCGAGGCGGACGAGGTAGGCGTCGAGCTGCTTCCTGTTGAGCCAGGCGGTGCCGTAGATCCGCGACAGCATCGGGTTCTTGGGGTCCCCGCGCCAGTAAGCGCCGGACACCCGGGTCAGCTTGAACGCGCTCGGGTCGAGCTTGCCGGTCGAGGCGAGGTGCGGCCCGCGGCACAGGTCGATCCACGCGCCCTCGCCCAGACCGGTCCGGTACATGCTGATCGTCTCGCCCTCGGGCAGCTCCATCACCCACTCGGCCTTGAACGCCTCGCCCGACTTGCTGAAGAAGTCGCGCACCTCGTCCCGGCTCCACACCTCGCGGACCAGCGGCTTGTCGGCGGCGATGATGCGCCGCATCTCCGCCTCGATCGCCGGCAGTTCCTCCTCGGTGAAGGGGCCGTGCGCCGCGGTCGGGGCGAAATCGTAATAGAAGCCGTCGTCGGTCGCCGGCCCAAAGGTGATCTGCGTCCCGGGGAACAGATTCTGGACGGCCTCGGCGAGGATGTGCGCGAAATCGTGGCGGACCAGTTCGAGCGCATCCTTCTCGTCGCGGGCGGTGATCAGCGCGAGCGTCGCGTCGCCCTCGAACGGGCGGCCGATGTCGCGGACCTCGCCGTCCACCTTGGCCGCCAGCGCGGCCTTGGCCAGGCCCGGCCCGATCGCCGCGGCGACGTCGGCCGGGGTCGAGCCCTCGGGCATATCCTTCACCGAGCCGTCGGGAAGCGCGATCTTGAACATTCTGGTCATTGCCGTCGGGCATGTAGCGATGCCCGCGCAGCGCCTCAACCGCGGTCCGGCGCCGGCGGATCGACAAGTCAGCGAGCGCCGTGAGGAAGGCGTGTAAAGCTATCTTGACATCCAAGTGAATAACACGTAAAGCGTCCTTGACATGATGAAAAGGACGCTTGTCATGGTTTCTCGAACTCCGGCGTGGAAACGCTACAACTGGCGCGTTATCTGGCTCAGCCTGGCCTACGCGGTGTTTCTGATCGTCGCGGTCTACGGCTTCAAGCATCAGCTCGTGACCGGACCGGCAGCCTATGTCGTCGCTATCCTGCCGGCGCTCCCGATCGTCGGCATTTTCGGCGCGATTGGACGCTATCTGGTTGAAGAGCAGGATGAATATGTCCGGATGCTGATGGTCCGCCAGACGCTGTGGGCGAGCGGCTTCACGCTCAGCCTGGCGACGGTCTGGGGCTTCCTCGACAATTTCAAGCTGGTCGGTCACATCGACGGCTATTGGATCGTGGTGGTCTGGTATTTCGGCCTTGCCATCGGCGGGCTCGCCAATCGGTTCAGCCTCGGCGAAAGCGGCTGCTGATGGACAACCGCCTCCGCATCCTGCGGGCCGAGCGCGGCTGGAGCCAGCAGGATCTCGCCGAGCGGCTCGACGTGTCGCGCCAGAGCGTCAATGCGATCGAGACCGGCAAATACGACCCGTCGCTGCCGCTCGCCTTCCGCATCGCCGAGCTGTTCGACCAGGCGATCGAAGAGATCTTCGTCTCGCCGTCGCGCCACAGCTCGAAGGCGATCTGACCTAGGCCGCGGCTCCCGCCAACGCCTCGTCGATGATCGCTTCGGCCCGGACGAACGCCCGGGTGTCGACGATCACGCCCGACGCAGCGGCATTCTCCCGCACCTGCTCGGGCCGCGACGCGCCGATGATCGCCGAGGCGACATTGGGCTCGCGCAGCACCCAGGCCAGCGCGAATTGCGGCAGGGTCAGCCCGGCGTCCTCGGCGATCGGCTTGAGCCGCTGGACCGCGCGCAGCACGTCGGGGTGCATCAGCCGGTCCATCCAGCCGCCCATCTTATCGCTCGCCGCGCGCGAGTCCGCGGGCGGCGGCCGGTCCGGATCATATTTGCCGCTAAGCACGCCCTGGCCGAGCGGCGACCAGACGATCTGCGAGATGCCGTTGGCGGCGCACAATGGAATCACCTCGTCTTCGGGTTCGCGCCACAGCAGCGAATATTGCGGCTGGCTGGAGACGAACTTCGTTACCCCGGTCATGTCCAGCGCGGCCTGGATGCGCTCGGCCGGCCATTCCGAAAAACCGATGTAGCGCGCCTTGCCGCTCTCGACCGCGCGGGTCAGCGCCGCCATCGTCTCCTCGAGCGGTGTGTCCCAGTCGTAACGGTGGCACTGGTAGAGGTCGACATAGTCGGTCCGCAGGCGCTGCAGCGACGCGTCGAGCTGCTTCTCGATCTGCTCGGCCGACAGTCCGCGGTCCGTGTCGCTCATCGGGAAATAGACCTTGGTCGCGAGCACATAGCTGTCGCGCGCCCGCCCCCGCAGCGCGTCGCCGAGGAAGCTCTCGGCGGCCCCGCGGCCGTACACGTTGGCGGTGTCGATGAAGTTGATTCCCTGCGCGAACGCCTCCTCCAGGCAGGCGCGCGCCTTGTCCGCCTCGACTCCCACCCCGTAGGTCAGCCACGATCCCAGGGAGATTTCGGAGACCTCGAGGGCGCTGTCGCCGAGCTTGCGGTATTTCATTGGCACCTCCGCTAGAGGGTTCGACTCATGAGCCAGCCCGAAGTTGCTTACATCGAAGTCGCCGGCCGTTCGATTGCCTATCGGCTGCGCCGGGGCAAAGGGCCGACGATCGTCTTCCTGCCCGGCTATGCGTCGGACATGGAGGGCACCAAGGCCCTGGCGCTCGACGCCTTTGCCGGGGAGCGCGGCCAGGCGCTGCTCCGCCTGGACTATTCAGGCACCGGTTCGAGCCCCGGCGCCTTCGCGGACGGGACGCTCGAACTGTGGTTCGAAGAGGTCCTCGCGGCAGTGGACGAGCTCACCGACGGGCCGCTGGCCCTCGTCGGCTCGTCGATGGGCGGGTGGATCGCGCTCCACCTCGCGGTCGCTCGCCCGGATCGCGTTCGGGCCATCGTCGGAATCGCCGCCGCCCCGGACTTCACCGACTGGGGCTTCCGCGATGAGCTGAAAGCCCGGCTCCGTGCCGGTGAAACGCTGCGCGGCCACGGCGACTATGGCGAGCGAGTCACCACCGCGGGTTTCTGGTCGTCGGGCCAGCGCATGCGGCTGCTCGAAGAGGAGATCGCGGTCGATTGCCCGGTGCGGCTGATCCACGGCGAGGCCGATCCCGACGTTCCGCTCGACGTCGCATTCCGCACCCTGCGGGCGCTGCGTTCAGCCGATGTCCAGCTTGCGATCCTCAAAGGCGGGGGCCACCGGCTGTCGGAGCCGCATGAGATCGAGGCGATCCTGCGCACCGTCGCCGGCCTGCTGGAGCCTGACGCTTGATCCACCTGCTGATTTCCGCCGCCGTCGCGGTCGCCGCCCCTGCCGCCCCGGCCTGTCCCGAGGTCGTCACGCCCGACGCGCTCGTCTGCCGCGCGCTCGAGGCGCAAAGGGCCGGCGACGCGCAGTCGGCCGCGCAAGCGTTCGAGGAAGCGGCCAAGGCGTCGCCGGACAAGGATCCGAAGACCGCGCGCCTTTACGCCGCAGCAGGCAATTTGTGGATCGAGGCCAAGCAGCCGGGCAGGGCGGCCTTCGCGCTCGATCGCGCGCTGGCCCTTCCCGGGCTCGAGGCCGAGCAGCACGGCGAGGCCCTGCTCGACCGCGCCCGCGCCGCCGAAGCCCAGAATGACCTCAAGACCGCGCGCGCCAAGCTCAACGAAGCCGCCGCCAGCATCACCGCCGACCCGTTCTACTGGTATTTCTCGGCCGCGCTCGCGATCCGCGAGCAGGACAAGGCGACCGCCCAGGCGGCGATAGGCAAGGCCCTGACCCTGGCTCCGTCCGACCCAACGATCCTGTTCGAAGCCGGACACGTCGCCTTTTTCGCCGGCGACGAGGACAAGGCGCGCAGCTACTGGATGCGGGCCGCCGGCAACGATCCCGGCGGCCCGGTGGGCAAGGCAGCTGCGAAGGCCGCGGAGATGCTCGGAGTGACTCCGATGGTGAAGGCGGAGGCGCAACCGCCCAGGTGAGCGGCCGCGCCTCCATGCCCTAGCCCAGATCGTAGTCGATCGTCGTCACCACCCGGACCTTTTGGAACGGCGAGGTGCCGCCCGAGGAACTGCACTCCTCGCACACGTCGCCGTCGCGCGCCCCGACCGAGAAATAGCCCTGGCTCGCGGTCTTGATCCGGCCGACCGACGCGCCGCTGTCGCGGGCAAATTGCTCGGCGCTGCGGCGGGCGTTCTGGTTGGCCTCGGCGATCATCTCGGGCTTCAGCGCGTTGAGCTTGGTGAAGGTGTAGCTGATGCTGCTGCTCGACAGCTCGACCCCGTCGCGCAGCAGCTCGGCCTGGCGGGCGTAGGCGAGACGCGCCTTCATGACGTCATTGGTGCGCAACTGGATCGAGCGGCGGACGGTCAGCTTGTCCGGGCCGTTGTCGCCTTCGCGGGGCCGTTCACGGCTGAGGCCGACGTCGTTGTCGGCGATCTCCGTGGGCCGGAAGCCGGCGCGCTCGAAGTAAGCGCGGACCGACCGGGCCTGCTGGTCGACCGATTGCTGAACCGGGCCGAGCTCGCTGCCCTGGTGCGAGAAGTCGACCGACCAGGTCGCGAGATCGGCCGTGACGTTGCGCTCCGAAACCCCGCGGACGGTGACTGTCCGTTCGGCCATCTTGGCGCGCCGGAGGCCGTCGCCGAGCACGTACCCGCTGGTCGTCAGACCGACGGCAAAGATCGCGACCGCGCCCAAAAGGACGGCGCGGCTGTCCTGCAGCTTCTGGATCATGGGATGAAAACCCGTGCGTTCGTCCGCTATACGAGCAGCCACCGGTCACGATCGCCGGTCACGGCTGCGACGAACCGTGCAATTATAGCGACGAATCGAGTGAGATGAAATGAAATTCCTGCATTCGATGATCCGCGTCAGCGATCCGCAAGCCACTGTTGCATTCTTTCAACTGTTGGGACTCGAGGAGCGGCGGCGGATGGACAATGAGGCGGGCCGCTTCACCCTGATCTTCCTCGGCGTGCCCGGCGACGAGGGCGGCGAAGTCGAGCTGACCTGGAACTGGGACGAAAGAGGGTATGGCGGCGGCCGCAACTTCGGCCACCTCGCCTATCAGGTGGACGACATCTACGCGACCTGCCAGCGGCTGATGGAGGCCGGCGTGACCATCAACCGCCCGCCCCGCGATGGCCGCATGGCGTTCGTGCGGAGTCCCGACAATATCTCGATCGAGCTGCTGCAGAAGGGAGCGGCTTTGGCCGTCGCGGAGCCGTGGTCGTCAATGCCCAACAGCGGCGAATGGTAGGCTGGCCCGACCGCCGCTGGCTCGACCTGGTCGGATCTGAGCATCCGCTCATCCAGGCGCCGATGGCCGGCGCCGGCGGAGTCGAGCTGTGCGCCGCGGCGATCGCCGGCGGCGCGCTCGGCTCGCTGCCGTGCGCCTTGCTCACGCCTGATCAGGTGCGGGCCCAGGTCAGCGAAGTCCGCGCCCGCGGCGCCGGGCCGCTCAACCTCAATTTCTTCTGCCATCGCATGCCGGAACCCGTCGACGACCGCGCCTGGCGCGCGCTGCTCCAGCCTTATTACGCCAAATATGGTGCGGAGCCCGGAAATGGCGGCGCACTGCGGCTTCCGTTCGATGCCGACATGTGCGCCGTCGCCGAGGAGCTGAGTCCGGCGGTGGTGAGCTTCCATTTCGGCCTCCCCGAAGCTCCGCTGCTCGAGCGGGTTAAGGCGAGCGGCGCGCTGGTCATCGGCAATGCGACCACCGTCCCCGAAGCGCGCTGGCTCGAAGCGCGCGGGGTCGATGCGATCGTCGCCCAGGGCTTCGAGGCCGGCGGGCATACCGGCCGCTTCCTCGGCTCCGACCCGGCCGAAGCGATGGGCCTGTTCGCCTTGCTGCCCCAGGTCGCCGATGCTGTCTCGGTGCCGGTGATTGCCGCCGGCGGAATCGCCGACGGGCGCGGGATCGCGGCTGCCTTCACGCTCGGGGCGAGCGCGGTTCAGCTCGGCACCGCCTATCTGCATTCGCCCGAGACGCCGATCAGCGACGCGCACCGCGCCGCCTTGAGCGGCGGCGCGACCCTGTTCACCAATCTCATGACCGGCGGCCTCGCCCGCGGGCTGCACGGCCGGCTGGTCGACGAGCTCGGAGCGGTGCGCGCCGAGGCGCCGCCTTACCCGCTCGCCAGCGCGGCGCTCGCCCCGATCCGCGCGGCGGCCGAGCGGCAGGGCGAATATGGATTCGGTCCGATGTGGGCCGGCCAGGCCGCGGCACTCGGCAGTTCCCTCCCCGCGGCCGAGCTGACTCGCCGCCTCGCCGCCGAGGCGCTGGCGATCATTACGGGCGAAGGGTAGAGCGCGCGCATGGAGATCATCGCCATTCCGGTCCTCACCGACAATTATGTGTGGCTGCTCCACGACAGCGAAAGCGGCGAGACCGCGGCGGTGGATCCGTCCGTTGCCGGGCCGGTGCTCGACGCTGCGGCGGCGAAGGGCTGGCGGCTGACGCAGGTGCTCAATACCCATTGGCATCCCGATCACACCGGCGGCAACGCCGGGATCCAGGCCGCGACCGGCGCACCCATCACTGCCCCGGCCGAAGCCGAGCGGGTCAGTACGGTCGACCGCATTGTGGCCGAGGGCGACCGGGTGCGCGTGTGCGGCGCCGAGGCCGTGGTCTGGCACATCCCGGCCCACACCGCCGGCCACATCGCTTATTATTTCGCGGACGAAGGCCTGATCTTCGTCGGCGACACGATGTTCGCGATGGGCTGCGGCCGGCTGTTCGAGGGCAGCGCGGACCAGATGTACGCGAACCTGCAGCGGATCACGGCGCTTCCAGGCGACGTCCGCATCTATTGCGGACACGAATATACGCTGGCGAACGCACGCTTCGCGGCCGAGGCCGAGCCGGACAATCCGGCGATCGCGGACCGGCTCGCCGGGGTCGCGGCGCTGCGCGACGCCGGCACGATCACACTGCCGACCACGGTCGCCGAGGAGCGTGAAACCAATCCGTTCGTTCGAGCCACTAATGTGGAAGAGTTCGCTCGTTTGAGGCTCGCCAAAGACAGCTTTCGTTCATGAAACGAAGCGCCAAAGCATCGGGCGGATAGGAAACGTTGGAGGTTACTATGCGCAGCATCGCTCTCCTGCTGATCGGCGCGGCCATCGTCGGCTGCGCAACCACCGCGGCCCAGCAGCCGATCCGCACCGCCAAGGCCCAGCAACGCTACGACCAGCTGCTCGCCGGCAAGGTCGCCGGACCGCCGGTCAGCTGCCTCCCGACCTACCACCAGGACGACATGGTGGTGATCGACGAGCAGACCGTCGCCTTCCGCCAGGGCAGCAACCGGGTCTACGTCAATCATATGCAGGGCGGGTGCAGCAACCTCGGCGGTTCCTATGCGCTGGTGACGAAGCAGTTCGGCAGCGCCCAGCTGTGCCGCGGGGACATCGGCCAGGTGGTCGACCTCACCAACCACTTCACCGTCGGCAGCTGCGTGTTCGGCGATTTCGTTCCTTACACGCGGCCGCGCGCCTGACCTGGTTGCCAAGCGGCGGCTGACCGCCATAACTGTCCCCGGCAATGGGGGGGACAGCATGCGTCGCTTGACGATCGCAGCCACGGGCTTGATTCTCATCGGAGCCGGCCAGTCGGCCGAGCCGCCGCGCACCCCGGAGGCCCAGGCCGTACTCGACAAATGGCTCAGCGGACGAGTTGCCGGGGAGCGGCGCGCCTGCGTGCCGGAGCGCGCGACATACAATCCCATCGGCGTTGATGATCGCACGGTCCTCTTTCGCGACGGGCCCCGCATTTGGCGCAACGATCTTCGCATGGGGATCGGTTGTGGAAATGTCGGCAAGCGCCAGACCGTCGTCATGACCGAGCATGGCGTCGGGCGCATGTGCAACGGCAACCGGCTCGAGTTCAGTTACAAGGGCGTCGTCAGTGTCTGCGAGCTCGGCGATTTTACCGTCTACCAGAAGCCGTAGAGGCTATTTGGGATAGAGCGCGGCGAGGCGCTCGCCGTAGACCTTCCCGATGATGTGGCGGCGGATCTTGAGCGACGGCGTCAGCTGCTCGTTCTCGATCGTGAACGCCTCGTCGGCGAGGATGAATCGCCGCACCCGCTCGATCACCGACAGCTCGGCGTTGACCCGGTCGAGGGCGCGCTGAAGCTGCGCCTGAAGGTCGGGCGACCTGGCAATTTCCGGATCGGGCACGAGCAGGGCGACGAGGTGCGGCCGGCGGTCGCCATAGACCATCGCTTGGGCGATCTCGCTCTGCAGCGTCAGCATCCCCTCGATCCGCTGGGGCGAGACATTGTCGCCTTTGTCGTTGACGATCAGGTCCTTCTTGCGGTCGGTGATCTTGATGCGGCCCTTCTCGTCGAAGTGCCCGACATCGCCGGTCGCCAGCCACCCGTCCTTGCCCAGCACTCGCGCCGTCTCTTCCTCGTTGCGCCAATAGCCGTGCATGACGAGTTCGCCCCGGACCATGATCTCGCCGTCGTCGGCAATGCGGACCTCAGTGTTCTTGACGGGCGGGCCGACGGTATCGAGGCGGATGCCCGCGCTCGGCCGGTTGCAGGCGAGCACCGGCCCCGTCTCGGTCTGTCCGTAGCCCTGAAGGAAGGTGATCCCGAGCGCTTCGAAGAACAGTCCGACCTCCGGGTTGAGCGGTGCGCCGCCGGACACCCAGGCCTTCTGCCGGCTTCCGATCTTCGCCCGGATCTTCTTGCGCAACGTGAGCGACAAGAGCCCGTGCATCGGCCAGTCCCACGGCTTCACTCCGCCCCTGGCCTTGTCCGCGCCGATCTTGAGCGCGCGCGTCATCAGATATTGCGACAGCCCGCCCTGCCCCTCGATCGTCTTCATGATCCGGGCCCGGAGCATCTCGAACAGCCGCGGCACGACGATCATGATCGTCGGCTGCACTTCCTCGATATTGGCGGCAAGCTTCTCGAGGCTCTCGGCGTAAAAAATCTGCGCGCCGAGCGCGATCGGGAACATCTGCCCGCCGGTATGCTCATAGGCGTGACTGGCCGGCAGGAAGGACAGGAACACTTCGTCGCCCCAGCCGAAATCGGTCGAGATGACGTCCGTCGCGCCCTCGCAATTGTGGAGCAGGGCACCGTGATGGAGCCGCACGCCGCGCGGCGCGCCGCCCGTCCCGCTGGTGTAAATGATGCAGGCGAGGTCGTCGCGGCCGACGGACGACAGCTGCTGGCGCAGATCTTCAATCGAGGCCTCGCCGGCTACCAGCTTGTGCCAGTCGTGGCAGGTCACCCAATCCGGCGCCTGGCCCGAGCGCAACGGCTCCATGCCGATCACATGGTGGCACTCGTTTTGGGTCAGCACCGCCGGAATGAGATTCTTGGCCAGTTTCTGGCTGGAGACGATCACCGCCCGCGCCCCGCTGTTCTCGAGGATGTGCGAGTGATCGCGAACGGTGTTGGTGGTGTAGGTCGGGACGGTGACGCAGCCCGCAGCCATGATCCCGAGATCGGAAATCAGCCACTCGGGCCGGTTCTCGCTGACCAGGCATACGCGGTCACCGGGCCGGAGTCCGATGCGCTTGAGGCTGGCGGCGAGCGCCGCGACCCGGCGCGCCGCATCGGCCCAGCTGATCGGCCGCCATTCGCCGTCGCGCTTGGCCCACAGGAACGGCGCGTCGCCCTTTTCGGCGGCGCGCGTCAGGAACATCGAAACGAGATTGTCGAAATGCTCGAGCTGGCGCGCCATTCGTCCCTACTCCCCGGCGCGCTTCTTAGCGGAAACGATTGCGAGCGCCACTCGTCCTGCTAGGCGATGATCATGGTCCGCAAGCTCATCGTGGCGCTGGCTCTGGTTGGCCTGGGGTCGAGCGCAGTCGTCCCGGCGGCGGCGCCGCCGTCCCACACGCGCATTGCCCCGCACGCCGCTCCATTCGTGATCGCCGCCAATCCGCTCGCCGCGCGGGCCGGGCTCAACGTCCTCAAGCGCGGCGGCAGCGCAGTCGACGCGGCGATCGCGGTCCAGGCGATGCTGTCGCTGGTCGAGCCACAGAGCTCGGGCGTCGGCGGCGGCGCGTTCTTGAATTATTACGATGGCCGGACCGGCAAGATCACGATCTACGACGGGCGCGAGGTCGCTCCGGCGCAGGCGACTTCGGGCATGTTCCTCGGCCCGACCGGCAAGCCGTTGCCGTTCGACGCCGCCGTCGTCAGCGGACGCGCGACGGGGGTGCCGGGGGCGGTGAAGATGCTCGCGCTCGCCCACGGCGAGCACGGCAAGCTCCAGTGGCGCAGCCTGTTCGGCGACGCCGAGCGGACGGCCGATCAGGGGTTCACCGTCTCGCCGCGGCTCAGCCGCATGATCCACGCCGATTATGCCGAGAACCACCAGCCCGACGTGATCGCCTATTTCTCCAAGCCCGACGGGACCCTGCTCAATGCCGGCGACCGGCTGGTCAACAAGCCCTACGCCGAATTCCTGCGCCGGCTCGCGTCGCAGGGTCCCGATGCGCTCTACAAGGGGAGCACGGCCGCGAAGATCGTCGCCCGGACTCGCCAAGGTCCGCTCGCCGGCACCATGACCATGGCCGATCTCGCCGCCTACAAGCCGGTCAAGCGCGAGCCGGTGTGCGGCCCGGTCCGAATCTATCTCCTTTGCGCGCCACCGCCGCCGTCCAGCGGGGTCGGGCTGATCGAGCTGATGATGATCCTCGACCGCACCGACATTGCGTCGCGCAGTGCGAACGACCCGCAGGCCTGGTTCCTGTTCGCCGAGGCGAGCCGGCTGATGTACGCCGACCGCGACAAATATGTCGGCGACCCGGCGTTCGTGAAAGTGCCGGTCGCGGGTCTGATCGACCCGGCCTATGTCGCCGAGCGCGCCAGGCGCATCGGCGCGACCGCCGGCCCGCCGCCGGCCGCCGGAATCCCCGCGAGCGCGCTGGTCGCCGGCAGGGACAACACGCTCGAACCGACCGGCACTTCGCACTTCATCGTCCGCGACGCCGCCGGCAATGTCGTGTCGATGACCACCACGGTCGAGAGCATCTTCGGCACGGGGCGGATGGTCGACGGCTTCTTCCTCAACAACCAGCTGACGGATTTCTCGTTCAGCCCGAGGGACGCGCAGGGCCGCCCGGTCGCCAATGCGGTCGCGCCCGGCAAGCGCCCGCGCTCGTCGATGGTCCCCTCGATCCTGCTCACGCGGGACGGCCGCTTCGCCGGCGCGATCGGCTCGGCGGGCGGCAATGCGATTCTCGCCTACGTCGCCCATTCGCTCGTCGCCTCGACCTACTGGAACATGAGCATGGCCGACGCGCTCGCCGCGCCCAACCTCGTCGCGCGGGGGCCCAATTTCCAGGGCGAAGTCACCAAATTCTCACCCGGCATTCTCGCCGGCCTGCGCCGGCGCGGGATCGACCTCAAGCCCGGCCAGGG
>Ga0134122_10000546_pt1 | contig 25540 bp, 21 predicted proteins | sample KB302_FD_96461 | JGI IMG/M metagenome (GOLD analysis project Ga0134122, IMG submission 96461) | Terrestrial soil microbial communities without Nitrogen fertilizer from Kellogg Biological Station, Michigan, USA - KB3-0-2 | ecosystem: Environmental > Terrestrial > Soil > Unclassified ...
GCTAGTTTGCGGTCGGCGCGCTGTCGCGCCCTTGTCATGCAGGAAAGCTAGCCACCACACCCGCCAAGACTGAGAAGGCGTGAAGGTCGCATCAGGAGGAGCAGGAATGAAAAGGCAATTTGGCTGGAGCTGGCTGAGCGCGAGCCTACTTTGCGTTGCCGCAGGTAGCGCCTCGGCTCAGACCGAAATCCAGTGGTGGCATGCCATGACGGGGGCCAACAACGACCTCATCGTCAAATTGGCAAACGACTTCAACGGCACGCAGAAGGACTACAAGATCGTTCCGACCTACAAGGGCGGCTATCCCGACACCATGAACGCCGGCATTGCCGCGTTCCGCGCCGGCCAGGCGCCCCACATCATGCAGGTGTTCGAGGTGGGCACCGCCACCATGATGGCGGCAACCGGCGCGGTCAAGCCGGTGCACGTGCTGATGAAGGAGGCGGGCGAGGCGTTCGATCCCAAGGTCTATTTACCGGCCATCACGGGATACTATTCCAGCAGCAAAGGCGAGATGCTGTCATTCCCGTTCAACTCGTCGAGTACCGTGATGTGGTACAACAAGGATGCTTTCAAAAAAGCCGGCATCGATGCGGAAAAACCGCCCAAGACCTGGCCCGAGGTGTTCGACGCGGCCAAGAAACTCAAGGCGGCCGGCTACGCCAACTGCGGCTTTGGCAACGCCTGGGTGACGTGGGTCAACCTCGAACAGCTCTCCGCCTGGCACAACATTCCCTTCGCCAGCAAAGCCAATGGCATGGACGGCTGGGATACAGAAATGAAGTTCAATTCTCCGCTGCACATCAAGCATCTGGAGAACTTGGTCGAGCTGCAGAAAGACAAGACCTACGACTATTCGGGGCGCACCAATACCGGCGAGGGCCGCTTCACGTCGGGTGAGTGCCCGATCTTCCTGACCTCGTCGGCATTTTTCGGCAATGTGCGCGCCAATGCCAAGTTCGACTTCGCCAACGCGCCGATGCCCTTCTACCCCGACGTGGCCGGGGCGCCGCAGAACTCCATCATCGGCGGGGCCTCGTTGTGGGTGATGGGCGGCAAGAGCGCGGCCGAGTACAAGGGGGTCGCCAAGTTCTTCAGCTTCCTTTCCGACACCGACCGACAGGTCGAGCTGCACACCAAGTCGGGCTATCTACCGATCACCAAGGCGGCCTACGAAAAGTCCAAGGCGTCCGGTTTCTACAAGGAATACCCCTACCTTGAGACACCGCTGCTCGAGCTCACCAACAAAGAGCCGACGGAGAACTCGCGCGGCCTGCGGCTCGGCAACATGGTGCAGTTGCGCGACGTCTGGGCCGAGGAGATCGAGGCGGCACTGGCGGGCAAGAAGTCGGCCAAGGCTGCCCTCGACGAAGCCGTCGCGCGCAGCAACGCCATGCTGCGCCAGTTCGAACGCACGGCGACGCGCTGAGCCGCGAAGGCCGGGCGGCGACGCTTGGGCTTCGCCGCCTTACCGCCTTCGCCGCGTCGACGGCGTCACCCAAATTTCTAGATGGGGTTAGGCCATGAGCCTTGAGCAGCTAAAATCGCAGATCGCCAACGATATTGGCACCCCGGCCGTCGTAATCGATCTCGATCGGGTGGAGCGCAACATCGGCCGCGTCCAAAAGCTGTGCGATCAGGCGGGCGTGGCGAACCGCCCGCACATCAAGACGCACAAGAGTCCCCTGCTCGCCCAAATGCAGATCGCCGCCGGGGCCGCGGGCATCACCTGTCAGAAGCTCGGCGAGGCCGAAGTGATGGCCGACGGCGGTATCGATGATATCCTTATCAGTTATAACCTGTTGGGCGAGGCAAAGATCGGCCGGCTTGGCGCCCTGCTGAAGCGGGTGACCGTCACCGCCGCCGCCGACAACCCCGCCGTCGTGGCCGCCCTTGCTCAGGCAGGCAAGATCGCCGGCCGGCCTCTCGGCGTCGTGATCGAATGCGACACCGGACGCAAGCGCGCGGGGGTGGAACGGCCGCAAGAGGCCATCGAACTGGCGCGCCTCATCAAACATCACGCCGATCTGCAATTCGCGGGCTTCCTGTTCTATCCCACCGAACAGTCCTGGCCGCAGACCCAACGCTTCTACAGCGAGGCGCTCAGCGGCGTGCGCGAGGCTGGGCTGGAGCCCCGGATCGTCTCGACCGGCGGCACACCCAATCTTGTCAACATCGGGCAGCTAGCCGGCGCCACCGAGCACCGGGCCGGCACCTACATCTTCAACGACCGCATGATGCTGGCGTGCGGAGCGGCAACGGCCGACGACTGCGCGCTCAGCGTCTACACTACGGTCGTCAGCCGCGCCGCGGCAGGGCGCGGTATTCTCGACGCCGGCTCCAAGACACTCACGGCCGACACGGGCGGGCTGGACAATGGCTTCGGTTTGATCTTGGAATACCCACAGGCCAAGATTCACGCTTTCGCCGAGGAGCACGGATTCCTCGATCTTTCGCGCAGCAACGACCGACCCAAGGTCGGCGAGGTGGTTCGGGTGGTGCCGAACCACGTCTGCGTCGTCGTCAACATGTTCGATCGCATGATTGCGGTACGCGGCGACCGGATCGTGGGGGTGCTGCCGGTGGCGGCCCGCGGCAAGCTCGCCTAGGTCCCCCGCCCAGTCACTTGGCGACCGTGCGCAGCAATCGGCGGGCCGGCTTGGTGGCAAGCCGGCCGCACACGCGCCAAGCCAACCAAGGTGCTTTTGCCAGGCGCGAGGCGGCAGGAAGGTTGTCATCGCTCGGCTGTTCGGCGACAGTAGCGGGTGGGATGCAAAGTCGAGCGCCACGGAGAAGCCACATGTCTCAATCGCTGACCAAGTCTCTCGGTCGTTTCGTTTCCAGCATCAGGCTTGAGAGCATTCCACCCCCGGCGCTCGACGTCGTTCATACCGGCTTTACCGACTGCGTCGGTACACTGATCGCGGGCAGCATCGAGGAGCCGCCGCGCCTCTTGCACAAGGTGTTGGCGCCACCGCCCGGCGAGGCCAGCCTCTATCTTTGCGGCCCACGCGTGCCTGCGCCCGAGGCCGCCTGGATCAATGGCACGGCTGCGCACGCGCTCGATTACGACGATGTCTCCTTGCGCGGTCATCCGAGCACGGTCCTGGTGCCCGCGATCCTTGCGGAGGCGGAAGTTTTGGGCGCAAGCGGCGCGCAGATGGCCACCGCCTATGTCGCGGGCTACGAGGTCTGGGCGGAGCTCGCCGGCCGCGATCCGGATCAACACCACCAGAAGGGGTGGCACCCGACAGGCATCTTCGGGGCGATCGCGGCCGCCGCCGCCTGCGCATCGCTGCGCGCGCTCGACCCCGACCAGGCCACGCAGGCGCTGGCGCTCGCCGCTTCGCATAGTTCCGGACTGGTCGCCAACTTCGGCACGATGACCAAACCCTACCACGCCGGCAAGGCTGCGCATGCCGGTGTCATCTCGGCACGTCTGGCCGCGGCCGGCTTCACCTCCGCCCCCGACGCGCTCGAGCACCCGCTGGGCTTCCTGGCCGCCGTTTCACCCAAAGGCGCGGCCGATCGCGAGCGCGCGGTTGAAGCCGGACGCGAGTGGCAGATACTCACTCAAGGTCTAGGTGTGAAAAAATATCCGCTCTGCTACTGCACGCATCGTGCCATCGACGGCATACTTGATCTTTTGCGCGAGCAGCAGGTGCTCGGCGCAGAGGTGAACTCCGTCACCGTCTCCACGAGCCGGCGCAATGCCACCATTCTGCGCAATGCCTGCCCGCAGACGGGTCTGGAGGCGAAATTCAGCATGCAGTTTGCCATGGCGAGTTCGATCATCACCGGCCGCGTGGGGCTCACCGAGCTGACTGACAGCTTCGTACAACGCGAGGACGTGCAGGCGCTGATCGGCAAGGTTAGGATCGAACCCGACGATCGGCCCGATCCCAAGCGGTCGGGAGCGGCTCCCTACGACCTCGTCGTCATCGAATTGAACGGCGGTCGGCGGCTGCAGAGCCGGCGCGTCACCGACGAGCGCGGCTCGCCGCAACTGCCGCTGTCCAAGGCGGAGCTATGGGGCAAATTCGAGGCTTGCCTGGCACTCGGCAATCCAAGCCTGCCGGCCCGTCAAATCTTCGATGCACTCATGTCGATCGAGCGCCAGCCGGGCGTCAGCGCGTTCGTCGGATTGCGGCAAGCCGCCTGAACTAGCGCATGCGGCCCGTGATGGCGCGCGCCAGAATCCGCCCCAGGCTGGAGGCGATCGAGCGGAGGAACGACTTGGCGATCGCCTCGCCCACACTCTGGCGCTGATAGCCGGCGCGCTGCCGGGGTTGCGCACGATAGGTGGTCTCCGTCTGCTGCTGCGGACCGGCGATCGGCTGGTTTTTATCCCGTCTTTCGGCCATCGAATGGTCTCCTTGAGACAGGCTCAGCGTCGCCCGCCGACAATCGCCCGTACGATGGCGTTGCCGATGCTGGAGGCGACCGAACGCATCATGGATTTGGCAAAGGTTTCGCCGTAACCCTGGCGCCGCCCGGTGCCGCCGCCCATGAGAATGTTGCCCCAACTATTGGCGTCGGCCTCCTGTGCCGAGGCGGCAGCCGCCGTGCGTTTCTGCAAGATCTCGTAGGCGGAATCGCGGTCGACGACTTCTTCATACTTGCCGTAGATCGGACTGGCCTCGATTTTGCTCTTGCGCTCCGGGGCGGTGACCGGTCCGAGGCGTCCCGATGGCGGTCGGATCAGCGTACGTTGGACCATCGACGGCTCGCCGCCGCCGTGCAGCAGTGAAACCAGCGCCTCGCCCACCTTCAGCTCCTGGATCACTCGTTCGACATCGAGCTTGGGGTTGGGGCGGAAGGTCTCGGCGGCTGCACGGATACCCTTCTGCTCGACCGGCGTGAAGGCGCGCAGGGCATGCTGCACGCGGTTGCCAAGCTGCGCCGATACCGAGTTGGGCACGTCGCGCGGATTCTGCGTGACGTAGTAGACACCAACACCCTTGGACCGGATCAAGCGGGTGACCCGTTCTACCTGTTCGAGCAGAGCTTTGGGCGCCTCGCTGAACAGCAAGTGTGCCTCGTCGAAGAAGAACACCAGCTTGGGTTTGTCGGGATCACCCACTTCGGGCAGTTTGTCGAATAGCTGCGCTAACAGCCACAGCAGGAAAGTCGCGTAGAGGCGCGGCGTCTTCGTCAGCTTCTCGGCGGCCAGGATGTTGACAAAGCCGCGCCCGTCGGCTGCGGTGCGCATGAAGTCGTTGATTTGGAGCGCCGGCTCGCCGAAAAAGTTATTCGCCCCTTGCTCCTCCAACACCAGCAACCGGCGCTGGATGGCACCGATCGAAACCGTCGATGCGTTGCCGTACTTGGTCATGATGGCCTTGCCGCGCTGGCCCACGTCGTTGGCCATCGAGCGCAGATCCTTCAAATCAAGCAACGGCAGCTTCTCGTCCGCCGCCACACGAAACAGGATGTTGAGCACGCCCTCCTGTGTCTCGTTGAGCTCCATCAGGCGCGCCAGCAGCAAGGGCCCCATGTCCTGTACGGTGGCGCGGATTGGGTGGCCCTGCTCGCCAAATAGATCCCAAAACAAGGTTGGAAAGGCAGCATTCGTCCAGTCGTTGAGGCCAATCTCGTTGGCGCGCTTGGCAAGCCCGTCCTTCTTCTCGCCAGAGGCGGAAATACCGGAGAGGTCGCCCTTGATGTCGGCGGCGAACACCGGCACGCCGGCGTTGGAAAAGCCCTCGGCCAGCACCTGCAGGGTGACGGTCTTACCCGTGCCCGTGGCGCCCGTCACAAGACCGTGCCGGTTGGCAAGCCTCAGCTCCAGGTATTCGGGCTCGACGCTGCGGCCGAGGAAAATCTTTCCCTCTTGCAGCAGGGCTTGGCTCTCGACCATGGCTCGCTCCTCGCATAACTGCCGCGACTCATCTGGACCCAGCGCTGTTCTCAATACATGGCGGCAATGCCTTGGCAATGCATGGGTTGGATACCGACAGCACGCCGCCCCGCTCGTTGTTGGGCAGCGGAACTCGAATTTTTGCAATGGCTTACGCCTTGCCAGGGGTCGCCTGTTTGCGGGCGAACCTAACCGAAAAAATCGCCCCGCACTACCCGCCCAGGCCAGGGCCAACGGCGCCAGAGCGCGCCCCGACCGGACCGGGTCGTCGTGGCTCGGCAATGGCCCGTCCTCGGCTCCGGGCGCGGTGCGCTTGGGTTTGAGCAACTTTTGCCCGCACGGCCGATCCCTTGGAGCCGCGCCGCCGGACTCGAGGCCGCGGCTGATCGGCAAGCGCCACGATCGCCTGCGCGCAGAAGCGCATTGCCACCGCCGTGATTGATCATGACAGGGCGGGATCCTATAGATCCGCGGCGCTTGCGCTCGCAACCAAACCGTCGCCGGGGAGGCCGCCATGGACTTGAGTACGGAACGGATTTTCCAACTGTTGGACAGCCGCGGTGCCGGACGCTACGGCCTCTCAGCCGTCAGCCAAAAAGAACATGCGCTGCAATCGGCCGACCTCGCCACGAAACGTGGTCTCGGCGATGCGCTGGTGATCGCAGCATTGTTCCACGATTTGGGCCACCTGCTCGTCGGCGGCGACGTCAATCTCGCGGAGCAAGGCGTCGACGACCTGCACGAGGAGACCAGCGCGAACGCCCTTGTAAAACTGTTCGGCAATGATGTTGCTGAGCCCGTGCGGCTGCACGTAGCCGCCAAACGATATCTTTGCGCCGTGACCCCCGCCTACTATGACAAGCTCTCGGCGGACTCGCGGCAGTCGCTGCTACTGCAGGGCGGCCCAATGTCGCCCCTCGAAGTTGCCGCGTTCGACAAGCTCGAACATCGCGCGGCCGCCCTCGCCTTGCGCATGATCGACGACGAGGCAAAGGTCGCGAGCCTAAAAACGCCGGGGCTGGATAGCTACCGCGCCATGGCAACCCGTCTGCAAAAGGCCCGCGCCTAGCCCCGCGACCACCGAGCCCCGGGGGCGCACGGGGTCGCCCGCGCGACGCCCGGCCGCACGCGGCTGTCTGCTCTAGCGGGCTAGGGGGCCATTGACGACGGCCGCCCGCCGGGCTCATTCCCCCGCACGATCTGACGATCGCGCTCAAGCCCACAACCACGCGCGCAGGCTTCACGCGTGCGGCAGAACTGCGCACGGCTTTCTGTGACAGTTCGGTAAATCGGGATTCCCCCCGATGTACTTGTGGCCTCAAGGGCTCCCATGTTGTGCGCCATACCCAGCAAGCTTTCGCAAAGGTGACCGCATGACCTTCGCCCGGCAGTCTCATGAGACCACGGACCAATCCGCACACCTTGGCGGCGATGAAAATGGCGCCCACGAGGGGCGGCGTTTTTCGCCCGAACTGTGCGAGGCGATCCTCAATGCCTTGGGCCGCGATGATCGCCTGCGCCGCGAATATGTGCGCCGGCGCTGGCGTGGCTTGCTCGGATAGGCCGCGCGCGGCAGCCTTTCGGCGGGAGCAACCGCGGCGCCGAGACCTTCGGGGGGGATATACCCCAACACGGCCCTCGTCCCTGCCCTGGCTCACCCGCGCCGGCCAGCTTCTAAGGCCACTATTGGCGCGGTGGGTAGCGGTCGAACTGAGGCAGCTCATGCGCGCGCGCCATCCAACCGATGCGATCGGCGACTTGGATGTGCGCCAGCGCCGGAACGGCGTCGGGATCATCGTAGGTGGCGCTCTGAATGTCGATGATCCCCGGCAGGACCTGGGCGTTGGTGAAGAACAGCCCGGTGCCACAATCGGCGCAAAAATGTCGGCGGCCATGTTCTGAGGACGCATACACCTTGGGCGCACCTCTCATGACCTTGACAAGGTCGATGGGGTACATGGTCCACGCCACCATGGGTGCGCCGGCGTGTCGCCGACAGTCCGTGCAATGGCAAAGCGCGTGGGTGAGGGCTTCGCCATCCGCTTGGTAGCGAACAGCGCCACAGTGGCAGCCGCCGGTGATCGCCATGCTCGTTCCTCCTTGCCATCCGCCATCGCTCTCGGCGCATGCTCCATGACATTTGTCTCGGGTGCAACCAGCCGTTTGCCATGCCTTTTAGACCTGCCGCCTCGACGACGGCACGCCTTTCGGTGCCATCGCCGCGAACGGCGCCCGTCGCCAGGGAAGCACTTAAGCCGCTCCCGCAATCCTTGGCGGCTGCAGGGTTGCGCTTCCAACAAAACCGCCACCACGCGCCGCAAAGAATGCATTGGCAAGCGGCTGGAATTGTCTACCAATGGGCCAGGATGACCCTGGCGCTCGAAGGGAGCGTGAGCGAACGCCATGACCGATGACCCCGAACCGATCAGCGCGGAGTTCGAAGCGGCGTCCCGCGAGGCTTGGCTGAAGCTCGTTGACAAGGCGCTGAAAGGCGGCGCGTTCGAGCGGCAGCTCGGATCGCACACCGCCGACGGATTGCGGATCGAGCCCCTCGGCGTGCGCGGGGACATGCCCGCTGTGGCCGCCGCGACCAAGCGCGGCTCGGCGCGTGGCTGGGACATCCGCCAGCGCCATGCCGAGCCCGACCCCAAGCTCTGCAATGCAGCCATTCAGGAGGACCTGGAAGGGGGCGTAAACTCACTGCTGCTGCAGATCGAGGCGCCAGGCCAATCGGGCCTCGGCTACGGTGCCGAGCCGCTCGCCGCGGCGCTCAAAGGCGTGCGCTTGCAGGCCTTGGCTATCGCGCTCGATGCCCGCGAAAACACTATGGACGCGGTCGGCAGCTTGCTCGAGATCTGGCGCGAGAACGGCGTCGAGGAGGGCAACCGTCATGCGGCGTTCAATTTGGATCCGCTTGGCGTGCTGGCCAAGACTGGTACGCTTTACTATCCGGCCGATCGCGCCTGCGCGATCGCGGCCAAGTTCGCCGCTGACGCCCAAACAATGCCCAATGTGAAGGCGCTGCTGGCCGATGGCCGACCCTATCACGAAGCAGGCGCCAGCGAGGCGCAAGAACTGGCGGCGATGTTGGCGACTTTGGTGGCCTATTTGCGCGCCTGCGAGGCCGGCGGCCTTGCACCGCGCGCCGCGTTCGACAAGATCGGCTTCGCCTTGGCGAGCGATGCCGACCTGTTCCTCAGCATCGCCAAGCTGCGTGCCGCCCGTAGCTTGCTTGCGCGTGTTGCCGAGGCCTGCGGCAGCCGCGAGGCCGCCGACATCCTGCATTTGACGGCCCTCACCTCCGAACGCATGATGGCCAAGCGCGATCCGTGGGTGAACCTGCTGCGCACCACGGTGGCGTGCGCCGCCGCGGCCTTCGGCGGGGCCGACGCCATTAGCGTGCTGCCCTTTACCTGGGCGCTGGGGAAGCCCGATCGCTTTGCGTTACGCATCGCCCGCAACACGCACCTGGTGTTGCAGGAGGAAAGTGCGCTGGGCCGTGTCACGGATCCCGCACACGGGGCCTGGTTCATCGAGAAGCTCACGGCGGACCTGGCGCAAAAGGCCTGGGAGCTCTTCCAGGCGATCGAAGCGCAAGGCGGCATGGCGCCTGCGCTCGAATCGGGGTTTTTCCAGGAGGAAATCGACAAGGTCGTTGAGGTGCGAGCCCGCCGCATCGCCCACGGTCAGCTTGAACTCACCGGGGTCTCGGCCTTTCCGCTGCTGGCTGCCGATGGCGTCAGTGTCGCGCCGCATCCCGTCGTTTCGGCCATTGTCCGGGGCGGTACGGCGGTTGCCCCCTTGCCGGCGCGGCGGCTGGCCGAACCCTTCGAGCGCTTGCGCGACGCTGCCGATTCGCATTTTGCCCGTGTCGGCCGACGCCCGCAGGTGTTCCTGGCCGCGCTCGGCGACGCGGCCGCCCACTCGGGACGCAGCACCTGGATGAAGAACTTCCTGGCCGCCGGCGGCATCGAGGCCGTCGTCAGTGGGCCGCTCCACACGTCAGCCGACGCCGGCAAGGCCTTTGCCGACAGCGACACCCACGTGGCCTCCATCTGTTCGTCGGACGCCGTTTATGCCGAGCTGGCCGAGGCGACTGCCAGCATGCTCAAGACCGCCGGTGCCAAGCAGGTTCTGCTCGCCGGTCGGCCCAGGGCCCAGGAGCAATCGCTCCGCGCCGCCGGCGTTGACGAATTTGTGTTTGCCGGTTGCGATGCCATCTCGACGCTTAGCCGGCTGCACGAGGTGCTCGATGTCAAACGCTAGTCTGCAGCGATCGCCACGCCACAGCGGTGGTTGCCAGTGCGGTGCCGTACGCTTTGCCCTTTATGCCGACCCAATCAAGATCGGCATCTGCCACTGTCGCATGTGCCAGAAGGCCGTCGGCGGAGCCTTTGCCGTGCTGGCCGAGGTGCCCCAGCACCAGTTCGCCTGGACGCGAGACACACCGGCGACCTTTCAATCGTCGACGCGCGCGCTGCGCGATTTCTGCGCCGTGTGCGGCACGCCCTTGAGCTATCGGCACCCGGGGGGCCCAATCATCGAGCTGCTCACGGGCACCTTCGACCAGCCCGACCGGGTGCCTCCCAGCTACGCGGTCGGCACGGAATCGATGCTCGCCTGGCTCGCCGGGGTTGCCGCGCTGCCTGGCAAGACGACCGCGGCCAACCTTGGCCCGGCGCCGGCGGATGTCGTCAGTTTCCAGCACCCCGACCACGAGACCGAGCCCAATTGGCAGCCCCCGCGTCCCAGCCTGCCCGGCGGCCCGTAGGGCAACGTGCCGGATGGTCTTGCCGTCCGCTGCCGCGCGGCGGCTCCCCGGCAAGGTCCCGGCTCGCGCCTTTGCGCCGGAGCCCGCCCACATCCCCGGCGGGGGCCGGGATGATCTCGCCGCCGGCAGTCTGGGAAGCCGGGGTCAAGCCCGATATGGTCAGCGGCTATGAGATAGGACTTGCCGGTCGCGTCCGCTATGAGAACCATCTTCGATTTTGCCGCCAAGCGCGCGGAGCTGTCACCCGATGCGCTGGCTTTTGATCAGTGGGAGACCGAGGAGAAGGTCAGCTTTGCCGAATTCAATCGGCGTGCCGAGCAGGGTGCCAGCATCCTCGAACATGACGGGCTGGGCACGGGTGATCGCCTCGCCGTGCTCTGCCACAACAGCACCGTTTTCTTCGAGCTGCTCTTTGCCTGCGGCAAGATCGGCGCCATCCTGGTGCCGCTCAACTGGCGCCAGACATCGTCCGAACTTACTCCCATCCTGCTCGACTGTGGCGCGCGAACGCTACTGCATGATGCGCTGACGGCGCCGCTAGCCCATGCCATCGCGGCCAGCACCGGCGTGCGCCTCATCACTTTTGCCGCGTACGACACCCGGCTCGGCAAAACCTGGCCTGTACGGCGCCGCGACACTGCCTGGCCCACCGACCGCATTTGGTATCTGCTCTACACCTCCGGCACCACCGGGCGTCCCAAGGCCGTGATCCAGACCGTCGGCATGGCCCTGGCCAACGCCCTCAACGTGCAACAGGCCACCGCGCTCACTTCGGCCGACCGCACGATCAATTTCCTGCCCTTGTTCCACACCGCCGGCATCAACCTGCACACGCTGCCCATTTTCATTGTCGGCGGCAGCAGCACCGTCCTGGCCAAATTCGAGGTTGATCCGCTCCTCGAGCTGATTGCGGCCGATCGCATCAGCATCTTCTTCGGCGTGCCCGCCGTTTACCAGGCCCTCAGCCTCAATCCGCGCTTCGCCGCGGCGGACCTGTCGCGCGTGCGCCATTGGGGGTGCGGGGGCGCGCCGCTGCCGGCGAGCTTGCTCCGCCTCTACCTTGGCAAGGGTGTGCGGGTCTGCAACGGCATGGGCATGACCGAAACCGGCCCGACCGTGTTCCTGATGAACCCGGAGCGGGCCGCCGAAAAAATCGGCTCGGTCGGCAAGCCGCAATTGTTGTCCGAGGTCCGTCTGGTCGACGCCGATGGTCGTGAGGTAAAGGATGGGGAGCGTGGCGAAATCCTATTTCGCGGCCCCAACGTCACGCCCGGATACTACAACAACCCAGAGGCCACAGCCGCCGCCATCACGGCCGATGGCTGGCTACGCTCGGGCGACATCGCGCGCCGCGATAGCGAGGGTTACTACTACATCGTTGATCGCATCAAGGACATGTTCATCTCCGGCGGCGAGAACGTCTATCCGGCAGAAATCGAGGGCGTGCTCTGCAATCATCCCGCCGTCCTTGAAGCCGCCGTGATCGGCGTCGCGGATGCGCGCTGGGGCGAGGTCGGTCACGCCGCCATTCGTCTGCGCGAGGCACAGACGCTTGAGGCGGCGGAACTGCGCGCCTTCGCCCGCACCCAGCTTGCCGCCTATAAGGTGCCCAAATACGTCACCGTGTTGGAGGACTTTCCCCGCACGGCCGCCGGCAAGGTACAAAAACACATCCTGCGCCGCACGCTCGGCGAAAAGAGTTAGCTTGCGGATGGGCGCGCCGGCAGGTGGTGATGCCCTACTCGGCCGCTTGCGCCGTCGTTGGCGGGGCCTCGACGATACGGGTGGCAAAATCGCCGGGCGAGACGATTTCGAGCACTTCGAAATCCTCTGAGCAGGCAATCTCACGATGCTTGATGCCGGGCAGCTGCAGGATGCAATCGCCCTTGCGAATGGTGCGCTGGCCTTGCCCCTCATATTCAAATGTGGCCCAGCCGTTCATGACATAGACGAGCTGGAACGTGCAGTCGTGCACGTGCCACTGCTGCACCTGGTCTTTGACCTTCTTGCCGTTGTGCCGAATGAGGTGGGCAACGAAATCGCCCTTGGTGCCGGCTTTGATGCCGAGATCGCGATATTCAAAAATCTCACGCAGACCGGGGGTCCACTGTTGCTCGCTCGCGAGGTTGTGCACGAAATCCCAGGTTTTGTCGCTCATCGTTTCCTCCTGCAGGTATGCGTCGGCGGGCGGCAGCCGTCGCACTATAGCCCATCGGCCCGCCGTGTCATCGTGGCGCCGGGCGAGGCTGGTCCTGTCAGGGGTGGGGATCGCCCCGTTCGGCACGCGCCCAGCTGGGCTCAGCCGCGAGGCGCCTGGGTGAGCCCCTTGGGCCGGCCAACGATGGTGACGATGGGCTCCTCGCGCTCAAACAGCCGCTTGGCAACGCGCCTTACCTGCTCCATCGTGACCGCCTCGATCTCGGCATTACGCGTATCCATATAGTCGCGTCCGAGGTCCTCCTGCCAGAACCACAACAGCTGATTGGCGATTTTGGCATTGCTGTCGAAGCGCAGCGCGAACGAGCCGGTCAAGTAACTCTTGGCGTTGACCAATTCCTGTTCGGTCGGGCCTTCGGCGGCGATGCGCTTGAGCTCGGCGCGAATGAGATCGAGCGATTGGGCGATCTCTTCGTTCTTGGTGGCGACACCGCCCGCAAAGACCGAGGTGTGCTTGAAGGGTTGCATGGTGGTAGAGACGGAGTAGGCCAAGCCGCGCTTCTCGCGCACTTCCTCCCACAGGCGCGATGACATCACGCCGCCACCGACGATGGTGTTGAGCACGAAGGCTGGGATGAAGTCCTTGTCTTTACGCGGCAGCGCCGGCAAGCCGAACCGCGCCACCGACTGTGGCACGGCCATTTCGATAACCTTCAACCTTTCGACGGCGGCGGGGATAACCTGCGCGATCGGCTTGAGTTTAGCCTTGGCGGGCAGACCACCAAACACCTTGTCGAGCTGGGGCTTTAGCGTCTCGGCATCAATGTCTCCCACCACCACAACCCGCAAGTTATCTTTGGCAAAGGTGTTGGACCAAAACTCCTTGAGGTCATCGTGGCCGATCTTTTGCACTGACGCCGGAGTGCCGTTGGCCGGTCGTCCATAGGGATGACCGGCAAAGGCCAACGCCGACCACTGCTCCGAGGCGACGCGGTCTGGGTCGCGCGCGGCGTAGGCAAGGCTGGCCAGCAGCTGTCCGCGAATGCGCTCAACCGCATCCGTGTCGAAGCGCGGTTTGCTAACGGCGAGCGCTAGCAATTCGATGGCCGCATCGCGGTTCTCGCTCAGGGTTTCGAAGCTGCCGTAAATGGCATCGCGTGAGTCATCGAAACTCATGCGCATGGCGATCGCCTCCATGCGCTCCTGGAATTGCTTGCTTGTGAGCTCGCCAGCGCCCTCATCCATCATGCTGGCGATGAAATTGGCCACTCCCTCCTTGGCATCCGGGTCTTGAGCATTGCCGCCTTCGAACGCAAAGCGCATGGCGATGAGTGGAATGCCGTGTTCCTCCACCAGCCAGGCTGTTATGCCGCCGGGGCTTTTTACCTCTTGGATTTTCATGGCTTCCGCCTTGCTGGAGACAAACACGAGCGCGCCGATGGCTAGCGCGCAGAAAATGAGGTTTGCCGCAAATTTTGCCGCAGCAGGCGCGCCGCACCTTGTCGGAGGCATGGTTATCATGTTGGGCGCTCCGTCAGGATTTGTTGGCAGTGGCGGATGAGCGGTTGCCATCGCTCTCGGTTTCGGCGGGCACCGGGTACAGGGTCCCGGTCACGGAGCTGCGAATATCCAAATATTGGCCGGCGATGCGCTTGATATCCTCGGCCGTGACCTTGGCAATCGCCACCGGCCAGTCGTTGATCTGCTTGATGGTCAAGCCGAGCACCAGTCCTTCCCCATAACGCCGCGCCAGGGCCGACTGGCTATCGGATTCGTAGATGAAATCGGCGATGAAGGCCTTCTTGGCACGTTCGAGCTCATCGGCCGAAACTGGGTTTTCGCGCAATTCATGCAGGACGCGATCGATGCCCGCTTCCACTTTGTCGAGCCCGACATCCTTGGCGGCGACAGCATACACGCCAATGGAACCGCTATCGAGGCCGAGCCCCGAGTACCAGCCACCCGCGCTGGAGGCGAGCTTTTCCTCCACCACGAGCTTTTGATAGAGGCGGCTGGTGCTGCTATGGCCGACAATTTTCATGAGCAGGTAGAGAGCTTCGGCGTCGCCGGGCTCGGCCTTTGGCAGGCTCGGCGCCAGGTAGAAGCGGCGCACCGAGGCGTTTCCGGCACGCGCATCCTTCAGCTCTACGCGCCTGGCGGCGCGGCTCGGCGGCTCCTGCGGGCGCACACGCGCGTGCGCTTCCGGGTTGGCCTTGACCTTCCCATACGTCGCCTCGGCCAGTTTTTTGACCTCCTCAACGGTGACGTCGCCCGTCACCACCATGACCGCATTGTTGGGGGCGTAGAAGCGTTTGTAGAAAGAAAGCGCATCGGCCCGCGACAGCTTGGCCATCTCGTGCATCCAACCAATGATGGGGATGCGATAGGGGTGGTTGCGATAGAGCGCCGCCGACATTTGTTCAGACAAGATGTTGGATGGGTTGTTCTCGGTGCGCGAGCGGCGCTCCTCGAGGATCACCTCGCGTTCCGTGACCACGTCCTTCTCGGCAAGCTGCAAGTTCGCCATGCGATCGGCTTCCATCTCCATGACGGTGCCCAGGCGTTCCTTGGCTATGCGCTGGAAATAACCCGTGTAGTCGTGGGTCGTGAAGGCATTGTCCTGGCCACCGAGGCGGGAGACGATCTTGGAGAAGTCACCGGAGGCAATCTTGTCCGTAGACTTGAACATCAGATGTTCAAGAAAGTGGGCAATGCCCGACGCCCCAGGCGGATCGTCGGCCGAGCCTGCGAGATACCACACATAGTGCGTGACGACCGGGGCGCGGTGGTCCGGGACGACAACGACGCGCAGCCCGTTTGCCAGTGTAAACTCGCTGACGCGGCTGGCGATGGGACTGGCATTGAGGGTAGCCAAACTCTGAGCGAACATCATGAGTGTTAGGGCCAGAAAGAAGCTGAGGCGTCGAGGTTTCGTACTGCTAGTCCACATGGAGGGAAGTTTCCTGCCAGCGAGGCTACGACAAAGTCTCGCCATCGTGAGTCCTTTCGACAATAAGCACTTGAGGTGCCGTCCTGAATGTCTGAGGGAACCGCCGCCCGGCGTTGGCGGCTGTTGTTCGGCTTCCCGTTGGGGATGTCAAATGACAAGGCATTAATGTGACAAGCCGGTAATCTTGGGATGGTGGCACGCGACCTCGCCTACGGCATTGTTCCGCCGGCGGACTGCCTTGCCGCGGCAACGACCCAAGTCGGCCCAATCAGTTCTTGTTAACGCTGCTGGTAAGGCCGCCGAAAATGCTCGGGCAGGGACCATAGGGGCTGAGATTGGTGCCGCTACCGTCCTTTGATTTGAGCGCCCTGTCCTTCCATTGGATGTCGCCGCGACAGTAGGCCAGATGCAATCGCTCGCGCTCTTGGGCCGCGGCCAGCTTGCGTTGCTCAGGATCGGTTGGCCAGTTCGCCTGATCGGTCGGTGCAGCCGGTGCGGACCCGGGATCGGGCAGACGATTGGCGTTAGGAGGCATGACCAGCGGCGCTCGCTCGGCCAGCTTGGGCTCGCGCCGGGAGGCCTCCAAGGCCGCCGGGCTGACGCCTAGCAAATCGAAAACCTTGCCGTTGAGTTCAACCCCATCGGCGCATCCGCCCAGCACAACGGTCGCCGCGGTGCCGATGGCACCGAAGAAGTGCTTGAGGCGCTGGGAAGAGCCACCCATGTCCACGTCCCCCGGGGCCCGATGTCGGTCTTTGACCCCCGACAATGCCGCTTGCTCAATCGGTTAGGTCGACTTTGCGGCGTTATTGCGACTCGGGCGGAAGGAATCATATAGGAGGCCAATAACCCCGGCAACAATCGCGGTGTCGGCGATATTGAACACGTACCAATAACAACCAAAGGCGTGCAGGGAAAAGAAATCCGCTACACCGCCAAGGATTAGACGGTCGATGGCATTGCTGACCGCGCCACCGATGATAAGCCCGACGCTGCCTGCCACCAACCGGTTCGCGATGCCGCGCGCCAGCCACACGGCCATGGCCGCCGCAGCCAGGATGGCAAAGCCCGCCAGCAGCCACTGTCCCTTATGGCCCTCCTGCAAAAACAGGCCGTAGCTAACGCCCAGGTTCTTCACATAGACCAAATCCAGGAAGGGCAGCACCGGCACGCGACCGCGGCTCTCAATCGCGTAGTGCCCAAGCATCCACCACTTGTGCGCCTGATCGATGGCCACGACGAGCGTTGCCGTCGTCAAACCGAGGGCGGAGAAGGGTCCCCATAGCCAGGGCGCCCGCCTCTTGTTGTTGAGCGTCGTCGTCATCGCTGGCCTAGGCGGCGCCCTTTAGGCGATCGAACTCGCGCACCGCCGCCGCATCGCGCGCGGACAAGGTGGGAAACGCTGGATCGCTGCCGACATCCTTGGTGATCCGCCAGGACCGCGCGCATTTCTTGCCCTCGGCCAATTTGGAGACGACGCTGACACCGGCCACATCCGCCAGCGCAAAAGCATCGGCCGGCCCCCTAGCGGCGAGGACACCGATGTCGGAGGTAATGCAGATCTCAGCCAGATCGACGCCCTCGAGCGCCTGCAGCAAGGCGTCGTCGGCGACAAACACCTGCGGCGCCGCCTCCAGGGATGCGCCGATCCTCTTGTTGGCTCGCTCGATCTCGAGCGCACCGGTGACCGCACTACGCACGCGGCGGATCTTGGCCCACTTGGCAGCGAGGGCATCGTCGCGCCAGTCCGCGGGGATATCGGGAAACGTCTCCAAATGTACCGATCCCGCCTCCGAGGGATAGCGAGCAAGCCAGGCCTCCTCCGCCGTAAAGCAAAGCAGCGGCGCCAACCACAGCGTGGTTGCGCGAAAGATCTGCTCGATCGTCGCCAGCGCGGCCTTGCGTTTGGCGCTCGAGTAGGGCTCGCAATAAAGCGCATCTTTGCGGATATCGAAATAGAATGCCGACAAATCCGTGTTCATAAAGTGCGACAGGACGGCGATCACGCGCTTGTAGTCGTATTCGCCATAGGCCTTGCGAATGAGCTCGGAAAGCTCCGCCAGCCGATGCAGCATCAGGCGCTCCAACTCCGGCATCAGCTTCGCATCGACCGGTTCCTTTGCGTCGTGGTGCGCAAGGTTGCCCAACATCCAGCGCAGCGTATTTCTGAGCTTGCGGTAGGACTCGGCCGTTCCCTGCAGGATGCCGGGGCCAAAGCGGATGTCGCTCGAGTAGTCGGACGAGGCCACCCACAAGCGCAGGATATCGGCCCCTGAGGTCTTCATCAGCTCCTGCGGCGAGAGCGTATTGCCGCGCGACTTCGACATCTTCTCCTCTCCCTTTTCGTCGAGGATGAAGCCGTGCGTGAGCACCACGTCGAAGGGTGCGCGCCCGCGCGTGCCGCAGCTTTCAAGCAGCGAGGATTGGAACCAGCCTCGGTGCTGGTCGGATCCCTCGAGGTACATGACGCGATCGCCACCCCCGTCGATTTGGCGCTTGATGCCGGCGAGCTGCGGAAACGCCTCAGGATCTTCCAACGTGAAGGCATGCGTGGAGCCAGAGTCGAACCAGACGTCGAGAATGTCGGTGATGTGCTCCCAATCCGCCGGGTTGGCGACCAGATCCCTGAGGAAGCGCTCCTGCGCGCCCGTCTCAAACCAGGCGTCGGCACCCTTTTCGGTCATGGCGGCGCGAATGCGCGCCATCAACTCGCTGGACTTGGCAAACTTGGCCGACGGGATCACCTCGCCCGTCTCCCGATGCTGGAACACGGTGATGGGCACGCCCCAGGCGCGTTGGCGCGAGATCACCCAGTCGGGCTTTGCCTGCACCATGCCGCGCAACCGATTGCGCCCTGAGGCAGGTACGAACTCGGTGTCCTCGATGGCCTTGAGCGCGGCCTCGCGCAGGCTGCTGTTGCCGCCCTGACCCGGCGCCTTCAGTGGCCTGTCCATGGCGATGAACCACTGCGGTGTGTTGCGGAAGATCACGGGCTTCTTCGAGCGCCACGAGTGCGGATACTGATGCTTGAGCCGCCCGCGCGCGATCACAGCATTGGCTTGCAGCAAAGCCTTGATCACCGCCTCGTTGGCGTCCCCCTTGTCTCCCTTGTCGTCGATGACGCGTCTACCCTCGAAGCCGGGGGCATCTTTGGTGAAACGTCCATCGCCGTCGACGGTAAAGGGAATGGTGGTATCGATGCCACGTCTCTCCAGCTCCGGGGCGAGCAGCATCCAGATCTCAAAGTCTTCGCGGCCGTGGCCGGGGGCGGTATGGACGAAGCCGGTGCCGTCCTCGTCGGTAACATGGTCGCCGGCCAGCAGGGGGACCCTGAAATCATAGCCGTGCGCCCGCAAGGGATGCGTACCCTCCACGCGCGAGAGCTGCGCGGCCGTCAGATTTGCCAGGCGCCTATAGCCATCAGGCTCAATCTTTGCGGCCTTGAAAACCGCCGGCGCAAGTCGGTCCGCGAGTACGAAGCGATCGCCCCTTTTGGCCCAATTGCCCTCGGGCGCGGCGGTAACCTCATAGAGCCCGTAGGCAATCTTGGGAGAGTAGCTGATCGCTCGATTGCCGGGGATCGTCCACGGCGTGGTGGTCCAGATCACCACCGAGGCACCGGTAAGTTCGCCTGCTCCCTCGTTGGCCGCTGCCGGGACAGGACAGAGGGGAAATTTTACCCACACCGTGTCGCTCGTGTAGTCGTGGTACTCGACCTCGGCCTCTGCCAGAGCCGTCTTTTCCACCACGGACCACATTACCGGCTTCGAGCCGCGGAACAGGGCACCGTTCATGGCGAACTTCATCAGCTCGGCGGCGATGGTGGCCTCGGCCTTGTAGGCCATGGTCGAGTAGTAGTGCTCCCAGTCCCCTTCGACGCCGAGGCGTTTGAATTCTTCGCGCTGGACGTCGATCCAGTGCTCGGCAAACTCGCGGCATTCGCGCCTAAACTCGTTGACCGGCACCCTGTCTTTGTCCTGGCCCTTGGCGCGGTACTGCTCCTCGATCTTCCACTCGATCGGTAGTCCGTGGCAGTCCCAACCCGGCACATAGTTGGAATCCGCGCCCAGCATCTGCTGGGAGCGGGTCACCATGTCTTTCAGGATCTTGTTGAGCGCGGTGCCGATATGGATGTTGCCGTTGGCGTAGGGGGGACCGTCATGCAGGATGAACTTTGCCCGGCCCTTGGCCGCCGCCCGCAAGCGTTGGTAAAGGCCGATATCGCCCCAACGGTGCAGTAACTTAGGCTCAAGCTGGGGCAGGCCTGCCTTCATGGCGAACGACGTCTTGGGCAGGAACAGTGTCGCGCTCCAGTCGCGCGCGGCGGTTTTGCTCGAATTCATGGGGAATGCCGTTCTTCAAGATACTGATTCTGCTGCGCAAAAATGCTCGGTCAGGCCGGCCGCCGCTCAGGCGACCGGGCCGATAATTCGCGCCATCGTCAGCTTGATCGAACATCGCGACATGGTGCCTCTTTTAGCTGTGTCGCCGATCCTGGGCAACCGTGCCCGCGGGGAGGCAGCGCTCAAGCGCCCAAGGCCGCATGCGCCTGGATTAACGTGATTTAATGCATCCGTGGGCATCCACGGTGGCGGGTCGATCGTATCTGAAGCGGGATGTCACCACGGAAATGAGCGCGCGTTGCCCCCATCGCAGCGCCTTTTGCGGGCCGTGGTGGCTCCCCATTTTTTTCGGCTCACGCCAGACGCGAAGGCCCCCGCCCCAGGCGCAGAGCACGCGCCGTGTTCGAAATTGGAATGATTCCATTGTGCGATCGTGGGCGCGGAGTTTCTTGACAAATCCACTCAGGATTTACACTAAGGTCGAAGTTGCTGGCCCGCGCGCACGCATGCGCCAGGATGCCCGGCGGCGTTCCCCTGTGCATGGGAGATCGGCAATGGCAAAGAGTTTTCGGATGTCCTGGTCGGTGGCACGACGCGCCGGCGTGGCCCTCGCGTTGAGTGTTTCGGCGGTTCCCCTCTTCGCGGCTAGCGCCTCGGCGCAAGGGGAAGTCAACATCTATTCCTATCGTGAGCCGCAGCTGATCGATCCCCTGCTGAAGGGCTTCACCGAATTAACCGGCATCCGCACCAACATCGTTTATGCCTCCGCGGGGCTGAACGAGCGTCTGGCCGCGGAGGGGCACAATAGCCCGGCCGACCTGTTGTTCACCGTCGATGCCGGCCGCTTGTCGGAGGCCAAGGAGGCCGGGCTCACGCAGGCGGTCGATCTTGCCTCGTTGCAGCAAGCGATTCCCACCCAGTATCGTGATCCGGACAATCACTGGTTTGGTCTGACCATGCGTTCGCGCATTGTCTATGCCTCGAAGGAACGCGTCAAACAGGACAGCATCACCTATGAGGAGCTGGCCGACCCCAAATGGAAGGGCAAGATCTGCATCCGCTCCGGTCAGCACGTCTACAACACCTCGCTGACCGCCACGATCATTGCGCATAAAGGCGAAGCCTTCACCGAACAATGGTTGAAGGGGCTAAAAGGCAACTTGGCGCACAAGCCGGCCGGCGGGGATCGCGAGCAGGCGCGCGATATCTACTCGGGAAAATGCGATCTGGCCGTCGGCAACACCTACTACATGGCGCTGATGGCGACCAACGAGAAGAACCCGGAACAGAAGCGCTGGGGCGCCGCGATCAAACCGCTATTTCCAAACGCCGGTGATCGCGGCAGTCACGTCAATATCTCGGGCATGGCGCTGGCCAAGAACGCACCGAACAAGGCCAATGCGCTCAAGCTGATGGAGTATCTGGCCTCTGAGCAGGCCCAGAAGATCTACGCGACGGCCAACAACGAATACCCGGTCAATCCCGCGGTCGAGCCCTCCGACATCGTGAAAAGCTGGGGCAGGCTGAAGCCGGACGCGCTGCCCCTGGAAAACATTGCCAAGTTTCGCAAAAAGGCATCCGAGCTGGTCGACAAAGTGAACTTCGACGCGGGTCCGAGCTCATAGGCGACGCTGGCGCTCGGCCGACCGGATCGCGAGCGGGCAAACTTTATATTTCCTGACCAAACGGGCTGGCTGTGGGGCCCCCAGGATCCGCGCGCTCATGCGGTCAGCAGAAACGGTCGGTCCGCCGGCGCGCTGAGGCCTCGGCCGGCCAGCCGGCAATCAAGTGGGCGCACCAAAATCGGGTCGCGTGGCGGGTTTGTGCGTGGCAGGTTGCCGCCACAGCCAATTGCGAGATCGACCCCATGGCCCTTGCCCCCCGCACCGCCCTTGCCCCGCGCAACGCCAAGACCAAGCCCGCCGCGACGGCGCGCGACCTCGCCCGGCTTGACTGGCCCGCCATTGCCGGGGAGCTTGACAGCAACGGTTGTGCCGTCATCGGTCCTCTGCTGGAGCCGGAGACCTGCCGCACCCTGGCCGCGCTTTATGCCCACGAAGCCTCGTTCCGCTCCCGCATCATAATGGCCCGGCATGGTTTCGGGCGCGGCGAGTACAAATACTTCGCCGCGCCGCTGCCCGCCGACGTCGCCGCCCTACGCACCCACCTCTACCGACCGCTGGCCGCCATCGCCAACCGCTGGTATCAGCAAATGCGCATTGCGACGCGCTTTCCCTCAGAACACGAAGCGTTCCTTGAACGCTGTCACGCGGCCGGCCAGAGCAAGCCCACACCCTTACTGCTGCGTTACGGGCCTGGCGACTACAACTGCCTGCACCAGGACGTCTATGGTGAGCTCGTGTTTCCGCTGCAGGTGGCGGTGCTCTTGTCCGATCCCGCCACCGAATTCACCGGCGGCGAATTCGTGCTTACGGAACAACGCCCGCGCATGCAATCTCGCGCCCAGGTGGCGCCGCTGCGCCAGGGTGAGGCCGTCATTTTTCCCGTGCGCGAGCGACCGGTTGCCGGCACGCGGGGTGTGTACCGGGTCAACATGCGCCATGGTGTAAGCCGCCTGCGCAGTGGCGGTCGCTATACGCTGGGCATCATCTTCCATGACGCCCGCTGACCCTGACCGGGCTCAGCCCCGCTTGATGTTGGCTATCCGTATAGGAACGCCAAATTCGCGCTGACAAATCTCGGCCAGCGCGGCGATACCGTGCCGGATCGTCTCCTCGCCAGGGTTGGCGAAGCACAGGCGTAGGCGCGTCTTGCCCCGAGCCTTATCGGTCGACCACTCCGGACCGGGATTGATGGCAAGGCCCTCGGCGAGAGCGACCTCGGCCAGTCTCTGGGTATCGACACTGTCCGGCAGTTTCAGCCAGAGGAAGATGCCACCTTTTGGATCCTCGAACTCGGCCGCCGTGCCGAACTGTTCGGCGAGCGCGGCCATCAACGTTTCGAGTTTGCTGCGCAAGCCCTGGTTTAACTTCTGCACGTGCTCGGTAAAGTGCGCGCCGCAGAATTCGGCCAACACCATCTGTTCCAATGCGCCGGAGCCCGCATCGGCTTTAAGCGCGAGGATGCGCGAGAGAATATCCCAGTTGGCAACGAGGTAACCGACGCGAAGGGCCGGCGAGATCGACTTGGAGAAGGAGCCGATGTGGATCACGCCCACGCCGTTGCTCAGGGCATAGAGCGCGGGCGGACGCCGTCCATCCCAGATCAGGTCGGAGTAGCATTCGTCCTCGAAGATCGGCACGCCGTGCGCTTGCGACAAACGCAAGAGCTCGACCCGGCGCGCCTCACTCATGATCGTCCCGGTCGGATTTTGCACGGTCGGGATGGTATAAAGATACTTGGGCCGGATGCCTCGCCGCTTGAGATCGACCAAGGCGTTGCCAAGCAAATCGAGGCGCAACCCGCCGGAGTCGAGGGGGACGCCGACCACGTTCACCCCGCGCCGGCTAAGCCTACTGAGCGAACCGCTATAACAATCCTGCTCGACGAGCACGGTATCGCCCGCCGACAACAGCAGGCTGTTGACGAGGTCAAGGCCTTGCAATGAACCCGAGGTGATCAGGATTTCGTCCGCTTCGCAGGCGATACCCGCGTGCCACTTGAGTTTGCGGACAAGAAACTCCCTGAGGGGCCGATAGCCAAGCGGGCCGCTGTTCAAGCCATAGGTCGCAAGCGAAGAACCCTCGCGCTTGAGAACGGAGGTGGCTGCCGCGATGAGGGCATCAACCGGTACGCGCTCGGCATCGTTGTGGCCGCCGATGAAGTTGTACTTGGGAAAACCGTCCCACTTCTTCACTGGTACCGGCAGGCCCGGTGCAAAATCGAACGATACGCGCATCGCAGTTCTTCCCCATGCTTGCCTGCTGACGATCTAGCATGCCCTAGCGCTCCTGCCCTAGCCTGCAGCGGGTGTTTGGTGTTTTGGCATCACGCCCAATTGCGAGCAACCGAGATCGGTAAGCCGGAAACGACCAGCAAAGTGTCGGCATCGCCTAGACACAATCGGGGCGGGCCGCGCACCGGTCGCCACCCATCAAGCCGGCTCACGCCTGCGTGAGGATTAGGGCCTCGCGCGGAACGCGGACGCTTACTCCCTCGTTGAGGAAGGACAGCGCCTAGCGCGCTTGATTGTCGAAAGCGAAAACGAGGAGCTGATCATGAAGACGATTGCGTCCGCCCTGCTCGCCCTATCCGTTCTGGCGGGCTTCGCCGCGACTGCAAGCGCCGCCCCCTACGCGGAGAGCATTTGGCCCTATCTTGACCGCGACAACCGCGGCGGCCAAGGCCAGTAAAGCCGTTTCACTTCGCAAGCGCGCGCGCCCGGGCCCAGGCTCGGGCGCGTTTGCTATGCCGCCTTTTTGCGGTTTGCCTCGAGGCGAGCATCGACCAATGCCACGTTGGCGTCGATGGTTGGATGCTGCAACCCCTTCTGCTTGGCGATCAGCTGCACAAGCTTATCCGCGCGCTCGATATAAGACGCGCCGTTATTGAGCGCACGCGCCGCGGAGGCCGGCCGCGTCAAGCTTTGCGCCGCCGCCGCGTATTTTTCAAAAGAAACGAGATCGCCTGGCGAGGCACCCAATTTAACGCACAGATCGTTGACGAAGTTGTAGACCGAACGAGACGTCTCGATGTCGCTGTGCACGGCTTCCTGGGCGGTACGCATCCCATCCTTGGTCACGCAGCGATAGTTGCCGGCCAGCAGCATCGCCCATTTGGCGAGCGGCACGAAAATCGAATCGTGCACCCGCAGCTTGACCGGAAGCTCGATCTTGCCTTCCGGGGTATCATAGCGGATGGCCTCAATTTCATCGGCAAGCTGATGCAGGATGGCTGTGCTCTTGGGATTGTCGAAGCGGGCCACCTTGAAATTGGTCGGCAGCGTCACCTGCAGCACGTTCACCTTTTCCTCGGGCGGGCGAATGGCCTGCGGATCGGGACTGTTCAGCGTAATGGCGCCGGGGTCGAACGAATCCCAGACGCTGGGATCGGTGTAGGCGGGTTTCAAGACATCGTAGTTCAGCCCCTCGATTCGCTTCACATAGGGCAGCGGCGGCATGTTCATGATTGACATGCACGGCACGCGCGATTTCGCCACCGCATCGAGCAACTCGCGTACCCCGGCGGAACGGTACTGGGGCTCCTGCATGGCTAGCCCGACAAGGTCATAGTCCTTCGGATTGACACCCGCGGCGGGGCCCGCCGAGACCTTCCCCGACAACTTACGGGAATCGAGCACGATGGGTTCCTTGCGCCCTCGAACGGGCAAGCGCACCTGGAATCCTTCGGCATTGATGAGATCGGCCTCGGCGGGAAGGCACACCAAGTGAATCTTGTGCCCACCGAATAAAAGCTTGGAGGCCAGCAACGACCCGTAGGACGCGCCCATCATGAGGATGTTGTAAGTTGCCATCGCCCAACCTTTCCGCGTGCCAAGA
>Ga0134122_10000550_pt1 | contig 25471 bp, 25 predicted proteins | sample KB302_FD_96461 | JGI IMG/M metagenome (GOLD analysis project Ga0134122, IMG submission 96461) | Terrestrial soil microbial communities without Nitrogen fertilizer from Kellogg Biological Station, Michigan, USA - KB3-0-2 | ecosystem: Environmental > Terrestrial > Soil > Unclassified ...
GCACGACGGGCCGGAGACCGCATCCCGACGGAGGTGAACGCGTCAAAGGTAACAACAGCACGGAGGGGCAGACATGGCACCGACCAAGACCACGACCGACCACGAGCAGATCCGCCGCTGGGCCGAGGAGCGGGGCGGACGGCCCGCCGCGGTCGCTGATCCGATGGACAACAAGATCGCCGGCGGCTTGCGCATCGACTTCCCCGACTACGACAGCGGCGAGGTCCTCCAAGAGATCACCTGGACGGAGTTCTTCGACAAGTTCGAGGAGCAGAACCTGGTGTTCATGTACCAGGAGGAGATGGTCTGCTGAATCGATAGGCGGCCTCGTGTAGGGGGGCATGCTGCGCCCCTGCACGAGGCCCGGGGCTCCATCACCCGCCGTTCCGCTCCTTCAACAGCTTCAATACCTGCGCTTCGAGCCTCTTCTCGTCCAGCAATCCACCCGCCCTGGCCTGCGGCAGCGAGCGGGCGAGGAAGGCCTGGATCACCGCCGGATGGACGTAGTACTTGCGGCAGGTGGCGGGCCGGTTGCCCAGCTCGCCGGCCACCCGCTTGATCGCCTCGACCACGGCCTGGTTGGCTTCCCTCTCGGTCTCTCCGGTATCCGCCTCGAGCAGGGCGGAGAGAGCGAGCACCGTGCCGCCCCAGGTGCGGAAATCCTTGGCGGTGAAGTCCTCTCCCGTCGTCTCGCGCAGATAGGCGTTCACGTCCTCGGAGCTGACGCTCTGGCGCGCGCCCTCGTCGTCGAGGTACTGGAAGAGCCTCTGGCCGGGCAGGTCGCGGCACTGCTTGACGACGCGTGCCAGCCGCCGGTCCTGGATCGCCACCGACTGCTCCTTGCCGCTCTTGCCGCGGAACTCGAAGCGGAGCCGGGGGCCGGAGACGTCCACGTGCCGGTTGCGCAGGGTGGTGAGGCCGTAGGAGTGGTTCTGCCGGGCGTACTCCCTGTTGCCGACGCGGATCAGCGTCGTCTCGAGGAGCTTGATCACCGCGGCGAGCACCTTCTCCCGTGGCAGGCCGGCGAGCGCCAGGTCGCGCTCGAGGCGCCGGCGGATCTTCGGCAGCGCCTCGCCGAAGGCCGCCATGCGCTCGAACTTGTTGGCGTCGCGGACGTGGCGCCAGTCGGCGTGGTAGCGGTACTGCTTGCGGCCCCTGGCGTCCCGTCCCGTCGCCTGCAGGTGGCCGTCGGACCGGGCGCAAATCCACACCTCCGTCCATGCCGGAGGGATCACCAGCTTGCGGATGCGCTCGAGCTGTCGCGGATCCTCGATCGTCCGGCCCTGGGGATCGAGGTAGTTGAAGCCCTTGCCGCGCTTGCGGCGGCGGATGCCGGGCTCGCCGTCTGTGACGTAGCGCAGGTTGGCCGCCTCCGCGCTGTCGACGGGATCGACGAGGATCGCGAGGTTCGGGCGCGGGTCGAGCTTCTCGCTCTTGTCGATGGCGATGGTGGTCGACATGTCACCTTTGCCGGGCTGCCGGCGTTGCTTTGCAAGATTTACCCGATTGACCCGTCTCTTGGTCTTGCCCGCCAGACCGGCCCCGGTATTGTTCCTCCCCACCTTCTGCATCGGCCATGCCCGGACGCCGGGGACCGGCAGCGGCTTTCGCCGTGGCATGCAATCTGCACTTCGGCCTCGCGCATCCAGCGGCTGATCCTCGCGTCCTGCGGCATCGAACGGCTCGCTGGCTGGCGCGGTGCCGGCCAACCCTGTATAAATACCGCCGCGCCGGTAGACCTGCTGCGCCACGGATGGAAAACGAACCATGAGCGTCTCCGAAAATCCGCCGCCGACCCTCCCGGAATCCAGCTCGCCGCGCCAGGATCTGGCGGCTCTGCTCGGCCCCCTCGTCCAAGACCCCGCGACCCTCGGCGGGCTGGAGACCGATCTGCGCCTGGCGTCGCAGATGCGGTCGGTGGGGCAGATCTCGCCGGCGGTGGCCCACGACCTGCGGGCGCCGATCAACGCCATGGTCTTCAACATCGAGATTCTCAAGGAGATGATCGACTCGGGCCGGGCCACCGATCCCGGCAACCGGGAGAAGCTGCTGCGCTACGTCAACGTGCTCAAAGAGGAGCTCTCGCGCCTGCACAGCGGGCTCGAGACCTTCCTCGCCTACGTTTCGCCCTACAGCGACAAGCTCGAGGCGGTGGACCTGCGCGAGCTCGCCGAGGAGCTGGCGTCGCTGCTGGTGGCGCCGGCCCGCAAGCAGCAGGTGCAGGTGAAGGCCGAGCTGCCCGCCGAGCCGGTGCCGGCCGAAGCCAACCGCTACCTGCTGCGCCAGGCCCTGCTCCACCTTGCCCTGGCCGCCCTGGCCGAGGCGCCGAAGCGGGGAACGCTCCACCTGCGCCTGGAGCGGCTGGAAGGCCGCGCTCGTCTCACCGTTTACGGAATGGCTGGCGAGGAGAGTCCGGCTGAGGCCGTGGCCCCGCCGGCGCCGGACTTCGACCTCCGCTTCTCTCCGGGCGGCGCACTGGCCCAGCTCTGGGTGGCGCGCTCGATCCTCGCCGCGCACGGCGGCGAAGCGCGGGCGAGCGGGCCGGCGGCGAGCTCCGGCACCGGGAACCCTCGCGCCTATGAGATAGAATTAGCGGTCCTGGGCAGCCCGAGCACCGATAAGCTGGATTGAGGTGACCATGCCACACGCACTCGCGGTCGACGATGATCCGAATTTTCTCTCCGCGCTCGCCGAGCTGATCGAGGGGCAGGGCTTCACCACCAACACCGCCTGCAACCTGCGCGACGCCCGTGCCCAGGTCAGCCACCGGACTCCGGACGTGGCGCTGGTCGACCTCTACCTCCCGGATGGCAGCGGCATCGACTTGCTGAAGGACCTCGAGATCGGCGCCGCCACCGAGGTGGTGCTGATGACCGGCCACGCCGACGTCGAGAGCGCCGTCCAGGCGCTGCGCCTGGGGGCCAGCGACTATCTGACCAAGCCGCTCGACATCGGCCGGCTGAAGAGCATCCTGGCCAACGTGGCGAGCGTTCAGCCGGCGCCGGCGGCCGCCGCGCCGATGACCGAGACCCAGGAGGTCGGGCGGCTCGGCCTGCTGCTGGGGGCCTCGTCGCCGATGCAGGCCGTCTACGAGATGATGAACCGGGTGGCGCCCACCGACGCCTCGGTGTTCCTGGTCGGCGAGAGCGGCACCGGCAAGGACCTCGCGGCGCAGACGCTGCACCTGCTCTCGCGGCGCTCCAAGGCGCCCTTCCTGCCCCTCAACTGCGGCGCCATCTCCCCCACCCTGATCGAGAGCGAGCTGTTCGGCCACGAGCGGGGCAGCTTCACGGGCGCCCAGCGGCGCCACAAGGGCTACTTCGAGCGCGCCCACATGGGGACCCTCTTCCTGGACGAGATCTCGGAGATGCCGATCGAGCTGCAGGTCAAGCTCCTGCGCGTGCTGGAGACCGGCCAGCTCATGCGCATCGGCGGCGATCAGGCGGTAGAGGTGGACGTGCGGGTGATCGCCGCCACCAACCGCGACCCCCAGAAGGCGGTGCAGGACGGCAAGCTGCGCGAGGACCTGCTCTACCGCCTGCAGGTGTTCCCGATCCACATGCCGCGCCTGGACGAACGCGCCGACGACGTGCAGCTCCTCGCCGAGTACTTTCTCGGCCAGCTCAACGAGCGCCAGGGCACGAGCAAGGTGTTCACCGACGAGACCATGGAGCACTTGCGCGGCCACTCCTGGCCCGGCAACGTGCGCGAGCTCAAGAACGTGGTTCACCGGGCGTTCATCATGGCCGACGAGGAGATCACCCCCCGCGCCCTGCCGCGGGAGGTCGGCGGCGACTCCGGCTCGGAGCGCAACCTCAATTTCCAGGTGGGCGCCTCGATCGAGGAAGTCGAGCGCCGGCTCATCACCGCCACCCTGGAGGCCTATGGCGGCAACAAGCGAAAAACGGCGGACGTCCTAGGCGTCAGCCTCAAGACCCTGTACAATCGCCTCAACACCTACCGGGAAGCGTAGCCGGCGACCGGTATGGAGCGGTCAGGTTCCTCCCCCCTTGAGGAGCCAGACGGGAGGTTGTATACTCCCACGTCGTCCGACGACTCACTGTTGTACCTGGATCAGGAGGGCTGTGGCACAAATTCTGCTTCAGAGCAACTCTGTACGCGTGGATCTGAGCCACGGACTCTAACGACAACAGGACAACAGTGAGGAGGATGCCATGAACCGTAACAACTGGCTGCTGCGTGTGCCGGTCGTCTGCTTGGTGCTGGTACTGGCCCTGGTATTGGGTGCCTGCAGCTCGACGCGATCGGCGGGGACCCAGGTCGACGACGCCGCCATCACGGCCGCGGTGAAGGCGAAGCTCGCGGCGGACGGCGACATCAACCCGTTCAACATCGACGTCGACACCAACGAGGGCGTGGTGACGCTCCAGGGACGTGTAGCGAAGGAGGAAGCTCGCACCAAGGCCGAGCAACTGGCTCGGGGAACCGACGGTGTGAAGAGGGTCATCAATCTGGTCAAAGTGGGCGATAACGGCTAACATCGCCCAGTCGTCTTACATCAGTTCCATTTAACAAGGGAGAAAACACATGAAGAAGCTGTCCGTTCACCTTACGCTTTTGTGCCTGCTGGCCTTCCTGCTGATCCCGCTCGTCGGGTGCAAGAAGGAAGAGGCGGTCGAGGAGACCCCGGCGACGTCCGAGATGGAGACTACGACCGAGCCGATGACGACCGAGACCACCAGCACGGACATGGGCACCGACATGGGCACGTCCGAGCCGACGGGCACCGACATGAGCACCACCGGCGGCACGCAGTAGTCGCCAGACTTCGAAGATTTCAAGGCAGGGCGCCCGCGTGTCGGGCGCCCTTTTCTTTTCCCTTCTACCTGCAAGAAAGTTCCCGCAGCCTCTCCAAGCCGCTACGACACCGGCCTGAGGATCTCTTCCAGGAACCGGCCGGCGGCGGCCCGGAACTCGTTCGTCCATTCGTGGCCACCTTCGAAGATGCAGGGACGGACGTCCGCGCCATTGCGGCGCAGCAGCTCGACGTCGTGCTCCATCTTGGCGGCGTCGTACCACTCCTCACTGGTGCCGCGGCCCAGCAGGACGGGCGGGAAGTGGTTGAGGTCGTGGCTCTCCAGCTCCGGCGGCACGTCTCCTCCCAGCACGATCACGCCCTGGCAGGCGTGGCCGGAGCCGGCGGCGGCGCGGTAGGCCATGGCGGCGCCCTGCGAGAAGCCGAGATAGACGAGCTGCTCGGAGCCGGGCAGCTCGCGCTTCAGCTCGGCGACCACGCCGGCCACGTAGCGGACGTTGTCGACGATCGCCAGCTCCCGCTGCAGACGGGTCATCCAGCAGGCGATGACGTCGCCCGAGCGGTTGTAGAAGGGGTGCAGGGCCTGCACGGCGCAGAGCGCCCAGCGGGAGGCGCCCGGCAGGCGCCGCAGCTCCTCGAGGTGCTTTTCGGCGTTCTCGCCGTAGCCGTGAAAGCCCACCAGGAGGGGGCAGCCCGCGGCGTCGGGCGCCTCGAAGAGGAAGCGGCCGTGCACCTCGGCGGCGATCTCGCGCTCCTCCCGGCGGCGCTCGCTCATCACGCCCGCCTTCTCTCGGCCCGCTGCCGCAGGGGGGCGGCAAGCTCGCGCACCTGGCTCTCGAGCAGCGCGGGCAGCTCGGGAGCGCCCAGGTTCTCTTCGACGAGCCGCACCAGGGCGCTGCCGACCACCACGCCGTCGGCGATCTCCCCCACCGCCGCCACCTGCTGCGGCGTCGAGATGCCGAAGCCGACGGCGAGCGGCTGATCGAGCCGCTTGCGCAGGCGCTTGACGTCGCGCAGGAGGTCGCCGGGCAGAGCCGAGCGCTCCCCCGTCACGCCGGTGCGCGAAACGTAATAGACGAAGCCGGTGGAAGCCTCCGCCGCCTTGCTCACCCGCTCGCGGGTGCTGGTGGGCGCCACCAGGAAGATCGTGTCCACGCCCTGCTCGCGCAAGGCCGGGATGAGCTCGCGCGCACCCTCCTCCGGCGGCAGGTCGACGCACAGCACGCCGTCCACGCCGGAGGCCGCGGCCTGTTCGGCGAAGCGCTCGATGCCCCGGGCGTGGACGGGGTTGAAGTAGGTGAAGAGCACGATGGGCACGCGCAGGCGATCCCGCTGCCGCGCCACCAGCTCCAGGATGCCCGAGAGCTTGGTGCCGGCGGCGAGCGCCCGCGCGGCCGCCCGCTGGTTGACCGGGCCGTCGGCGATGGGATCGCTGAAGGGCACGCCCAGCTCGATGACGTCGGCGCCGCCGGCGGCCAGCGCCGCCAGGTGCTCGCCGGTGGCCCCCAGGTCCGGATCGCCCGCCATGAGGAAGGGGATGAAGGCGGCCCTTCCTTCGTGCGAGCAGTTGAAGAAGACCTCGTCGATCGCGCTCATCGCGTCTCTCCCCGCCGGGCGGCCGCTGCCGCAAAGGATTCCACGTTGTCTCCCTCGTGCTCGCGGCCCCAGCCGAGCACGGACTCGAGGTCCTTGTCCCCCCGCCCCGAGAGGTTCACCAGCATCACCCGCTTGCGCGACAGCCGCGGTGCACGCTTGGCCACCTCGGCGAGCGCGTGCGCGCTCTCCAGGGCGGGCAGGATGCCTTCCGTGCGGGCGAGCAGATGGAAGGCGGCGATCGCCTCCGCATCGCTCGCCGCCGTGTATTCCACCCGCGACGCGTCGTGCAGCCAGACGTGCTCGGGGCCGATCGCCGGATAGTCGAGACCCGCCGAGACCGAATGGGTGGCGGCGATCTGTCCTTCCTCATCCTGCAGGACGAACGTGCGCGTGCCGTGGAGCACGCCGAGCGAGCCGCCGGCGAAGCGGGCCGCGTGGTCGCCGCGGGCGGCGCTCCGGCCGCCGGCCTCGACGCCGATCAGGCGCACCCGGGAGTCCTGCAGGAAGGCGGTGAAGAGGCCGATCGAGTTGCTGCCGCCGCCGACGCAGGCCACGGCAACGTCCGGCGACTCGCTCCCCGTCTGCCGCTTCAACTGGATCCGTGCCTCGTCGCCGATCACCCGGTGGAAGTCGCGCACCATGCGCGGAAAGGGGTCGGGCCCGAGCACCGAGCCCAGGACGTAGTGGGTGGTACGGACGTTGGTGACCCAGTCGCGCAGCGCCTCGTTGATGGCGTCCTTCAGCGTGCGGCTGCCGGCGTCCACCGGCACCACCTCGGCGCCCAGCAGCCGCATGCGGTCGACGTTGAGCCGCTGGCGGCGCATGTCCTCGCTGCCCATGTAGACGGTGCAGGAGAGACCGAGCGCCGCCGCCGCGGTTGCCGTCGCCACGCCGTGCTGGCCGGCGCCGGTCTCGGCGATCACCCTCTCCTTCTCCATGATCCGCGTGAGCAGGCACTGGCCGAGCGCGTTGTTGATCTTGTGCGCGCCGGTGTGGAGCAGGTCCTCGCGCTTGAGGAAGATGCGCGCGCCGCCCAGCTCCTCCGACAGCCGCTCGGCGAAATAGAGCGGCGTGGGGCGGCCGGCGAAGTCGTTGAGCATGGCGGTGAGCTCGCGGCGGAAGGCGCGGGACCGCTGCGCCCGGTCGTAGAAACGGGTCAGCTCGGCCAGCGGTGCCATCAGCGTCTCGGGGACGAAGCGGCCGCCGTACGGTCCGAAGTAACCCTCCGCGTCAGGAAGGGGTTTGGGTCTCGCCATGCCTCACCTCCTCGAGAAGCCGCCGCAGCAGCCCCAGATCCTTGATGCCGGGAGCGGACTCCACCCGCGAGCAGACGTCGAGGGCGAAGGGCCGCACGGCGGCGACGGCCTGCCGGGCGTTCTCCGGTCCGATGCCGCCCGCCAGAAACAACCGGTCGGAAAGCTCCTCGGCGGGCATCGATCCATACTTCCAGGCCGCTCCGGTGCCGCCGTAGAGCGAGCCGTGAGCGGCGTCGACCAGGATCCCCCACACCTCCCCATAGACGGCCACCTCCTCGCGGCGCGGCATCCGTCCGGTGCGGAAGGCCTTGATCGCTCGCGGTGCGAAGCGGGCCACCGCCTCCGGACCTTCGTCGCCGCTGAGCTGGAGGAGGTCGAGCCCGACGCGGCCGGCGATCTCCTCGACCTCGGCGGCGGGCGCATTGACGAACACGCCCACCAGCGGCACCCGGCCTCCTACGGCGCCGGCGATCTCCAGCGCCTGTCCGACCTCGACGTACCTCGGACTGCCCGGATAAAAGTTTAACCCCAGGAAATCGGCGCCCAATTCCACCGCCGCGAGCGCGTTGGCCGGCTCGGTGACGCCGCAGACCTTGATTTTCACCGCCATCGTCAGGCCTCGGGTCCGATCAGCAGCTCGCGCAGCCTGGCCGCCGGATCGTCGGCGAGCAGCAGCGACTCGCCGACCAGGAAGGCCTCGAAGCCGCTGTCGCGCAGCAGCGCCACGTCGAGGCCGTCGCGGATGCCGCTCTCGGCCACCTTGACAGCCTCCGCGGGGAGGACGGGCAGCAGGGAGATCGAACGTTGGAGGTCCACCTCGAAGGTGCGCAGGTCGCGGTTGTTGACGCCGACGATCTCCCACGGCTCCCCTTCGAGCTTGGCGACGTCCTCCGCGTCGTGGGTCTCGACCACCGGCACGAGCCCCAGGCCGCGGGCGAGCAGGGCGTAGCCGGCCAGCTCGTCCGGATCGTCGTAGAGGGCCGCGATCAGCAGGATCGCGTCCGCCCCGGCGTCGCGCGCCCAGAGGAGCTGCACGGGATCGACGATGAAGTCCTTGGCGAGGGCCGGCAGGCCGGACGCCGCGCGGCAGGCGGCGAGAAGCTCATAGCTGCCGCCGAAGAAATCGGGCTCGACGACGACCGACAGGGCCGCCGCGCCGTTCTCGGCGTAGAGGCGGGCCTGCGCCTGCGGATCGATCCTGCCGGTGAGCGAGCCGAGGCGAGGCGAGCCCATCTTCACCTCGGCGATGACGGCGGGGGTGCCGCGCGGAGCACGCAGCGCGGCCAGAAACGCGTTGTCCGCCGGCGTGCGGGGCGCGTCCATGCCCGTGACGACCTCTTCCACCTCGGCGCCGCCCACTTCGTCGATCCGCTGCCGGCGGCGCTCGGCGATGCGTACGAGGATGTCCGGGGCGGTCATGTCGCCACTCCTTCCCTGGGAGCGCCGGCATCCCTGCCGGCATTTTTCGCCAAGGAAACAAGGAGAGGGCCGGCAGGGATGCCGGCGCTCCCAGGGAAGCTCCTCATCCGGCGAAGCTCCGCAATTCTTCCAGCTTCTCCGCCGCCGCGCCCGAGGCGAGCGTCTCGCGGGCGCGCTCGACCCCCTCCTCGAGGCTCGCGGCGCCGCCGCCGACGTAGAGGGCGGCGCCGGCGTTGAGGGCGGTGACGTCCGCGAGCGGCCCCGCCTCGCCGCCGAAGACGCGGCGGGCCGCGGCCGCGTTCTCCTCCGGCGCGCCGCCCGCGAGGTCCTCCAGGCGGGCCCGGCGCAGGCCGAACCGCTCCGGCTCCAGGTCGTAGATCCGCACCTCGCCCTCCCGGACCTCGGCGACGCGGGTGCTGCCCGTGGTGGTGATCTCGTCCAGCCCGTCGCCGTGAACCACCAGGGCGTGCTCGGCTCCGAGGTCGCGGAGCACGTGGCCGATCGGCTCCACCAGGCTCTCGGCGTACACCCCCATCACCTGGCGGCGGGCGCCCGCCGGATTGGTCAGCGGGCCGAGAACGTTGAAGATGGTCCGCAAGCCCAGCTCGCGCCGCACCGGCATCACCTCGCGCATGGCGGGATGGAGGAGGGGAGCGAAGAGGAAGGTGATGCCGATGGCGTCGAGGGTGCGGCCGGCTGTCTCGGCATCGATCTCGATCTTCACGCCGAGGGCGGCCAGCACGTCGGCGCTGCCGGAGCGGCTGGAAACCGAGCGGTTGCCGTGCTTGGCCACCGGCACGCCCGCCGCCGCCGTCACCAGGGCGGCGGCGGTAGAAATGTTGAATGTGCCGCGGCCGTCGCCGCCGGTGCCGCAGGTGTCCACCACGTCCTGCCGCGTGTGCGGGATGGGAATGGCACGGCGGCGCATCGCCGCGGCGGCGCCGGAGATCTCCGCCACCGCTTCCCCCTTCATGCGCAGCGCCACCAGCAACGCCGCCTTGAACGGCTCGGAGACCTGGCCGTCCATGAGCTGCCCGAAGAGGGTTTCCGTCTCCTCGCGGGTGAGGCTGTCGCCGGCGGTGAGGCGCACCAGCGCCGAACGGGCGTCAAGCTCGGGCATCGGCGGTCTCCTCGGCGCAGAGGGCCAGAAAATTGGCGAGCAGATGCGGCCCGCAGCCGGTCAGCACCGATTCGGGATGAAACTGCACGCCCCAGTAAGGCAGCTCGCGATGGCGCAGCCCCATCAGCGTGCCGTCGTCCGCCCAGGCGAGCGGCTCCAGCTCCTCCGGCAGGGTGCGCTCCTTCACCTCCAGGCTGTGGTAGCGCGTGGCCTCGAACGGATTCGGCAGGCCGGCGAAGACCCCCTGGTCGCCATGGCGGATGGGAGAGGTCTTGCCGTGCATCAGCCGCGGCGCCCGGTCCACCGTGGCGCCGAACGCCACACCCAGGGCCTGATGGCCGAGGCAGACCCCGAGCAGCGGCAGCGGAGCGCGGAGGCGGATCAGATCGAGGCACACCCCGGCGTCCTCGGGCCGGCCGGGGCCGGGCGAGAGCACGATACCCGAGGGCTTCCTGGCCAGCATCGCTTCGGCGCTCGCGGCGTCGTTGCGCAGCACCTCCACCTCCGCTCCCGCCGCGCTCAGCACCTGCACCAGGTTGTAGGTGAAGGAGTCGTAGTTGTCCACCATCAGGATCACGATCGTCTCTCCAGCTCTTCGGCGAGCGCCACCGCGGCGAGCAACGCCGCCGCCTTGTTCTTCGTCTCCAGCTCCTCCTTGAGAGGATCGGAGTCGGCCACGATTCCGGCCCCGGCGGTGACCGAGGTCTCGTTGTCGCGGACGACCAGGGTGCGGATGGCGATGCAGGTGTCGAGATCGCCCGAGAACGAGAGATAGCCCACGGCGCCGGCGTAGGGTCCGCGCGCCTGCGTCTCGAGCTCGTCGATGATCTCCATCGCCCGGATCTTGGGAGCGCCCGAGACGGTGCCGGCCGGAAAGCAGGAGAGCAGCGCGTCGAGAGCGTCCCGGCCCGTTTCCAGCTCGGCCTCGACGCTCGACACGAGATGCATGACGTGGCTGTAGTGCTCGATCTCCATGAACGTCGGCACCCGCACGCTGCCGGGAACCGCCACGCGGCCGAGGTCGTTCCGCCCGAGGTCGACCAGCATCACGTGCTCGGCCCGCTCCTTGGGGTCCGCCAACAGATCCTCCGCCAGGCGGCGGTCACCCTCGGCGTCCATGCCGCGCGGCCGGGTGCCGGCGATCGGGCGGGTCTCGATGCGGCGGCCCTGCTTGCGCACCAGCATCTCGGGGGAGGCGCCCACCAGCGAAACGTCCGGGGTCTCCAGGAGCACCATGTAGGGGCTGGGGTTGACCATGCGCAGAGCGCGGTAGAGGGCGAACGGCTCGATGCGCCGCGGCACCCGCCAGCGGCGGGCGAGCACCACCTGGAAGATGTCGCCGGCGGCGATGTATTCCTTGGCCTTGAGCACGGCGAGGTGGAAGCTCGCGCTGTCGAGGCTCGGCAGATCGGTGGCCGCCGGCCCCGGCGGTTGCCCCGGCATGGCGACGCCGCCGCCCCCCATCCCCTCGGTGAGCAGCGCCGACAGCCGGGCGAGATCCCTCTCGGCGGCCGCCACGTCCGTCTCACCCTCGATCTCGTTGGCGATCGCGAGCACCCGCTGGTGCGCGTGGTCGAAGACCACCAGTGTGTCGAACCGCGCCAGCAGGGCAATGGGAAGGTCGAACGGATCGGGCGGGCAGTGCGGCAGCCGCTCGACGAGACGGATCAGGTCGTAGCCGAAGTAGCCCACGAATCCGCCGGTGAAGGGGATCGGCCCGGCCTCGCTGGTGATCGAGCTCAGCACGCCGTGCAGCGCCGCGAGCGGCTCGCCGGGAAGGCGTTCACTGCGCCCTCGCCTCTCGACTTCCAGACGGTCGGCGTAGAGGCGATAGGTCTCGCGGGGCGCCGCTCCCAGGAAGCTGAAGCGGGACACGCGCTCGCCGCCGCTGACGCTCTCGAGCAGGAAGCGGTGCGGCGAGATCGCGGCGAGCCGGCGGTAGACCGCCAGCGGCGTCAGACTGTCCGCCAGAAACTCGCGGACGTGAGGAACGGCTCTCATGGCAACCCCACGATCTGCCGCGCGAGGCGGAGCGGCAGCTCCTGTCCCGTCATCATGCGGAACTGTCCCCGGGCCTGATCGATCAGCACCTCGCGCCCGTCGATCGCCACGGCTCCGCGCACTGTAGCTTCAGCCAGGAGGTGCGTCGGCCGGTCCAGTTGGTAGACAAGGTCGATCACCACCGCGCCGGGACGCAGCCGGTCGACCGCGAACGGCAGCGGCTCGTCCTCGCCGCGGCCGAGCGACGTAGCGTTCACCAGCAGGCCGAAACGGGAGGGGTCGAGCTCGGAGAGGGGAAGGAAGGGGAGCTTCAGGCGCTCGGCGGAGCTCCTGCCGCGCGCGGAGTCGCGGTTGACGACCGTCACCCGCGCTCCCGCTCTCGCGAGCCCCTCGGCGGCCGAGCGGCCGGCGCCGCCGGCACCCACCACCGCCGCCTCCAGCCCTTCGATGGCGATGCCGCGGTCGCGCAACGGCAGCACCACGCCGTCGGGATCCGTCGCCTCCGCCTCCCACACCCCCTGGTTCCACACCAGCGTGTTGGCGGCGCCGATCAAGCCGGCGAGCGGGCTCTCCGCGCCCGCCACCGCCAGGGCCGCTTCCTTGAACGGCGCGGTGACGGAGAGGCCGCGGAGCGGCATACCCAGCGCCTCCAGCGCGCCGTTCTCCACCACCTCCAGCCAGAAGTCGCCGAAGGACTCGGTGTGGAACGGCAGGTAGACCGCCGGAATGCCCAGCGCGCGGTAGGCGGTGTTGTGGATGCGGGGCGACAGCGAGTGGCTGACGGGGTTGCCGACGATGCCGAAGATCACCTCGGCCGGCGGCAGGTCCGGCAGCCCGTAGTCGCGGCGCAGGCGCTCGATCGAGAGCTGGCCCGGCGCTGCCGGGACCTCCCCCAGCGAGCCGTACACCACGGGCGCGCCGAGCCGGGGCGCTACGAACCGCGTCCAGGCGCCGCCGGGGCCCGCCGCGAAGGCGATGACGTCGCGGCGTCTGAGCGCCTGCAGCAGCATCAGCGAGGAGAGCTCCTCCCCCGGCTGCGCAGCCGTGGGCACCAGCTTGTAGAGGCCGGCGGGCACAGTGGCCATGCGCTCGAAGGTCGCCGTGAGCCCCTCGATCCCCACGGCCGCACCGTGCCAGGAAACGATCCGTTTCTCGGCAGGCACGGCCTTCAACACTTCGGGAGAGAGATCGCGCGCGGCTTCGAGATCGATCAGGTCGAAGCGTGCCGCCGCCGCCAGCAGCCGCCGCTTCCGCCGCTCGGGCGAGCCCTCGAAGGCGCCGCCCTCGGCCCGGCTGCGCAGCGTGTAGAGAAGCTTGCCCGGAAAGAGCCTGGCGAGGCGGGTAGCGTCGAGGTCCCCCACCAGATCGGCGCGGATCTCCAGCCAATCGACTCCCTCCAGCTCCGACGCCGCGGGCGCGAAGCCGCCGTCGGAGAGGGTAGTGACGGAGGCGACCAGAGTGGCGCGGTCCGGCACGGCTGGAAATGTCTCCAAAACGAAAACCTCCTTCCGGACCCGGAAGGAGGCGACGTGTGGCGTCAAGCGGTCTCTCGTCCCGGGTCCGTGCGGGCCGGGACGACGTCCGTCTCAGCTCACGGAATGATGGCGCCTACGCCAGCCCCAGGCGATAGAGATTGCGGAGCAGAGTAGGCCGGTGGCACGCATCGTCGTTGTCCCGATCAGGTCGGAGAGCTTACCCCACGCAGGCGGAGGACTGTCAAGAGCGCTCATCCCGGCCCTCAGGGGTTCCATCAAAGTCCTCGGCGCGGCCCCGGAGGTAGACGGTCCACCGGACCCCGTGTACCTCACAGCCACTCCGCTGTACGGTACAGCGGGTCCGGTGCACCGTACAGCCAGCCCGGTGTACCGTACAGCGGGTCCGGTGTACCGTACAGCCGAGCCGCTGTACAGTACAGGGGACCCGTCGTACGGTACAGCGGGCCCGGTGCACCGTACAGCCAGCCCGGTGTACCGTACAGGGGACCCGGTGTACTGTACAGCCGAGCCGCTGTACAGCCCAAGAAGCCGCTGAAATGCGGGGTTCGCTCTCTGGCGGGCCGCCCTCCTCTACCGGCGGAGTTGGACGAGCCACCCGGCATCGAAGGACGTGGCCCGTGCCACAATGCCCTCGCAGAACCGTCTCGCGGAGGCGGAACCGAAGGAACCTCGATGCAAGAGATCATCGCGCACCTCATCCAGTACGGGCTCCTCGTCGTCTTCGTCAACGTCTTCCTGGAGCAGATCGGAGTCCCGATCCCCGCTCTCCCGACGCTGGTCGTGGCCGGCGCCCTGACAGCCCGCGAGCGAATGGACCTCCTCGCCGTCCTGGCCGTGGCGCTCGCCGCCTCGGTGCTGGCCGACACGGCCTGGTTTCTGCTCGGCCGCTGGCAGGGCCACCGAATCCTGCGCACGGTCTGCCGCCTCTCCCTCTCGCCCGACTCCTGCGTCCGCGGCACCGAGGACCTCTTCGAACGGGCGGGAATGCCTTCGCTCCTCTACGCCAAGTTCATCCCCGGCTACAGCACCATCGCGCCGCCGCTCGCCGGCGCCATGGGCAAGACCCTCGGCTCCTTCATCGTGTGGGACGCTCTCGGCAGCCTCTTCTGGATCGGCTCCGGCGTGGCGATCGGCATCCTCTTCCATCGCGCCATCGACCGGGCGCTGGCCTACCTGGAGACCCTGGGTTACTGGGCTGCGGGAGTCGTGGGGCTCGTCCTGCTGTTGGTGATCCTGGTCAAGTGGTTCCAGCGGCGGCGCGTGCGTAAGCTCCTCCGGCTCGCCCGCATCTCCGTCGACGAGCTGAAGCGCCTCATGGATGCGGGCCAGGCGCCGCTGATCGTCGACGTGCGCAACCGCTCCGCTCATCTGCACGACCCGCGTCGCATCCCCGGCGCCCTGCGGATGACCGTCGACGAGATCGACGAGCGGCTGAGAGAGCTGCCCCGGGACCGCGAGGTCGTCCTCTACTGTACGTGACCGAACGAAGCCTCCGCGGCCCGTGTGGCTCGCGTCCTGTTCGAGAAGGGGTTCACCAGGGTTCGCCCTCTTGAAGGGGGCCTGGACGCCTGGATCGAAGCCGGCCACTTCGCCGAGGATGAGACGATCGTGGCGATCCGGCGGCCGGGGTAGGCGTCAGGGTAAGCTCGATCCATCGTAAATCTCCAACCTGTTGAGGTCAAGCACGGCGCCTGTCTCTGTCAGAAAGTCCGCCCCGATCAGCCCTTGAATCGGGAATCCGTAGTCCATGGCACCGATCTGAACCACAAAATTGCTTCTCCTCAGCTCACCGACGGCGACAGAATCGAGACGCTTCGACAAGACGACCTCCGAACCCCCGACGCCTCGAACCCAGCGGAGGAGATCCGATGGATCAAGAACGAGCCCCAGATTGGATACCTCATCTATGGAAAAGAGAGTTCCCGCCGATCCTGTATCCAGGATGACGTCCGTCAATGTGATCTTACGGGATCTGTAAACCAGCTCTGCAGTGACGTAGAGGAGACCACCTTCATAGCGGATCTTCACCGAGCTGCCCGGATTCCCAGCCAGTTCAGCTCGGTTATGTCGAGATCCTCGCGGTCTGTGTGAAGCACGTAGAGATCCCGATTCGGTGCACGGTGATGAAGCTCTTTGTAGCCTTTCATCGCCGCCACCCCATCCGGGAAAGATTGCACCACCGCCAGATCGTCCAAGATTCGCTTACCGGCATCGCTGTGCGCCTCCAAAGCCTCCACCAAGAGCCATCGGTGCGGATAAGCTTGGCGAATCTCACTCCACTCCATTTGCCACCTCCGAATAAGATTTTACCCTCCTTTGCACCTAACCTGCCAGCCTACGCAAAGAAGGCCTTGACCGTTGAACCCGAACTACAACTACCCTGGCCTCCCGCGCGAGGTCCTTGCGGCATGGCCGGACCACGTGACCCCGGCCGTTCACTCTTGACCAAAAACACGCCGACGGATTTCCTCGTGGGGGCGGCCGTGGTATACGAGGCGCTCGGCGGCAGGCAGGTCCCGGCCGGCGTCGGGCGGCTGCTACACGAAGTCCGGCATGCGGCGCCGGGGGGCCGTCACGAGCTGACGGAGGTCCGTGATGAGCTGACGGGGGTCCGTCGTGCCCCGCCGGGGGTCCGCCACGGGCTGCCGAGGGTCCGTCACAAGCTCACGGAGGTCCGTGACGGGCTCACGGAGGTCCGTCATGAGCCGCCGGAGGTCCGCCACGGGCTCGCGGAGGTCCGTCACGAGCTGACGGGGGACCGTCGTAGGCTCACGGAGGTCCGTCACGCGACGACGAAGGTTTGTCGCGAGCAGACGGAGGTCGGGTACGAGCTGCACGGAGTCCGTCACGACCGGCAAACGGTCGAGCGGCCTGGAAGCCGGTCGCATCCGCGAGTCCTGCCTCGTAGTAAGATAAGTGCGGAGAAGCCGGATGATTAAGCTCAGCCTCAAGGAAGCAGAAGGTCGTCTCGATCACCTGATCGAGGAAGCGGCCGCTGGGCAAGACGTGATCATCACGGCTCGGGGCGGCGCCAAAGTTCGCCTCGTGCCTCTTCCCAAAGAAGAGGAAGAGGTAGGTCCCCCCGCGAATACCAAACCGCCGAAGACGGTGGGACATGCCCTGGACCGCTTCATCGGCACTTGGTCGGCAGAACAAGAAGCTGAGGTCCTCAAGGCTGTAGAGGTCTTCGAGCGCGTAGACGAATCCTTCTGGCGGTGAGAGTCCTCCTCGACACGAACGCCTATTCGGCGCTGCGGCGCGACATGAGATCGTCGCCGACAGTGCCGAGCCGTCCGCTGGTGATCATTGCCGCCTTATCCATGTCGCCGAAGCTACCTTTTTATAGACCCCCCTCCACCACCCCCCTCACCCCCTCCACCACCCCCCGCACCGCCCGAATATCCCCCTCCACCACCCGATCCCGCAACATCGTCTCCGCCACCTCCCGCACAGCAAGATAGGCGCGCCGCGTCCCCTCCCCGAGGTTCGCGGCGATGCCCTCCCGCCGCTCCGCTCGCGTCCGTTCCTCAAACTCCTCCGTCTCGCGATCCGCCTTATCCCAATCGGAGAGAACGCGCGATCGCGGTTTGACCGGATCGATCTCCATCGCCACCCGCCACTCGACGGCTTGCGCCGCCACCAGCAGCTCGATCGCCAGCACCGTCTGCGCGTTGCGCAGCACCGTCCGCAGCTTGCGCGCGGCGATGGTGGACATGGCGTTGTGGTCTTCGGCGTTGGAGGAGGTGGGGATGGAATCGACCGTCGCGGGATGGGTGAGGACCTTGTTCTCCGACACGATGCCGGCGGCGGCGTATTGAACGATCATCAATCCCGAGTTGATGCCACGGTGCGGAATCAGGTTCGCGGGGAGATGCCGGTTCTGATGGGCGTCGAGCAGCATCGCCGTGCGCCGCTCGGAGATGTTCGCGAGCTCCGCCAGACCGATCGCCAGGACGTCCGCCGCCAGTCCGATAGGCTCACCATGAAAGTTGCCGGCCGAGTAGGAGATCCGCTCGCGGCCGTCATAACCCTCGGGCCAGTTGGCGGCGAATTCATGATCGAACGGCACGACGCCGTCCTCGGGAAAGAATAGAGGGTTATCCGTCGCGGCGTTGATCTCCGCCTCCGCCACCTTACGAGCGTAGGCGATGGCATCGCGCGCGGCGCCGTGCACGGCCGGAGCGCAGCGCAGGGAATAGACGTCCTGGACGGCCCCTGCCTTCTCGATCAATTTGCTACCCTTGAGGAGGGCACGGATATTCATGGCGCTGGCGATCTGTCCTTCGAGCCCTCGGGCCTCGTGGACCCGCGGATCGAAGGCGCGAGCGCAACCGCAGACGGCCTCCAGGCTGAGCGCAGTCGCCACGTCGGCCGTATGCGCGAGCCGCTCGGCATCGTGGACCCCCAACGCGAGGAGGGCCGTCGAGAAGGTCGTGCCGTTGGTGAGGGCCAGACCCTCCTTGTAGCTTGGCGAGGGGATCTCCCCGATCCCCAGGTCCTCGCGGAGCTGATCCACGCCGCTCCGCAGCTCGCGAGGCTTGTAAGAGAGATCGGCCGGCTCGCGGACGATGTAGTACCGCCCCTCGCCGAGCAAGACGACGAAGAGGTGAGCCAAAGGGCAGAGATCGCCGCTCGACCCCACCGAGCCGCGGATGGGCACCAGCGGCACGACGCCCCGGTTGAGCATGGCTTGAACGGTTCGCACCATGACCGGGCGGATTCCCGAGTGACCTTTGAGGAAGGCATTCAGGCGGATCGCTAGGGTCGCCCGTACCACATCGGGCTCGAAGTAGTTGGCCGGATTGCCGGCGTCGGCCGTCTCTCCCGCTCCCGCGGCGTGGCTGAGCAGGATGTTGCGCTGGAGCTCCTCCAGGCAGTCCGGCGCGATGGGAACGTTCTTGAACTCCCCGAAGCCGGTGGTGACGCCGTACTCCAGGACCGGATGGGCTTCCTCGCCGCGATCCTGCTTCTCCCATTCCTCTACATAGTGACGGGCGAGAGCCTCGATCTGCGCCCGGCTCGCCTCGACGCGGCTCCAGGCGTCCGCATGGATCTCGACGCGCACGCGCGGGTCGCGGGCGATCCGCGCGAGATCCTCGGGGGTCAGCGAACCTCCATCAAGGACGACGGCGGCGTGATGGCCGGCATCGCTCACCGACCTTGTTCTCCGACCTGATGCAGCAGCATCTCCCGGACGGTGGAGACTAGCTCGGAGCGGGGCACCTCGCGCTGCCCCGGCCGCTCCTCCAGCCACTCACGCCGGTCCTCCAATGCCTGAGCGCGCTGCCGCCCCAACTCCATATCCTTGAGGGTCACCACTCCCCGCTCCTTTTCGTTCGATCCATAGAGCAAGGCAATGGGAATCCCCCAGTGGTCAGCATACTTGAGCTGCTTGCCTGGACCGCGCGCGGCGCCGAGATAAAGCTCCGTCGGGATGCCCGCGCGGCGCAGCTCCCAGGTCATGGCGATGTAGTCGTCCTGGAGAGAGGGATCCATGCTGACGACCAAAACCTTGGCCGTGGACTTCTGCTGGCCAGCGCGCTTCAGGTCAATGAGAGCGGCGAACAGCCGATCGACGCCGATCGAGGCGCCAGTAGCAGGCACCTTCTCTCCCAGGAACCGCAGAACCAGGTCGTCGTAACGGCCTCCGCCAAAGACGGAGCCGAACTGCGGCGCGTCGAGGAGAATCGCTTCGAAGACCGGCCCCGTGTAGTAGGCGAGGCCGCGGGCGACTGAGAGGTCGAGCGAGACTCTGTCCTCGCCATAACCGAGAGCGTAGAGGTGATTCGAGATCCGCTCTGTCATGCTCACTTCGCGCTCAGCTCCGTCGACCCCGGCAAAGAGATCCCGGAGCTGAGCAACCACCTCGCGGCGGTCCCCGGAGCGGATCTGCAGGAACCGCTCGATCCTGTCCACCTGCCGGGATTCCAGCCCGAGGCCCGGAATGGGATCGCCGGAAGAGTCGACATACCCGGTGGTCAGCTCCAGCCGGACCTTCTCCAGCCCCACCTTCTCCAGCTTGTCGAGAACGCGGAAGACATCCTTCCCGCGCTCGGCCGGGATTCCCCCATAGACGAGGAGGACGTTGAGGATTCCGCGCGATGAGAAGCGCACAAGGTAAGACCCCACCTGAAGAGCCGAGAGGGTGTCGCACATGCCGGCGATGATTTCGGTGTCGGCCACTTCGGACTCCACCCCTACGGAATCCAGATCGAACTGCATGAACTCACGGAAGCGGCCCGGACCCGGTTTGTCGGCCCTCCATACCGGGGAGACCTGGTAGCGGCGGAACGGGCGCGGAAGGTCCCGATATTGCGCCACCACCCGGGCGAGAGGCACGCTGAGGTCGAAGCGCAGCCCCAGGGCCTCTTTCTCCGGGTTCTGGACGGTGAAGATGGATTGCTGAGCCTCCGCGCCCGCCTCGGAGCCGAGGAGCACGTCGAGGTACTCGATGGCCGGGGTATCGAGCGGCACGAAGCCGTAGAGCTCATAAACGCTGCGGATGGTGTCGATCATCCACTGCCGGGCCAGCATCTGGTCGGGCAGGAGATCTCGCAAGCCGCGTGAGACGCGAGCTTCCACCGTGCCTGTCATGGGGACATCCTCCTGCGAAACGGCTGGTCGCTGTCAAGAAGGGTGGTACCGGCGTCCGGACTTGAACCGGAGACCTCCTGATCCACAGTCAGGCGCTCTTGCCAACTGAGCTACGCCGGCCCAGAACGGAAGATCGTACGTGCGGAGGGAGGCGTTGTCAAAAGACCCTGCCCCCACCCAAGCCCTCACCTCCCCGGCCCTCCTCTCCCGCCCCCTCCCTTCCCACCACACCGGGAGAGGAGGGAGAACTGCTTCGTGGTGGGGCTGTACGCATCCTTGAGACGTTGACGGTGCGCACTGCGCACCCTACAAGCTCAGTCGGTTCGGTTTCGTTCCCCTCTCCCGGTGAGGTGGGAAGAGAGGGGGCGGGAGAGGGGCCAGGGGTGAGGGCTCGGGCAGGGGAAAGGCGCGGTCTACGCCGCCACCAGCAGGTTCGAGGCGAACCGCCCGCCGGAGTCCATCCAGGTCTTCCGCAGCTCGAAGCCGGTCTCGGCGGCGAGGGCCGCCACCTGATCGAGATCGAACTTGTAGGAGCTCTCGGTGTGGATGGTCTCTCCTTCCTCGAAGGAGACTTCGATGCCGGCGTCGCGGATCGGCACCGTCTGGGCGCGGCGGCTTTCCAGATGCATTTCGACGCGTCCCGCCTCCCGGTTGTAGAGGACGCGATGGCGGAAGGCGGCGAGATCGAACTCCCCGCCCAGCTCGCGGTTGATCCGCGCCAGGAGGTTGAGGTTGAACGCCGCCGTCACTCCCAGCGGATCGTCGTAGGCCGGGATCAGCATGCTCTCCGACTTCTTGAGATCGACGCCGAGAAGAAACCCCTCCCCGGGATTCAACAGGTTCCGCACATCACGCACCAGGGAGAGCCGCTCCTCCGGGTCCAGGTTGCCGATGGTGGAGCCGAGGAAGAGGACGAGGGTGCGGCCGGGGCCGACCCGCTCCTCCCGGATCCTGCGCAGCGACGCGTGGTAGTCCCCGATGTAGGCCGTGATGCGGAGGTCCGGATAGGAGAAGAGCAAGGACCGGCTGCTCGTCTGGACGGCGGATTCCGAGATGTCCACCGGCACGTATTCGAGCGTCCCCTGGCGGGCCAGCAGGGCCTCGATCAGCAGCTTCGTCTTCTGCCCGTCGCCGCTGCCCAGCTCCACGGCCCAGACCGGCCCGCCGAGGGCCGCGGCGATTTCTCCGGCGTGAGCGTGCAGGATCTCCGCCTCGGCGCGGGTGGGGTAGTACTCGGGGAGGGCCGTGATGGCCTCGAAGAGGCGGGAGCCCAGCTCGTCGTAGAAATACTTGGGGTAAAGGATCTTCGGCTGAGCGGTCAAGCCGCTGCGGACGTCTTCGGCGAAGGAGGGAAGCTCCCTGCCTCTCACCCGGCGCAGGAAAAGCCGATCCCACGGGGTAACGGCGGGTGGCGTTTCAATGGAGAGCTGCGTCTCCGACACGGCGGGCACTGTAGCACACGCCGCGGCCGCGACCTGAAAACGGCCGTGGTAGCATGCCGGCCCGGTTGGAACCGAATTTGCCACACGTGACCTCACCCCCTGGCCCCCTCTCCTAAAGGAGAGGGGGAAAAGAACATTTAAAGCCCCTCTCCTTTAGGAGAGGGGTTGGGGTGAGGTCGCATATGGGAGGGAACCGTACGCATGAGCGACGAGCGCGAAACCCTGGAGCTGGACGTCGTCTTCGTGGGCGCCGGACCGGCGAGCCTGGCAGGGGCGTACCACCTCGCCAACCTCGCCCGCCAGAGCGGCCTGGAGCTCGCGATCGGCATCCTGGAGAAGGGCCGGGAGATCACCAGCCACGCGCTCTCGGGCGCCGTCGTCGATCCGCGCGCCTTCCGCGAGCTGTTCCCCGAAGACTGGCGGAACGCTCCCTTCGAAGCCCACATCGAGCACGAGAAGCTCCTCTTCCTCACGTCGAAGCGATCGCTTTCGCTCCCCATCCCGCCGCCTCTGGAGAACGAAGGGAACTACGTCGCCTCCCTCGGCAAGCTCCTCAAGTGGATGGCGCCGAAAGCGGAGGCCGCCGGGGTCGACATCTTCTTCGAGTTCCCCGCGGCTCACGCTCTGGTCGAGGACGGCCGCGTGGTCGGCGTGCGCACGGGCGACAAGGGCATCTCCCACAACGGCGAAAAGAAGGCCAACTACGAGCCGGGGGTGGACGTCCGGGCCAAGGTGGTGGTGCTCGGCGAGGGGCCGCGGGGCACGCTGGTCAAGCAGCTCGATGCCCAGCTCGGCCTGTGGCAGGGCAAAAACCCGCAGATCTACGCCATCGGCCTCAAGGAGGTCTGGGACCTGCCGCCGGGCCGGATCGCGCCGGGGGAGGTGACTCACACCCTGGGCTGGCCGCTCGGCTTCGATACCTTCGGCGGCGGCTTCCTCTATGGCATGCAGAACGATCAGATGATCGTAGGCCTGGTCGTAGGCCTCGACTACAAGAACCCTCTTCTCGATCCCCACGCCGAATTCCAGCGGCTGAAGACCCATCCGGCCGTCGCGCCGCTGCTCGCCGGGGGGAAGATGGCCTTCTACGGCGCCAAGGCGCTGCCCGAGGGCGGCTGGTGGTCGATGCCACGCCTCTCCGGCGACGGTTTTCTGCTCATCGGCGACTCGGCCGGCATGCTGAACAGCCAGCGCCTCAAGGGCATCCACCTCGGGATGAAGTCCGGCATGCTCGCCGCCGAGACGATCGTCGAGGCTCTCAAGTCCGGCGGCGCCACGGCCGAGCGCCTCGCGGCCTACGAGGCCAAAGTCGACGCGAGCTGGATCAAGGAGGAGCTCTGGCCGGTGCGGAACTTCCACCAGGCCTTCGACCACGGCCTCGTCGCGGGGATGCTCCAGGCCGGCGTGGGCCTGGTCACGGGCGGCCGCGGCTGGGGGATCTTCGACCGGCTGGAGACGAGGCCGGGGCACGAGCGAATGATCCCGCTCGACACCCCCGAGGGCCGGCGCCTGCCGCGGCCGGAGCCGGTCAAGCCGGACGGCCAGCTCACCTTCGACCGCCTGGCCGACGTCTACAACTCCGGCACCGCGCACGACGAAGACCAGCCGGTCCACCTGCTGGTGGCGGACACCGACGTCTGCATCTACCACTGCGCCGTCGAGTACGCCAATCCCTGCCAGCGCTTCTGCCCCGCCGCCGTCTACGAGATGGTGCCGGACCCCGCCTCGCCCACCGGCGAGCGCCTGCAGATCAACGCCAGCAACTGCGTCCACTGCAAGACGTGCGACATCATGGATCCCTACGGGATCATTACCTGGGTGCCCCCCGAAGGCGGCGACGGGCCGAACTACAGCAAGATGTAGGTCGTCTTCGCCGCGCGACCTCACCCCCGGCCCCTCTCCTAAAGGAGAGGGGAGAAAAGCGAGAAATTTCATATTGAAAACCCCTCTCCTTTAGGAGAGGGGTTGGGGTGAGGTCGATAGGGCAAGACGCGCCGGTCACGCCCCGTTCGGGCTGACCGGACTCTTACAGCAGCTCCGCCTTGCGGGCCCGGCGCAGCACTTCGGCACCGAGCCGGCCGTAGGCCGCGGCGCCGGTGGACCAGCTCTCGAAGTTGAAGATGGGCAGGCCCTGGCCCGGCGCCTCGGCGAGGCGGACGTTGATCGGGATCTCGGTGCGGAACACCCGCTGGCCGTACTCGTGGCGGATGGCGGCGACGACGTCGTCCGTCACATTGGTGCGATGGTCGACCATGGTGAGGAGGATGCCCAGCAGCTCCGTCTTGCGGCCGATGCGGTCGCGCGACTCCTCGACGAGCTCGAGGAAGCCTCCGAGCGCCTCGGCGTCCAGCCGGTGAGGGACGACGGGGACGATGAATGCGTGGGCGGCGGTCAGGGCGTTGAGGGTGAGGATGGAGAGCCCGGGCGGGCTGTCCATGAGCACGACGTCGTAGCGGCGGAGAGAGGCGAGCGCCTTCTTGAGCAGCTTCTCGGGCTCCTGCTTGCGGACCAGGCTGAGCTCGGAGCCGGCGAGCCGCAGCGAGCCCGGCAGGAGGTGGAGTCCCGGCACCGCCGTCTCGGCCGTGGCCTCGCCGACCTCGGACTTGCCGCTCAGCACCTCCGCCACGGAGCGCTCGGTCTGCTCCCGGCCCACCCCCAGCGAGAAGCTCGCCGAGGCCTGGGGGTCCAGGTCGATCAGCAGCGTGGTGAGCCCGCTGCGCGCGAACGCCGCGGCCAGGTTGACCGCCGTCGTGGTCTTGCCGACGCCTCCCTTGAGGTTGGCCAGGGCCAGTCTCATGCTTTTCTCCTTTCCTCAACAGGGCCGTCCCTTGCGATGGAGAAAACCTTCTTCTCCAGGCTGCTCCGGTGCAATTGTATCCTCGGAGCCTCTGCGTAAAGGCCTGAAACGCCTTTGGATGTTCTGCGAAATGGACCCCGGAGCCTCCGCGGCGGCGCGGGTGGGCTATAGTTATGGACAATAGTCCTTTCCGCTCGACCACGAGCACGGAGGGTCCGAATGCTCTCCCCACGTTTCGCCTCGCCGCTGGTGTCTCTCGGCTTGGGTCTTCTCATGCTGTTGGTCATGGCGCAAGCGGCGGCCGCCGCGCTCACCCTCGAAGGAACGCCGTTGGTCCCTCTCCGCGGCGCCGCGCCCTTGACGGTGGTGATGCACGCCTCCAACGAGATGCGGAACGCTCTGCGCAAGCTCCCCGGCAGCTCGGACGAGGGGCCGGCGGTGCATCTGTCCGTCGAGCGAGTGAAGGCGCCCGGCGGGGCCAGCATCCGGGTCTTCATCAACCTTCCCACGGCCACCGTCGACACGCCGACCAGTGATTTTCACTACGTCGGCAGCATGACCTCCTTCGAGGACCCCGCCGTCGGCTCGCCCGGGGACGACTTCCTGCTCGACGCCAGCCGCGCCTTCAAGCGGCTCAAGAAAGGCGACCGGCTGCTGCTGGGCGACAACGTGTCGGTGACCCTGGTGCTCGCGCCGGGAACCGCCGGCGAGGACGTGACCATTCCCGTTGAGCGGATCGTGCTCTCCATCGAGGGCCCGCCCGGCTGATGAGCGGGGCGGCTCAGCAGGCGCCTGACTATCCGTCGATGCTCGCCGTGGCGATCGAAGAGGCCCGGCGCGGCTTGGCCGAAGGCGGCATCCCCATCGGCGCGGCTCTCTTCGACCGCCAGGGCCGGCTCCTCGGCAGAGGCCACAACCGGCGCGTGCAGGAAGGCGACCCCTCGGTGCACGGCGAGACCGACGCCTTCCGCAA
>Ga0134122_10000552_pt1 | contig 25435 bp, 19 predicted proteins | sample KB302_FD_96461 | JGI IMG/M metagenome (GOLD analysis project Ga0134122, IMG submission 96461) | Terrestrial soil microbial communities without Nitrogen fertilizer from Kellogg Biological Station, Michigan, USA - KB3-0-2 | ecosystem: Environmental > Terrestrial > Soil > Unclassified ...
CGTACGGCCGTACCGCGGCATGGCCCTCGGAGCGCTGGCCCTGATCCTGTTCTCCTCGCTCCTGCAGCTCGCCGGGCCGCTGCTGACGGCGGTGGCGCTCGATCTCTTCATCCGCCCGCGGGGCCTCCAGGCCCAGCTCGCGACGCCGAGCCTCTGGGTGCGCGATCTGCTGCTGGCCCGGGGCATCGATCCGGGCCAGGTGGCCGGGCACGGGTTGGCGGTGACAGCGCTCGCCTACGTGGCGGTCCTGGGTCTCGTCTTCGCCGCTCTGTACGCCCAGGGGTACGTCCTGCAGGTGATGGGGCAGTACATCATGTTCGACCTGCGCCGGCAGATCTTCGCCCACCTGCAGCGCCTGCCCCTCGCCTTCTACGACCGCAATCCGATCGGCCGGCTGGTCACCCGCGTCACCACCGACGTCGACGCCCTGAACGAGATGTTCACCGCCGGTATCGTCTCGATCTTCGGCGACGTCATGGTGCTCGCCGGCATCGTCGCCGTCCTCTTCTGGCTCGACTGGCGGCTCGCCCTGGTGGCGTTCTCGATCGTGCCGATCCTCCTCCTGCTGACTACCTGGTTCAAGGTACGGGTACGCCAGAGCTTCCGCGAGGTGCGGGTGAGGATCGCCCGCATCAACGCCTTCCTCCAGGAGCACATCACCGGCATGCCGGTGGTGCAGCTCTTCAACGGCGAGGAGCGGGCGTACCGGCAGTTCTCGGCGATCAACGACGCCCATCGCGAAGCCAACGTGCGGTCGATCCTGTACTACGCGGTTTTTTTCCCCGGCGTCGAGCTGATCACCGCCATCGGCCTGGCGCTGCTGATCCTGGTGGGAGGCGGCCGGGCGGTCGCCGGCGCGGTCTCGATCGGCGCCCTGGTCGCCTTCCTGCAGTACGCCCAGCGCTTCTATCAGCCGCTCTCGGACCTGTCGGAGAAGTACAACATCCTCCAGGCCGCGATGGCCAGCTCCGAGCGGATCTTCCGGCTGCTCGACACGCCGGTCGGCATCGCCTCGCCGGCGGGGGCGTACCGGCCGGAAACCGTGCGCGGCGAGATCGAGTTCGACGACGTCCGGTTTTCTTACCTGGAAAGCGAGCCGGTGCTCAGGGGGATCTCCTTCCGGGTTCGCCCGGGGGAGACGCTGGCCGTGGTCGGCCACACCGGCGCCGGCAAGAGCACCCTCGCCAACCTCCTGCTGCGCTTCTACGACGTCGATTCGGGAGCGGTGCGGGTGGACGGCGTCGACGTGCGCGAGTGGGATCTCGCGCGGCTGCGCCGCAGCGTTGCCATGGTGCTGCAGGACGTCTTCCTCTTCTCCGGCACGGTGGGCGCCAACATCCGGCTCGGCGAGGAATCGATCGGCGACGAGCGGGTGCGCTGGGCGGCGCAGGAAGTCCACGCCCTGCCGTTCGTCGAGCGCCTGCCCGCCGGTTTCGACACCGCGGTCAAGGAGCGCGGGGCGGGGCTCTCGGTGGGACAGAAGCAGCTCATCGCGTTCGCCCGGGCCCTGGCTTTCGATCCCAGCATCCTGATCCTCGACGAGGCCACTTCGTCCATCGACACCGAGACCGAGCAGCTCATCCAGAAAGCGCTCGACCGGCTGCTCGCCGGGCGCACCAGCGTGGTCATCGCCCACCGCCTGTCGACGATCCAGAAGGCGGACCGCATCCTCGTCATGCACAAGGGCGAGATCCGCGAGCACGGCACCCACCAGGAGCTGCTCGCCCTGCGGGGCATTTACTACCGCCTCTACCTGCTCCAGTACAAGGACCAGGAGCTCGAGCCCTCACTCCCCGAGCCCTCTCTCTCCGGCCCCTTCGCCGCCCCTGCTACATCCCCACCGCCTTCTTCATCGCCGCCGTGATCGACTGCCGGACCTGGTTGAAGCCCGCCCAGGGATCGGCTGCCAGGCTCTCCAGGCGCTCGGGGAGATTGCGGACGTCAAAGGTGTGGCCATCGACCCCCGCCTCCAGCTCTTCCCAGAAGAGCGGCGTCGAGACGGTCGCGCCGGAGCGGGCGCGGCTGGAGTAGGGGCAGATGGAGGTGGCCCCCCGGCCGTTGCGCAGGTAGTCGATGAAGACCTTGCCCTTGCGGCTGGCCTTCGGCAGGTTGGCGGTGTAGCGGCCCGGGTCGGAGGCGACGACCGCCTCGGCGACGGCCTTGGTGAAGGCCTTGACCTCGTCCCAGTCGTCCCGCCGCTGAAGGGGGAACACCACGTGGAGCCCCTTGCCGCCGGTCGTCTTGAGGAAGGTGCGGAGGCCGAGCGCAGTCAGGACGTCGCGCATTCTCGAGGCGGCCTCGGCGACGCGCTCCCAGGGTAGCCCCTCGTCGGGATCGAGGTCGAACACGGCGTAGTCGGGCTGCTCGATCTTGTCGCGGTGGGAGCCCCAGAAGTGAAACTCGAGCACGCCCATCTGCACCAGCGCCAGCAGCCCCTCGAGATCGCTCACCGTTCCGTAGGGCTCGGGCTCGCCGACGTCCACCCGTCGAACGGAGGATGGCACGTGCTCGGTGATGTGCTTCTGGTAGAAGCACTGCTTGGTGCGGCCCTCGGGACAGCGCACCAGAGTGAGGGGCCGGTCCGCGAGGTGAGGGAGGATCCAGTCGGCGATGCGGCTGTAATAGACCGCCAGCTCGCGCTTCGTCACCCCGTTCTCCGGGTAGAGGACCTTCCCGGGGTTGGAGAAGCGGACCCCGGCGATCTCGACTTCCTTGCTCCGGCTGCTTCCCCGCGCGGCTACGGGAGCCTCCTCGGGAGCCGGCCGCACGGCCGGTTTGGAGCCTTCCGGGAGTTTCGCGGCCTTTTTCTTGCTCGCCGTCTTGCGGGGCGCGGCCGCGCGTGCCTCCGGAGGCGGGGCCTGGGGACGCTCGCGCACCACCTCGCCGGGGCTCTTGTCTTCGCGCAGGCCCTGGAACGAAGGATGGCGCAGGACGTCTTCGTCCGTCCACTCGCTGAAGGCCACCTCCGCCACCAGCTCGGGTTTGACCCAGTGGCTGCGGCGGGCCTCGGCGCCACGCGGCGGGTTCTTGAACGCCGGTTTGTCGATCTCGAGCTTGTCCAGCCGGGCGCGGAGGTCGCGCAGCATCGGCTCGTCGAAGCCGGTGCCCACCTTGCCGGCATAGACGAAGTCCCGGCCTTCGCGGACGGCGAGCAGCAACGCTCCCAGGCCGACGCGGGACTTCTCCGGGTTGGTGAAGCCGACGATGACGAATTCCTGCCGCTTGAGGCACTTCACCTTGAGCCAGTCCTTGCTGCGGCCGGAATGATAGGCCAGGCCGGCGCGCTTGGAGATGATCCCCTCCAGGCCGAACTTGCAGGCATGGCCGTAGAAGTCCTCGCCGCCGCCGGTCACGTGATCACCGAAGCGGATGGCTCCCTGCCGGCCGGCGAGGAGCTCGGCGAGCGCCTGCTTGCGGGCGAGCAGCGGCGTCCGGCGGAGGTCCCAGCCGTCCAGGTAGAGGAGATCGAAGGCGAAGTAGACGAGGTCGGCGTGCCGGTCTCCGCTGAGAACGTTCTGGAGGGCCTGGAAGCTGGTCGTGCCGTCCGCTTGGATGATGACCACCTCGCCGTCGAGGATGGCCTCGCGCACCGCCAACCTCGCCGCCTCGCGGGCGATCGGCGCGAAGCGGTCGGTCCAGTCCTTGCCGCGGCGGGTGATGAGCCGGGCCTGCCCGCCATGCACCTCGCAGAGGGCGCGGTAGCCGTCGTACTTGATCTCGTGGAGCCAGTCGTCGCCCCGCGGCACCTCCGTCACCAGGGTCGCGAGCTGCGGCTCGATCTCCGAGGGCATCGCCGCCTTGCGCGCTTTGGGTATCGCCGAAGGATCGATCTCGGACTTCGCCGCAGCCGCGGTCGCGAGGGCGGCGAGCTTCCCTTTGAACGTCCCGTCGTCCTTGCCGGGGCGGTTCGACTGCCAGACGTTCTCGGAGCTGGCGGCGATCTCCTCCACGCCCATGCCGGAGGCGACGCTCTCCGGCCGCTCGCGCACGACGGCGTCGTCGCTGCCGGGCCGGGCCGCTTCGTCGTCCACCTTGATGAGCAGCCAGTTCTCGCGGCCGTCCTCGTCCTTGGCGCGCCGGCCGCCCATGCGCACCAGATCCCAGCCGCCGTGCAGCTTCTCGCCCGCGAGCTGGAACCTGATGTGGCCTTTCTTGTAGGCCGCGACGGGATCGCCTTCAGGGGTCCAGGTGCCGCGGTCCCAGAGCAGCACGGTGCCGCCGCCGTACTGCCCCTTGGGGATGATTCCCTCGAACTCGCCGTAGTCGATGGGATGGTCCTCGACGTGGACGGCCAGCCGCTTTTCGCCGGGGTCGAGGCTCGGCCCCTTCGGCACCGCCCAGCTCCGCAGCACCCCCTCCATCTCCAGGCGGAAGTCGTAGTGCAGCCTTGTGGCGTCGTGCTTCTGGATGACGAAGGAGCTGCCCTTGGCTTTTTTGACCCGGCCGGCCGGCTCGGGAGTGGCGCGGAAGTTCCGCTTCCGCTTGTATTCCTGGAGGGCCATGGATCAGGCGCTTTTCCGCTTGGCTACGCTCCTCGTCCGCCGGGCCGCCCGTGGATGCGCCGGCTTGCGGGCGGCCTTTTTGGCGGCTTTCTTCGCCGGCTTCCTCCCGCTGCCGCCGTCCTCGATGCTGCGCTTGAGCAGGGCCATCAGGTCCACCACCTTGCCGCCGGCCGCCCGCTCGGGCCGGGGGGCGGGCTCGGGCGAGGCCTCGAGCTGGCCGGCCTCGACCCGCTCCTCGATCATCTTCATCAGGTCCCGGCGATATTCGTCCTTGTACTTCTCGGGGTGCCAGGCCTCCACCATGCCTTCCACCAGGCGCTCGGCCATCTGCAGCTCCTTGGCGCTGATTCCCTGCTTGCCGTGAGGCAGGTCCAGCTCTTCGGGATCGCGCAACTCGTGAGCGTACCGCATCAGCTCCAGGGTCAGCACCTCGCCGCGCGCCACCACGGCGGCCAGGTACTGCCGGGTGCGGATCACCACCTGGGCGATCCCGACCTTGCCGGTGCGGCGCAGCACCTCGCGCAGCAGCGCGTAAGCCTTGGCTCCCTTCTTGTCCGGCGCCAGATAATAAGGCTTGTCGAAGTAGAGAGGACTGATCTCCTCGAGATCCACGAAGTCGACGATGTCGATCGTCTGCGTGGCCTCCGGCGAGGCGCGCTTCAGGTCCTCGTCCGAGAGGACGACGTATTTGCCGTCCGCGAACTCGTAGCCGCGGGCGGTCTCGTCCCAGGGCACCTCCCGGTTGCTCTCCTCGCTCACCCGCTTGTAGTGGATGGGCGAGAGGTTGCGCTTGTCCAGCAGCTTGAAGTGGATCTCGTCCCGCGACTCCGCCGAGTACAGGCCGACCGGAATGTTGACGAGACCAAAGCTGATGCTCCCTTTCCAGATCGCTCGCGCCATGGGTCTTCCTCCTCGGAGGAGAGGAAGGCAAGATGTATGCCGCGTCTGCACCCCCGGCGGGGACATCCGATCTCTGGCCGTGGATCTCGTCGGTCTAGAGGCTTTACCCGGAGCTAGAGTCCCAAGTCCCTCTTGACTTCGGCCAGAGGCACGGTGGGCTCATCTTGTTCGGCGTCCTTGGCAGCCCTCAGGGCCTTGAGGTCTTCGAAGTCGTCCAGGGCTTCCTGAACCTCGATGAACTGCTCGTAAGGCAGGACAACGAACTGTTTCTCGCCGTCCTTTTCCAGGATTTGGGGCCTGAGTACCATTGGTTGCTCCTATCATCTATAGGCTCTTGAACGGTGGAGAATACGATAGACGAGGATCTTGTCTCCCTCAACCTCGAAAAGCGCCCGCCATATCCCTACGCGAAGGCGATACTCTGGTAAAAAATCCGTCAGCTTTTTCACGTCACCTTGGAGATCGGTCGCGAGCAAGTGCAGCTTCTCGACCATGTGGCGCTGATCTTCTTGGGGAAGCCCCTTCAGATCCTTGACCGCTTTCGGCTTCAACTCGACCGTATACCTCATTGTGTTTGCCATCTTATAAGCTAATCCCGTGCGCCGCCCCCGCTTCTCCAAGCCCGGTAAGACCGCCGCCCGCGTCTGGCGGGCCGGGCCGGGCGGCGTCGAGGAGCGGCCGGACCAGGTGGCGACCGAGGAGCCTTTGGAGATCCGGCTGATCCAGCAAGGCCGGACGCGCACCGTGGCCGTCACCATGCGCACGCCGGGAGAGGATGCCGAGCTGGCCCTGGGCTTTCTCTTCGCCGAGGGAGTGATCGGCGGGCCTGAGGAGGTGCGCCGCGCCGGTCCGTGCGCGGGTCCCGATCCCGGCTGCGCCAACATCGTCGAGGTGGAGCTCGCGGAAGGCGTGCCGGAGCCGGAGCTCGCGGGCCTGGACCGCCACTTCTTTTCGACCAGCGCCTGCGGCGTCTGCGGCAAGGCGGGCCTCGACGCCTTGCGGCTGCGTGTCTCTCGCGCCATCCCGCCGGGACCGGCCGTCCCGGCCGAGGTCCTCACCGCGCTGCCGTCCCGGCTGCGGGAGGCCCAGGGGCTTTTCGACTCGACCGGCGGGCTCCATGCCGCGGCGCTCTTCGACGCCGCGGGCCGGCTCCTCGCCGCCCGCGAGGACGTGGGACGCCACAACGCACTCGACAAGCTGGTGGGCTGGGCCCTCCGCGAGAACCGTCTTCCTTTACACGGCCACGTCGTGATGGTGAGCGGCCGCTCCAGCTACGAGATCCTCCAGAAGTGCCTGATGGCGGGCGTGCCCGTCCTCTGCGCCGTCTCCGCGCCCAGCAGCCTTGCCGTCGAGCTGGCGGAGCGCTTCGGAATCACCCTCGTCGGCTTCCTGCGCGGTGACAGCTTCAACGTCTACAGCGGCGTCGAGCGCCTCTCGGGATTCGCCTCGTCCCGCCTCTCCCGGCGGCGGGAGCGAGCGGTCCTGCCGACGCTGTAAACGTTACACGTCGCGACACCGGGCCGCCCAGCGCTCCCGCGCCGGGCTATCGAAACGTTGCTCCTCCGGAGCAAGGGCGGCAAGGGTGAGGCTTCCCTGGCACAGAAGCTGCAATTTCGGTCTCATGGCAGGCCGGAAGCAACGGCGAACCGCCAGCTCGGGGAGAAATCCCCGAAGGTAGCACCGGCGCGAAACAAGTCTTTCGCGGCCCCTCCCTGAAGGGGAGGCGACCTGAATCCCTCAAGATCAGCCAGCCTCCCCCTTTTTTTGTCCGCTGTTCTGAAGGCAGGTGCGGGAATTGCTAGCTCCCTCTGCGGAGGGACATTCCTCTCGAAAGGAGAGATCCATGAGGACGAGATCACTCCCCATCATGACCGCCGTCTGGCTGGGAATCGCCATCATTCCGCTGGCCGGCTGCGACCGCGACATCAGCGCGGTTCACGCGGAGAAGGATGCCAAGGGCAAGACCGAGATCCACGTGGATCGCGAGAAGGTCGATCAGAACCTCCAGCAGGCCCAGAAAGACCTGAACAAGGCGGGAAGCCAGATCAAGGAGGGGGTCAAAGAGGGTGCCCAGGACATGGGCGACGCGCTCCAGCGGGGAGCCGACAAGGTTCAGGCCGAGGTCGGTCCGGTGGCTCGTGAGGTGCTGAACGACGCCGGGATCACCGCACGGGTCAAGGCCAAGCTGATCGCCGATCCCGAGGTGGCCGCCGTCCACATCGACGTCGACACGGTGGACGGCCGCGTGACCCTGAATGGCAAGGTGGCTTCCGCAGACCAGCGGGCCGAGGCGGAGAAGCTCGCCCGCCACACCGAAGGTGTCATCGACGTCGTCAACCTGATCCAGGTGGCCGGGGAGCCGCCGCCGGCCCCGCCGGCCTCCGGGCCGCGGTAGTCGGCGCTGGACGAATGAATCCTGGATGCGGCGGGCACGTAGGCCCGCCGCTACGACCTTTCGGCCGGCCGTGTTCCGTAGCGGCGGGCCTACGTGCCCGCCGCCAGATTGCCGGGCTCCCGCCTCGCGATATGCTGTTTGGGATCTCTCCCGGCCTTCATGCGACCCTACATCGAAAGCTTCCTGCCGCTCTTCGTGGCCATCAATCCGGCCGGCATCATTCCCATCTACCTGAGCGTCACCGAGAATCTGTCGACGGCCGAGCGCCGCCGCCTGACGCTGCAGGCGATGGTCACCGCGGTGGGGCTCGCCGCGCTGATCCTCTTCGCCGGCCAGCTCATCTTTTCGCTCCTCGGCATCACGGTCAACGACCTGCGGGTGGGTGGAGGGCTGATCCTGCTGGTGCTCAGCATCTCCAACCTGCTGTTCGGCGATTTCCGGCGGCGGGACCCCACCGGCGGTGGAGGCGCGGAGGACCTCGCCTCGGTCGGCGTCGTTCCGCTCGGCATCCCGCTCATCGTCGGGCCGGCCGCCATCACCTCCATCCTGGTCTCCCGCGAGGCCTTCGGCTACCTGCCGACCCTGGCCTCGCTGGTGATCAACATGATCCTGGTGTTCCTCACCCTGGCCGCCAGCCCCTACGTCGGCCGCTTCGCCGGCCCCGCCGTCTCGCGGGCCATCGCCAAGGTGGCGAGCCTCTTCCTCGCCGCCATCTCCGTGGCGATGATTCGGGCGGGTATATCGGGGATGCTCAAGGTCTTCTAGCGGAACGCGGTCAGACTTCAGCCGATGGAGCCCCGATGGCCTGCCGGATGCGGGCGATCTGGCGCAGATGCACCAGGTCGTGGCCGGCGTACAGGCGGATCATCTTCTCCAGGGTCTCGTCCCCGCGCTCCGCGTGCCGCATGACCCGCTGCATGTCCGCCGGCGTGGCCGCCCGCAGCAGCCGCAGGTTGGCCGCCCGCAAGGTGGCGAAGTCGTCCAGGGCGATCCGGAGATCGCTCTCCTGGTAGCGGAGCCGCTCGGCCAGGAGGTCCTGGTCGTAGCCTGGAAGCATCGGGCTGTCGTGTGCCAGCACCATGCGAAATCGGAACCCGCCGATCAACTCGGAATCGGCGAGATGCTGGACGACCTGCCGGACCGACCACTTGCCCGGGGCCTCGGGGGTTGCCTCCTGCTCGGTGGATAGAGCAGACACGGCTTGGCGCAGGGCGCCGGGCATGTCCGCGAGGACGCTGAGAGGATCGCGAGACCCCAGGGCGGCCAGGATGCCTGCCACGTAGGCCTCGGCTTGGGCGACGGCGTCGGACGCTCGGTATTGGAGATCGGCCATTGGGTTCTCTTAACCGTTGTCGCTAGATGAGACTTACTTCGCCGCCGTCTGGATCGCGAACGGCTCGCCGTGACGCAGGTGGAGGTACGGATTGATCGCCGCGCCGGAGGGCGCGTAGATGCCGTAGTGCAGATGGGTGGGGGAGACCGCCGCGTTCCCCGAGTTGCCGACGTAGCCGATGATCTCGCCGGCTTCCACCCAGTCGCCGACCGCCTGCGGTCCGTACTCCTCGAGATGGGCGTAGTAGTGACGGTAGCCGCCGGGACCCGTGATCGTGACCACCTGGCCGCCCAGGCCGCGCATCCCCTTGATCTCGACGATCCCCTCGGTGACGCTGCGGATGGGCGTGTTGCGGGGAGCGGCGATGTCGATCCCCTTGTGCCGCCGGCCGCCGTCGCGCGCCTGGCCCCAGGTGTTCTGGAGCTGCGCGGACACCACGCCGTCCACCGGGATCGGCAGGATCCGCGGCAGCTCCTCCCGCAGCAGGGACGTGTAACGAGTGTTGTAGCGGACGGCGGCCTCGCGGCAGCCGGCCAGGGAGAGCGCTGTCAGGACGAGCAGCAGGGAGATCCCGAGGGTACGGCGTCCAACCATGTTCACCTCCTGGGAGATCGGGCTCTGACGAACCCGTTCCTTCAACCAACAGATGACGGCGCTCGCGAACGACGAGCATCGCGGGACATTCACCGAGTTGGACCTGCACGCGAGACCGAAAGGGGTCAGTATAACCTCAAAGCGCAGAGGTCCAGCCCCCTTTTCCAGTTCAAGTGGAAGGGAGCATACCTCAACTTATAGCGGGATGTCTATAGGTGCGCAGAGTAAGATCCCGCCATGGCGATTTCGCGCATGGCAGCCCTCTTTCTCGGCGGCTTCCTCTTGTCCCGCATTGCGGCGTCCGCGCCGGTCGAGCCGCCGCGCCTGATCGTCGAGGCTCCGCCCGCCTTGGCGCCTGCCGCCGCCCGCCTTCGCGCCACCCAGCTCGCGAGCGCCATGCGTCTGGTGGGGCTCACGAGTCCCGGACCGCCCATCCGGGTGATCCTGGCGTCCGAAGGCTCCGGGCCGGCCGTGCTCGTCCCGCCTTGGATCTCCGGCTACGCCCTGAGCGACAGGGGGCTCATCGTCGTCATGCCGCAGCGCGTCCCCAACTATCCCGACTCGTCTCTGGAAGACCTCCTGCGCCATGAGGTGGCTCACGTGCTCATCGCCCGGGCGGCGGGGAATCGCCCCTTGCCGCGCTGGTTTCATGAGGGGCTGGCCATGATCGCCGGCGGCTCCTGGGGGCTCGACGACCGTTCGCACCTCACCCTGGCCCTGCTGACCGACCGGCCCGTTTCCCTCGCCGAGCTCGAGGAGCGTTTCGCCGGCGGCCAGGGGGAGGTCAACCGCGCCTACGCCATCGCCGGGGCCTTCGTACGCGATCTCGTCGATCGCTATGGGCAGGGAGCAGCCCCGGCCATCCTCGCCAACGTCGCCCGCGGCGTTTCGTTCGAAGACGCTTTCCGTGCCGCCACCGGCAGCTCCCTCGCCGCGGCCGAGTCGACCTTCTGGAGCCGGCAGACCCTCTGGTATCGCTGGGTGCCGGTGCTCACCAGCTCTGTGACGCTGTGGCTGCTCGTCACCGCACTCGCAATCTGGGCCATGAAACGACGCCGCGCGCGCGACGCCGCGCTCCGCCGCGTCTGGGACGCGGAGGAGGAGCGGCTCCGGCTCGCCGCGGCGGCCCGGGCGGCGGAAGACGGGGACGAATGGGTCAACTGAGCTGATGGAAGGCCGTTAGCGCGGCCGGATAGGTCGCCTCAAGCCTTGTCAGCAGATCCGGGCGCCAGCCCAAAGTGCCCATGACGTCTCGAGCGAGAAAGTCCCAGGGAACCACCCGGTCTCCGGAGGGTAGCTCGAGGTTAGGGATGTCTTCTTCAAGGTGTGCGATCAGCACCGGTGGACGTCGATACAGAGGATCGATGCTGAGTCCTGAGGATCCGGGCTCGCTGATGAGGCCCGCGTCCTCCGCCCACTCGAGGTCGCCGATGCTCATGTAGCCTTGAAGATCGGGGGAGACGAGGAACCCGAATCCGGAGACTATCCGGGTGGCGGTGTCGAGGGTCCAGACCGCTTTCCCGCGAAGCGCGAGCCGGACAGTCTCTTCGGTTTCGCAGAGGGGAGCGATCCTCGCCTTGCCGGGGAGGAGAAAGACATGAGGCAAGATCGCCAGGTCGCGCCGGAAACGGGAATGGCTGCGGCGGAAAAGGCTTCGCCGGCGATAAGCGTCCAGATCGCGCTGATAGCGTCTCCAACGCTCGGCGGTCGTCAAGAATCGCTGACTCACGGCTGCTCTTCACCAGAAGAAACGAGGTGCTTCAGGATGTCGAGGCCATGGTTGATCGCCTGGGACATGTCCCCATATCCGCTGGCTTGCGCGTCGGCCCGCACCACGTCTCCGGAGACCGCCAAACAGGCTGCTTGGGCATCGGAGACGGCATCTTCGATTCGATCCGAGTCGAACAGCTTCAGCAGGCGGAGCAGATCCGTCAGGTAATTTTCGTTCGTGGCGTTCTCTGCGATCAGTAGCAAGCCTTGCAACTTGTCTTTACTTCCCTTCTCGAGACGGATCGTCAGCAGCTTGACGGCGGTGAGCGCGGCAGGTGCCAGGGCCCGGCCCTGGGTCGACAGCTCGACCGTGGAGCCTGGGGCCGAAAGGATCTTGCTCAGATCCCCGAACACCATGATCGGCACCTCTCGTCCTCCGCCGATCCGATCCCCGGAATCCTGCCGCGAGTAGCCGACCAGGTCGAGAGAGATCCCGTCCTCTCCCAGGAAAGTGCTGGTCGCGGCCTGGTGCTCGAAACCGAGCTGTTTCATCTCCTTAAGCAAGTGACGCTCTTCCTTCGCCGCCCAGTCCGCATCGATCAGCACGTCGACGTCTTCGGTCAGGGCTGGGATCGACTCGCTGGCTCCATAAAGCCCCGACGAGCCGGCCAGGATGAGGTGCTTTCCGAGAGGGCTGGAGCGTACCCGGCGTAGCAAGTTGAGGACCTCGGGTCGCTCCGGGCGGCTCACGAGTTGATGGTATGCGGTGTCCGGCGCGACCGCAACGTCGCGCTGGACCTACCGCCAGCGGAAGATCTTCAGCGCCACCGCGAAGCTGACGATTCCCCAGCCGGCGACGATGGCGAGCTGCGGCGCGATGCCGGCGAGGCCTTGCCCCTCGGTGATGATCCCCCGCAGCGCCTGGTTGAGAGCCGTCAGCGGCAGCAGGTCGATCAGCGGCTGGACGGCGTCCGGGAATCGCTCCGAGGAGAAGAAGATGCCCGAGACCACCCACATCGGCACCATCACCAGGTTCGCCAGGCCGCTCGCCCCTTCGATGGTGCTCACCCGCGAGGCGATGAGCAGGCCCATGCCGCAGAAGGTCATGGCGCCGAGCAGCGAGGTGGCGAGCAGCAGCGCGAGCGAGCCGCGCACCGCCACGTCGAAGAGCAGCCAGCCGGCGCCGATCAGGAAGCCGACCTCCGGCACCAGGAACCCCAGGCGACCGAGGATCTGCGCCGCCAGATAGTGGCTCTTGCGCATCGGCGTGGCGATCAGGCGCTTCAGCACCCGGCGGTTGCGGGCCGTCGTCACCGAGAAGGCGAGGCTCCAGATTCCCGTGCCCATGATGTTCATGCCGAGCAGGCCCGGGATCAGGAAGTCGATATAGCGCGAGCCCTTCTCGGTGACCTTCTCCGACTGCACCGGCACGGCGTCATGGCGTCCCGCGGCGCGCTGCAGCGCGTCGTCCGCCTCGAGGCGGGCGATGCGCGAGTCCGGCCGCGTTTCGTCGAAGCGGAAGACCACCGGCGGCCCCGCCTCCACCAGCAGCGAGATCTTTCCCGTGCGCAACGCCACCGCGCCCGCCGCCGCCGAGTAACGGCGGGGGAGAAGGGCCGGCGAGCGGCCGAGCGCCGCGAGCGTCCGCGCCGCGGCCGGAGCCGCCTGCGAGCCGGCCACCACTCCCACCGGGATCTTGTCCGGGCCCTTGGCGCGGAACGCCAGGCCGAGGGCGATCGCCAGCAGCAGCGGGAAGGCGAAGACCCAGAAGATGGCTTCCGGCTCGCGCAGGAACTCTTTGGCCCGGCAGGCCGTCAGCTCGACAAGTGGCGGGCGGGTGCTCATCGGCGGCTCCCCCTCAGTCCTCGCGCAGCGCCCGGCCGGTCAGGGCGACGAAGAGGTCCTCCAGCGTCGCCTGGTGCGTCGACAGGCTCGCCAGCCGTGAGCCCGACCGCTCGACCAGCGCCAGGAGCGCCGGCACGGTCTCGGCCAGCGAGCTCACCGGCAGAAACCACAGGGAGCCCCGCCGGTGCGGCTCGGCGACGCCGGGCAGCGCTCGCAGGCTCTCCTCCGGGATCTCCGGCTCGGAGGAGAACTCCACCACGTTGGCCGCGTGCAGCGAGCTGATCAGCGCCGCCGGCGTGCCGAGGGCGATCACCTGGCCGCGGTCGACGATCGCCACCCGGTCGCACAGGCGCTCGGCCTCGTCCATGTAATGCGTCGTCAGCAGCACCGTGCCGCCGCCGGCACGGAACTCCGTGATCTGCTGCCAGAGCTGCAGCCGGCTTTGCGGGTCGAGGCCCGTCGTGGGCTCGTCGAGGAACAGCAATTCCGGGTCGCCCACCAGGGCGCAGGCCACGGCCAGGCGCTGCTTCTGTCCGCCCGAGAGCTTGCCCACCCGGGAGTTGCGCTTCTCCTCCAGCGACATGCGCGCGAGCACCTCCTCCGGGTCCCGGCCGCGCCGGTAGAAGGAGCGGAACAGGCGCACCGTCTCGCCGACGGTGAGCTTCTCGCCGAGCTGCGTCTCCTGCAGGGAGATGCCCAGCCGCTCCCGCAGCTCCCGGCCGTTCTGCTGCCAGGTCGAGCCGAGGACCTCCACCTCGCCGGCGTCCGGCTCCGTCAGCCCTTCGAGGATCTCGATCGTCGTCGTCTTGCCGGCGCCGTTCGGGCCGAGCAGCCCGAAGCACTCGCCGCGCCGCACCTCGAGGTCGAGACCGTTGACGGCCACCACGTCGGCGTAGCGCTTGACGAGCCCGCGGCAGCGGACGGCGGTGTCGGTGTTCTCGGATGTCATGGGGGTGGAAGCGGAGTATACCCATGAAGCCGGCCCGGCGTGAGCGGCGAAGGGCACGATCCGGCTGCGATATGATGGGCCCTCAAGGTCTGGAGGTTGCGGATGGCCGAAGTCTGGGAAATCGTCAAAGTCGTGGGTACGGAAGAGGAAGCTACCATTGTCGTGGGGTTTCTGCAAAGTAGCGGTATCGAGGCGGAGGCGGAGTCGCTCGCCGCCAGCGAGTTTCCGATCGATTTCGGCGACCTCGGGCAGGTGCGCATCCGCGTCCCTGCCGGGCAGGCCGAGGTGGCCAGGACCCTGCTCAACCAGCGCGAAGACGTGGCCACCGGCGACGAGGGTGACATGGCGGGCGAGCCGCTCGCCGAGGACGAGGAAAGCCAAGGCGAGCCGTGAACGCCCTGGACGGCGGCAGCAGCGTCGGCCGCTATCGCATCGAGAAGTTCCTGGGGGCTGGTGCCATGGGCGAGGTCTACCTGGCCCTCGATCCGCAGATAGACCGCAAGTTGGCGATCAAGACCGTCCGTCTGGCCGGCCGGCCGCAGGAGATCGACGACCGCAAGAAGCGCTTGCTCCGCGAGGCCCGCGCCGCCGGCCGGCTGCTCCATCCCAACGTGGTGACCCTGTTCGACGCCGGCGAGGCGGAGGGGTTGCTGTACCTCGCCTTCGAGTACGTCGAGGGCACGGACCTCGCCGCCCGCCTCGAAGCCGGCGAGCGCCCGAGCCTGCGCCACGTGTTGCGCATCGGCCGCCAGGCCGCCGAGGCTCTCGACTACGCTCACGGCCAGGGCGTCGTCCACCGCGACATCAAGCCGAGCAACATCCTGCTCGACTCCTCCGGCCGGGTGAAGGTGGCCGACTTCGGTATCGCCAAGATGGCCGGCCAGAGCACCGAGCTGACCATCGCCGGCTCGGTGATGGGCAGCCCGCAGTACCTCTCCCCCGAGCAGGTCCGGGGCGAGGACCTCGACGGCCGCAGCGACATCTTCTCGCTCGGCGTGGTGCTCTACGAGCTGCTCTCCGGCCAGCGGCCCTTCAATGGCGACACCATCACCACCCTGGTCTACCAGATCCTGCACGTCGAGCCGCCGCCCGTCTCCGAGCTGCGGACGGTGCCGCCGCGGCTGGAAGAGCTGCTGCGCCGCATGCTGGCCAAGGACCGGGACGACCGCATCGCCACCGCGGGCGAGGTGGCCCGCGAGCTGGCGCTCCTCGAAGGCGAGCTGACGGAGGAGACCCTGTCGGCGCCGGCCGGCGCCTTCGAGGCCACCAAGCTCCTGCCGCGCCAGAGCAGCGGCGCCGCGCCGGCTCTCCGCTCGACGCGCGGCACCGTGCCGGCCTCGCCGGCGACGACCCCGAGCGTGCCGCCGCCTCTGCCCGCCATGCCCGCGCCGGTCCCGATGGTGCCGGCGCCCGCGGCGGCCCCCAAGCGCTCGTTGCTCTGGGTGCCGGTCGCCGCCGTCGCGGTGCTGCTGCTCGCCGCCGTCCTTGCGGCGGGCTGGTACGTGCTCTCGCGGTTCCGGCCGGCGGCCCCGCCGCAGACGGCGGCGTCTGCGCCGCCGCCGGCGATACCCGCCGCCACCCCCGCCGGAGCCACGGGAACCGCCGCTCCGGCCGTCTCTCCGTCGCTGTCCCAGGCCTCGGCTCCGGTCCCGGCCGCGCCCGCGCCCACCGTCCGGCAAGAGCCTCGTCCGGTTGAGAAGGGAAGATCCGCCGGCACAACCATGGCCAGCCCGCCGGCCGGCCAGCCCGCAGTGGCGAGCCGCCCGCGCGACTCTGCCACCAGCGAGCCCGCCCCGCCGCCGCCTCCGGCCGATGCACAGGGCGAGGCCGAGACCCAGCCCGTCACGCAGGAGGCCGAGCCGGCGGCCGTTCCTTCGCCGTCCTCCCAGGACGCGGACCGGACCCTCCGCACCGGCTTGCAGGTGGCCTTCCGCGTCATACCGTCGGACACCCACGTCCTGGTCGACCGCACGGTAATCGGCATGGCCCAGGATTACAGCGGCCTGAAGGGGGCGAGGACCTATACCTTCCCCGAGCCCGGCAGCTATCTCATCAAGCTCAGGCGGCCGGGCATGAAGGAGTACCGGATCGCCGTCGAGGCGAGCGCCACGGGCGGGACGACTCCCATCGTCGCCCGCCTGCAGCCGTTGCCGGCCGCAGACGTGGATGCCACGGACCTTCAGACCGTGCGGGTGCGGGAGGCCGTAGCCTTCCGCGTGCAGCCGCTCGGAGCCGGCGTGGTGGTGGACGGCCAGCCCATGGGTCTCGCCCGGCGCTTCTCCGGCGGCGGCTTCCTGCGAGGGCGGGGGGAATGGCTGGAGCTGCCGCAGGGAAAACACCGGGTCTCGATCGTGGCGCCGGGCCACCGCCGGCAGGACTTCCTCGTCGAGGTGACGGCGACGGCCGAGAAGGACCGCGAGCGGCTCGACGTGATCCTCCTGCCGGGTGGTGGCGGTGAGTAGGCGCGGGACGCTGCGCGGCGCTCGCCCTCACGTCGCCGCGCTGGAAGCGCCGCCGGTTCTCAAGTCCCTGCCCGGAAAGCTCCGGCTCGAGCGGCTGGACAACGGCCTCACCGTCTGCCTGCTGGCCAACGCCCAGGCGCCCATCGTCACCACCGCCCTTCTCTACCGCGCCGGCACCCGCGACGAGCCGGCGGGCAACGGCGGCGCCGCCCACTTCCTCGAGCACATGATGTTCAAGGGCTGCGGCCGCTTCGGACCCGGCGAGATCGACCGTCTCACCCAGGCTCTGGGCGGGTCCAACAACGCCTTCACCAGCCACGACGCGACGGTCTATTACTTCAACTTCGCCGCCGACCGCTGGACGGAGGCGCTGACGATCGAAGCGGAGCGCATGACGAGCCTCACCCTCGATCCCGAGCAGGTGGCGAGCGAGCGCCAGGTGATCCTCGAAGAGATCGCCATGTACGAGAGCGAGCCCTGGGACGCCCTGGAGATGGCGGTGCACGAGCGGCTCTTCGCCGGCCACGACTACGGCCGGCAGGTGCTCGGCACCCGCGAGGAGCTGCTGGCGACCGGCCCGGAGGCGTTGCGCGCCTTCCACCGCCGCTTCTACCGGCCGGACAACGCCGTCCTGGTGGTGGCAGGCGACGTCGGCGAAGCCGCGCTCGCCGCGGTGGAGCGGACCTTGGGGAGCGTGCCGGCCGGAGCCGAGCCCCGCCGCCCCTTCACGCCGCCGGCGACCCTCCCCACCTCCCTGGAGAGACTGGAGCGCCGCAAGGGCGAGGTCGCGCGGCTGCTGCTGGCCCTGCCCGCGCCCCACGGCTCGCATCCCGACCACGCGCCGCTGCGCCTGGCGGCCACCGTGCTGGCCGGCGGTCGGACGAGCCGCTTCCAGCATGCGCTGGTCGAGGACGAGCAGCTCTGCGTGTGGGTGACGGCGGACCTCTCCGAGGGCATGGACGCCAGCATGATGACCATCGCCGCCGAGGTGGTGCCGGGCGTCGATCCCGCGCGGGTGGAGGCCCGCCTCCTCGAGCTCCTGGAGGACCTGCGCCGCCATCCCCCTGGCGAGGAGGAGCTGGAGCGCTGCCGCCGGATCGCCGCCGCCGACTGGGTGTTCGGCCATGAGAAGGTCCACCAGCAGGCCCTCTCCGTTGGCGTCGCCCTCGCCCTCTTCGACCTCGAGCACCTCGACCTCCACCTCGAGCGCTTGCTCGCCGCCGGTGTTGGCCACCTCGTCGAAGCCGCCGACCGCTACCTCCGTCCCGAACGCGGCGCCGTAATGGGCTGGTCGCTGCCGAAATCGTGAAGGCCCCCTCACCACCCCGGCCCTCCTCTCCCCGAGGGGTCTGTCGTGGCGGCGGGCCTACGTGCCCGCCGTCTTCATTGCGCACCCAAGGCGGCGGGCACGTAGGCCCGCCGCTACGACCCTCCGCCATTTCTGTTTTTCTCCCCCTTCTCCTTCGAAGGGGCGTCCCGAAATGAGCCGCCAAAACCCGCCGCCCCGAGTCCGCGTCCGCCGGGTCGAGGGGGCGCCGGTCGTGGCCATCCGCCTGTGGCTGCAGGCCGGAGGCCGGCAGGAGCCCATCCCCGGCCAGGCCCTGGTGACCGGCCGCATGCTCACCGAGGGCACCCGGCGGCGGGACTGGCGGCGCATCGCCGAGGAGGCCGAAGGCAAAGGCACGATCGTCCAGAGCAGCGGCTACTTCGAGAGCATCGGGCTCGCCATCGATGCCTTGGCCCAGGACTGGGAGCTGGCCTTGGAGTGGGCGGCCGAGCTGCTGCTGGAGCCGTCCTTTCCCGAAGACCGCTGCGCCTGGCTCGCCCGCCAGGCCGCGGCCGAGCTGGAGAGCCTGGCCGACCAGCCGGAGGTGAAGACGGCCTGGGTCTTTCTCGAGCAGCTCTACGCGCCGCACCCGCGCAGCCGGCCTCTGCACGGCAGCCGCGAGAGCCTCCTCGGCCTCACCCCGGACGACTGCGCCGCCTTCCATCACCGCGCGCGGGCCCATGGCGTCCTCGCCGCCGTGACCGGCATCGTGGACGAGGACGCGGTGAGGGAGCGGCTCCTGCAGCTCCTCGGCGGGCCGCCCGCGGACGCCGAGCCATTTCCCGAGCCGCCGGCGCCCGAGGGCCTCTCGCCGCGGCGCGGCCTCGGCATCGAGGCCGAGGACCAGGCCCACCTCTACGTCGGCCATCTCACCGTGCCGCGGCGCCATCCGGACTTCGCCGCCCTGGAGGTGCTGGCCGTGATCCTCGGCTCCGGCGCCGGCCTGACCGGGCGCATCCCCGCCCGCATCCGCGAGAAGGAGGGGCTCGCCTACACCACGTATGCGCAGACGGTGGCCGGCTCCGGGCTCGACCGCGGCCGCCTGCTCGCCTACGTCGCCACCTCGCCGGCCACCGTCGAGAAGGCCGAGCGGGGCGTCGCCGAGGAGATCGCCCGCCTGGTCGAGAACGGCATCGAGGATGCCGAGCTGGAGGAGGCCCGCGCCTACCTGCTCGGCCGCGAGCCCTTCCGTCGCGAGACCGCGCGCCAGTGGGCGGACCTGCTCATCGAAGCCGAAGAGTACGGCCTGCCCGTCGACGATTTCGAGCATCGCAAGGCCGAGCTCGAGGCCCTCGACCGCAAGACCGTCGAAGAAGCCGCCCGCCGGCATATCCGTCCGGACGAGCTGCGGGTGACGGTGGGGATGCCGGAGGGGTCCTCCCAGGCCGCGGACACGTAGTACGGCGGGCACGTAGGCCCGCCGCTACGGAATTCCGCCATGCGTTGGCCGAAGGGTCGTAGCGGCGGGGGCCTACGTGCCCGCCGCCTCTTGAGCGGGATACGCTTACCGCCGTGGACATCCGCTCGTCCAGCCGCTTTCCGATCCTCCTCGCGGCCCCTCTTCTGCTTCTCGGCGCCGTAGCGGCGGCCCCGCCGGAAGCGCTCCGCCTGTTGACGGCGCTGGGCTTGGTCATGGGCCTCGGCGCGGCGGCCTTGCGGATCTCCCGCCGCCTGCTGCCGGGTCTCTCCGCAGCCTCGCGTATCACCTCGAGCCTGGTGTTCGCGGCGGCGATGATCGTGGTGCCGGCGACCGTTCTCGGCCACTGCGGCCTCCTTGAGCCGCGATTGTTCCTGGCGATCGAGGCCTTGCTGATCGCCTCCACCCTCGCGCTGAGGGTCCCTGAAAGCTCTCCTGAGCCAACGGGGACCATCGCGGCGGTGTCCGAGGGCGCCCCGAAATGGCTGTGCCGCACCGAGGCGGCCGTCCTGGTGACGGCGACCGCCGCCGCCGCTCTGAGCTTCCTTTCCCATGCCGCTCAAACCGAGCTCTACGTGCCGCCGAACAAGCTCGACGATCCTTCCTATCACCTTTCGGCAGTGGCGGTGTGGCACCGTTATCACGATCTGCGGATGATCAAGTTCGACGCCGGCGATCACAGCACCTCGTTCTATCCGATCGGTGGCGAGTTGATCGACTGGGCTCTGCTCGCTCCCCTGCGCGACAGCGATTTTCTTACGCGTTGGAGCCAACTGCCGTTCGCGCTCGGCTCGCTGACCGCGCTCGCCGCCATCGCGTTCCACCTCGGGCTCTCCCGCTGCTCCGCGCTGCTATCGGTGCTGCTCTACCTGACGGTCGGTCGCGCCTTTCCGTCCCTGGTGTTCAGCGCCGGCAACGATCACGTTACCGCCTTCTATAGCCTGGCGGCAGTCGATGCGGCGCTCGTTTTTTCCAGGTTACGAACGAGAGGAGGCGCCGTATATGTCGGGCTGGCGTTCGGACTTCTCATCGGCACGAAGTACATCGGACTGCTGTATGCCTTGCCCCTGTTGATCCTGCTGGCGGCGATCGCGGTGCGCCGTAACACTCCGGTATCTGTCCATATCGGTCAGCTTTCGATTTTCCTTGGCAGCGCCCTTGCGGTCGGCGGCTACACCTATCTCCGCAACGCGTGGAGCCTCGGCAACCCCATCTTTCCCGCTCCGCTCTTCTCGCTCCCCAGCTGGCTGGAGGCGACGCTGAGGGTGCGCCGCCTTCTACCGGAGTTCCAGATCGACCTGCGGAGATGCCTTCTCGTCGGCACTGATTATTTCGGTCATCTCTTCCGTTTCACGATGTTGCCGGCCTCCATTCTCGCGCCCATGGTCTCGCCTCTGCGGCACGGGCAAAGGATCGTCCGGACGTTGGTGTTGAGCCTGCCGGTGGTCTTCTTTCTCCAGTTCCTCTATCTGATGCACGACCATCGCGACATCCGCTACTTCCTCGCCGCGATCGGGCTGGCTGCCATCGCCTTCTGCTGGCTGCTCGAGATGATGGCCCAGCGCTGGCCGCTCCTGACGCCTGTTGGGCGAGGAGGTCTGGCCTGCCTCGTCGCCTACAAGTTCATTCACGCCGAGGAAGCCACGGCACTGCGCGAGGTGACAACCGGGCTGGTGCTCCTTGGCCTCGCGGCCGCGGGAATCGCCAGGTGGGCAAGCCTGAGACAATGGTTGTTGGAGCATCGCCTCGCCGTAATCGCTCTGAGTTATGGAGCCGCCGTCATCGGCATTGCCTGTCTCGGCGGGTCCGTCGAGAAATACCAGGCGAGGAAGTATCGGAACGATCTGCTGGTCGAATACCTCGACGAACAGGGAAGGAAGACAGGAGCTGGAATCGCCTATGTCGGGAGCAACCGGCCCTATCCGTTGTTTGGCAGCCGCCTGCAACACCGCGTCGAGATCATTCCCCTGAATGGGTCTCTCGAGGACCGCTTCTACAACTGGGGCGGCTCCGCTGGATTCGCTTTCGAACCCGGCAGCTATCGGCTGTGGAGGAGGAACCTCCAGCGGCTCGAGATCCGGTACGTGGCGGTCGTCCTCGGCGATCAACAAGACCCGGAACGGCGCTGGATGGAGAGGCACCCGCAGGATTTCGAGCTCGTCTTCGTCTTCGCGTCGACCGAGATCTGGCGGCTTCGTGAGGGTATGGCGGCGGGCACATAGGCTCGCCGCCGTCGCGAGAATGGTATTCTCTCGCCGAGTTTCTCGACATAGCGTGGTCGGTGCGGGCCTGTCCTCCAGGAGGTGGCGATGCGATCCAGGCGAATGCTGGTCTCTCTGATCGTGCCGGTGCTGGTGGGTGGGGGGATCGCGATGGCCTTGCGGCCGGCGCCGCCGGCGGCGGCCGCTCAGGCTGAGGAGACGAAAGGGGCGCCGCGGGAGTGCTCGGCACCTCTGCCTTTGCCGAGCGAGTTTCCCTTCGCCAAGTCGGAGTACGAGCGCATCCTCGGCCGCTTCCTCCAGGCCGAATGCTACCTCCGCCTGGCCTGGCCTCACGACAAGCAGATCCGGCCCACCGGCCCCACCGTGGCCGCGCTGGGCGGCGATCCTCACCTCGGCCCGGCCTGGACCACCACGACCTGGGGCACCCACAACTCGGTCGTCGTCTACTACTCGCCGGACGTCTACCGCTGGATGTGCGAGGGCGACGCGGCGGGGGAGCGGAAGTTCGTCGAGGAGTGCGCCGCGACCTGCCCGAGCTGCCGGCTGGACGGCCGGGCGCCCGTGCGGCCCATCGCCGACGGCTCCATGATCCTCAAGCTGATGTACGGCAACACCACGGCGCAGCGGCTGCAGGACCCCTCGATCCCCAAGGGGCAGCCGACCATGCTCGCCCTCATGGTGCGCGACAGCCGGGGCTCCAAGGACGGCTGGTTCTGGGGGTCCTGGGATCCCCAGGCCTCGGAAGCGTCGCAGCTCGACTGGCCGCCGCCCGTCAACCTCCCCTATCCCTGGATGGGCTTCGGCTACTACTGCGTCAACTGCCACGCCTCGGCCAGGGACGAGCTCACCTTCTCCGCCCTCAACAACGTTCTGGGCGACCCCGACACCTTCCTCAAGTTCTACTTTCAGGACCAGCCTCCCGTCGTCGGCGCGCCGGAGCAGCCCACCGTGGAGACGCTGTCGATCCACGAGCGCTTCGAGCCCCTTCAGGACCTGAAGGCGAAGATCGACAGCGCCGGCCTGACGTGGCACAAGGTGCCCTGGCCGAACAAGGAGGTGCAGCGGCTGAGCGCGCCGTACACCAGCTATTCGCCGCAATTCCTGAGGACCTTCGGCGCCCGCATCATCGTGCCGCCCGACGACCGGGCCATTACCCGGCTGTTCATGCCGCCGGAGGTCTACGATCACGTCCCCTCGAGCGCGGACGGACCGGCGCTCTTCCTCACCTCCGACCAGTGCGTCGGCTGCCATGCCGCGGGCTCGACCGGCATGCATTACGACATGACGTTCCAGCAAGCTGATCAGCCGGCGTACAAAAACCTTTTGAACTTCGCTCCCTACGGTGAGTGGCGGGGCTCGCCGATGGGCCTCGCCGGGCGCGATCCCGTGTTCCTCTCACAGCTCGAGTCGGAGCAGACCCTCCATCCCGCGATTGGCCCGCTGGTGCAGGACCTCTGCCTCCACTGCCACGGCGTCATGGGCCAGCGCCAGTTATGCCTCGATCAATTCAAGAGCGATCCGCAGCGCGCCAACGCGATCTGCGACAACACCGACCTCCTGGGGCTGGACGAGAGCTCGCAGCCCATCGTGCCACGTGAGCTGTTCAGCCGTGCCATGCTCGACGCCATTCCCTTCCGGGCCACCACCGAGCAGGAGAAACGGGACGCCCGCTACGGCGGCCTCGCTCGCGACGGCGTCGCCTGCGCCACCTGCCACCACGTCGAGATCCACGAGTCGGTGCCCATCGGCCACACCTTCACCGGCGACTTCCGGGTGGGCGCGCCGGAGGCGATCCATGGCCCCTTCTCCGGCCCGCAGCAGGTGCCCATGGATCACTCGCTCGGCGCGAAACCGATCGAGTATCCGCTGATCCGGTCCTCCAAGGTCTGCGGCAGTTGCCACAGCGTGGTGCTGCCGGTGTTCGACGGCGACCAGCCCTGGGTGCGGCCCGGCGAGACGAAGCCGGAGGTCATCATCGAGCAAGCCACCTATCCCGAATGGGTGTTCAGCGACTTCCGGGACGGCGGCGCCGCGCCCCGCTCCTGCCAGAGCTGCCACATGACCACGACCTATCCGGGCCATGACGGAACGCTCACGTCGAAGATCGCCTCCATCCAGGAGGCGAGCAACATGCCGCAGACCGAGCACCGGCTGCCGCAGTCGGACATCGACCTCCAGCCGCGCTCGCCCTTCGCCCGGCACACGCTGGTGGGGCTCAACGTCTTCTTCAACCTGTTCGCGCAGCAGTTCCCCGACGTCCTGGGTATTCGCGTCCAGGACCCGATGCTGGGGGGCAAAGGCGTCGCGCCCCTCACGACGACCTACAGCTCGATGATCCAGCAGGCGGACGCCACCACCGCGAAGGTCTCGATCAAGGGCCTGAAGCTCTCCGGCAGCCAGCTCGTCGCGGACGTCCTGGTGGAGAACCTGGCCGGCCACAAATTCCCGTCGGGAGTCGGTTTCCGCCGCGCCTTCGTCACTTTCGACGTCCTCGACGCGGCGGGCAACCCGATCTGGACCTCGGGCCGGGCTGCGTCCACCGGGGAGCTCGTGGACGCGGCCGGAAATCCCATCCCCGGCGAGCTCGGCTGGAAGAGCGACTGCCGGCCGATGACGGCGGCGGAGCAGGCGAACCAATTTCAACCGCATTACGAGACGATCACGCGGCAGGACCAGGTGCAGATCTATCAGGAATTGGTGAAGGACCCGCGGGGGAGGTTCACCACGAGCTTCCTCTCCCTGGCCGACGAGGTGAAGGACAACCGCCTGCTGCCCCGTGGCTGGAATCCATCCCTGAAGCTCGCCGAGGCGGAAGGGCTGGGCAGCCCCAAGCTGAGCGCCAAAGACTTGCTGGAGCGGATTCTGCCCGACCTGCCGGACGGCAAGGGCGGCCATGTCAACGACCCCTGGTACAAGCCGAAGTCCGAAGGCGGCCTGGGCGGCGGCGGCGACGCCCTGACCTATGCCGTATCGCTGGCCGATCTCGGCGGCGTCCGTCCGGCCGGCGTGCGGGTCACGCTCTACTACCAGTCCATTCCGCCCTTCTATCTCCAGGACCGCTTCTGCACGGCCGCCACGAAGCCGGACACCGGGCGCCTCTTCTTCCTGGCCGGCCACCTCAACCTCGACGGCACGCGCGCCGCGGGCTGGAAGCTGCAGGTGGTTTCGACGGGCGTGGTCAAGCTGGAGGCGGCGCGGAGCCCGGGATGACGCGGCGTACGCCGGGGCCGGCGGGCGTGCTCCTCTTCTCGATTGCGCCGAGAGCCGAGTGAGCGTAACCTTCTCGCAAGACCGTAAGTACGGCGAGGCGCCTCGTGGAACGCCCCCTCTCGACTCTGATCCTCTCCGCCGATCGCGGCGACGGCCAGGCCTCCGAGGCGCTCTTTGCGGCGCTCTACCGAGAGCTCCGCGGCCTCGCTCGCCGCGAGCTCGCGCGTTCGGGTCCAGGCGCCTCCCTGGGCGTGACCAGCCTGCTCCACGAGGCCTATCTCGACATCGCGCAGCGCGAGGGAGTCGCCTTCCCCGACCGTGCCCGGTTCCTCACCTACGCCGCGCGGGTCATGCGCGGCCTGATCATCGACGGCCTCCGTCACCGTCAGGCCAGGAAGCGCGGCGGCGGCTTCGAGATCACCTCGATCGACGGCAAGGACGTCGGCGACGACGGCGCGCCGGGCGAGGCCGAGGAGATGGAGCGGCTCGGCCAGGCGCTCGACGAGCTCGCCGCCGTCGAGCCGGAGATCGCCCACGTCGTCGACCTCAAGTTCTTCTGCGGCTTCACC
>Ga0134122_10000553_pt1 | contig 25425 bp, 26 predicted proteins | sample KB302_FD_96461 | JGI IMG/M metagenome (GOLD analysis project Ga0134122, IMG submission 96461) | Terrestrial soil microbial communities without Nitrogen fertilizer from Kellogg Biological Station, Michigan, USA - KB3-0-2 | ecosystem: Environmental > Terrestrial > Soil > Unclassified ...
AGCCTCCCTGGCCTCCTCCGGCGGATTTTGCTGCAGGCATCACCGGGCGACATCTGATCGATGCACGGTATATCCGACGCCTCCCCCAAGCGGAGTACCAGCGCCTCCACGCACTCCTGGCTCCCCAGATCCGGGAGATCCGCGAAGCATTGAAGACTTCGGAAAGGCCGAAGTGACCCGCGCGCTTCACCCCTCGCGCGGTAGGAGCTTGGCGAGCGGCAGAACGAGTTGCCTGGGCAGGCTGCCAAAAGTGGCAAAGCCATGGTGCTGATAGAACCGGACGGCCTGATCGTCCTTGGCATCGACCACCAGCGCGTAGACGGCGACCTCGGAGCGCAGGGCCCTCATGGCGGCATCCCACAGGAGACCTGCTCCGAGCTGCCGTCCACGATAGGTCTGATCGACCGCAAGGCGACCCAGCCGCGCAACGGGTACCGCCGGATAGCGAGGGAGCCGCTTGGCGAGCGGCTCGGGCAGATCCGTCAGAGCAACGCTCGCCGCTGCGAGGGTGTAATACCCCGCGACTTGGGAGGTTGCCGCGTCGATGGCTACGTAGCAGGCGGTCGCCCGCCGACGCACGTCCTGTGTCACCTGTTCGCGGAAGTAACGGTCGAGAGCTTCTACGCCGCTTGAGAATTCGGCCCTGGCGTGGGAAGGGCGAAGGATCTCGATGAAAAACGGGGCGATCACCGTTCTTCGCTGAACAGTCGGGCGTGGGCGCTTTTCGCGCGCTCCAGCGCCGGAGCGGGAGCGGGAGGATCGAGCAACAGATCGACGAATCGCTGCTGATCCTCGATCGAAAGGCGGATGAGGTGAGCTTCCTCGATCGTCCGTTGAGCGGCCTCTCGGGCGGCGGCCACGACGAAGTCGCTGAGGGTTCGACCTTGAATTTCGGCGGCACGCCGGACGACCGCAAGCTCCGCAGGAGCGATGCGGGCTTCAATTCTCGCGGTTCGGTGGGTCTCGAGGGCCATGTAGGTCTCCTCCTTACCGGGCTCAGTGTACGGCAGCGGCACGTACAAAGCTAGCTGCCGCCGCTAGACCTTGGCCAATGCCTCACGTCGGCGTTCCTGCTCCAGATGATGATTGCGAATGAGTTTAAAGCGGGACTTGCGAGAGAGATTCGGATTCGGAGTACATAGAGTCGAGCCATCCGGATTCACTCCGTTTCCAGATCATCCGAAGGGTCACCAGCCCTATAACTATCGCAGTGGCTACGAGCACGTGCTTTTCCTCTGTTTAAGCGCCGCCGTTCCGGAAGGACCCGGCGGCGCCACGAGACCGGGAGCTCGAGCGTCCTGCGGTCAGAACCGGCGCCCGCTCGCGCTCCTCAAGCGCACTGCGGCACTAAGCATTCGGTGTGGCAGCGAGATTCGCAGGTGATCTGGGGACAGGTGAACGTGATGCCGCCGTCCACCTTCCTCAACTCGTCGAGCCCGGTTTTTTCCAGTAGGCGCAACGTCTCCTTGTTGATGACGAGCCTCTTACTCCGCTTCTTCATTGCCTCTCCTTCGGGACTCCGGCCCGTGCCACAGCGTGCGGGAGAGGCTTGCCCATTGCGTCCTCGCTCGTCCCCGCGGCACCGCGAATCTCCCTCGAAAAGGTAGGTGCGCGTAGGCACGGCGACCGAGACGCGCGCTCAGGCACTTGCATTCACCACTGAATCGTTTCCGATGCCCCATCGAGGCCGACGACCAACAGGGAGCCGTGGAGCCCGCCGTCCGTTACGGTTCCGTGAACGGAGGCCGGAGGAACGGGCGCTCCGGCCATTGAATCGACGTACTGCTTCAGGCCGGTCAACTGCCTCAGATCGCCGTTGACGGTGATCTGAACCTGCGCGGAGTCGAGGCCTCCGGTCGTGACGCCGCCGGTAAACGGCACGGCCGTCCCGTTCGACAGATCGCCGGAGATCTCGTCGTATTGGCTGTCGTGGATGAGTCCCTGGACGGTCCCTGCGACCCAGCTGCCGCTCTGCTGGAGTGCGTCGATGAGTGTGGCCACATAGGGATTTCGGCTTTCCAGGGCCTGCATCATCGCAAGGCCGTCGAGTAGAGCTGCCGAATCGGAAGCGACCCGGCGGCTCACCGTCTCGGGCGAAGCGCACAGGGAGGAGCCCTTCGGCGTCCCGGACACTCGGCACCACGAAGAATACGTCGTGCCCGCCCAGGGTAGGGCCGCACTCTGGCACTGGCAGTAACCGGGGACGGAAACCGCTTCTCCGCAGGCGGTCTGGCCGCACCCCTTTTCGTCACAGTCCTGAAGGCAGGCGACTCCGTCCGCCACTGCCGGCCGAGGCGCACACGCCAGGGCCAGCAGCAGAAGGGCCGGGACCCATTGAATCGTGGGATATCGGAAAGATTTTGCGTTCATGGGGTTTCCCGTCCGCCTTCCGTGAGTTGTCCTGCGTCATGAAGGAATTGCACCGCATCCGGCGTCACGGTGATCAGGCTGAAACGGCCGCCAAACTCCTGCTCGTGGCGAGTGGGCCAGGCGAGGACTCCGCGGCCGGTGCTGTTGAGCGCCAGAACCGGTCCGGCGGTGATCTCATCGGTCGCCACGAGGATCAAATCTCCCAGGTGGGTGCCGGAAGCATCGATCTGGCGCAGATAGAGCGATGCCGGTTCGCCCGGCGGGAAGACGAGCCACGAAGCGAGGAATCCTCCGGCCCCGGTGTTTTGGAGAATCGTCGTGCTGATCGGATCGCCGCCGGTCTCGGCGATCACGAGGGGCGAAGCTTGAGGCCTCCCGTCGCGGCCATACGGCCGCAGGAGAAACCGGTAGTCGCCCGACTCGAACCCGTCGATCCAGCTCAGTGCGTAAGACCCGTTATTGCGGACGGCGGCGTGAAAACTCGTCGCCCGGTCGGGTCCGGAGAGTTGCGGTATCGCCTCGGTCGAAAAGGCTTGGAGGATCCTGCCGGCGCGATCGAAACTTTGGGCGCCTCGCAGGCAGGGCTGTCGCGATCGAGGGCTCCCGGGGCACTGGAGCGAGACCACGACGAAACGTCCCTCGCCGTTGATCGCCAAATCATCGATCGCGATCGTTCGGTTCGCCGAGATCGGTTCCAGCTTGAATGCGGGACCCAGAGGGTGGGCGCGCCGGTCGAATACCTGGACGATCGGTTGAAGGATCGGGCGGTCCGAGCTGTCGAGTCCGACCTGGCGAAAGGTCAACGGCAGGATTTTGTGGCTCGGCGCGGGAGCGAATCGGTACCACCGTTGGAAGTCGACCGCCTCCGACCGGGGCCAGGAAAAAGGTTTGCCGAAGCGCTCGCCCCGAGAATCGTAGAACCCGGACTTCGTCACACCCCGGACATTCTCCCAGGTGACGAAGTAGCGGTCGCCCACCGACCCCACGGCGCCCCGCGGAACCTGGGAGTTGCCTCCGGGAGAAATCGGCTCCCCCAAGGGCAAGCCCTCCGGACTATAGAACTGCACGACGAAACGAAAACGCGGATTGCCCGGCTCGAAGGGCCGAGCCTCGCTGGCCCCGATCGCGAAGTGGCCGTCCTCCAAGACCGCGATGCTGACGGAGAAAGGATCGCTGGTGCGCAGGAGCGCCAAATCCTGCGACGGAGCGATCGCGATTCCGGCCTGCGCGTCGCGCGATCCGAAGGCGAGAAGCGCCAGAGCGGAAACGAGCGCGAGTTTCATCCAACGAGTCATTTCGGACCTTTCCTAAAGCCCCATGGGGCAACCGTAGGTGGCGAAGAACAGAATGTCGTGCGTGAATTTACGGACGGTCACCGGGGTCATCCAGTTACTGGCCGCAAGGTTGCCCCGAAAGGTCGAAGCCAAGACGAGGCCGGTTCTCGGGTCCAACCATCTTTCCGTCCAGCAGCCCGCCTGCGGAACGCGGTATTGAAACGCCGAGGAGCCTGTGACCGGTAGGCTATATCCGGTAGACGTGCCATTGCCGCAGAGCCTGGCCTGGTAGGCGTCGAACTTTCCTCCCCCCGGCAGATCGCTTTGGAAAACACCATGATGAACGTAGAGGGCAAGCTCGGTGCCGGACTTCAGGGTGGACCACAAGATGCGCGCCCCGGACCCGCCGCAGCTTCCCTCGTCCGAATTTCCCCACGCAGGCACGCCTCGGCACCAATCCGAGGTGCCGTTGCAGCTTGTTTGTTGCATGGCGTCAAGTTTCTGAAGCCCGATTTTGTTGTAGAAAACGGGATTCAAAAAGGTAGACAGAACGCCGAGCTGAGGAAGGACCTTTTTGCTCTCGACGCCGTTTCGGTCCAGGGTATAGCCGTCGAAGGCTCCGCCGCCATTGAGCATGAATTCCCAAGCCTCGGAACGCACGGCATCCGCCGTTCGATAGAAAGGGTCGGTTGTGGAGACGTTTTTGATCGAGGCCCAACGGTTCTCGTTAAACGACAAGATTCTCGTCGGTCGTCCGGCGGCGATCGAGGCGATTGAGCTTCGCTGTTCCTCGATCGCTCCAAAGAGGTTGGAGTCGGAAACGATCTGCGTATAGTGCGAGCTGGCCATCTTGGCGGCCGGCACGTTCCATCCGAAGGATGTAGCGGTATGCCCGTTGATCTCGATCATATGGGGAGAGGTACTGGAGTCGTTCGTTTGGACGACCGCGAGCATCGCGGCCTGCCAATCCATCACGTGGGCCACCGCAACGCCCGAGACTTCCGACGGAATGAAGTCGGGCTCGTTCGAGATCTCAAAGATCACGTTGGGATACTTCTTGAGAGCCAGGACCGTATTGGCCACGGCCTCTTTCTGCTTATCTCTCGTCGCAGAGTAGGTGGGGTCCGTTTTGGTCGTCGTGTTCTCGAACGAAGCGAAGAAGCGCCGTCCCGTGGAGGCCGGAAATCCCAACTGAACACCGGTTTGAGGGACCACCGTATTGGCCTGGTTGAACGGGCTGCTGCTCCAGGGATTGCACCATGGGTCGAGCAGGGTCACTTCGACGATGATGTCGCGGTTGTAAGCCTCGCAAACCACCTTCTCCAAGTTGGTAAAGTAGTCGGTGTCCTTCTGGTTCAGGTCCCACTTTCCGTTCACCCACTTGAAGGGTTGCTCGTTGAGATAGGGGTTTCCGCGGCTTGGATTCGCGATCCCGGGGCTGTTGTTGAGCACCGCCCAAAGCCGAAGCAGGTTGTTCTTGTTCGCCTGCATCGTATTGAGGACCGAGATGTAATTGTCCAGGGTGCAGTATTCTGTCGCGCGATCCGGCTGGGAAATGTGGCAGATGTATTCGTTCGATTGGCCGATGAGCGGGATCGTCACCCCTTTATAGTTGGCATACCGCGGGCTGCCGTTTCGAACGGCGCCGGCACTCGAAGTCACCGGGCTGATGGAAGCGGGAGGAGTTCCGGGGCACGCGATCACGGCGCCTGCTGCAGATCCCGTCGAGAAAAGGACACCGAGGCAAAGGACGGCCAGAAGGGCTGACGTTCGGCTTGGGGACATCTTGAAAAACTCCTCATGCGAAGGAATGCTAGCAGGGTGCGGTTTCGAGAGAGCGGTATCGAGACCGGTCCCCCTTCTGCGTTCTGACGCAGGTGTAACCCAAGACACCCAAAATTCCGCGGCGTTTAGTGCGCGGTCCCCACGGGGGGATTTTTCAGTGAAAGCCAAGCGTCCCGTGGGCTCTCGCGTCCCTGCTCACGCTCGCTCGCTGCATGTGCTAAGGTTCTCGCCGATCGAGCTCGTCCAACGGACCGAGGTTCCAAGAACGATGCGACCCCTCGCTACGGCTGCGCTCCTGCTCTCCCTGGCCGCCGATCACGTCGGCGCCGCGACCTTCGCCGTCCTCAACACCAACGACTCGGGCCCCGGCTCGCTGCGGCAGGCGATCGAGGACTCGAACTCGATACCCGGCACGGACACCATTACCTTCGGCCCGGCGGCGACCGATGCGATCCTTCTCGCTTCGCCGCTGCCCACCCTGACAGACCACGTCTCCCTCCTCGGCCCGGGGGCCGGGGTGCTACGCATCGACGGCAACGGCGCCTTTCGGGTGCTGGACATCGGTCCCGGTTTGACGGTCATCCTGTCGGGCTTGAGCATCTCCAACGGAAGAGTTTTCGCCCCCGAAACGGGCGCGGGGATCAACATCTCCGGCAGCGGCCTGACCCTTATCGGATGCACTTTCTCGGGCAATGTCGCGGACGGTTCAGGCGCCCGGGGCGGTGGCATTCGCAATGACGGATTCGTCACCATCATCGACAGCACCTTCTCGGACAACTCGGCCCTCGGTGTGCTATCCAGCGGTGGCGCCATCGATAACAACCGCACGCTGAGGATCACCGGCAGCACTTTCGTGGCGAATCACGCCGACTCCGTCGGCGGCGCCATCCTCAACACCAATAGCGCCACCGAAGTCACCATCACCAACTCGACGTTTTCCGGCAACAGCTCCGGCTCCGTGGGCGGCGCCCTTGGGAACTCCGGAGCGGTGACGATCTCGGACAGCACGTTCTTCAACAACTCCGCGGCGCAGAACGGCGGCGGGGTGTACAACATCGAGCCGGGCAGCGCGGTGACGTTCAAGAGCGCGATCATCCAGGCCGGTTCCGGGGGAGCCTGCTTCGGGGGTACGGTCACCGCGCTGGGGGTCAACCTTTCGACCGACGCCACCTGTGCGGGCTTCACGCAGGTGACCCCGGCCCAGCTCTCCCTCGGGCCGCTCGACTTCAACGGGGGCCTGACGCAGACCCATGCGCTGCTCCCCGGCAGCGTCGCCGTCGACGCCGCCTCGGACTGCAACGACGCGCTCGGCAACCCGGTGGCCACCGATCAGCGCGGCGCGCGGCGTCCGCGCGACGGCGACCAAACGGGCGGGGCGGCGTGCGACGTGGGCGCATTCGAGCGGGGCCCCGAGGCGATCCCCACGCTGGGGTACTCCGGATTGCTGGCCCTGGCGGCGCTCTTCGCGGCCCTCGGGGCGCGCAGGGTTTCCCGCCAGCGAACCGGGAAGTAGACGGCGGGAAGTAGACGGCGCAGCCGCCCTCCTGGACCGCTGAAACCCGGCGGCGTTCAGAGGCGTAGGGCGGCCCATGAACTTCGAGCCATCTGTCGCTCTTGGCCCTTGGGCTCGCTCTCCCCGCGCGGGTCGGTTTGCGCTTGTGACGCCGTGTCCAGATCGCGCTTCCTTCTAACCGGACTCCTCAAGATTTGCGTCGCCGCCGCGTGTCTGGTGGGGGCGATCGCCGCGTACCGGCTGCTGGTCCACCCCTTGATCGAATCCGCGTTCTCGCTGGGCGAGCATGCGTCGTCGCTCGTGCGTCGGGTGAACCTCTTCGCGGCGGTGGTCGTCTCTTACTGGGCGTTCGGCCGCTACTACGAACGGCGAGCCGTGCGGGAGCTGGCGGTACCCTGGCGGTGGCTACCTCTCGCGGCAGTGGCCGGCGCCCTGTCGATCGGCGTCACGATTCTCGCCCTCTTCGCGACCGGTCATTATCAGCTCCTGTCCTTCCGCGGTTTCGGTCAGGCCGGCGGGCTTCTCGCGACGATCTGGATCGCGGCGGTGCTCGAGGAGGTGGCTTTTCGCGGCATTCTCTTTCGGCTCCTTGAAGAGAGGATCGGCACCGCACCGGCATGGGCCGGAAGCGCCGCCATCTTCTGTGCTTTCCACATGACGAACCACGGCGCCCGTTGGACCACGCTCTTCTCCGTCACCCTGGCCGGTCTCCTGTGGGCCGGCGTATTCATCGTCTGGCGCAACCTCTGGGTCGTCGCGGCCCATCACTGCTGCTGGAATGCCACGATCTTCCTGATCCGTCTGCCCCTCTCCGGCGAGGACTGGCGGCCGCAGGCGCCGTGGCTGACCACGACGCACGGCTCCGACCTCTGGACCGGGGGGGCCTTCGGGCCGGAGGATTCGCTGGTCAACATCGTCGTCAGCATCGCGATGTGCGCGGCGATATGGCGCCTCGCGCGGCGGAGAAACCAGGTGTCGGCGGCTCCCCAGTTGCAACCCAGTGCAGAACGACTGGCGCCGGCGGCGGAGGTTTGACCGACAGCACCCCGGGTGAAGGTGTCGCGACCTGGCTAGACGTCTCCAACTCCGGCACACGCCCTAGTGGACGAGCTCACGCGCCTTCGCGCAGCGCCTGCTCACGAAACGGGGCGACGAACTCCCGCAAGTCCGTGGCGAACACTTCCGGCTCTTCCCAGGCGGCAAAGTGCCCGCCTTTGGGCTTCTCGGTCCAGCGAACGACGTTGTAGACGCGCTCCGCCCAGGCCCGGGGCGCCATCGGCGCCTCTTTCGCCAGATGGAGGACGCCGCAGGGGACCGCGATCCGTTCGTCTTTCTGAAACGCGAGCGGCGCTCTCAGCATCTCCAGATACAGGCGGCAGGAAGACGCGATCGTCTCGGTGAACCAGTAGAGGCTCACGTGCGTGAGCAGCTCGTCGCGGCTGAAGCGCTTCTCGACCACGCCGTCGCAATCGGACCAGTCGCGATATTTGTCGATCAGCCATGCCGCGAGGCCCACGGGCGAATCGTTGAGCGAAAAGCCCAGGGTCTGCGGCTGGGTCGCCTGCACGTGCCAGTAGCCGCCCTTCTCGTCGTACCAGGTCTGCTTCTTCTCCTGGAAGGAGATCTCTTCGGGCCGCAGCGGCGCTGTCGCCTCATCGACCCACGGCCGGTACAGGCCGGGAATGTAGTTCAGGTGCAGCGCGAGAACGGACTCCGGGTGCTTCCACGCCATCACCGACGAAACGTTCGCACCGATGTCGCCCCCCTGTGCGACGAAGCGGCGATATCCCAGCCCGTGCATCAACTCGACCCAAAGCTCGGCCGTGCGGAACGAATTCATGCCCGGCGCGGACGGCCGCTCCGACAAGCCGAATCCCGGCAAAGAGGGAATGACGACGTGAAACGGGTCCGTCGCGCTCTCCGCGAGCAGGGGTGCCACCTTCAACAGCTCCAGGAACGATCCCGGCCACCCATGCGTAATGACCAGCGGCACGGCGTTCGGGTGCTTGCTGCGAAAATGCAGATAGTGGATCCGGAATCCGTCGATCGTGGCGACGAAGTGGGGGTACTCGTTCAGCGCGCGCTGCTCGGCCCGCCAGTCGTACTGGTGCAACCAGTCGTCGGCAAGAGACCGCATCCAGTCGAGGTCGAGCCCGTACGTCCACCCCGAGTCGATCACCGCATCCGGCCAGCGAGTGTGACGCAAGCGCCGGTGGAGGTCGTCGATCGCCTCATCCGGCACTGAGATCGTGAAGGGTTGTTCGGTCATGTCCGTTGCTCCTAACCGGCGCCCATCAGAGCGAGCGGATACATGCTATCCGAGAGCATAGAGAAGGAGGCCGATGTGGCTCTGGCGGTCGATCACGCCCGGCCGCTACCTTGAAATTTGGGAGTCGCGGTCCCAAATTTCAGGGTGATTTGAGTAGCCCCTGCCCCCTGAGACCCGGCTCCGCCGTACCGACGGGAGTAGAATCATGGAAGGGAGGAACCCATGAAGAAGAGCGCGAAGGTGCAGGAGCCGGTGCGGGAAGTACCGACCAAAGCCGCGGTAGGCGGCGGCGAAACCCAGAGCACCGGCGGCGACGATCCCTCGGAACCAGGGCGGTCCGGCTACACGTCGTCGGGACAGTGAAGTGAGTCCCTGGCGGGTGGGGACGATAGCGCCCAGTCCCAGCGCATGGCCCAGAACACCAGTGATCTGAGCCAAAACAGTGGTGTTCCCGGCCAGCTCACTGGTGATCTGGGCTAGACCAGTGGTGATCTGGGCCAGGCCAGTGGTGATCTGAGCCAGGACAGTGGTGATCTGGGCCAGAACAGTGGTGGTCTGGGCCTGTCGGTGCCCCACAACTCTTTCATTTTGAAGAGTTACCAGCGCAGTCAAGCTCTGTTTTCCGAGAAATTCAAGCTGTAACACGGCCGGTCGCTTCGCCCTCTTTGCGACCAGGTGCCCTCTGAGTAGGTTCTGCGCTGGGCTGCCGAGCCCCCTGTTTGCGCAGCCCCCAGAGACCGATTAGCCCCAGATCAGACAGGTAGCCATCCTTACGACATAAGAGACGTTATGTCATGTGGGGGGTTGAAGTTTCAGTCACGCGAAGGTGACACCTTGCGCGCGGCCCGCAGGTCGTATCTGAGTAGCTGGTTGAACCGAACCGTGAAAGGAGGAGAAATGAATCGGATGAAATGCCTTTTCTCCGTTGGCTGCGGGGGTTCCGGGATTCCCCCTTATCACATCCGGGCGCCCCATTCCACCGCAAAAACGGCGCATCTCCTACACCGGATTACGGGTGGCGCCGAAATTTCTTGTGCGAAATGCTCACAGTGCGAGTCCCCTTTTGGGGTCCGAACCTTACTTACTTCGTAGCCAGGAGCGATATTGCTTCTGGCTCTCGTAAAGGAGCCGGGAATGCACGGATCAGGTGTGCCGTCAGATTCCAGATGCCCAGTCTGTGGCGGAGAAGCTGTACAGCGAGGTAGCCCTAAGGCCGAAAGGAGAGAGTGGCGGGAGGTTCTCCGAAAAATGCTTGTACCGATCGCGTGGTTTCTCGCAAAGGTCGCCGCGGATCAGTGGAAGCACCGGATAGGCCTGTAGTCCCGCCACTCTCGGTGGAAGGGGGCATCGTAGCAGCGATGTTTCCCTTCCACCCACCCCGTTAAGTGTGTTCTGGGGCGCGAAAGAGGGACGAAGTTGGTCAGGATCATCCCCGGGGGAGGCCCTTGGCTTACGGCCGGAGGACGATCTCGACGGGCGCGAGGAGGGGCACGAAGCGCGGCGGACCGCTCGGGGGAGAACGCTTCTCGGGGGGAGTTCTCGACGTTGCGGGGCTCCGTCCGCCTGGGCGATCGACACCCGCACTACCCTTGAAGAATGCCGCTGGGCCTTCGGCCGGATCGCGATCTCGACGGCGCGAGGGGGTCATGGAGGAGCGGGCCGCTTGGGGGAGAGCTGAGGCGGGGGAGTTCTCAACCTCCGGCCTCCTAACGATCGAGCGGCCCGCCACCCTTCGCGCCTCTCCTCACGCCCCGGTGAGATCGCGCCTGTCGAGATGCCCAAAGCCCAGCGCCTGCTTTTCAGCCGATGGGAATCGTTAGAACACCCCCGGCCTTGATGTTGGTCTTGACGTTCATGGCTTTCACCTCCTTTCGTGCCACAAGGGCCGCCCAGGTCACGATGCCTGCCAAGGACGTGGCATCACTTGAGATCGACCGCCAGGCAAATTAGTTCCCTTTCTCCTCGGGAGGAGTTCCTCACGCGGAGGAACGGTAGGGGGCGGGAAGCCCCCCCGGGTTTCTGCCGGGGGGCTGTAGCCGGCCAGAGCCTACGGTGGGCCGAGGGGCTCGTCCACGCAGAAATGGCAGGGATTTGCCGCTGCATCGAGTGGCGACGGTGCCGTAGTCCTCGGCGATGGGTGACACCGGCTCCCCTTGACGTCAGTGTGGATAGTGGGGGCTGCAACCCTCCACCACCAAATAGGGTTGGGCTTTAGCAGGTCATCGACTCGTCCATTGGAAAGCAAATCGAGCCCTCAGGGCCGCAGGAATGAGTGTTCCACGGAAACGCTCCGCCAGCTCCTGTTAATTGCCTGGTAATTAGCGACGAAACCGTCTCCCTTGAAAGCGCGAGCTTCTTCTTCTTCTTCATGGTGGTCTCCTTGGATATAGCACCAGGGATCGGCCCCGGCCGAAGTATTCTAGCTCCCATTGAATCGCTGGTAGACCCTTCCGCTTTTTAAAAGCGCTCCGAAACGGATCGAGGGAGCAGCTCTCTCTCGGGACGCGACGTACCCCCCACCGCCCCGCCGACCTACGGCACCAACTCTGAGAGTTAGGGGCACCACCGGATGGCTCCGCCCGCCCGCGATTTGGGTGCGCGGCAGTTGCTCTGCGTCCTCGCACCAAGACCCCCCAGAAAAGAATCTTCGCCGGCCTCTCGATTTCGCAGACGCCCCTCCTTTAGGGTTCGTCGTGTGAGGAGAACGACGGTCGCCCACGTCCTTCGGACACTCGCCGCGCAGCTTGACTGACGGCACTTTCGGGCGGTTCCGCAACCTCATTGGTAGGGCTGTACCCGCTCGGCCGGAATTTCCCGTCCGGGCAATTTCAAGGAGGTGCTCGTCATGAGCTCCCATGTTTCACCCGTGTCCACTCAGCCCCTGACCTCCACCCCGACCCGCCTCAAGGCGGAGCGGATCCAGCTTCGGCAGATGCCGGGCTGGAATCTTTCCAACAACCGACGGCAGCTGCGGCGCTCGTTCCGCTTCTCGACCCAGAAGGCGGCGATCGCGTTTCTGCAGCTCGCGCTCGCTACCGCCGAAAGCAATCCCGGCTGCCGCCGGGGGCCGACGTTCGTGCTTCGCGGCGAGGTGGTCACGGTGACCTTCTCGGCCCGGGGCCGGTCGGTCACTCGGGCGGAGCTCGATCTCGCGAAGTCCGTCAGCCTTTCGGCTTGAGTCGCAGGAAACGACCCACGCAGCACCCTAACCGCCGGACCGCATTTCGCGGCCGGCAATGAAAGAAAGGAGAAACGTCATGCCTGACAACTCGTTTGCCGCCAAGATCAACACCTGGCAGATCACCGTCCAGAACATCCAGGAGGTGCTGCCCGACATCCCCGGGGTCGATCCGCCTTTTTCCGACCTCCGGCAGAAAGTCACCGAGCTGCGCATCGCTCACGACACCGTCCAGATGCTCTCCGGCAAGCTGCGCGAGGCGGTGGTCGCGCGCCGCAAGCTGGATGGGGACACCCGGCGCTCGGCGCGTCGCCTCGCGGCGGTCGCCCGCGGCCATCTCGGCTTCGACAATCCGGTCCTGGAGACCTTCAAAGTCCGCTCGGAGGGCAACCGGAACCGGAAGTCGACGGCACTCCCGAAGCCTGAGGTGAAAGCCGCCGCCTAGCGAATTCAGGGTAGTACGTGCCGTGCGAGGGTCTTCCGGGGACCGTTCGTACGACCGGTAGGACATACCGAAGGACGCAGCAAAGGTTGGGGGTGCACCCCCAGCACTTCGACAGTTCCGCTAAGTCCCTATTCAAACGGAATTCGTGGCAAAACTCCGAGGACAGGAGAGGCGAGAATGTCTAAATTCACTCAGCGACATGTAAAATCAGTCAAAACATGGTAAAATATGTCACCGAAGAGCGAGCGATGCATGCCATGAAAATCATGACATGGAGGAGTCGTCGATGTGCATGAATTCACGACGAAATTGCTGCGAGTCGGATCTATGAGCCGATCCAATATGCGGCAGCACCGCAAACTGTTCAAGGCCAGTCTGGGCCACTGCGACACGATCTCGCGCGCTCTGGATTCCGCCTATCGAGCCAGCCAGCGAGTGCCCGGCATGCGGCAGCACCGCAAGTTGTTCTTGGCGGCCGATCAGGCGCTCCAAGGTCTCGGTGACTCCGTCTCCGTCTTTGTTGAGGTTCTCGATGAGATCGAGTGGAACCTGGACCTTGTCGAGACCTTCTGCAAAAAGCTGGAAGGCGCCGGGTTCTCCGTTCGCTTCTACCTGGAAGATGGGGAGAGGAAAGTCACCTTGAAGCTCAGGTCCAAGCCTGGGGATGAGGTCGAACCGTTCCCCGAGCAGGAATCTTAGGGAGGCCCAGAACGATAGGTGCCTTTGCCGAACCGGTCAGTCCTTCTGAATCGCCCGATACTTATCCCGCGCGGCCAGGGCGAAACGAAACGCCGCCTCGGTCTGCGTCGCATACTCCAGCGCCAGGACACAGCGCTCCAGCCCGAGTCCGGCGGCTTCCAGCAGAGCGGCCAACGTTTCCGGATCTTCCTGGCCGATCGCCTGAAGCCGCTCCTGCACGGGAAGGAATCGAGTCGCCTCTTGCCGCAGCTGGGCATACGCCTCCTCGCGCGCCGCGCTGCTGGCTTCGAAGAAGATTTCCGCCTGCGGTTTGCCGGAGCGCCCGTCGCGATCCACGGCACGGCGAGCCCCCTTCTCGCGTTCGGCCCGCACCGCGCGCTTGAGGACGGTCGCCGGAACTTCGAAGAGAGCCGCGACGTGGAGGATCGTCCGGCAATGCGCTTCCAACGCCTGCTTGTTGGCGGCGGTCGGCACGATCTCCTCGCAGCAGGCCCGACGCTCCTCGGACGCCGGGAGCCAAATGCCGTCCTGCCACTCCCCCTCGGGGCTCGCCTGGCGCAGCTCCCGAGCGAGAAACGTCTCCACCGCAAGGGCGAGACGATCCTCACTTTCGGGTATAGGGGCCGTTGCGCCAGACTCTCCGGAGCTACTTTTTTCTCGGAGGGGTGTTGAGGACTTGACCATGAGAGGGCCCTCTTTCAAATGTCCATTCTCTACAGAGTAAAACTAACATATTCCCCAGGAAGCGCAAAATTTTGCGCCAGCCTACACTCTGACAGGTGTCGGATAAAGAGCGAACCGTGACATGGTAATGTCACATACTAGATTCTGGCGGCGCGGGCAGGAGAATCTTGTAGGGGGAACCCATTCCTCCCCCTTCTCTTAGGGACCCGGAGTACTCCGGGTCATTCGTACCGTTTGGACTGTCGATTTCCTCTGTGCAACCAGTAGTCGGCCATCGACCGCATCCAGTCGAGGTCGAGCCCGTACGCCGATCGGAGCTCTAAGGTTACTTCGCGTGAGACGCAATGCTCCGTCCTCGTTTTCCGGGGAGAGCGCTGCCCCCCTGACGGGTGCTCTAGGCCCAACCCTCGGGTGATCTGGCCAACAGGGGTTCCCTTCCTAAACGACCCGGAGTATTCCGGGTCTTTTGTACCGAGGAAGACCTCTTCAGGGGGCTCTCTTGCTTTAAGGCCTACGCTTATGGCGTCTCATTTTTACGGAGGAACGATGTATTCGAGAGCGCTTGGCATTTTCTGCGTTTCAGTCTTTCTCGCCTCCTGGCCCGCTCGCAGCCAGGATGTCGAAATCTTCGCGCCGGAGGTGGTAGCGCCGGTCGAGGCGCTGCCCGAGGTGGACTACCCCGATCCGCTCCCGGGCGAATCCATGGCCGAAGAAATGCCGGAACCCTTCGCCTTGACACCCGAGGAACTGACCAAAGCACAGGAGGCGGCACTCGCCGATCCCAACGCCGAGCCGCCCGACGAGGTGCTCGTGCTTGCGCCCCGCTCCGGCTCGGCCACGCCCGCGGTGAGCTTTCCGGGGCTTGATTACGTGGCCGGCGGGCAAAAGACGCCCCCGGACGTGGGAGTCGCTCGCAGTACCGACCGAGTGTTGGAAGCGGTCAATGCCGCGCTGCGGCTGTTCGATACGAACGGCACGATCCGCGTGACAAAGACCACCGCGTCCTTCTTCGGCCTCCCGGAGTCTCCGGGAGTTTTCGACCCCAAGGCCTTCTACGACCGGAACTCCCAGCGCTTCTTTCTCGTCGTGCTGGAAAGCATCACCAACGGTGACCCGCAACGATTGTTTCTCGCGGTCTCGCGGAACCCAAACCCGACCGGTCTGGACGCCGCTCAATGGTGTCGGTACTCCATGGAGGCCCGGACCGACATCACCACGGCCAACAAGACCTTTGCCGATTACCCCAGCGTGGGGGTGGGTCGAGACGTGGTGATGGTGACGACGAACCAATTCGTCGTCGCACCTCCCAACCAGTCTCTCGGATATCCGATCCTTCGCCTTTTTGCCAAAGCGTCGCTGACGAATAATGCGACCGGGTCATGTCCCAGCCTGCCCGCGTCGTCAATCTTTCGGCCGCTCGCTCTCGCCAGTTTCTCGACCGCGAACGCGCAGACCTTGCAACCGGTTCAACACTACACCCTTCCTAGTGCAACGGGCGGTACCTCCGGTTACCTGATCAGCGGCAAGGCGTCGCCCTCGAAAGGCTACCGAGTCTGGAGAGTTCGCGATGGAGCCACGGCCGCGCCGCGCCTAGAATTCACCGAAGTCCTCGGCTTGCGGATGTACACCAAAGCGCCGAACGCGACACAACCGGCAGGCATCGCTCTCGATACCGGCGATACAAGAATTCTGCAAGCCGCGGGAGTCGGCGATTCGATTTGGGCGGTTCAAACCACCGGATGCCAGATTTCGACAGGGAACAACGAAGCTTGTTTCCGCGTCCTCCGGTTCAACGCCTCGCCGACGACCAGTGGATTCTTAGCCCCCATTGCCGAGCAGGCCACCGCCGGCTTGTCGGCGGACAACTTCCTCTGGATGCCCTCGATCGCTGCCACCAACTCCGGCCGCATCGGACTTGCGCTGCACATGGCTTCCGCCGCCTTACCGCACGGGGCGGGTTGGCTCACGAAGATCTCCGGGACGTCTGCTTTTTCTTCCCTAAACGTCTTGCGGGCAGGCACTTGCTCGCGGGGCGGAAGCGGCTTTCGGTCCGGTGACTTTTCCGGGGCGCAGGCCGATCCGGATGGCACGAGCCTCTGGTTGGCAGGGGAGAACTTCGGAACGGTTGGCACGAGCTGCAACTGGCAAACCGGCATCATCAAGGTCGTACCGTAGAATAGCGGTTCCTGGAGGTGCTGAAGGATGAAAACAATTGCCGCCTACGCCCTAGCCGGACTGACTCTTTGGCTCCCTTCCGCGGTCTTGGCCCAAGACCCTGAGAGCTACTTGATCCGACGCACCACCCATGTCGATGACGAGTTGACCGACTTCAAGGTCGATCTCGACTACATGATTTTCCGAGATGGCCTGGTGGTTGGCGTACAGCGGCAACCGAACGCGACGTTCTTGGTGCGCGCCCGCGGGACCCAAGAAGCCGTCCGCAATCTCCAGAGGACTCTCTCTCAGAATCGATTCGGCTCGCAGGCCGGCCGCTGTTTCTACCGCGACCAGCCCGGACAAGGAGGAGTTTTCCAGTCCGCCGTGACCTGGTTCGGTCGAACCGGAGCTCGCCAGCAGACCGTTACCTTCGGAGCTCAATTCCCGGCCCTGTGCGATCCGTCCCTTACCCAATCGATCGAGGCGATCTCGGCCTTCATTGCGGAAGCCAGCAATCGGCCGGATGCCCAGATCGAGCGTGTACCGGCAGACATTTTTGGTACTTCCGCCGCTCCGGCCCCCATCCCCTGAGGATATTTTCGAGCGCCGTCAGCTCTTCTCGACGGCGCTCGCACCGGCCATCTCCCTGCCGCTTCGGCAGCTTCGCTCGTCTACCCGACCGCAGGAGCCCCGGTATCGGCCACAGGGACCTGGGCCGGTACCGGGACCAGGTCGCGGAAGCGGACCATCGTGCGCTGCTCCTCGTCCCAGAGCTTGAGGCCGGCGCAGCGCAGGCTCTGGCGCAGGGTGAGCCGGGTGACGTTTTGGAGCGACGGGTTCTCGTGGAAGCACTCGGCGAGGCGGTAGTTGGGGATCTGGCTCGACAGGTGGTGGATGTGGTGGTAGCCGATGTTGCCGGTCAGCCAGTGGAGCACGGGGTGCAGGTCGTAAAACGAGCTCCCCTCCGCGCTCGCGCGGTAGAAGTCCCAGGAATCGGCCGGCTGCCAGTAGGTCTCTTCGAACTGGTGCTGGACGTAGAACAGCCAGACCCCGATCGCGCCGGCGACCACGACGACCGGAAGATAGACCATGGCGACCGTTCCGAGACCGAACACGGACGAGAGCCCGAAGAGTGCCGCGCCGATCGCGACGTTGGTGGTGAGGACGCTCTTCCATTCGCGCTTCCACGACCAGGGGATGTCGATCGGCAGGCGATGCTTGAGCAGGAACTGGTAGGTCGGGCCGATGCCGAACAGCACGAACGGGTGGCGGTACAGCCGGTAACCGAAACGGCCGAGGGCCGAGCGCGACTGATATTCGCGCACGGTGAGCGTGCGGACGTCGCCGAATTCGCGCTGATCGAGGTTGCCGGTGGTCGCGTGATGGATCGAGTGGGTGCGCCGCCAGTAGCCGTAAGGGAAGAGCGTGATCATGCCGAGGAACGAGCCGAGAGCGTTGTTGGCGGCGCGCGAGGGGAAAAACGCGCCATGCCCGCAGTCGTGCTGAAGGATGAACAGGCGGATGAAGAAGAACGAGGTGGGGATCACCAGCAGCAGCACGAGCGGCTGGTTGCGCGAGACGCCGATCGCCATGGCGGTCCAGAGCAGGACGAACGGAATCAGCGTATTCGCAAGTTGGAACAGCGCGCGGCCCCAGCTTGCCTTCTTGTAGGGAGCGAGGAGACGGCGCCAGTCTTGTTCGTCGGTGGGTGCGGAAACCGCGGGATTCGTCATGGCCGGAGTATGCCAGCCGGGGTCGGCGGGTGCGGTCAGCTCTCTGTCACGGAAGTGTCAGGGCTCACGGCAGTTGGGGACCTGGTCAACCACTGACGGAAGCGGCGGTTTCATCCTGAGGGGGCCTGGCGATAGCATGCCCCGGTGCCGTCTCGCCGCTCGACCCGACTGGTGACCATGTTCGTTCTCTCGCTCGTGGCGACCATCACGATGCTGGTCGGTTGGGTCGTCTACGTCGTCCGTTCCGGCTCGCGCCTGGCTCCGGACGATCCCGCGCGCGGCGGCCATTGGCTGCTCCTGGGGCTCGGCTGCGTGATCCTGTTCTTCGTGATCATCGGTCTTTCCTACCAGCTCGGCCAGGCGCTCGCCGCGCGGCGCTACGCGCAGAAGCAGGACGAGTTCGTGGCCAACATCACCCACGAGATGAAGTCGCCGCTCGCGGCGATCAAGCTGCACGCCCAGACCTTGAAGCGCGAGACGGATCTGTCGCCCGAGCTGCGGCGCCGGTTTCTTTCGATCATCGAGCAGCAGACCGACCGGATGGTCTCGCTGGTCGATGCGGTCCTCGAAAGCGGCCGTCTGCTTGCGGGCAAGCGCCAGCTCGATCTCGTGCCCGTCGAGGTGGCCGCGTTCTTCGGCGGCTATTTCGCCACGGCGCGCCCCCATGCCGAGAGCCGCGGCGTCCACCTGCAAACCGACCTGTCGTCCGAGGCGTGGATTCTCGGTTCGGAAGAGGCGCTGCGGCGGGTGATGGATAACCTGATCGACAACGCCGTCCGCTTCTCGCAGCCGGGCGGGGAGGTCCGCTGCCGGGTCGCGACCGACGGACCTCAAGTGCGGATCGAGGTCGAGGACGACGGCGCCGGCATTCCGAAGAAGGAGCTGTCGAAGATCTTCGAGCGCTTCCACCAGGCCGAGCGCGTGGGCGGGCCGCACGGCAGCGGCACGGGGCTCGGCCTGTCGATCGTCTCCGGGCTGGTGCGCGAGATGCGCGGCGCCGTGCGCGCCTACTCGCAGGAAGATCGGCCGGGCACCCGCCTGGTGGTCGAGCTGCCGGTCGCGGAGGCGGCCTGAGGATGGCCTCGAACCGGGCGCCGCGCGTTTTGGTGGTCGAGGACGACGAGGCGATCGCTTCGGGTCTGGCGTTCAACCTGGAGCGCAAGGGGTATGAGGTGGTGGTCGAGTCCGACGGGGCCGCGGCGCTCGATCGCGCGGCGGCCGGTCCTTTCGACTTGGTGATCCTCGACGTCCGGCTGCCCGGAATCGACGGGTTCCAAGTCTGCCAACGGCTCCGCGCGGCCGGGAACTTCACGCCGATCCTGATGCTCACCGCCCGCGGCCAACCCGACGACGTGATTTTCGGCCTCAAGATGGGCGCCGACGACTACGTGATCAAGCCGTTCGACCTGGCCGAGCTGCTCGCCCGAGTAGAGGGGCTGCTTCGCCGCCAGGAATGGGCGCGCCAGGGGGGCAACGGCGGCGGCGTGCCGCACGAAGGGGAGGGGCGGAAGGTCTTCGGCGACTTCTGGATCGATTTCGACCGCTTCGAGGCGAAGACCCTGGAAGGCCAGGTCCAGCTGTCGCAGAAAGAGATCTCGGTGATGCGGGTATTCCTCGCCCGGCCGAACCAGGTGGTGACCCGCCGCGAGCTGCTCGCCGAGGTCTGGCAGCTGCCGCACCATCCGAACGAGCGCGTGGTGGACAACGTGATCGTCGCCCTGCGCCAGCATTTCGAGATGGATTCCTCGAAACCCCGGCACATCCGGAGCGTCCGCGGGGTCGGGTACCGGTTCGTGCCTTAAGGCAGCATCCACCGTTCACCGATCGCGAGGGTGTGGACTCTGGGGTCGCCGCCGATTTTTGCCAGGTGCTCGGCGAGAACGAGCGGCGCCAGGCCCACCGGCTCGTCGGTCAAGTTGAACGTCCCCCAGTGCATCGGCACCATGTGCTTCGCGCCGAGATCGAGAAAGCTCTGGTAGGCCTGAACCGGGTCCATGTGCTGGTAGCCCATGAACCAGCGCGGCTCGTACGCTCCGATCGGCACCATCGCGACGTCGATCGGGGCGAGGCGCCGGCCGATCTCGGCGAAGCCGGGGAAGGCGCCCGAGTCGCCCATGAAGAAATAGCGGCGGGTCCCGGAGTCGAGCAGCCAGCCGGCCCACAAGGACCGGTTCGGTTGAAACGTGCGGCGCGACCAGTGCTGGACGGGGACACAGGTGAGGCGCCAGCGCCCGATCTCTGCGCTCTGCCACCAGTCGAGCTCGGTCGCCTGCTTGCCGCGCTTGGCGAACCAGGCCCCGAGTCCCAGCGGCACGAACCAGGGGAGCGAGTCGGGAAGCCGGCGCACGGTGGAATCGTCCAGATGGTCGTAGTGGTCGTGCGAGAGGATCGCGAACGTCGCCTTCTCTACCGTCTCGAAGGGAATCCCGGGCGGGCTTTGGCGCGGCGGCAGGAGGGCGCGCTGGCTCCAGTGTGGGTCGGTCAGGACGACGTCGTCGCCGTCGTGGATCGCGAACGTCGAATGGCCCACCCAGGTGAGCGAATCGGGTTCTCCTGAGCGGGAGAGGTAGGCGCCGTCGTTGGCCACCCGGGGAACCGGCGGCTTGGGCATGTCCCGATACTCGTTCGGCCCGAGCTTCCAGCGCAGCAGATCGGCGAAGCGAGTCGAAAACCGCCCCCAGGGATTGAAAAACGTGCCGTCGGGATCGCGGTGCGGCGCGTCCAGGCTCGCGGGATCGAACGGCCGCGGGGCGCTCTCCGGGCTCGGTTTCAAGCGCCCGCCCGGGCGAGGCGGGCCGGCCGGCGCGGCGCCGCGGCCTCCTCGGCGGAGGACAGCGCGCGGATGCGGATCTCCGCGGGGCTCGCGCCGCCGAAGACTTCACGCATTCGCTCCTGCCGGTAGGCGAAAATCCGCCGCAGGTCGGGCTCGACGAACAGCCGATGAACCCCGGGAACCGGCAGAAACGCGTAATGGACCCGGTCGGTCGCGAGCGTGCCTCCCGCCACCTCCTCGAACGTGTGCTCGTGATGCCAAAGTCGGTAGGGTCCGTGGAGCTGCTGATCGACGAAGCGGAACGGCGGCTGCCACTCGGTGATCTCGGTGCGCCAGGTGATCGGGACCCCATGAAGGCGCAGGCGATAGTCGATCAGCGCTCCCGGGTGCATGGCGATCGGCAGGGGGGTGAGGATCTGAAAACGCAACAGCGGCGGGGTAAGCGTCTCCAGATTTCCGGCGTCGGCGAAAAACGCGAATACCTCCGCGCGGGGGCGCGGCAGAACGGTGCTCGTGGAGAGGAGGTACGTCATGGCCGGTCGATCGGGGGAATCAGGCGCCGAGAGCGGCGGCGAACGCTTTGCGGATCGCCTCCATCCGATTCCGGTTGACGTCGAAATCGCGGCGGCCGTAGCGGGCGGCGGAGCGGAAATGAATCGCTTGGGCCTCCCGATCCAGGAGGAAATCCGCGTGGTCGGGAAAACGGAAGATCAGCGAGCGGAACCGCGCCCGCGCCTGGCTGGCTCCTTCTTCGAGCAGCCGGGTTCGCGGCCAGTTGCGCAACAGGTCGAGCAACAGGCGCCACGCGCGGTCGGGATCGCCGGTGAAGCGGAGCGGCTCGATCCGATAGGGATCGCGGGTTTCCTGGCTCGATACGCAGTTGCGGCGGCGGCAGGGGCGAAGCGCGGGGAGGGGCGAGATTTCGGTCACGTCGCCGGTGAGAACGCGGCCCGGAGCGCCTAATATTTCGCCCGCCGAGGGGCGGGGCTTGCGATAAACTCGATCTTTCTGTCACGTCCTGGCGAATCCCGACACTCTATGAAGGGTGCCGGGGTTTGCTCCGGGTGTGGGCGAGTCGATAGGCTTAGGCCGACGGCAAGAAACGAAAACGTCGAGGAGAGTGCTCATGAGCTGGGAAGAACGCGAAGACACTACGATCTACAAGGTCGTCATGAATCATGAAGAGCAGTATTCGATCTGGCCGGCTCACCGGGAACTGCCGCTCGGCTGGAACGCCGCCGGCCCCGAGGGGCTGAAGCAGGTCTGCCTCGACTACATCAAGGAAGTTTGGACCGACATGCGGCCGCTCTCTCTGCGCAAGAAGATGGAAGAGATGGAGCGGGAGCGCCAGTCCAACTGAGCCGGCTCTCGGTTTCGGCCTCTTTGATCGGATCGTACGTTTGAGCGTCTCATCCCCCGCCTCCGCGCCGGAGCGCTGGCTCGCCTATCGCGAGCCGAGCCCCCGCACGCGCTTCCGGCTGTTCTGCTTTCCTTACGCCGGGGGCGGCGCGTCCGCCTACCGGGGTTGGGGCGGTGCGCTGCCGGCCGACGTTGAAGTCTGCCCGGTGCAGCTGCCGGGGCGCGAGGGGCGGCTTCGCGATCGCCCGTTCGAGCGCCTCGACCCGATGATCCAGGCGCTGGCCGACGCGCTCGCGCCCTATTTCGACCTGCCGTTCGCGTTCTTTGGCCACAGCATGGGCGGCCTGATCTCGTTCGAGCTGGCCCGCGAACAGCGCCGCCGCGGCGGCCCCGAGCCGCTCCATCTGTTCGTGTCCGCCCGCCGCGGGCCGCAGGTGCCGAGCCGCGAGGAGCCGATCCACGATCTGCCGGAGCCGGAGTTCTCGAACAAGTTGCGCGAGCTGAACGGCACGCCCGAAGAGGTGCTGCAGCACGCCGAGCTGATGAAGCTGCTCACGCCGATCCTGCGCGCCGACTTCGCGGTCAACGAGACCTACGAGTACGTGCCCGGCGAGCCGCTTCCCATGGGCATCTCGGCGTTCGGCGGCTTGGGCGACGAGGAAGTGACGAAAGAGGACCTCGCCGCCTGGAACGATCTCACCCGGGGCCGGTTCCGGCTGCGCATGCTGCCCGGCGATCATTTCTTCGTTCATAGCGGCAAAGAGCTGATCCTCGATTCGCTGGCGCGCGATCTGGCCGAGCTGACCGTCGGCGCGCGCTAGCCGCCCTCTACGCATCGGTCCGTGGAGGGGGGCAGCTTGCGCCGAGGAGCCGATCCAGTGGAGCGCCCGCTTTCGCCTGAAGATTTTCCCTCCGCCCTGGAGCGCGATCTGCCCCCACTCGCGCCGGGCGAGCTGCGCCTCTGGTCGATTTCGCTCAATCCGCCGTCCGCCTCCGCCGAGGCGCTCAACCGGCTCCTCTCTCCCGACGAACGGGAGCGGGCGGCCCGTTTTCGCTTCGACGTCCACCGGCGCCGTTACGTGGTCGGCCGGGGTGCGTTGCGCCGCCTGCTCGGGCGCGAGCTGGGCCTTCCTCCCGAAGCGGTGGCGTTCGATTACGGGCCGCGCGGCAAGCCGTTCCTCGCCGCGCGCCACGCCCGGCCCGATCTGCAATTCAACCTGTCGAACTCCGAAGATCTGGCCCTGGTCGGATTCCTTCACGGCCGGGAGGTCGGCGTGGACGTCGAGTTCTTAAAGCCGATGCCCGACGCCGAAGAGATCGGCGAGCGCTTCTTCTCGATCCCCGAGCGCGAGGTGCTGAAGCGGGTCTCCCGGGCGGAAAAAGAGATCGCGTTCTTCAACGCCTGGACGCGCAAAGAGGCCTACTTGAAGGCGGTGGGCGAGGGGCTCGCGGTGGCCCTCGATTCCTTCGACGTCACGCTCGCCCCGGGCGAGCCTGCCCGGATGCTCGCCTTGAACGGCGACCCGGCCGCCGCCGAGCGCTGGTTCTATCTCCATCTCGATCCGGAGCCCCGCTACGTCGGCGCCGTGGCGATCGAGCTGGCGGAGCGCGGCGAGATCGAGCGGATTACCTCGTATCGTCTGGCGCTCTGATCCCCCGCCACCAGGAGGCGAGCCGGCGGAGCTGCTCGGGACCGGCGGCCGGATCGATCTCGATCGCTCCGCGCGGGCGTGGGCGCTCGCCGAACACCAGCGGCAGGCGGCGCAGGCGGTCCCGGCGCGCCACGAGCAGCGAAACCGCCTCGCCCGGCCGGTGACCGCGGAGCCGTTCGAGCAGGCCGTGGGGAGGGATGCGGTCCTCGTCGAACGCCAGGATCTCGTCGCCCACCGCGACCCCCGCCCGCGCCGCCGGGCCGTCGCGCACGACGTGGGCGACGTAGAGCCGTCCGGACGAGGAATCGGCCTCGATGCCGAGTGTCGCGAACGCCGCGGGGCTCTCGGCGCCCGGCTCGCCCTCCGATTCCGCGGACCCCCGCCGGGGCGGCGCGAAGCGGAGACCGAGCCAACCGAGGGCGGGAGCGAAATCGAGATCGCCCGGGGCGAGCGCCCGGTCGAGCCAGTCTCCGAGGGACGTTCCCGCGACCTCCGAAAACGTCGCGACCAGATCGTCGGGGCGGAACCCGGTGGCACCGGAATAACGGGCGTAGGCGAGGCGCATCGCGTCGTCGAGCGACCGGGCGCCGGCAGAGGCACGGCGGATCTCCACGTCGAGCAGGAACGCCACGAGCAGCCCCCGGGTGTAGTAGCTGACGCCGCTGTTGGCGAAGTTCTCGTCCTTCCGGTAGTACTTGATCCAGGCGTCGAACGAGGCGTCGTCGAGCCCCTGGACCAGCCGGCCGGCCCCCCCTTCGACCGTTTCGATCGTCTTGCTCAGGTTGCCGAGCAGGCCGGCCAGGTCGGAAAACCCGGCGCGCGCCACCATCAGCTCCTCGTAATAGCTGGTCATTCCTTCGATCGCCCAGAGGCTCGGCGTATAGACCTCGGCCTCGTAATCGAAGCGGTCGAACTCGGCGGGGCGCAGGCGCTTCACGTGCCAGGCGTGGAACAGCTCGTGGGCGACCAGGCCGAGCCAATCGCGGTACCCCTCCGGCCGGCGCACCGCCAGCCGGTTCGCCATCAGGACCGAAGAATCGGCATGTTCGAGCCCGCCGGTCGCCTCCGCGAGGACGTTGATCACGACATAGCGCTCGTACGGCAGGCCGCCCCAGAACGCCGCCTCGGTCTCGACCAGCCGGGCCACGTCTCGCGCCGCCCGCTCGCCGTCCCACCGCTCGTCGGCCCCCTCGGTGACCAGCACATGCTCGCGCCCCGCGACCTCGAAACGTTGGATCGCCGCGTTGCCGGCGTAGATCGGCGAATCGACCAGCTGGTCGTAGTCGCGGGCGACGAATCCCTCGCCGTCCTCCGTCTCGGGGAGAGCGCAGACCGCGGAGCGCCAGGCGCCCGGCAGCTCGATGCGCACCTCCGCCGGGAGGCGATGGCCGTCGATCGGCACCAGAAACGTCGCGGCGCCCGAGAGCAGGGCGAAATCCGCTTCGACGAAGTTGGTCCGCACGGTGAGGTCGTGGGCGTAGAGCCGATAGCGGACGGTCACCCTTTCGGACGGCGAGGAAGCCACCCGCCATCG